>Ga0209473_1000366_pt1 | contig 27661 bp, 25 predicted proteins | sample GraSoiAngelo_133_FD_185890 | JGI IMG/M metagenome (GOLD analysis project Ga0209473, IMG submission 185890) | Grasslands soil microbial communities from the Angelo Coastal Reserve, California, USA - 14_0929_05_20cm (SPAdes) (version 2) | ecosystem: Environmental > Terrestrial > Soil > Grasslands ...
CTCGCGACCACGGTGGGAGTGGGGAGATCGGCGCAGCCCGGCATGATAGCGGCTGTCGTCAGGAGTGAGAGTGTTGCCAGGCGCATATCCAGCCTCCGTGGACGGGACTCAAGCCTTCGGCCTGCTATGCTGGGTGGACGTCGGTTCTGGAGAAACTGGATTGCGGCGGCCCTTGACGCGGTGTAGCGTGGTTGCTATATGGTAACCATATATGGCAATCACCAAGACCACCGTCTACCTCACGGCAGCCGACTACCGGCGCCTCAAGGCGCTCGCCCGCGCCACCGACCGCACCACGGCCGAGCTGGTGCGCGAAGCGGTGGCCGAGTACGCCCGCCGCCATGCGCCCGGCGCTCGCCCCAAGAGCCTCGGCGCCGGCCGGAGCGGCCGCGGCGACGTCGCCGAGCGGGCGGAGGAGCTGTTGCGCGGCCTCGGGCGCCGGCGGTGATCGTCGCAGACACCGGCGCCATCGTCGCTCTGGTCGACGCCGATGACCGGTCCCATCGAGCCCTGCGCGCGCAGTTCGAGTCTGATCCGGACGCTTGGGTGCTCCCCTGGGCCATCCTGCCCGAGGTGGACTACCTCCTGGCCGAGCACGTGGGGTCGCGCGCCGGAGACGCGTTCCGCGCCGACCTCGCCGCCGGAGCCTATGCCGTGGAGTGGGGGGACGAGACCGACCTGATTCGCGCGCACGCGCTCTGCACGCGCCATCGCGGGTTGCGGCTCGGTCTCGTAGACGGCGTCGTGATCAGCGTCGCGGAGCGCCTGCAGGCGGAGGCGATCGCGACGCTCGACCTGCGGCACTTCGGCGTGGTCCAGATCCGGGGGCGGCCCCGGCTGCTGCCGCGCGACCTCGAGCGCTAGACGACCCCAGAGACGGGCCGCCCGCGTCGCCTCAGTTCACGAAGGTGTTTTCCACGCGCTTGGACCGCAGGACGTACCATACCCAGACGAGGGTCCAGAACGCGACGTTCCACTTCACCACCGGCTCCGCGCTCGCGCGGTCGGCGAGGGCCGGGATCGTGTTGACGAGCAGGCCATCGATCGCAGGGACGAGCAGGCGCGCGGCTGCGAAGATGACGAACAGCAAAGGAAACATGCGCTTGCGGCGGAAGAACAAGGATACCTGCAGGATGGCGAAAACGATCAGGCCGAGGTTCGCGACGAGCTCGAACAACAGGAGGGGGGCGAGCAAGGGGTGATAGTGGGCCTCGCCCGGGGTGGTGAGTCGGGCCCAGGAAGACGCGGTATAGCTCGGTGCCGTTTTCAAAAACCCCGCGCCGAGCAGCACCGGCGAGACGGTCACGCCCAGGCCCACCAGAACCAACCACCCTCCGAGCCCACTGGGCTCGTGGCGCGACGTGGTCGGCCAGCGTCTCGTACTCGTAGGCGAGCCGGAGCGTATCGCCCCGCGAGCGGGACCGATACGTAAAGCGGACGGCCGGCGTCTCGATGGTCTCTTCGCGGGGTGTGATGAACCACCCCTGTTTGAGGCGCGCCTCGATGGTGTAGCGAATGTGTCTGGGCGTGACGGCGAGCGGCATGGTGCGGCGCGCCGCGGTGGCGGCCGGCACCGCGTGCGCCAGCTCGAGAGGGTCGAACGTTCCGACGTACCCCTCCTGTTGGCTTGAGAGGTGCCAGAAGTCGGGGACCGAATACCGCTCGATGGTCCGCACCTCGTTCGCGGTTTCGTCATCGTGGATCTCGGGCGGCACCTCTGACCGGACACCGGGATAGCGCGCGGAGTAGAAATCCTCGTACCGGTGCTGCAGCTCGTCGATCGACGTGCTTCGCATCGAAGCCCGCTGGTTGTCCGCCACGGCGCCCCGATACCGCGTGTCGACCCGCATCGTGGCGGGCGTGCCCACGTCGCCCAGCTCGAAGAACACGGCGACGTCCGTGAGCGGGCCGGGATCCGGCGGCGGTGGAATGGCGGACACGGAGTCGCGCGACCCGTCGAGCACGAGGGCGGCGCCGAACGGCGGTGAAACGCTCGGGAGATCGCCCCGCTCGTACATGGCGGTCGGATCGAGCCAGTAGTCGCGGCCGTCGACCTCGGCCTGGACGATGGCGTGGTCGAACAGCGTGGCGGTAGGGTGAAAGTCCCGAATGTGCTCTCCGTACTCCGTGCTCACGAGCGCGGGCCGCGCCGCGACGCCGAGCTCGCGGAGCATGGTCATCAGGAGCAGCACCTTGTCCTTACAATCCCCGAAGCGCCGCTTCATCACCGTGGCGGGCGGATACGGAACGTGCGAATTCACGCCGATCTCGACGCCAAGGTATCGCACCTCGTCCTGGACGAATCGCAGGGCGCGGAGCACGCGGCCGGGCGTCGACGCGGACGCCGAGCGGATCTGGGCGAGTGGCGCGTGGAGTGCCGCTGGCACGGGCCCCGGGGATACGAACAGCGACTCGCCCCAGGCCGCCACCCGGGACCAGGACGCGAAATCGCTCAGCTGGAGCTCCGCGAACGGGTCGTACCACGAGGGGAGGTCGGCGTCCAGGACTTTCGGAGGGACGCCTGCCTGCTCCCACACGTACTCGCGATACGGTCCCGCCTCGTGGATGGAGGGCTCGAGGCTGGTTGCGTGCCGGGCGACGACCAGCCGGCGGTCGCGCGGCCACAGTAACCGGAAGCGCACCCGGTGCAGGGGCACCGCCTCCTCCAGCGCCACGGCGCCCATGTAGTGTCCCCCGAACACCGGATTCGAGCCGCGCCGCGTGTAGCTGTACTCGACCACGTCTCCCCGGCGCACGTCCTCGAGCAACAGCACGAGCGACAGCGAGCCGTCGTAAATCTGGTAGTCGAGACGCGCCTCGCGTTGCACGACGCGGATGCGATCCCGCCGCAGCTGGTTGATCGGCCGGCCGTTCCGGATGACGGTGGCCATGTGGAGGGTGAGCTGCTCGTAGGACGAATCGAAGGTGAGCTCGATTTGAGAGTGCGCCTGGACCGCGCCCTCGTCCAGCAGGCGATAGACGACATGCCGGAACCGCTCGACCGCGGGGGCACGGACGATCTCCTGCCGATCGAGCAGCAGCATCTCGAAGCCTTCGGTCACCTGTCCCGATGGCGTCGGTGCCGCGAGGTCCGGGGCGACGGGCCTCACCCAGTCCGCCGGCGGTCCGAGACGATAGGCTGTTTGCGCGGCGAGGCTGGGTACGAGGAGCGTCGCGGCGGCGATCGCGGCCAGCATAGGACCAGGGCAGGCGCGGGCGGAGCGCGCGCGTCGTGTCTTGTCGGCCATGCCCGGACCCGGGGCTATTCCCGGTCGTAGGCCTGCTGCAGCCCTTTGATGTCGAGCTTCTTCATCTGCATCATGGCCTGCATGACCCGGTTCGCCTTCTTGGGGTCCTTGTCCCCCAGGAGCTTGCCCAGCACGGTGGGAACGACCTGCCACGAAACGCCGAACTTGTCCTTGAGCCAGCCGCACTGATCTTTGGATCCACCGGCGGACAGCTTGTCCCACAGCTCGTCCACTTCCTGCTGCGTCTCGCAGTTCACGAACAGGGATATCGCCGGCGTGAATTGGAATTGCGGGCCGCCGTTCAGGGCGTAGAAGTCCTGACCCTCGAGTTGGAAGGTGCAGGACATGACCGACCCCTTCGGCCCGGGTCCCGCGTCGCCGTAGCGCGACACTCGCCCGACCTTGGAGTTCTTGAAGGTCGCGACGTAGAAATTCATCGCCTCTTCGGCGTTGCCGTTGAACCACAGGAACGGAACGATCTTTTGCATAAGCGCCTCTCTATGGGTCGGCGCGCCGCGGATGAGGGCCCAACGCGAGCCGCGCGGCGTCGATGCGGCCGATGTACGCCCGCACCGCCTCGCGCGGCACGCGCCGGGGCATCACGAAGTGACGATCGTCGGGGCGCGAGCTCTTCAGGTCGTCGACCATCAAGTCCCCGCCGTGCGCCTCCACCGCCGCCTCGAACCGCTCCACCGCCGACAACAGGTCCACGAGTTCTTCGGGGCTCTCGTCGCCGGTGACCGCGACCCCGCGGCTGCGCAGCCGGGTCGACACCTCAGCCGCCGCGGCGGCCCGCTCCCTTTGGGCTTCGTCCTTGGCCATGCCGATGCTCCTCCCCGCCTCAATATTCCGCGAACATGTCGTCCGGATAACAGTACAGCCACCGCTCGCCCGGCTCCTCCGACGTCACCACCGGGTGCTGGGTGGCGCGGGCGTGCTTCGAGGCATGCTGGTTGGGCGAGCTGTCGCAGCACAGCGTCGCGCCGCATTGCTGGCAGGTTCGCAGATGCACCCACTGCGAGCCGATCTTCACGCACTCGGCGCACTCCCGGCGCTTGCCGTGTCGCACGGTGGTGATCGCCTCGAGATGCTCGCAGCTTGCATCGGCCATCGTGAGCCTCGCTTACTCGTGCAGCACCTGGTGGACGGCGGCGATCGCGATCGATCCCTCCCCGACGGCGGACGCCGCGCGCTTGACGCTGCCGCTCCGCACGTCGCCCACCGCGAACACGCCGGGCAGGCTGGTTTCCAGGATATGCGGCGGGCGGGCCAGCGGCCAATGCGCCGCCGCCAGGTCGTCCGCGGAGAGATCCGGGCCGGTCTTGATGAAGCCGCGGGCATCGAGTGCGAGGCAGCCCTGGAGCCACGCCGTGCTGGGTCTGGCGCCCGTCATGGAGAAGACGTGGCGGATGCCCTGCGTCTCCTCCCGGCCCGACTGGTTGTCCCGCCAGGTCACCCGCTCGAGGTGATGGTCCCCCTCGAGACCGACGATTTCGGTGCGGACGTGGAGAACGATCGCCGGGTGGTCCTCGATGCGACGGATCAAATACCGGGACATCGTGTCGGCCAGCCCGTCCGAGCGGACGACCATGTGGACACGCCTGGCGGTCTGCGCCAGGAACACGGCGGCCTGGCCGGCCGAGTTGCCGCCGCCCACGACCACGACCTCGTCGCCTCCGCACAGCTGCGCTTCCATGAACGTCGCAGCGTAATACACGCCCGTGCCCTCGAACTGTGCCAGGTTGGTGATGGACAGCCGGCGGTACTCGGCCCCGCTGGCGATGATCACCGCGCGCGCCGGCACGCGCGGTCCCTCGTCCAGCTCGATGCTGTACGGTTTGCGGTCACAAGTCAGGTGCTTGGCGTCGTTCCCGACCATCACCTGGGCTCCGAACTTCTCCGCCTGGTTGTAGGCCCGGGCCGCCAGCTCCTGGCCGGAGATCCCGGTGGGGAAACCGAGGTAGTTCTCGATACGGGAGCTGGCGCCCGCCTGACCCCCGGGTGCGGTGGACTCGAGCACGAGGACGTCGAGTCCCTCCGACGCGCCGTACACCGCCGCCGCGAGTCCGGCCGGTCCCGCGCCGACGACCACCAGGTCGCGCAGCTGGGTGCGATCGATCGCGTCGTTGAAGCCCAGGCAGGCGGCGAGCTGCTGATTGGTCGGATTCCGCAGCACATCGGTGCAACGACAGATGGCCACGGGGATGTCGGCCATGCCGACCCGGAAGCGATCGAGCAGGTCCTGGACGCCCGCGTCGCGGTCCAAGTCGAGGTAGGTGTGGGGATGGCCGTTGCGGGTGAGGAACTCCTTGATCCGGAGGGTCCCGGCACAGTGCATCGATCCGATGAGCACGACGTCGCCCAGGCCGCGTGCGACCAGCTGCCCCCGGCGCAGCAGGAAGGCGCGCATGAGGATCTCGCTCAGCTCGCCGTCGGTCTGCACCAGCGTGAGCAGATGGTCGCGATCGACCTCGATCACTTCACCCGGCTCGACGGCGCGGACGCGCCCGAATCCGCGGCGCCCGGACAGCATGGCCACTTCGCCGGTGAACTGCCCCGGCCCAAACGTGGCCACGGATTCCTCGGTCGTACCGACCGGTCGCACGACCTCGATCAGGCCCTCGGTGACGACGAAGAAGCGCGCCGCCTGCTCGCCGGCTTCAGCCAGCACGTCGCCCGGCGCCACGGGGCGTACCCGTCCATGCGTCGCGACGCGCGCGAGCTGCGCTGACGTAAGTGTAGGAAAGACGTGTTCGGCGCGGGCGCCGGGAGTCAACGTAAAGGTGGGCGTGGTGGCCGTCATGAACGGTAAGGTGCATTGCCGGTCAAGCCCTCGCCAGGGCCGCGAGCCGGGTATCTTGTTGCCAAATTGATGGTTCCACCCATGTCCGCGGCAGGGCCCCTGAAACGTCTTAACGGTCGGAGGCGCTGATTGACGGAACCCACGAGGGGCGAGCCCCGGGAGGAGTCACCATGAGCGAGTTCATCTATCTGTACCGCAGCACCAACGAGGCCAGCCGCGCCGCGATGGGATCGCCGGAGCAGATGCAGAAGAGCATGCAGACCTGGATGGCCTGGATGAAGCAGCTGGCCGACAAGGGCCACATCAAGAACCCCGGTCATCCGCTCGAGCGCTCCGGCAAGCTCGTGAAGGGCAAACAGCGGACGATCACCGACGGCCCGTACGCCGAGTCGAAGGACATCATCGGCGGCTACACGCTGGTCGAGGCGAGGGATCTCGCCGAGGCGGTGGAGTTGTCGAAGGGTTGCCCCATCCTCGAAGGCGGCGGCGTGGTGGAAGTCCGTCCCGTGCTGCAGACGGGCATGTGACCGAGCTGCACGAGCATCTGTTCCGGCGGGAAGCGGGGCGGCTGGTCGCCACGCTGACGCGCATCCTCGGCGTCGAGCACCTGGCGCTGGCGGAAGACGTCGTGCAGGACGCCTTCTGCCGCGCCCTCGAGGTGTGGCCGTTTCGGGGCGTGCCGGACAATCCCTCGGCGTGGCTCATGGCCACCGCGAAGCACCGCGCGCTCGACGCGCTGCGGCGCGAGCGCACCGCCCGGACGCTCGCACCGGAGCTGGCCCGGGTGCTCGAGTCCGACGAGCAGCTGTTCACGGAGGAATCGCTCAGGGACGATCAGCTGCGCATGATGTTTTCGTGCTGTCATCCGCGCCTGTCGGAAGCGGCGCAGGTCGCGCTCATGCTGCACATCCTGTGCGGCTTCAGCGTCGACGAGGTCGCCGGCGCCTTCGTCAGCACGCATGCCGGCGTCGAGAAGCGCATCACGCGGGCGAAGAAGGTGCTCGCCCAGTCGCAGCGCTTGTTCGAGATCGCGGACGCGCGCGACTTCGCGGCCCGCCTTCCAGCGGTCCACCGGGCGCTGTATCTGCTGTTCAACGAAGGCTATCACGGCGCGTCGGCCGAGTCGGCGGTGCGCGCCGAGCTGTGCCGCGAGGCGCTGCGGCTCACGGGTCTGTTGCTCGAGCATCCCGTGGCGGCGACGCCGGCCACGTGCGCGCTCGCGGCGCTGATGTGTCTCGACGCGGCGCGCCTGCCGGCGCGGCTCGATGCGGGGGGTCACTTGAGTGTCCTCGCCGGGCAGGATCGCTCACGCTGGGATGCGGACCTGATGGCCGAAGGGCAACGCCTGCTCGAGCGCTCGGCCAGCGGTCCCGACTTGACGGAGTATCACGTCGAGGCCGCCATCGCGGCCGTGCACGCGTCCGCGCCTCGCCTCGAGGAGACGAATTGGGGGCAGGTGGTTTCGTTGTACGACACGCTGCTCGCCATCCGGCCGTCGCCCGTCGTGGCGCTCAACCGCGCCATCGCCATCGCGCAGCGCGACGGCGCCGACCGCGGGCTCGCGGCGATCGCCGCGATCGCCGACCGCCAGCGGCTCGCCGGCTATCCGTTCTACCATGCGGCGCTGGGCGACCTGGAGCTGCGCCGGGGCGAAGGCGAGACCGCCCGCGGGCACTTCGCCGCCGCGCTCGCCCTGGCGCGCAACGCCATGGAGCGGCACTTTCTCGAGCAGCGCATGGAGGCGTGCGATGCCGGAAAGGCCGATCTAGCGTGGCAGCCTGGCCCCACTTGCCGTTGAGCGATTGGGCGGACACTCAGACGACGCTGCATCGCTGGACGCAGATCGTGGGCAAGACGCGCCTCGCCCTGGCGCCGATGCAGAATCACTGGTGGCAGGTGGCGCTCTACGTCACGGCGCGCGGGCTCGGCACCTCTCCGATGCCCTATGCCAAGGGCAACATCGAGCTGGAATTCGATTTCCTGGATCACCAGCTCGTGGCGCGGACCAGCGACGGCGTAACGAAGAGCATTGCCCTCGCCCCTCGATCCGTCGCGGACTTCTACGAAGACTACCTCGGCCTGCTGGCGGCGCTCGGCCTCGACGCGAAGATCTGGCCCGTGCCGCAGGAGATGGCGGACACGGTGCACTTCGCCGCGGACCGGGAGCATGCGTCGTACGACGCCGACGCGGCGCAACGCTGCTGGCGCATCCTGGCGCACGCGGACCGCGTCCTGAAACGGTTCCGCGGGCCCTTCCTCGGCAAGTCGAGTCCCTCGCATTTCTGGTGGGGCGGCTTCGATCTGGCGTGCACGCGCTTCTCGGGACGCCCCGCGCCGCGGCACCCCGGGGGGATCCCGCATCTCGCCGACTCTGTGACGCGCGAAGCGTACTCCCACGAGTGCATCAGCGCCGGATGGTGGCCGGGAAGCGTGGGCGGTCCGGTAGCGGAGCCGGCGTTTTACGCGTACGCCTATCCCGAGCCGGTGGGCTGCCCGGAGGCCACGGTGCGGCCGGCCGCGACCCGCTACCTCCAGGCGCTGCGGGAGTGGATCCTGCCGTACGAGGCCGTGCGGGCGGCGCCCGATCCTGAGGGAACGCTGCTGGAATTCCTCCAGAGCACCTACGCGGCCGCCGCCGACCGGGGTGGGTGGGATCGCGGCCGGCTCGAGCGGGGGTAGTCAGCCGTCGCACATGACACGCCTCCGGCCCCATGCTGCAGCACGGCCTGCCTATTGAACGATTACGCAGACAACGACAACTTCAAGCCCAGGACGAAGGGAGGTCTTGGGGCATGGCAGAGAAGGGGAAAGGAAGGTCGCTGAAAGACCGGCTCGTGGACATGGGCGTGCTGGTCGAGAAGGATGAATCCCCAAGTGCCGCTCAAGGATCGGCTGCCGTGTCGGGACCGGGCGCGTTGTCTGGCCCGGGGCCGGGTGCCGGAGGCGTTGATCGGGACCTGCTGAAACAGCTGCTCGCCGCCGCCACCAAGGACACAAACGATTACACCGAGTTCATGCTGTCCGCGGACGCGATGTCGGGGGTCATTCCCGACGAGGCCACCCGCATCAAGGCGGCGTTCGTTGCGTCCAAGCCGCACGGTCTCACCCTCGAAAAGATCCTTGCCGGGCTCGCCAGCAGCAAACGGGTGCTCGAGGCGAAGCGCGGCGAATTCGAAAGAGTCCTGTCGCAGAAGGTTGACGCGCTCGTCACGTCGAAGCAGAAGCAAGCGGATGACAACCGCAAGACCATCGACTCGAAGAAGCAGGAGCTGACACGGCTTCAGGCCGACATCACGGCGCTCGAGCAGGCGGAGGCGAAATCCAGGGCGGAAATCGCCGCCGGTCAGACTCAGATCGAGGCCGCCAAGGCCAATTTCCTCGCGGCCTACAATGCCGCGATCACCGTACTATCTTCGAACGAAGAAAAGGTGAAGACCCAACTCAAGGGGGCGTAAGGCGACCATGACAGACGTGACCCCTCTTCCCTCCGGGGCGAAGACCTTCTGGCAACGTCCCGAAGGAACGTTCGCGAAGGTCATCAGCGCGATCGTGGGCGCATTTCTCGTTTACAAGTACGCGCTCCCCGTTCTCACGTTCTTCAACAACCTCATCTGGACCACGGTGAACATCGTCATCGGCGGCGCTATTCTCGCCGCCGTCGTGTACGTGATCTGGGACGGCCGCCTCCTCCGAGCCGCGAGCTACATCTACAAGAGCTTCATGAGGTGGGTCTTCAACTGGATCACGTCGAACGATCCCATCGGCGTGATGAAGACGGCCTTGGAGAAGATGGGGAAGATCCTTTCCCAGACCGAGGGTCAGATGGGTACCGTGCGCGGCGTGATGGTGCAGCTGCGCACTGCCATTGCCAATGCCGAGCGTAACCGGACGACCGCCCTGAAGCTTGCCGATCAAGCCGGCAAGGAGAACAATCCGCTGCAGGTCCGCGTGAAGAGCAAGACGGCGAGCATCTACGGTCGGTCGACGATGACGTACCAGGAGCTACTCGCCAAGCTCGAAGTGATGTATCGGGTGCTGAACAAGTACCACGATATCGCCAAGTCCAACATCGAAGTGATGACGGTGGAGCTGCAAGAGAGCACCATGCGCCACAGCGCTGCGCGGGCCGTCGGCGCCGCCATGAAGGGCTTCTGGTCCATCATGTCGACGGGCCAGGACAAGGAGATGTACGACCTGGCGAAGGAGCACATCGCCGAGGAATGGGACAACACCGTCGGCGAGATGGAGAACTTCGTCGCGATTTCCAAGGACGTCGTCAGCTCCTTCGACTTGGACCAAGGCGTCCTCGAGGAGGACGGTCTGAAGCAGCTCGCGGAGTGGGAGCAGAAAGCCGATTCGCTGGTCTTGGGAGCGGAGAAGCCGGCGCTCATTGCCGCCGCCAACGATCCAACGGACGTGCTTCACCTCCCGGGCAGCGAGGACTACGAACAGCTCTTCAAGAAGCAGTAGCGGGCGTACCGGGGTCTTGAACTACAACCGAGACGGAGGATAACGGCATGGCCGTTCAGCTCTCTTCCCGCTTCAAGCGGCTTGTCCTCCTGCTGGTCGTGGTCGGAGGTGGGTACTACGCTCTGCGCTACGCGTCCAGCCACGGCATGATCCCGCAGGGTAAGCAGGGCGGCGGTCTCCGCACGACTCCGGTTCGTACCGAGAAGATCTCCAACGCGTCCAGCGAGCCCATCACCGTCTGCGTCGTTACGTGGCCCGGGTATGCCGGCGGGGAATACTTCAACGGCGGTTTCGCCGCGTCAACCGATTCCCGGTACTATCGAGACTACGGCATCAAGGTCGCGTTCAAGGTGATCGAGCAGTTCGTCCCGTCGCGCGAGGCCTGGAAGGCCGACAAGTGTCAGGTCATCTGGCAGACGGCCGACGCGTTCCCCACGGAGGTCGCTGGCTTAAAGGAGTACCAGCCGAAGATCATCTTCCAGGCAGACTGGTCCCGCGGCGGCGACGTAGTCATTGCCCGCCATGGCCTGACCTCCGTGAACGACCTGCGCGGCAAGACCGTATCGGCCGCGCTCGGGACGCCTTCGCACACCCTGCTGCTGCGCATGCTCGAGGCGGCGGGGATGACGATCCACGACATCCGCTACAAGCCGACGGAGGACGCTCCGGGCTCGGCGCAGATGTTCAAAGCCGGCTCGGTCGATGCGGCGGTCGTGTGGTCGCCGGACGATCAGGACGTTCTCAAGAGCGTGCCTGGCTCACACGTGCTCACCAGTTCGAAGATCATGTCGAACATGATCGCCGACGTCTTTTTCGTGAAGCAGAGCTATCTCGAGACGCATCGGGACGAGCTGCGCGCCCTCGTCGAGGGCTGGCTGCGCGGCGCCGCCGAGATCAACACCGATCCATCGGCCAAGGAGCAAGCCGTTCAGATTCTCGCCAACGGCCTGAATCAGCCTCTGGACTTCATCCGTGCGGTGATCGACAACGCCCGGCTCGTCACCTACGGGGATAACGTGAACTTTTTCAACCTCAACGGTGACTACACCGGCGTAACCGGCCAGGAGCTCTATGAATCGACCGGCCGGCTGTATCATCGATCGGACGCGTCGCTCGCGCCCACGGTCTTACCCCCGTGGAGCAGTGTCGCTGACCTCGGGATCATCCGGTCCATCCATCTGATCGGACCAGAGCAGGCGGCTGAGCCCGTCGCGACGTTCGCGAAGGCGACGGCGAGCGACGTGAGTGCCGCGCCACTCTCGATACCGAGTTCGCGCCCACGGCGAAGACCGCGGGCAACGCGCGGATCCGCATCGAAGGCAACACCGACAACGTCGGCTCGCCCGACCTGAATCAAGGGCTGTCTGAGCGTCGAGCTCAGGCCGTGGCCGACTACCTGGTGTCCAAGTACGGTTTCGACAGCCACCGGTTCGTCGTCGTGGGCAACGGTCCCCGCAAGCCAGTCGCTTCGAACGACACGGAGAGCGGGCGGGCTCGGAATCGGCGTACCGATTTCGAATTGTTGAACAACTAGCGACCGACATGACGGCGCTTTTCAGGCTTCGAGGCACCCTTGACGAGAAGACGAAGGTCGGCATCGAGATCACGGGCGTGGTCGCCACGCTCGTCCTCTGGACCGCCCTCGTCCAATGGAAGCTCGTGCCGGCGACGATTCTGCCGATGCCGTGGAAGGTCGTGACTTCCCTGAAAGAGCTTCACTACCAGGACGCGCTCATCGTAAACGCCCTGTATTCCATCAAGATCAACTTTCTGGGATACTTGGAGGCGGTCGGCCTCGCGCTGCCTCTCGGCATGGCGATCGGCCTGCTACCCATTTTTCGGGCGCTCTCGGAGCGACTCATCAGTGCCGCGCGGTATCTGCCCTTGACGGCCACCATCGGCATTTTCATCGCCCTGTTCGGCATCGAGACAAAAATGAAGGTCGAGTTCTTGGCCTTCGGCATCTTCGTATACCTGCTCCCGGTCGTGGTGGAGAGGGTGGATGAGGTGCAAGAGGTGTACGTCCAGACCGCGCGAACCCTTGGCGCCACGCCCTGGCAGACGGTGAAGAGCGTGTTCATCCCGGACGTCGTGTCCAGGGTGTTTGACGACATCCGGGTGTTGATCGCGTTGTCGTGGACATACATCGTGTTCACGGAAGTCATCAACGCGTCTGACGGTGGGATCGGTGCTCTAGCATACATCGCGGCCCGTCAGAGTCGGCCCGACAAAGTCTATGCGGTGCTGCTCACGATCATTCTGATCGGGTTCCTGCAGGACAAGGCGTTCCTGTACCTGGGCCGACTGCTGTTCCCGTTCAAGTATGTGGAAGGAGGCGGCCATGGAAGCGCCGCCTAAAGGTCAGCTGCCGAGGGTCATCGAGCTCCGCGGCATCACCCAGACGTATGACGGGGGGAAGACCTTCCTGTTCAACAAACTGAACCTGCTGCTCGAAGACAAGCCCGGTCAGGGGCAGTTCGCCGTGATCCTCGGCGTCTCGGGTTGCGGCAAGTCAACCTTGCTCCGCTACATATCCGGGTTGCAGACGCCGACGTCGGGGGAGGTCCTCATCGACGGCAAGCCGAAGACGGACAGCATGGTGATCAGCATGGTGTTCCAACAGTATTCGTCGTTCCCATGGCTGTCCGTTCTCGATAACGTCATGCTGCCGCTGAAGTTCAGAGGCGTGCCCAGGGGCGACGGCAGGGAACAGGCGATGGTGATGATCAAGGCCGTGGGGTTGGAAGGTCACGAGCACAAGTATGCCCAGTCTCCGATTCTCTCCGGCGGCCAACTCCAGCGGGTAGCCATAGCGAGAAGCCTCATCTCAAACCCGCAAATCATCCTCATGGACGAGCCCTTCGGGGCCCTCGATACGCTGACGCGATTCCGCATGCAGACGATGCTGTATGACATCTGGGAGAAACTGGAATCGACGATCGTGTTCGTGACGCATGACATTCAGGAAGCGGTGTTCCTGGGCGACGACATCTACGTCATGAAGTCGGGCAGGGGCACGTCCGAGATCGCCAGGACCATCCACGTTGACTTGCCGCTGCACCGCGACCGGGCGACGAAGCGCGAAGCGCACTTCGTCCAGCTCGTAGCGGAGGTCGAAGATGCGATCACCAGCTTGAACGCATAGCTGCTGTTTCTCGATACCCAATGAAATACATCCTGCTGCATTACGTGGGGGAGGCCGGCTGGCCCCAGTTGACGAAGGCCGAGCAACAAGACTGGTTGGAAGCCTCTAAGGCATATGCGGAGGTAATGTCAAAGGCGGGCGTCCTGACGAGCACGGTCCGCCTCGAGCCGACCTCGGCGGCGAGGACTGTGAGAGTCGCGAACGGCACGACCCGGGTGCTGGACGGCCCCTACGCCAACTCGAAGGAACAGCTCGCCGGGTTTCACATCATCGACGTCGTCGATCTCGATGCCGCGCTCGCCTGGGGAGCGCGTTCGCCAACGGCTCTTTATGGTGTCGTCGAGGTGCGCCCAGTCATGGACAAGGACCTCGATCACTTGCTGCGAGAGCTCGCCGGGTGAGTCGACGATCGTTGCGATAGCATTCCCTCACGGTCCGGGTGGTTGACGCGGCGAGTCGACGCCCGCCTCCAGCGCCGCCACGATACGGTCGACGTCATACACGCAGCCCGCCCACGTGCCGCCGCTCGCCCGCTGCAGGGCCGCCCACAGGCGGGTGTCGGCCGGCAGGGCGGGGTGGGGGGCGAGCGCCGGGTGGGCCTCGCGTTGCGCCAGCAGCGCTGCGCACGCCGCCGCGTCGAGCGTTTGCCCGGCTGCCCCCACCAAGTCGACCGATCCCGTGAGCGTGCGACGGTCGATCACGATCTCGATCAGATCGTCGTCCCGTACGCGCCCGATGGGGCCGCCGTGCAGTGCCTCGGGTCCGATGTGGCCGACGCAGGCGCCGCTCGAGAACCCGGAAAAACGACCGTCCGTGAGCAGCGCGACGTGCTTGCCCCACGGGAGATACCGGAGCGCGGTGGTGATCTGCGCGGTCTCCTGCATCCCCGTGCCCGATGGGCCGTTGCCGATCAACACGATCACGTCTCCCGCGCCGATCGGCCGCTCCGTCGCGCCTTTCACGGCCCGGATCGCGTCGCGCTCGTCGACGAACACGCGCGCGGGGCCGCGGTGACGGTACACCTGATCGTTTCCCACGACCGAAGGGTCGAGCGCCGTGGCTTTGATCACCGCCCCGTCGGGCGCCAGGTTCCCGACCGGGAACACGACGGTGCTCGCAAGACCAGCCGCGCGCGCGGCGTCGGGGCCCATGATGACGTCGTCGGGTGACACCGCCGCGGCCGCCCCCAGCCGCGCCCGGGCTTCCCGCCGGCGGTCGCTTGTCTCCCACCAGTCGAGCGTCGTGTCGAGAGTGTCGCCGGTCGCCGTGAGCACGTCCCCGTGCAGCAGGCCCATGCGGCGCAGGTGCAGCATCACCTCAGGTACCCCGCCGGCCATGAACACCTGCACGGTGGGATGCCCGCGCGGCCCGTTGGGCAACGCATCGACCAGACGCGGCGTGGCGCGATTCACGCGGATCCAGTCGTCCACCGTGGGCGGCCGCAGCCCGGCCGCGTGGGCAATCGCCGGAATGTGCAGCAGCAGGTTGGTCGAGCCGCCGAAGGCCGCGTGCACCAGCATGGCGTTCTCGAGCGCATGGGGCGTGAGGATCCGCGCGATCGGAATCCCCAGGGCATGCAGCCGCAGCAGGGCGAACGCGGAGCGGGGGCCCAGTTCGAGCCACGCCGGCTCGCCTGACGGCGCGAGGGCGCTGTGCGGCAGCGCCAGGCCGAGCGCCTCCGCCACGACCTGCGATGTGGCTGCGGTCCCGAGGAACTGGCAGCCGCCGCCGCTCGAGCCGCAGGCGCGACAGCCCATGCTGGCCGCGTAGTCGAGGCTCACCAGGTCCCGGGCGAAGCGGGCGCCCAGGCTCTGGACCTGGCCTGCGTCCTCGCTCCCCACTGCCGGGAGCGTGACGCCGCCGGGCACGATTAGTCCGGGTAGCTCGCGGCATCCCGCTAGGGCGAGCATGGTGGCGGGCAGGCCCTTGTCGCACGTGGCGATGCCCAGCACGCCCGACGCGGTGGGTAAGGAACGGATCAGCCGGCGCATCACGACGGCCGCGTCGTTGCGGTACGGCAAGCTGTCGAACATCCCCGTCGTACCCTGAGTGCGGCCGTCGCAGGGGTCGCTGCAGTACGCCGCAAACGGGATCGCCCCCGCCGCGCGCAGTGTCTCAGCCGCCGCCCGGACGAGCAACCCGATCTCCCAGTGCCCCGTGTGGTATCCCAGCGCCACGGCGCTCCCGTCCTCGCCCCGCAGGCCGCCGTGGGTGCTCACGATGACGTACTGCGGACCCTCCAAGGCCGTGGGGCTCCAGCCCATGCCCACGTTCTGCGTCAGGCCGAAGACGTTGCCGCTCGGCTCCTCGCGCAACATGTCGGGAGTAAGGGGCAGGCGGCCCGCGGGTCCCGCACCGGCGAGCCGGCCGGCGGCGACGACGCTGGCCGAGCCGAGCACTGCGTCCAGCGGCGGGGCGTCGAGTCTCTTATACATGTGCACAACGTTGTGGCGGCGGACGGCGGATCGCCAGCGACGTGTAGGGGCGCAGCATGCTGCGCCCCTACATCGATGATGACCGGACCCCTACGCCGCCGCAGCGGGCGCGGGCCCGGCGTCCACCAACCGCTTGGTGACGGGCTCGATCCGGAAGTTGAGCCCTTCCAGAGTACGTGATCCGAGTATTACGAGGTCACTAGGCTCTCCGAACACGACGTCGTCGGTGGTGCGCTTGCCGGCCACGTGAATGAACGCGGCACCAGTCCGACGCTCGAGGATCGTCCCGTCGGCCTGCCGGAAGCGCCACGTGTTGTACCGCTCGATACCGAGAGATTCGAGAACCTCGGCCGGAACCCACGACAGTTCCGCTCCGGTGTCGACCAGAACCGATCTCAAGGTGCGTCGCTCGCCCGGGCGGGCTGGGTTCTCGATCTCGATGTCTACGCGGAAAGTTCCCATATCGCCGGGCATACTACCTCCTGAGGTCATGCCGAGTAGTACCATATCGTTGCGGAGGGTGTCAATGCGTGGCGTGGACCTGGGCGACACGGCGGTGATGCGTAGGGGCGCAGCATGCTGCGCCCCTACATCGATGATGACCGGGCTCCCTGAGTGCCGGGAGACATGCGGTCGTTGTGATCCCCGGGCTGTCGCCCGGGGTCAGTGGCACCCCGTGAAGCCTCTTCTGACCCCGGGCGCAAGCCCGGGGTGACTGGGAGTGGGGCGCAGCACGCTGCGCCCCTACATCGATCAGGGCAGGGAATCCCTACCGCAGGGGCACCAGCAGCGCGAGCACGACAGTGGTCACCATGCTCGTGAGGCCGACCACCGCGAGCACGGGAGTCCAGGACTTGAAGGTCTCGAGCTCCGTCACTCCTCCCATCTTCGAGAACAGCCAGAAGCCGCTGTCGTTCATCCACGACCCGACGAGCGACCCGCTGGCGATCGCGGTCGCGACATAGACGGTGTGAAAGGGAAGGCTGCGTCCGTTCGCGGGCAGCATGGCCGCCAGCATCGCCGCGGTCGTGATCATCGCGACCGTGCTCGAGCCCTGGGCGATCTTGATCAGGCTCGCGACCCCAAACCCGAGGAACAGAAACACGAGGCCGGAGCCCACGCCCGCCGCCGCGTTCCCCACGAAGGCCCGCTCGATCACGGGGCCGATCCCGGTGGCCTGCAACGCGACCCCGAACGCCCCGCTCGCCGCGATGATCAGGATGATGAACCCGGCGCCCATCAGCGATGTGTCCACCATTGCCGCGAGGGCGGCGCGGTTCACTCCGCGTTGGCGCGCATACACCCACAGGGCCACGGCGGCGGCTACGAGCATCGCCAGATTGGGATTTCCGATGATCGCGGTGTAGGGCGCCAGGGCCAACCAGAGGGCGACGTGCGCTCCCGGACGCGCCGTCATGGATTGGACGACGGTGTTCGACGAAATCAGCAGCACGGGCAGCACGATGGGCAGCAGTGAGACAACGAGACCGGGAAGCGCCTCTGTGGCAGGCGGCGCCGCCGCCGGGGCCGTGGGCACGACGGGCATGCGGCGGTCCACCCATCCCGCGAACAGCAACCCCGCCGTCGCCGCCGGCAGCGCCACGGCCAGGCCGACGAGGACCATGGTGCCCAGGTCCACGCCCAGCGTGCCCGCGACCGCCAGCGGTCCGGGGGTGGGCGGGACCAGCGTGTGCGTCGCTCCCGCGCCCGCGGCGATCGCCAGCAGGTACTTGAGATAGTAGCGGTTGGTGCGCGTATACCCCGAGCGCGCCAGGGGGACAAGCAGATAGAACACCGTGTCGAAGAACACGGGGATCGACAGGACGTAACCCGTGGCGCACAGGGCCGTCGCGCTGCGCTGCTCGCCCAAAAGGCCGATGAACGCTCTGACGATCCGGTCCGCCGCTCCGCTGTCCATCATCGCCTGGCCGGCGATCGCCGCCAGCGCGATGACGATCCCGATCGTGCCCGCGGTGCGGCCGAATCCCTCGGCCACGCGGGCGATCTTCGCCGCGGGCTCGCCGGGCGCGAGCAGGCTGACCACGATCGCCGCGGTGATGAGCGCCAGGAACGCGTTCAGGCGCAGGCCGAGGATTCCGCCGAGGATCGTGGCCATTCCCACGAGCAGGATGAGCAGGGGATGCATGGGCGCGGTGCGGGAGTGAGCGGGTCAGTTCACCTTCAGGCCACGTGGCCCGACGTACTCGGACTGCGGACGGATGAGATGGTCCTGGGCGTGCTGCTCCATGATGTGCGCGCACCAGCCGGCCACCCGCCCGCAGGCGAAGGTCGCGACGAACGAGTGGGGCTTCAGGCCAAGGGACTGGAGCACGAGCGCGGTGTAGAACTCCACGTTCGTCCGCAGGTTACGACCGGGCTTCACCTCGTCGAGGACCTTCAAGGTGGTCGACTCCACCGCGCGCGCCAGATCGAACAGCGCCCGGTCCTCGAGCCGGGCCGCCGCCATCGCGTCCACCACCTTAGCGAGGACATCGGCGCGCGGGTCGCGGACCTTGTAGACGCGGTGACCGAAGCCCATGATGCGGCGACCGGCCGTGAGCTCGTTCCGCACCCACGCCTCAGCTCGGTCGGCCGAGCCGATCTCCAGCAGCATGTCGAGCACCGGGCCGGGCGCGCCACCGTGGAGCGGGCCCTTGAGGGCGCCGATCGACCCCGTGACAGCGCTCACCATATCCGAGCGCGTGCTCGCGATCACGCGGCCCGCGAACGTCGACGCGTTCATCCCGTGGTCGATCACCGTTACCCAGTAGGTGTCGAGCGCGCGCGCCGCGGCGGCATCGGGCTCCGTCCCGTGCAGCATGTAGAGGAAGTTCGCGGCATGCGCAAGATCCGTGCGGGGCGCGAGCGGCTCCTTGCCGTCGCTGATCCGCGCGTGTGCCGCGAGCAGGGTCGGAAACCGCGCCGTGAGACGCTTCGCCGCTTCGAGGTCCGCCGTCGGCGAGATGTCATCGGGGTCGGCGAGGTCGAGCGACAAGGTGGCGCACCCCATGCGCAGCGCGTCGATCGGCGGCACCTTGGCGGCGGCCCGCACCACCTCGAGCGTCTGCTCCGGCAGCGCGCGCAGGGCCGCGAACTCGCGCCGCAATCGCTCCAGCTCGTCCCTGGTGGGCAGCGTCCCCCGCCAGAGGAGATGGGCCGCCGCTTCGAAGCTCACGCGCCCGGCCAGCTCCTTGAGCTCGTAGCCGCCGATGATCAACTCGCCTCTGTCCCCATCGACGTGGCTCAGGCGGGTCCGGGCGGCCACCACGCCGTCAAGCCCGCGTGCCGCTGAGGTGCTGGTGCCGGGCATGCGACTCTCCTTCTATATCTGCGGGGGGGCGGCTGCGGCGTTCAATACTATGGCGCACCCGGTGAGACCGATACCAGGAGCGTGGCGGCGGCGGGGGTCAGCGCAACGTGTCGCCGAAAGGCCCCCGGTCAGTGAAGCGTTGGGAGAGGCGCAGGGGAAAGACGCGCTCGCATGCGGGACACTCCATCTCGGCGGCGTGCTCGGGCAACGCTGCGCGGAGACTGCAGCGCGGACACACGGCGTAGCGCGATCCCCACTTGACCGGCAGGTCGACCGCGTCGTAGGGACGCTCGACGACGGACCACACATCCGGGCGCACCGTCACGATTTCCAACGCGTCGCGTGGCACGCTGCGGGTACGCTGGAACACGTCGAGCCAAGCGGCGTCCGTCGTGAGACGCACGACTTGATACCAGGCGCCGCGCCGCACGCCCAGATTCACGTCGCCCGCCACGCGGGCCCAGGGGGGCACGTCCGGCATGGTCTCCCTTCGGGGCAGTCGGGGCGGGCGCCCCCCCGCACCACTACTTTGCGCCGCGATGCTCCGCGGCGCCGGTGACCCTGATCACCCGCTACACCGCGGCGGACCACGGCAGCACGCGGCGCTGTTGGCTGCCCGCGACTGCTAATTCCAAGCCACGCATGACGTTGAGTGCGTGCTCCGGCGTGACCGCCAGCTGCGCCTTGCCCAGTATGGCGTCGCGCACGTTCTCGTAATAGCGCGTGAAGCTCGACGGCGTGGTGGGGATCGTGCGCGTGCCCTCGGGCGTGGTGAGTTTGCCGTGCATCTCCGGCGGCTCAACGTCCCAGTCGGGCTCGTCGGGTGTGTGACCGTCTTTGAGTGCCGCTTCCTGCGGATCGAGGCCGTACTTGATGAACGAGCCCTTCGTGCCATGCACGGCAAAGGACGGTGCCATTGGTGCCCTCAGCATCGACGCCCGCAAGACCGCTCGCATCCGCGGGTAGTGCAGCGTGACGTCGCAGGCGTCGTCCGCTTGGGCGCCGTCGCGCTCGATGCGGATGTCGGCGCTGATCGCCTGGGGAAGCCCGAACAGCAGCACGGCTTGGTCGAAGAGGTGTGGGCCCAAATCGAACCACACGCCCGAGCCGGGCAGCGGCTGCTCCCGCCAAGCGCCCGGTTTCAGCTCGGGCCGGAACCGGTCGAAATGCGCCTCGTAGCTCACGATTCGGCCCAGCACACCGTCCGACACCACATTCTGCGTCGTGACAAAGTCGCCGGTGTAGCGGCGCTCCTGATAGACCGACAGGACGCGTCGAGCCTCGCGCGCGAGCTCAACGAGCTCTCGGGCCTCTGCGAGGGTTGTGGTAAACGGCTTGTCGACGACGACGTGCCGCCCTGCCGAGAGGCACTGCTTGGCAATCGGATGGTGGCTCGTGTTCGGCGTGGCGACGACGACCACGTCGAGCGGCCTGCTGAGCAGCTCGTCGACGCTCGGCACGAAGTCCACATCCGGATAGCGCGGGTCCGGCGCCCCGTGGCGCTGGACGATGGTCGTCAGCCGGAGACCGGGGACCGCGCGAAGGACCGGCGTGTGGAATACCTTGCCGGCGAAGCCGAAGCCGACCACTCCGACGTTGAGCATCCTTTGCCCCTATCACTCGTCCTCACGCTGTGCAGCACCTCGCACCTGTGGAGCAAGAGGCGCAGGATCCCGCGGGATCCCAGCGATCTCGATTCCAGCCACGTCAGTCCCGTGAGCCGCTTCACCGTCCGGTAACACACGGCGGGACTCTTACCCGAATGTGTCGCGATGGCGAACAGCGACTCCGCGCCTTGCTCCGCGCGAGTGACCCACGCGAACAACCGGACCCACGCGGCGAGCTCATGGAGGGCGGGGAGCCCCGCTCGCCGCATCATTCGGCCGAGTACGAAGCGGCTCGACAGACCGGTCGAGCGCGCGACCGTCGTCGCGCAACTCATCGTGCCGCCACTCAGCACCAGCGCACGCACGATGGTGCGCACTGGGCCAGAGAGGTGCGGGAGCGCGGCGAGAAGGTGGTGCTCGAGACCAGTCACACCCAACGCTGCATGCCGCGCGCAGCGGGTGCAAGGGATTCATCTCATCCTACCCCCGCCGCTCACTCGATCATAGCGTCCTCACCTGGTCAGTAGCATCGTAGGTCACTGTGCACGTTCGACTTGAAAACGACTTGCGACCGGGCCGCCATCGTCTGCCCCATGCCCACTGACATTCACCCCCGTCGCAAGGTGGTGTGCATTCTGGTGGACGGCGCCCGTCCCGACGTGCTGCGTGAGCTGCTGGCGCAAGGCGACTTGCCCAATCTGGCCCGGTGGGTCATCGAGCCGGGAGGGATGGCCGTGGGCACGACCGTCTTTCCCTCGACCACCGGCGTGGCGTACATCCCGTTCCTGTTCGGGCGCTACCCTGGCCCCGCGAACGTCCCCGGCATCCGCTGGCTCGACCGTGGGGGCATCGCCGGCGGTCCCGTGGCCCGGTGGCGAGCAGCGCGCAGCTACTGCGGCCCGCAGGCGGGGTGGATCAACCGCGACATCGACTGCGGCCCCTCCCTGTTCGAGCTCGTGCCGCAGAGCCTGGCGATCTGCACGCCGATCACGCGCGGTCTCCGCCCCGGCGCCCACCTGATGCCCGTCCGCCGCGCGATGCTCGGCGCCGCGGCGCACTACTTCGGCGGCTATGACGCGCTCGACCGCGCGGTCGCGAACGCGTGGCATGCCGTTGCCGCGCGTCCCTGGCGGTTCCTGTTCGTCGTCTTCCCGGGCCCGGACGGCCTCACCCATCTCCACCACCCCACGCACCGTTCGGTCATCGAAGCGTACCGCCACATCGACCGGGCCCTCGGCGAGTTCGTGCGGCGTGTTCGTCGCAGTGGGGAGCTCCCCGCGTTCTTCGTCGTGGCAGACCACGGGGCGAGCGTGGTGCGCGAGCACCAGGACATCGCGCTCGCGCTCGAGGCGTGGGGGATTCCTACCCTGCGCCACCCGCTGCATGTGTGGCGACGCCGTCCACGCGCGTCGGTGATGGTGTCGGGGAACGGATGCGCCCACGTCTATTTCTCCGCCTCCTCGGACGGCCAGATGCCGGCCGAGCTCGTCGAGCGGCTCCTCATGCTTCCGGGCGTCGGGTTAGGCGCCTATCGCGACGATGGGGGAGCGGTGCTGGTCGCGCGGGGACGCCTTCGGGCGCGGGTGCGAGAGGACGCCGCCGGCGTCAGCTACGAGCCACTCGTGGGCGACCCGCTCGGGCTGGGCCCGCTCCCGCTCACGCTTCCCGACCGCGAGCTGCTCGAGGCGTCGCGCGCGACGCAGTTCCCCGACGCTCCGCGCCAGCTGTTGCAGCTCTTGTCGTGCGCGCGCAGCGGGGACCTCGTGCTCGCGGCCGATCCGGGCGTCGACTTCCGCGGGCCGTGGGAGCTCCCGGCGCACCGATCGGGACACGGGAGCCTCTTCGCCGAGCACATGCTGGTGCCCATCGCGGCGAGCGTGCCGCTGCCGGACGCGGCGCTACGCACCGTCGACCTGATGCCCACGATGCTGGAGACCCTGGGCGCGCCCGTTCCGGACGGGTTGGATGGCTTGCCGTTTTCCCGGCTCGCGACGCTGGAAGGGGCACTCGCATGAGCCAGCTGCTCGGCGCGCTGTGCCGGCGCCGCGGCAACGCCGAGTGGGACGCGGTGCTACGAGGGACCGGGCTCGTGGCCCTGCTGGCACTCTACCCCTCGGCGCGCTGGCCCTGGATCGCCGGCCTCACCGGGCTGTTGTGCCTGACGGTGTTTGTGAGCGGACCGATTTCCGTGCTGGTGCCCGCGATGCTCGAGCCGATGCTGATGGTGGCCGGGAGGGTGTATCCGCCAGTGCTGGTGGCGCTGGTCGCCGTCGCGGGCAACCTCTACATGGACTACATCAACTATCATGTGTTCGGAGCGGCGATCCACCATCCCCGTCTGGAAAAGGCCAAGAACTCGCGCGTCGTGCGGAGCGGGCTGGCGCTGTTCCAGCGCAGTCCGTTCTTTGCCGTGTGGCTCTGCTCGTGGAGTCCGATCCCGTATTGGATCGTCTCGACGCTCGCTCCCCTGTCGCGCTACTCGATGCGGAAATACTTGCTGGCCACCCTGCTGGGCCGCGGACCGCGCGTCTGGTTTTTCGCCTCGCTTGGCCTCGTCATCCCGGTGCCGACGCAAGTGCTCGCCGGCTACGTGGCCTGCGCGATCTGCGCCGGGGTGATCGTGCTCCTCTGGAAGGGCAGGACCGTGGATCAGTCGCTGGTCATGATGAACAGCGGCGCGCCGTCGAACTGATAGATCGGCCGCAGCCGGGCAGTGTTGTAGTACTTCGCGACGTTCACGACTTTTTTCTCGGACGTCACGCTCGAGATCGGCACGCTGTCGTAGAAGCCGCGGTGGATGCTCACCAGGCGACCGTACTCTTTCCGCGCGACCAGGTCGAGGGCGAGGTTGCCGAAGGCCATCGGGACGATGGAGTCGAGCGCGTCGGGGTCGCCCGAGCGCACGAGGTAGCCGAGCCGCTGATTCACGACGTCGATGCGGCGGCCGTTGTTGTATTTGGGCGACGATTCCTTGAGCGCCGCCCCCACCTGGTCCCCGATCCCGCCCAGCTTCTTGTGCCCGAACATGTCGGTCTCTTCGCTCTCGAAGCTCATGCCCTCGTGCGACGTGAGGCGGGCGCCCTCCGACACCAGCACCACCGCATACCGGCTCGGGTTCTTGTTACGGTCCTGGGTGAGCAGCTCCGCCAGCTGCTCGATGTCGACCGGATGCTCGGGGATGACGCAGCGGTCCGCCGCGCCGGCCATCGTCGGCAGCAGCGCGGTAAACCCGGCGTAGCGCCCGAAGACTTCGATCACCAGGAAGCGCTCGTGTGACCCCGCGGACGTGCGCAGCCGGTGCGTCAGCTCGATCGTGCGCGTCACGCAGGTGCTGAAGCCGATGCAGTAGTCGGTGCCGTAGACGTCGTTGTCCATCGTCTTCGGGATGGCGACGACGTTCATCCCTTCGTCGTGCAGGCGCTTGCCGTAGCTGAGGGTGTCGTCCCCGCCGATGGGGATCAGCACGTCCACCCCGATGTGCTCGAGGTTCTTGAGCACGTCCTGAGTGATGTCGTTGATCGGCTGCTCGTAGCCGGTGAGGTGCGGCGGCACGCGCCCGCGCGGCAAGTGGCTGGGCCGCACGCGCGACGTATGAAGAAAGGTGCCGCCGGTGCGGCCGGCGCGGTTCACGATCGCTTCCGAGAGCGGCTGCACGTTCTCGCTGTTGTCGACCTTGGCGTCGCGCACGTAGTCCACCAGCCCCCCCCAGCCGCGCCGGATGCCCACCACCTGGTAGCCGTCGCGCAACGCCCGAATTGTGATCGCCCGGATGGCGGGATTGAGACCGGGGACGTCTCCGCCGCCGGTCAGAATCGCGATCGTACCTTTTCCCATGCACGAAACGTGGTCATCCGCGGTCGGGATGGTAAGTGGCCTCGGCTGCGTCTGGAGGCCATTGTTAGAGCCTCTCCACGAGAGGAGCGGGTGTGAAAAGGAGAACTCTGGGCTCCACGGGCTACTCCGTCAGCGAGATCGGCTACGGCGGTTGGGGCCTCGGGGCCGATATGTGGCGGGGCGTCGACGAGGCCCAGGCCCGCGAAGCGCTGCGCGCGGCCGTCGACCAGGGCGTGACGTTCTTCGACACCGCGCTGGCCTACGGCAGCGGACATAGCGAGCGCCTGATCGGCGAGGTGCTGCGGGATGAAATCCGCGCGGGTCGCGCTCTGGTGGCCACCAAGGTGCCGCCGCTCAACCAAGAATGGCCCGGAAGGGCGAATCGGCCCCTCGCCGCCGTGTTTCCCACCCGACACATCGTGGCGAGCACGGAGACATCACTCAAGAATCTCGGTGTCGACGCTCTGTCACTGCAGCAGCTTCATGTATGGCACGACGCCTGGCTGGCCGATCCGACGTGGGGCGAGTGCCACGCCCAGATGGCTCGCCTGAAACGGGAGGGCAAGGTGCTGCATTGGGGTATCTCGATCAACGACCACGCGCCCGAGACCGCGCTGCGGGTGCTCCAGGATCCGCTGTTCGAGACCGCCCAGGTGATTTACAACGTCTACGATCGCTCTCCCGAGCGGGCGCTGTTCGGGCTGGCGCGGAGCAAGCGGCTCGGAATCATCGTCCGCGTCCCGTTCGATGAAGGCGCGCTCACGGGCCAGATCCGGGCGACGACGGTATTTCCTCCCGGTGACTGGCGTGAGGAGTACTTCAGCGGCGACCGTCGCGCCGAGGCGGAGCGGAGGGGACAGGCGCTGGCGCAGCTGCTCGGTCAGGAGGTCGAGACGCTGCCGGAGCTGGCCCTGCGGTTCTGTCTCTCGTCACCGCCGGTGTCGACGGTGATTCCCGGGATGCGGCGCCCGGCGCACGTGCGCCAGAACGCCGCGGCGTCGGAGAAGGGCCCTCTGTCGCCCGGGCTGCTCGCCAAGCTCGAGGGGCATGCCTGGGACAAGAACTGGTACCCTGACTAGACCCCGCACGGCCTGATCCGACCCACGGTCGAAGAGGCGCTGCACCTGCTGCGCATGTGCCGCGGCATTCATGCCGCGTCGATACGGTCCCGCGACGCTGCACGGATGCCACGTTGTGGCTTGAGTATTGCACAAAGTGCACACAACGCGCAGCGCCCACTCTACAGAGAGTACCGTCATGGACAAACGGGCAACGTTCGTTGGCCTCCTGGAGCTCCTGGCCGCCACCCTGCTCGTTCTCTACTGTTCCGATTCCGTCACGTCCGCACACCGCGCCCGCCAGGCGCCCGGATTCGCCCTGGAGCCCACGCCGGTCGCAGGCCAAACGCTGTACGTGCCAGGTGGCTTCAACGTCAATCTCTTCGCGGAAGGGTTGAGCAGCGCCCGCTCCCTCGCGCTCGGCCCCGATGGTGCGGTCTTCGTGGCACTCCAGGGTGAAGGCGAGATCGTCCGACTTGTAGACATGGACGGCGACGGCGTGGCGGACGCGCGCAGCACGGTCTTGAGCGGCTTGTCCTCTCCGTTCGGCCTCGCATTCCGTGGCGACACGATGTACTTCGCGGAGGAGACCGCGGTGAAACGGCTCGATCCGGGCCAGACGACGCCTGTGACGCTCGTCGCCAACCTCCCGGGCGGCGGCCACGTCACCCGCACGATCGCATTCGGACCCGATAACCGCCTCTACGTTGCCGTCGGCGCATCGTGCAACGTATGCGACGACGCGCTGCCTCGCGCCGCCGTGACTCGCTACAACCTCGATGGCTCGGATCCGCACACGTTTGCCACCGGGCTTCGCAATTCGGTCGGGATGGCATTCAACCCGAGCACCGGCGAACTGTGGGCGAACAACAATGACCGCGATAATCTGGGCGATGATGCGCCCCCCGAACACCTCAACATCCTGCGCGACGGCCGGTGGTACGGCTGGCCGCAGTGCAATCTCCCCGGCCAACCGAACCCCGAATACGCGAGCGCCGACTGCTCGGGGGTAGAGCCGCCCGCCCTCACGTTCCAGGCACACTCGGCTCCGCTTGGGCTCGTGTTCTATACGAGTGCGACGTTCCCGGCCGACTACCGGGGCGATGCCTTTATGACGTATCACGGCTCCTGGAACCGCAGCCAGCCCACCGGCGCGAAGGTCGTGCGCGTGCACGTGGAGAACGGCCAACCGACGTCGATCGAGGACTTTGTGACCGGCTGGCAGCTCGCCGACGGCTCTCGCTGGGGCCGCCCGGTGGGCCTGCTCGTGATGCCGGATGGGGCGTTGCTGGTAAGCGACGATTACGGGAGCCGGATCTGGAGAGTGAGCTATGGCCAAGCTCCGCCGCCCACGACCGGGAATCTGACCGTGACGACGAGTACGTCGGGCTCGGACGTCCCCGCGAGCTACACGCTCAACGCGTCGGGGCCGGGCGGATCGACCAGTCAGGCAATCGGCGCGAACACGAGCGTCACCTTCTCGGGCGTTACCCCGGGCGACTACACCGTATCGCTCTCGGACGTGGCGGCGAACTGCACCATGAGCGGTGCCAACCCGCGGACGGTTACCGTCCCCTCGGGGGGGACGGGCTCGACCACGTTCGCGGTGAGCTGTACGGCCCCGCCGACGACCGGGAATCTCACGGTGACGACGAGCACGACGGGCTCGAGCCTGCCGAGCGGCTACACGGTCACCGTGGACGGGAGCCAGAGCCAGACGATCGGCGCGAACAGCAGCGTGACGTTCAGCA
>Ga0209473_1000367_pt1 | contig 27659 bp, 22 predicted proteins | sample GraSoiAngelo_133_FD_185890 | JGI IMG/M metagenome (GOLD analysis project Ga0209473, IMG submission 185890) | Grasslands soil microbial communities from the Angelo Coastal Reserve, California, USA - 14_0929_05_20cm (SPAdes) (version 2) | ecosystem: Environmental > Terrestrial > Soil > Grasslands ...
CGATCGCGTCCTTTATTCCGGCGACGAGCGCGTCGGGATTGATCGGTACGTTTTGTCTGCCGAGATTAAATCCGATATTAAGACCCAGGCTGTAACTGACCTTGTCCTTTTGATCTTTAAACGGTGATGATTTCTCTTGCCCGAATAGCGGCAACACGAGCGAAAATACGGCCAGAATAAGAATGAAACGTTTCATAAAATGGAATTTTCCAGCGGGCTTGCTTTAAATCGAGCGCCGCAAGAAGGGGCACGCTAATGGATAAACTTTACTCGTCAAGAAAACAGCGCGGCCAAAAGGACATCCAAGCTCGCTTTCTCGCTGCCATTGCCTTCCTCGCCTGCCTTGCCGGTGGCCCGCAGCCCGTTCACGCGATCACGCTCTCGCAGAGTGATGCTCTCAGGATTGGGAAAAAGATCTGGCAAAACGAATGCAATGGAAGCGTCGCTGGTCTCACCTCGTGGAATGAGGGTGAAAACTTCGCTTCGCTCGGCATTGGTCATTTCATCTGGTATCCAAAAGGCCAGCGCGGTCCGTTCGAAGAAAGCTTTCCGAAGCTTGTAATCTTTATCTCGAGTCGCGGCGCGAAATTGCCAACGTTACTTTTAAAAATCGACGAGACTCCGTGTCCGTGGAATTCTCGGGCCGAGTTTTTGCACGCTCAGCACACGCCGGAGATGAACCAATTGCGCCGATTTCTTGCTGACACCGTCGATGTTCAGACCGAATTTCTCATTGCGCGGCTACAGAATGCGCTTCCGAAGATGCTAGTGGAAGCGGTGCCTTCCGAACGCGCGCATGTACAGGGCCAATTCGAGCGTGTCGCGGACACGCCACAAGGCTGTTATGCACTTGCCGATTATGTGAACTTCAAAGGTGAAGGAGTCTTGCACACGGAGCGTTATCGAGATCAAGGCTGGGGCTTGCTTCAGGTTCTCGAAGGCATGCATCAGACAGGGCGTGGCGCGACGGCGGTCGAAGAATTCTCCCGATCGGCAAGAGAGGTTTTGATTCGGCGCGTCCAAAACGCCCCGGCTCAGCGGCATGAATCACGATGGTTATCTGGTTGGCTTCAGCGCGTAAAGAGTTACAGTCGCGACTAATTTATGCCGGCAACCCTCCTCAGATATCTCTGTGCACTGCTGGCGGGTGCGCTGACATACGCCGCCAGCGGCCAGATACGTTCCGGACCAACGCAGCCACAACCTTTGCGCAAAGCTTCCCAACTCATTCAGAGGCAAGAGCCGATCAAGATCAATCACTCCTTAATGACACAAGCCACGCCTGATTCCGTGCACGTTGTGATTTCTCTTCCAAAACAGCGCGCCTATCTCATGATTGGCGAGCAAATCGTCATCGACAGCCCTATATCGTCTGGCAAGCGCGGGCACACTTCACCCACGGGACATCTACCCGTGCTCGAAAAAGACCTGAATCATCACTCCAGTCTTTACGGTGACTTCGTGGACGGCTCCGGCCGTATCGTTCGCGCCGGTGTGAGTGCGCGAATTGATTCGGCTCCAAGTGGAACCCATTTCGTAGGCGCAACAATGAAATGGTTCATGCGACTTACAGGCGATGGTGTGGGCATGCACGTCGGGATTCTGCCGGGATATCCCGCCTCGCACGGTTGCATTCGAATGCCATTTGATGGAGCCAAGTTATTTTACGATCAAGTAAAGGTTGGTACGCCTGTCGACGTGGGTGACTACTGATTCGATCTTGATATTAATTTCTTGCGCAGAAGATCGAAGGCGGCTTGCGCCGCGAGTTCCTTGAAGGTTTCACGATCGCTCGGGAAGAAAAACTTCCTCGCGATTGTCTGATCCAACGACGCGAGCGCGACGTAAACGGTGCCGACTGGTCTCCCTGGTGATCCTCCGGTTGGTCCTGCTATTCCGGTGGTTGAAAGAGCAAATGTCGATCGTGTGCGCATTCGCGCGCCTTCTGCAAGCGCACGCGCGACTGGCTCACTGACTGCGCCGTAACGCTCGATCAATTTGAGATCGACACCGAGCGCGTTAACCTTCGCCTCGTTTGAATAGACAATGTAGCCAGCGAGAAGAACTGCGGAAGCGCCTGGCATATTCGTAATTCGATTCGCGACCAAACCGCCAGTGCAAGACTCTGCCAGGGCAAGTGTCTCTTTTCTTTTTGTAAGAAGTTTTATAATTATCTTTTCCAGAGCAGCTTCGCTCGTTGAGTAGATCGAGTCTCCTAGCGTAGTTCTGATGATTTTGTCCGCTCGCTCGATCGCTTCCGCCTTTCCGAGGATACGCACAACAACTTCACTTGGACGCGCGCAGTAGCCGAGCTCAACTCCTGGAATCGCGAGGACGCGTTCGCCGATAGTTTCTTCCACGAGCGATTCACCCATGTCTGCGATCTTATAGAGCCGCTGCTCCATTAGGAGCGGTTCTCGGACAATCGAGTGTAAGATCGGCAACACGGATGTCCTAAACATGGGCTGAAGCTCGCGCGGTGGCCCCGGCAGAGCAAAGAGATGGGGGGAAGGAATGCGTGGGTTGATGTTTGCCTTTAAATATAATCCCGATGCGCTTCCGTTTTCGTTTGGAAGAATCAGCGCGCCGACAGGGACATCAGCTTGCCGTGCGATGCGTGACGTCCATTTGATCCCGCGCGCTGCAAGCCTCTGACTGAGCGAAGCCATCAGATGCTGATCCTGACACATCTCCAATCCAACCACATCCGCGATGATTTCCCGCGTGATGTCATCCGTAGTGGGGCCCAATCCGCCAGTTACGAATAGAATTTCGACGCGCGAAAATAAGTCGATCAGAGCATGTCGAATCGCTTCACCATCGGGAACCGTGCGTCGCTCCTCAATGCGCAAACCCAAAGGAAAAATCTCACGCGCAATGAATGCAAGATGTGCGTCGTGCACGTCCCCCAGTAAAAGCTCTGTGCCAGTATTTAGAATGACGGCGCGCATAGCGATAAGTGATTCGTCAAAAAAGTTACAAGGTTACAAAAGAAGCTGTAACCCTTTTAACTCTTTTAACATCCCGAACGCTTTCGGGGCTAGGCCGCGTCTTTATCCTGTTTCCTGCGAATGAGCGGGAGCCTTCTGCCTTCGACGACGGCGCGATTGATCGTAATCTCCGCGATGTCTTGCGGCTTCGCGGGCTTTCCCGGCTCCTCGGGTTCACCAGGTACGGTATACATGATGTCGAGCATGAGACGCTCAAGCATCGACCGCAGTGCGCGGGCGCCAGTCCCTTTCGTCACTGCCTGCCCGGCCAGAGCTCGCAATGCATCTTTTGTAACCGTTAACCGCACGCCTTCCATCGCGAAAAGCTTCGTGTACTGCTTAATCATCGCGTTCTTCGTGTCAGTCAGAATCGCGACCATTTCAGCCTCGGTCAGCGCGTCGAGACAACTGACAACTGGTAGCCGCCCGATGAATTCCGGAATCATCCCGAAGGCGAGCAAGTCTTCCGGCTCAACATTGCGGATGGCTTGCTTCCGCAACGCTTCCTCAACTTCGAGAGTCGGGCTGCCAAACCCCATCACTTTTTGACCGATCCGTTTCTGGACAATTTTTTCGAGCCCGATGAAGGCGCCGCCGCAAATGAAGAGGATCTTCTCCGTGTTAACCTGAATGTATTCCTGATGCGGGTGTTTACGGCCGCCTTGCGGCGGAACGTTGCACGTGCTGCCTTCCAAAATCTTCAAAAGCGCCTGCTGAACGCCTTCGCCAGAGACATCACGCGTTATGCTCACGTTATCGGTTTTGCGACCGATCTTGTCGATCTCGTCGATGTAAACTATACCGATCTCCGCGCGCTTCACATCGTAATCGGCATTTTGCAAGAGGCGCAAAATAATATTCTCGACGTCTTCACCGACATAACCCGCTTCGGTAAGCGTGGTCGCATCGGCGATGCAGAATGGCACATCCAGAATTTTCGCCAGCGTCTTGGCCAGCAGCGTTTTTCCCGAACCGGTTGGACCGATCAGCAGGATATTGCTCTTCTCAATTTCAACTTCGGCTAATGGATCGGGTTGAAATGCGGCGGACGAATCGGGCATCGCGGACGTCTGCAAAACACGCTTAAAATGGTTGTGCACGGCCACTGAAAGCGTTTTCTTCGCGATTTCCTGGCCAATCACATATTGATCCAGCGAGCGCCGAATTTCCGCCGGTTTTGGGACACGAATGCTTGAGGACTGGCGCTTCGCATCCTCGTTGAGTTCTTTGTCGAGAATGCTTTTGCAAACGTTAATGCAGCTGTCGCAGATATAGACGCCCGGCCCGGCGATTAACTTGCGGACCTCGGCATGGCTCTTGCCACAAAACGAGCACATTGTGAGGTTGGAAGCGCGGGCCATATCTGTTTTCTAAAGGGAGGAGTTCTTATCCCCCGGCTTTGCGCGGTAAAGCAGCTTCGGCAACAGCCACCGAGCGATCTCCAGGAGGCGGCGTCGCGCCATCAAGCAGTTTCACTTCTTTGCGAGACTTAATCACCTCATCAACAAGACCATACGCCTTTGCTTCTGCAGCCGACATATAATAGTCGCGGTCAGAATCCAGTCGCACCTGCTCCTCGGATTTACCGGTATGTTGGGCGATGATGCTGATGAGGCGTTTTTTTAGCTTGAACATGTAATCCACCTGGCGCTCAACGTCGCTCGCCGCCCCTTGCGCGCCACCGGAAACCTGATGGATCATGATATCGGAATTCGGGAGAGCGAAGCGCTTGCCTTTGGTACCAGCGCAAAGCAAAACCGCAGCCATGCTTGCGGCCATGCCGAGGCAATAGGTCGTCACATCGCACGTAAGAAACTGCATCGTGTCATAAACGGCAAGCCCTGCCGTTACAGATCCGCCCGGCGAGTTAATGTAAATATTGATGTCCTTCTTTGAGTCCTCCATTTGCAGAAAAAGCAACTGCGCGATGACCAAATTGGCGATGTGATCGTCCATTGGAGTTCCAATGAAAACAATGCGGTCCTTCAGGAGCCGCGAGTAAATGTCGTAGCTGCGCTCGCCCCTGCCGGTCTGCTCCACAACCATCGGAATCAGCACGGATTGCGACAAATTTTCATTGGATACACTCATGATTTTTCTTCCACAACAGCGCCTTCTTGTGCGTCCTGGATGCTAACATTTGCCTTTAGGAAATCAAGAGTCTTACCGAGCAAGAGCTGTTCTGCCAGGTTATTGAGCCCATCGTGTTCCTGCAGCTCCCTGCGCATTTTGTCCACGGAAATGTCGTAGCGCGCAGCCTCTTCGCGGATGCGCGCATCGATCTCTTCACGAGAAACTTCGATCTTTTCACGCTCGGCGATGCGGCTCAGAATAAAGTTGGTTTTCAATCGGTGCGCGGCGAGAGAGCCTGCCCCTTCCACCAGTTCCTTCTCTTTGCCTTTCAGCATATCGTCAGGCACGCCGCGCTCGCGATTGCGATGCACCAGTTCGTTCAAGGCGCGCCGCGTTTCATTTTTTAAGAGCGGGGGTGGTAAATCAAAGGCAGTATGTTCCTGAAGAAACTTGAAGATCTGCGATTCTTTCGCCCGCTCCACCTCGTGTTCTTTTTCGTGCTCGAGATCGTGTTCGATCATCTGGCGGAGGTCCGCAACTGTTTTTCCAGGCACAAGCCTGGCTGCAAACGCCTCATCGATCGAGGGAAGGACCTTTTGTTTGATTTCGTTTAAGGTCACGGCGTAATCCGCGATCTTTCCGGCAAGCTCGGTCACGGGAAACTCCGCCGGAAACTCAACCTGCACGCTACGTGTCTCGCCTCGATTCATGCCAATAATCTGCTCGCAAAACCGCGGCAGAAAATTCTCCGGTGCAAGGCGGAGCCAGAACTTTTTGCCACCGTGCACGTTTTTGCTCGCGTTCGGCACAATTTCCCGAATTGGTCGCCCTTCAATCGCGCCTTCAAAATCGATCACCCCAAAATCTTCCATTTGCAGTCCGCGTTCCGGAACATCGACAAAATCAGCCGATTGCTCGCGCAAACGTTCCAGCGCAAGATCGACATCTTCCTCCGCGATCTTTATCGAGGGCAATTGCACCGGAATATTTTTGTATTTTGGCAGCTCAAACTCGGGCGCCGTCACTACCGTCGCGCGAAAGCGCATCGATTTATCTTCCCCGAATTGAACGTCCTCCAGGTTCGTCAATGAAACCACTCGCAATCGTTTCTGCTCAATTGCGTCGTAATAACTTTTTGAGACGAGCTTCTTCGTCAGTTCATCATGTATTTCCTTGCGAAACCTTTTTTCGATTACCGAACGCGGCGCCTTGCCGGGCCGGTAACCGGGAATCTTGGCAAGCCGGGCAAAACTGCTGGCGATCGCATCCCATTCTTTTGAAACCTCCTCGGGCGGCAATTCGATGCGCAGCGTGGAGACAGAACCCGGTTGCGCTTCAACGTCGATTTTCATGAAGAATCGTACTGTAGCGGCGCTCTATGAGCGTCGCATTTAATTTTTGGCCGACGGTCGCAGACCGCCGCTCCATACGTGCTCCCCTCGGACATAAACGGAATCTGCTTGGGAGAATCCAAACCAGTACGCTAGTTCGCGGTAATCTTCGCAATCGAAGATCGAGAAATTGGCGAGTTTGCCCGGCTCAAGCGAACCGATCTTGTCGCCGCGGCCAAGAGCGTAAGCAGCGTTGATGGTCGATGCAGCCAACGCTTCCGCCGGTGACATCCTCATTTGCGTGCAGCCCAGCGAAAGCATCATTGGCATGGACGGGCTTGGTGATGACCCAGGATTAAAATCCGTCGCAATGACAACTGCGAGTCCTGCTTCGATCATTTCACGCGCACGCGGGTAACATGTCGATCCAAGCGCATACACCGATCCCGGCAGCAAAACCGGCTGGACGCCGGCAGATTTCATCGCCGCGATTCCGCGCTCGTCCGTCTTTTCCAAATGGTCCGCGATCGTTGCTTTCAATTCTGCGGCCAGTTTCGCGCCGCCAGAATTGGTCAGTTGATCGGCATGGATACGCAGTTTGAGTCCAAGCTTTTTCGCCGCGATCAAAATCTCCTTGGACTGGTCGATATCGAAATAACCGCGCTCGCAAAATACATCACAAAACTCGGCGAGCTTTTCCTTCGCGACTCGCGGTAGCATTTCGTTAATCACCAGATCGACATATCGCTGTGGTAATTGTCGATCATCGTACGGAATGGCGTGCGCGCCCAAGAACGTTGGAATAAATTCAAGCGGCGTTTCGTCGTTTAACCGCCGAATCACGCGCAAGATCTTTAGTTCATCATGCACCGTCAGCCCATAGCCCGATTTCGCTTCGACCGTTGTCGTTCCGCACTTCAAGAACCAACTCGTACGCTTTTTGGCTTGCTCGAAAAGATCGCTATCGCTCGCAGCGCGCGTCTTTTCTACGGTTGACCAAATTCCACCACCCGCCGCCGCAATTTCCTCGTAACTGTCGCCTTGGGCGCGGCGTTCGAAATCGTCGAGACGATCTCCAGCAAAAACTGGATGCGCATGCGCATCGATAAAACCCGGAAGCACCACACGCCCACGCGCATCTGCTACTTCACACTCGTCAGGCAAATTGCGAGCGATTTCGTCCGAACTTCCGACCGCCGCGATGGTTCCGTCGCGAATCAACATTCCGCCAACTTTAATGATCCGGATAACGCGCATCTCGTGTCCAACGTGCGGCCTTTTTGGACCCGCTAGCGTGACAAGCTGCGAAGCGTTGAGAACGGCAAGAGTGCGCATGAAATCGTTGAAGAGCCAAAGCGCTAAAAATCTAAAGCGGATTTGCCTTTGTCGCTTCAACCATTCAATGGTTTAACGCTTCAACCAAGCTTCTTTTCCACGACGTGATTGATTTCTTTGAACTGGGAGTCCGATTCGGCGCTGATCTGTTGAAGTTTTTTCAGACGCGTCGATTTGAATTTCTCATCTTTCAACCCGGCCAGATTAATTCTTACATTGAGCGCTGCTCCCTCAATGGAAGCACGCAACGCCAGAAGGCCAACCCCTACATCCGAAATCGAAGGCGGATTTCCTTTTTCCGCCATCTCTGCGAGAAGTGGATAGGACTTGGCAGCCGTCTCCATCACACGCAATGGAATCTCCGCCGCATATTTATTTGCGGATTCGATCGCTGTTGTGCGCGCGGCTTTTTCTTCCGGCGACTCTTTAGGCAACGCGAATGCGTCTATCACCTTGTTGAAAGCAGCCGTGTCTTCATCGACCAGAACCAGCAATTCATCTTTCAGTTGTTGCGCCTTAACCGCCCAATCACTGAAATAGCGAAGTTTATCATCCCAGCCACGTTTCCCGGCTGAGAGGTTGGCCACCATTCCGCCCAGGGACGCACCCAACGCCCCCATCAATGCTGCGACCGAACCGCCACCCGGCGCCGGAGAATCGTTTAGCGTTTCATTGCAGAACTGGCGCAAGTCCATTTTCACGAGTGATTTTGTTGAGGCGGCGCATTCCATTTTGAATTCAATCACTTTTTCTTTCGGATCAAAAGGTTTCAGCTCGCTCAATCCCATCGAGCGGATCGCAATATCGATCAGCTCCTTTTCGGAGGCGCCTTCCGACCATTTCTGTTTACGGAGAAAATATCTTCCGGCGTCCACCAAACATTTCTTGGGAACCATACCGACGATTTCTGATCCGGTGGCGCGCAAGCCTCGTTTGCTGGCCGCTTCGGCGCAGGCATCGAACGCAGCATGCAAAGGAGTCTCCTCAATATTCGTTAGGTTCATGGAGACTTGGACGATTCCATATTCCTCTACAAACCACCCGATAGCCTTCACATGTTTCAACATGCCGGGGATATGGGCAGGTCGGCCGTTGGCATCCAGCACCGGTTTTCCAGAGGGTGTGCCGTCTTCCGTTTTGATCCTGCCCTGCTCTCGGACATCGAACGCGACGGAATTTGCCCGTCTCACCGCTTTCGTGTTCAGATTCACATTATAGGCGACCAAAAAATCCCGTACCCCGATCACCGTCGCGCCTGACTTTTCATTGAATACGACAGGGCCGAAATCCGGTTTCCACTCAGGTTGTTTGATTTTCTCGAAAAAACCTTCGTATTCACCCGCACGAATAACCGAGAGATTTGAGCGGGATTTATCTTTCGCCGCTCTTTCATACAGATAGACTGGGATATTCAATTCGTCACCGACGCGCTGCGCCAGCTGGTGTGCACAAGCAATTGCTTCTTCCCAATTGACATTACTGACTGGAACAAATGGGCAAACATCGGTTGCGCCCATGCGAGGATGCGCGCCTTTCTGTTTTCGCATGTCAATGAGTTCCGCTGCCTTCTGGATGGCGCGGAAAGCGGCCTCCACCGCCGCTTCGGGACTGCCGACAAAGGTCACAACCGTCCGGTTGGTCGTCGCTCCAGGATCGACATCGAGCAGAGCAACGCCATCCATCGATTCAACCGCGCCGGTTATCTGTCGAATGACATCCAAATCGCGTCCTTCAGAAAAATTCGGGACGCATTCGATCAGTTTTTGCATATTCTTTTAATCTCGCACTTGCGGCTTCATCGGGATGTCGATTTTGTGCTTGGCGGCAAATTCAATCGCGCCCGAATAACCGGCATCTGCGTGCCGCAGAATTCCCATCCCGGGGTCGCTGGTAAGAACGCGCTCAAGCCGGTGTGTGGAGTTTTCCTTGCCATCGGCAACGACGACCATGCCGGCGTGCTGCGAATAGCCAATTCCCACACCGCCGCCGTTGTGGATCGAAACCCAGGATGCGCCGGCGGCTGTGTTGATCAACGCGTTGAGTAATGCCCAATCGGCGATGGCGTCGCTACCGTCGAGCATCCCTTCCGTTTCGCGATTGGGCGACGCGACCGAACCGGTATCGAGATGATCACGTCCGATGACAATCGGCCCTTTAATTTCACCAGTTTTCACCAACTCATTCATCGCCACGCCGAATTCGGCGCGCTCTCCGTAGCCGAGCCAGCAAATACGCGCGGGCAATCCTTGAAATTGAATCCGTTCTTTCGCAAGCTTCATCCAGCGGGCCAGAGTTTGATTTTTGGGAAATAATTCGAGCGCGAGCTGATCGGTCCGCGCGATATCTTCGGGATCACCACTTACCGCAACCCATCGAAATGGCCCCCTGCCTTCGCAGAACAGCGGGCGAATATATTCGGGAACAAACCCCGGAATATCGAATGCGTTCTCAATCCCGGCGCTTTTCGCCTGAGCGCGAATGTTGTTTCCGTAATCAAAAGTGACCGCGCCTTTCTTTTGCAGCGCGAGCATGGCCTCGACGTGAGTGGCCATCGAATGCATCGCCTTGTCGATGTAATCCTCGGGATTTTTTGCCCGCAATGCGAGCGCCGCCTCGAGTGAGATCCCGTGCGGCACGTACCCGTTCAAAGCGTCGTGCGCGCTGGTTTGATCAGTGAGCACATCCGGAACGACCCCGCGCTTTACCATTTCAGGCAGAACATCGGCGCAGTTGCCGACCAGACCGACTGAAATTGCTCGTCGATCTTCGCGCGCGCGATCAATTAAGGTGAGCGCTTCATCAAGCGACCAGGCGATTTTGTCGCAGTAGCCGCTCTTCAATCTTTTCTCGATCCGCGCAGGATCAACGTCGACGCCGAGAAACAGCGCGCCATTCATGGTGGCGGCGAGTGGTTGCGCGCCACCCATGCCACCAAGGCCGCCCGTGAGAACAAATTTGCCTTCGAGCGATCCGCCAAAATGTTTGCGGCCAGCGGCGGCGAACGTTTCGAATGTTCCCTGAACGATCCCCTGGCTGCCGATATAAATCCATGAACCGGCCGTCATTTGTCCGTACATGGTCAGCCCCAGGCGCTCGAGACGGTTGAATTCCGTGTAGTTAGACCAGTGACCGACGAGATTGGAATTCGCAATCAAAACCCGTGGCGCTTCGTCATGTGTCCGGAATTTTCCCACCGGTTTCCCAGATTGGACGAGAAGCGTTTCATCATTCTCCAGTTCGCGCAGCGATCGAACAATCGCGTCGAAGGCTGCCCAGCTTCTCGTGGCCCGGCCCGTTCCGCCATAAACAACAAGGCGGTCAGGATCTTCGGCCACGTCCGGATCGAGATTGTTCATGAGCATGCGCATGGCCGCTTCCTGGTGCCAGCCTTTGCAGGTTCGCTTGTTGCCGCGTGGCGGGTGGACTATTCGCTTTCCGCTCATAATGGTTCGTAACTGCTATCGAAATCGCCCCGGCGAATTGCTTCAGCCACCCGCGTGATGTCACCTGAGAGCGAACGATCCTGCGTCAGAGGCGGGGCGGTTTTCCTCAGTGTGGTGAAGGCGCGCTCCACGCCAACACCAGCCTTGAGTGGGCGCCGATGCTCGAGTGCTTCGGCGCCCGCCAGCAATTCAATCGCCGCCAAATTTTCTGCAAGATCGACAATCGTGCGGAGTTTCAGCGCTCCGGTCATTCCCATCGCAACGTGGTCTTCTTTTCCACCCGACGTCGGAACACTGTCGACGCTGGATGGATGGGCGAGGACTTTTGCTTCGTTGAGCAGAGCGGCCGCAGCTACATGCGCAATCATAAAACCGGATTCCATGCCGGGACGCCGGGCAAGGAACGCGGGCAAACCTTCGTTCATATCGGGATTGATTAGCCGCTCAATCCGGCGCTCGCTGATGCTCATCAAATCCGTCAGCGCGATGGCAGCATAATCAAATGTGAGCCCAAGCGGCGCGCCGTGAAAATTGCCGCCGGAAATTACATCGCCACTTTCAGAGAAAACCAGTGGGTTATCAGTAGCCGAACCCGACTCGATTAGCAGAACGTTCTCGCAATGCGAAAGCGCGTCACGGATCGCGCCGTGCACCTGCGGCATACAACGCAGACTGTACGCGTCCTGAATGCGGGGGTCGTCCTTGAGATGTGACCGTCGAATGTCGCTTCCCTCCAAAATCGACATAAGGTGTTTAGCTACCTCTCTCTGGCCGGGATGGGGCCGGGCATTCTGCAAGCGCGGATCGAAAGCGGCAGGAGTGCCCTTTAGCGCCTCCAGGCTTGTTGCGCCAGCAACATCGACAACGCGAATGAGCCGCTTGGCACGGAGAAGTGCGAGCCCGCCGACGGCGTGCATCGCCTGTGTGCCGTTGAGCAGGGCCAGCCCCTCTTTTGCCTGCAACTCCACTGGCTTTAGTCCAGCCCGACCGAGCGCTTCGCGGCTCTCCATTCGTTCACTTTTGAAAAACGCTTCTCCTTCCCCGATTAGACTCAGCGCCAGATGCGCGAGCGGAGCGAGATCGCCGCTGGCGCCGACCGAGCCTTTTTCTGGAATGACCGGCGACACACGCCGATTGAGCAGTTCACAGAGCGTGTTTATAATTTCGAGACGGATCCCGCTGAAGCCAAGGGCAAGCACATTCGCGCGCAGTAGCATCATCGCGCGCACTTCGGGTTCCGAAAGCGGACTGCCAATTCCGCAAGCGTGACTGCGAACAAGATTGAGCTGGAGCTCAGCTAAAGCATCGTGCGGGATGCGAACATCGGACAGTTTGCCAAAACCCGTGCTGACACCGTAAACGATGTCGTCGCGCGCAACGATATCTTCGACGACTCTACGCGAAGCATTGACGCGGGGACGTGCAGATGAGGAAACCTTCACGGGCGCTTCTCCGAACGCCACCGTGGCGATCTCGGTCAGCGTCAGCGTTTGGCCGTTCAATTCCATCGCGGCAAGTTAAACGTCGAACGCTCAATTTCCAACGTTCAACGTTCAATCTCAATTCTTGCGATGGTCACAGACCGTCGCCATAGAAAAAGAAAGAGGCCAGGTCGTGTTCGACCTGGCCTCTTTGCGCAAAATTAACCGCAGACAGCAAGCTCGGCCGCCGAATCTATTTCCCGTATGTGGTCGGAGCTGGGGCCACTACTTCCTTGTGTTGCGCACAAGCACCTAGTCCCAAAGCAGTGACCAGTAAGGCCACAAGCATGATCATTTTTACAAATTTCACTCTATCTCGCCTCCTTTCCCAGCAGGTTGCTGCACTGTTCTAGGTGGGGAAGTTCGCGGGCGCAACGCTTTTTTCCATTTTTTGCGTCTCTGAACTGCGAACGTTTATTTCTCTATTATTACGTGTGTGTACCCTGGTCGACAAAGCATAAATAACTCTGCGACGTCAGCGTTTTGCATCCGCACACAGCCGTGGCTGTCTCCGGTACGCATTTTGTCTTCGTGTTTTGTGGCATGAATGTAAATGAAGCGGTTCGCGCCTATTGGTGTGGTGCTCGTCCAAACCATCGAGCCATAAGATCCGCGACATTACAAATCCTCTGTCGGAGGAAGCGGATCGGCTGACAATAAACTCAGCCGCCGGATTTATTTCGCGTAACCGGTCGTGCCAGCACCGGTGGTCACTGCCTCCTTGTGTTGAGCACAAGCCCCCAGACCCAAAGCCGTGACCAATAAGGCCACGATCATGATCGTTTTCATTAATTTCACTCTATCTCGCCTCCTTTCCAAGCAGGTTGCTGTCATGTTCTAGGCGGGGAAGTTCGCGGGCGCAACGCTTTTTCTCCATTTTTCGCGTCTCTGAACTGCGAACGTTATTCCTCTATTATTACGTGTGTTCCTTCATCGACCAGCTTAAATAATTCTGCGACATCACCGTTTCGCATCCGCACACAGCCGTGGCTGTCTGGGATGCCGATTTTGTCCTCATGTTTTGTCCCGTGGATATAGATGAAACGGTCGCGCGTATTGGCGTTGTCCTCGTCTAAACCATCGAGCCATAAAATTCGCGACATAACCAAATCCTCGGTCGGAGGAAGCGGATCGCCGGGCTTGAGGGCCACGCGAGCTTGGAAAACGGTGTCGCTTGGCATTTCCCCGCCGATTTTTTCTCCGACGCGGAACCGTCCGGTTGGCGTTTTCATGCTTCCGTCTTCTGTCCCTACGCCGAATTTGGAAGTGGATACGGGGTAACTGCGGAGTGGAGTCTCACCTCGTTTCAGTGTAAGCCGCTGATCGCGAATCGAGATATGGATATTTGTCTGTGAAGTTTGCATCAAATCAGGCCGGCGATAGAATCCGGCTCCTGATGAAAGGTTATCACATCGCCGTCGTTGGCGCGACCGGCGCAGTTGGTGCGGAACTTTTGCGTGTGGTCGAGAGAAGAAATTTTTCCGTCGCGAGCCTGCGCGCGATTGGTTCGGCGCAATCAGCCGGAAAATCCGTTCGATTTCATAATGATTCGATCCAGGTGGAAGAACTTACTGACCGTTCATTCAACAAGATCGACGTCGCCTTTTTCAGCGCGGGCGGAGAGATCTCGCGAAAATATGTTCCGATTGCCTGCCAAGCAGACGCCATTGCAATCGACAACTCGTCGGTTTTCCGGATGGAGCCTCACGTGCCGCTGGTTATTCCCGAGATAAACGCGGAAGATGTGCGCGGCCATCGCGGTCTAATCGCGAATCCAAATTGCACCGCAGCGATCGCACTGATGGCGATCTATCCGCTGCACCGGGTCTTTACCGTGCGTCGTGTTTTTGCAGCCAGTTATCAAGCCGTCTCCGGCAGCGGTGCACGCGCGATCAATGAATTGAGACAACAGGTCGAAGACACATCGCAAAATCGAGAGATGAGATCACAAATTTATCCGCATCCGATCGCTTTCAATGTTCTGCCGCATGTTGATTCATTTCTCGAGAATGGTTACACCAAAGAGGAAATGAAGTTTCAGAACGAAGGTCGCAAGATCATGCATTTGCCGGAATTTCGGGCCTCCCTGACTTGTGTGCGCGTCCCGGTTTACCGCGCCCACTCGGTCGCGGTCAGCGCGGAATTTGAGCGACCCGTCTCAGTCGAACAAGCGCGCGAGGTTTTGGCGAAAGCGCCGGGAGTCGAGTTAGTCGATGAACCGCAGAGCAATCGTTATCCGATGCCGCTAAGCGTCGCAGAAAAGGACAATTGTCAGGTAGGCCGCGTGCGTGTGGACTGCGCTTTTGAGAACGGACTTTCTTTTTGGGTATCAGGCGACCAACTGCTCAAAGGTGCAGCGCTAAATGCAGTGCAGATCGCAGAGTTGCTTTAAATTCCCTGTAGAGGCGGGCATGTCGCCGGCGGTCCTAAGCTAACCAGCGAGTCTCGCAGCCGACACGGGAGGCTGCGACTAGAGGAATCCCATGTACACACAACGGCCCTGGATCACTCCAGGGGCCGTTGTTTAATCCAAATTTAAGTTTGCGTTATTGAGGGCCAGGGGGAGTTGGAGAACCTTGCTCGCCCTTTTTCTTTCCGCCCTTCGGTTTCTCTTGTTCACCACCAGCGGGCGGCCCGCCGCCGGGTTGCGCGTAAGCTCCCTGGCCTCTCTGCTTTCCGCTGCGGGTTTCACCTGGAGCTGCACCCGTGGTGGACGGAGCGCTCGGTTGTGCAAAGCCTCCCTGGCCTTTTTGTTTTCCACCTCGACTCTCATAGGGGGCCGCCCCCGTAGCCGGCGCAGCAGTTTGCTCAGTTCCAGGGCCTCTATATTGACCCTGCGGCAGTTGATTCGCACCGCCTCCGGGCTGCTCCGGAGTAGGCTTGGCAACGCCGCGCTCGAATTGTCCTTTGTGTTTACCTGGAGGTTGCGTTGCCTCGGGAGCGCCTAGAGCCGCGCCCGTCTGTCCGGGCGGTGGTGAGCTGGTTTCCGGCGTTCCTCTTCCTGGCCTGCCCCGCTCTTTCCCAGCCGGAGGACCACCTTGGATGTTTGGCGAAGCCGCTTCTGCCGGAGATGCTATCGGCGCGCCGGTCATGCCGGGTTGAGGTCCCTCGCCGGCCCTGCCTTTACCTTTGCGTTTTTCAAACGGCGCAGGTGAAGTTGCCGGGGCCTCCGTAGCCGTTGGGCTGGCGCCAGCGGTTGGTGGAGTCCCGGCGGGTCTGCCTTTTCCTCGGCCCCTTTCAAATGGCGTGGTGGGAGCCGTTGGCGCAGGCGAAGCAATGCCAGCGGGAGATGCGGGAGATGTTCCCAAGGCACCGGGACGGCCTGGCCGTTTCCCTCTTTCAGGTCCCATAACCGGAGCCGTTGGCGCAGGCGAGGTAATGCCAGCTGGGGGAATCGTTGGAGAAATTCCGCCTGGGGCCTGCCCGGCCCCGGCGGCGCCAGTTGGCGGCGGAATGTTCGGGTTCTCGGTCTTAATTTTTTCCTTTAACTGCGCCGCATTGGCAACGCCGGTCCAGCCTTTTTCGATTTTCGGCTGCGCAACCTTTGTTTTTATGCGCGGGGGTGCAATCCCGGGCGCTGGCTTGCTGATCCTGGCGGGAGCGGCGACTACGAGTCTGTCCCCCTGCACTTTCGTCAATGCACCAGATCTGGCCGCAGCAGAAAAGTCAGCTCCAGGCTGCCGCTCGATCTTAAGGCGCTGAATGGGCCGGCTCGCTCGCGCGCTCAACACGTTGTAATCAGGGCCATAATTATACACCACATTGTTTTGAACAGTGATATTGGTCACGTTTACCGTGTTGTTGATATAGGTGACATTCTGTGATGGCGCGAAAATTCGGTCGCGCAAGACCGGCTCACCGATAAAACGAGCATCGATAAAGTTGTAATATTCGGGACCGATGTCGAACTCGATGTCAACACGTGCGCCAATGGGCTGTCCCTCATAAACAATGCCCGGTCCGCGCGGCGGCAAAGGCGCCCACCCGACATAGTCGCCGCCGGTTCGCCAGGAAACCCATGCCGGCCCCCAATCCAGATCGCTGCCGGGAAACCAGAGCCAGCCGTAATCGGCTAGGCGAGCCCAGCGCCCATAATGATAAGTGGCCCAGCCGAAATCTTCGTAAGAAACCCATGTCCATCCGTCATCGGTGTAGGCCCAGTAGCCATCGGCGTAAGGACGCCAATTAGTATCGTTGACCGCCACATCGGGCTGCCAGCCGTAGCCATAATCTGCTACTTCGATCCAGTTGCCGCCGGACAGATTGTTGTAGAAGAAATCGATGCTTACATCGGCCGCTCTAACCGGTTGCCACGCGGACAACCAAAGGGCCGATAGCGTTAACGCAAAAAGTATTCTTTTCATATCGTGATAAAAGATTCTGAGGCGTTGGACTTTTGCGCCTCGCGCCTTATTCACTTCTAAATTCGAACATCGCGGAGCCAACGCGCGTGCTCGCATGGTTTATGGAGGAACCCCCACCAATTCATTGTCCCGGCTCCACGTCGCTTTCAACAATTCCATCTCATAAAAAAAGGCTGTGCCTATTTCTATTTCTTAATGCCTTCGGAACGCTTTGATTCTGCGAGCGGCCATTTAAAGCATCTTCAGTTCTTCTTTTGATTCCCGCCCACTGGAACACCTGTCGCTACGACTCGGCTGGCGCGGGTAGGATCCATACCGATTGTGACACTCACCGTCATACCCGGCTTTAGATCGACAATAGTGGCTCTTTGCCCGTTTAGATTGATTTCCGTGAACTGTGTAATGATAAATGTTCGCGTCATTTTTTCTTCGCTTACAGTGATAGCGTTGCCCGTCACGCTCGAAATGACCGGCGTATGAGACACCGGTGTCGCCTTCTTTTTCTTACTCCCGCCGAAAGCGGGAGTGGCTGTAACCATTGCAATAACTGTGCAGACCGCGACCAATGAAGGGAAAAGGGATTTCTTCATGGACTATGTTTCGCAGGGTATCGGATGCGGCACCACCCGGCGATATTGCTCCTCACGCTTTACGACTGGGCAGTTGAGCCTTCCCTCTTACGGATATGCCGCAGAAGTGAGAGCAACCCGGCGCTTATTTCTTATACGCTGGAATCTCTGGCAAAACCGGAGGTTGCAACAGCCCTTCCTCTTCCTCCTCAGTGGGATTAACTGGCAGTCCGCCCGGATTAATCAACCGCGCCGTCACGAAAATGACGAGATTGCGTTTGATGTGTTGATCGACGTTGGTGCGGAAGAGGCGTCCAACCAGGGGAATATCGCCGACGATCGGGACTTTATCTTCTGTCTTCTGCACGTCTTCACGCATCAATCCACCGAGCACAACCGTTTGGCCGTCCCAGACACTTACGCTCGTGGTCACCTTGCGCGTGCTGAAAATCGGCTGGTTAATCACATTATTAGTGAGAAGAACGGTCGGAACCGTCATGCCACTAATATTATTAGGATTCACTCCAAAGATAGCACTGCCGTAATTGATGAAACCTTCGAACTCGACGACTTGCGGCACCAGATTCAGATCGATGGTCACTCCATCGGGTCCTACCACCGGTTCAACCTCTAAGGTAACGCCGGTATTCCGGGTCTCGAAGGTCTGAGGCGTAGTCGGCGTGACAACTTCAATTGAAACCGTTCCGGTTCCGCCAGTTCCACCCGTGATGCTGGGAACCTGCGGCGGGGTAAACGTCGTAGGATAACGAAATTCTCTGACAATTTCGATGACGGCGCGCTGCCCGCTCTTGGTCGTCACTTTAGGCGCGGAGAGAAGATCGACACCTTTTTTCTGATTAAGTGCACGGATGACGACCTGAAATTGCGGATCGGTGAAAACACCAGCCAAGCCAAAAATTCCTGGAGCCACGGCGCTGGTCCCCAACGACGGAAATAAAAGGGCATCGATCGCATTCGCACTAATCGCGATATTTCCGCTGCGATTTCCAGACGTCACGGGCCCGCCCGCGGTCCCGTCGCCAGCGATTGGGGTTCCTGGGCCACCAGTGATTGGGTTATTAAATGGGAAATTAACCGAATTGATTGGTACACCTGTTCCTGCAGTTCCACCGGATCCAAAGACCTTGTGGTTGCCAATGTTGAACGGGCCGAGCAGCCAATCGAACCCAAGTTCTTTCAGATTGTTTTGCGTGATCTCGACAAACTTCGACTCGATCTCGACCTGTTTCGGAACCGCGAGATTTGCCTGTTCAACCAATGCATCGACCAGATCCAAATTATCTTGGGTGTTACGAACGATCAGGCGGCTGCTCTCAGGAAGGAAGTTTGCGCTGGCGCCTTCCGGGAACGGCACGCCCAGAGCTTCGAGATATTCCTTCGCGCCTTCACGAATCACGAGTTGTTGGCCGCCGGTCGATTCTTGCGTGTCTTTACCAGTGCCTGTGGGAACGGCGCCCGTGGCTTGCGCTGTCTTGTACGCGCCCCTCTGCAACAGCGAAGTCCCGGGTAGTACACCCGTGCTAATGAAACCTGGCGGCACGCGATATTGTTTCGTGATCAAATCGTTGCTCTGTTCAGTGATGGGAATGATCGATACAGCGTACGGTTCGACTTTTACTTTCAAGCCAGCCTGGCTTGCGATGTAGCGCAGTGCTTCACCAAGGGGAACTTGGTTGAGCGTAATTGTAATGCGCGCATCAGCTGGAGACGTCGGGGCAGCGGCAACCACTGGACGGGCCACAACTGGACGCGCGGTAACGGGCGCCCCGCCTGTTGCCGGGGCAGTTCCTGGTGCAGCAGCACCGGGGCCGGCCGGCGCAGGCTGAACTGGGACCGGCGGAGGAGCAATCTGGCCAAGGGGGGCCAAGCGCAGGACGATATCGACACCCTTCTTTCCCTCTGTAGCGGGATCATTCTCGACTGCCTGCTGCCGGAGAAAATCGATTGCCTCACGAATGCTGGCATCGCGAAACTCAATCCGTGGGATAATGATAGTGTTCAGCTTGGTCGTGATCCGGGCCGTGCCGCTTGCGTCTCTAGCGAACGCGTCTGCAAAGGGAGCCACCGCCTGGCCGTATTGGCGCACTGGTTCTTCCCAGCCTTTCTCCACCTCCCAGAGGCTGCGCCCTCGCGTCTCGTTGTAGGCTTCCTCGCCATAACGATATTTCGCATTATCGATCTTTTCCTGCCCTCGCCGCGCCGCCACGTTGTAGGGATCGAGATTGAGGACCTGGTCATATTTCTTATGCGCAAGATCGTAACGGCCGGAGTTGTAATAGCCGTCGGCCTCTGTCAACAGCGCTTTTACTTCCTCGATTTTCGCGATGAACTTCGGGCCCATCGTTTTGTTGAAATAGCCGGGCTGGTGTAAGTGCGCGAGCAGCTGCGCGGCCGGACGACAGTTGGGGTCGTAGCGATCGCTTAAAATCTCTCCGAGGATCGCCTCGGCTTCGGCATACTTGCCCTCAGCGATGCGCTGTTCCGCCAGGGCTACTCCGCTCTTGCAAAAGCCCTCGACTGCGTTGTCGTGTGCTTTTCCCGAGACCACTGCGTCAGGGAGATACGTGACCGCTGTCCTAAACTCTTCATGCGCCAGTGTGAAATTCTTCGCCTGCATCGCAGCTTTGCCGCGCACGAGAGCTGCTTCACCCTGCGGTATCGCGGTCTGCCGCCGCTGAATTTCCCGATCGGCGACTCCTTGGAAATTTTGGCCAAAGCTGCTCAGGCAAACAAGGCTTTGCGAAAGAGCGATGAAACCGGGGAGAAACAAGCTGCGGAGGAGGGCTGAGATTTTTTTCATAAGTAAGATTTATGGCGCGGCAAAGCCGATCTCGATGGGCTCATTTGGTTTCTGAGTGTTCACGATCACTGCCTTGGTCGACTGCACATCCACGAGCTTATACTTGAGGTCATCCAGCGGTTTCAATGAAAATTCTTGATCTTTTCTCACTTCAAATTCGCGGCGTCCGCCCCAGGCATAGGCAAAGGTCGCGACTGACTGGGGTGACGTCGCGACCTTTTCTTTCACGAGGGTGAGCTGTTCTTTGGTCTCTGTATGTTCGAGGACCAGCTCCGAAACGTCGAGATTAGTGCCATACTGGTTGCGGGCATGTTTTTCGACAAATTTAACGATCTTAAAGGGTGTGCCGTGGATTGTGTCTCCTATTTTCAAAAATTGCGTCGGCTCGCTTTGATCGATTGTGTTGATCGCAAATGTGCCGGCGACCGACGATGAAAACATGAACCGAAAGGGTTCTTCGGTAGCCGATACCAAATGTAGCTTTGTGAGATAATCAGGGTGCGAATCCTTGTCGGTTGGATTGGTGCCGCCCTGCCACTCGTCGAGATTGGTGAAACCGTCTCCGTCGGGATCTTGATCGAGAACATCCGCATCGACGATTGGCAAACCGAATTGCTCAAACCAGTCATTCGGCACCGGTGAGTGTACCTGTGTGTTTTGTAATGTTGCCGGCAGACCGTTGGCGCCGATAAAATGTTTTTCCGGAACAAAAAGCCCGGAGCGCCCGCTGGACTTCCATTGCACCGGGTGCTGGAGCTGCTCGGCGGCATGATCAACCTCAAGAGCTTTACCCGGCGGAGAGGCTTTCTTTGGCGGAGGCACAGTCCGGTGTGCGGTTAAATTGTTTCCGAATTGCACTACGCTCCACCAAATGGATACGGCAGAAATAAAAAGAAAACTAGCTGCCGCGATAAGCGTGACCCGATCATAATGTGTCCGAATCCAATCCATTTGCTAAAATGTAAATCTCAACATCTCGATCCTGGCCAGGATTTCGATGTGTTCATTGCCAACAATGAAACTCAGCGCGGCGCTGGCCGGCTGACCGGGAGCTGTCGGTTGATTTGCAGGCGGGTTTGCTTCGGCGGTCTTTTCGCGTGGCGGACCTTTGTCCTTTTCATTCCGAACGTATAAAGTGCGGATGATGTAGAATTGTCCGTTCGAGCTCGAGATCTGATTCAAGACTTTTCGCGCCGCAGCTGGCGTCGCTTTAAACGTAAGATCGACAATATTGCGCTCGAGCAATTTCGGGCTAGCCACGCTTGTCCCGGCCGGCTTCGGTCCGCGGGAGCTACCCTTTCGTCCGGCGGGAACCGGAGTCGGCGTCGGAGTAGGCGCAATTCCGTGTTCTTCAGGCAATGGCGGCCGCTGAAAAGACGTCACGCTGTCCACCTTGGCATCCACCAGGATATTCATGAGCATCTGTATTTGGGAGAGCTCCTGTCCAAGCAGGGGCGCCGTCTCTGTCTTCGGCAAGGCGGTCGCAAATTCGTCAAAGCCAAGATGAAAATTGTCCGGGAGCTTCACGTTATTTGACCGTGCTCTGCTCAGGGCGGCAATCGTCGCCTGGCGCAAACGCGACTGAAATTCATTGGGCGCAAGCAGGGGCGCTGGAGCCACCTCTGTTTTTAGTTCTTCCTTCAGCTTGTCGAGCGCAGCGCTGTAATTCTCGAGGAGAACTTTCAGTTTCCGTTCATTGGCATCGCTTGGGAATGGATCGAGACGCTGAAGCCGGTTCAGCTCCGTTACAGCAGCATCCAGTTGCCCTTTGGCATTACTCCAGTTGTTTCTCGCCAGGAAGAAAAGGATTCCGGCAACTAATGTGCAAATTCCAAAAGTAATCAGAAATGTGCCGAGCCATTGGTTTTGTCGCAACCAGTTCATGGTAATTTCACCGGCTTGCGAAGATCGAGACGGAGCTCGTAAGGAAACGCCCACTCCGTGTCGTTCGGCACCGAATTCGATTTGATCACGCGCTCCGGATTTTTTGCCTCGATATTAAAAAATGGTGAACTGACCAGGTTGCGAAAATAATCGACGACAATTTCCTGCTGTTTCGGATTAAACAAGTAAAGACCACGTACAAAAATGCCATCGATTGCCGGTCCGCCCGCGCTCTCTGGTTTTGTTTTCGATCTGGTCGCCGGAGACGGCGAAGTCACCGACGCGGGAGTGACCGCCCTTTCCGCGGCGTGTTTGTCACCAGTTCCCAGCAGTTTTCCACCGGAAATGGCGGCAAGTTCGGTAATCCAGATGTCTGCTTCCGGCAGACGCGCATTAAGGTCTTCCAAAATTTCCGGCCAGAAGTTGCGGTCGTTAATTGCTGTTATCAGCGGCGTCGCGACACTGTCCAGTGAGGCGGCTTGCTTTTTGAGTTTATCAAGCCGCGTCTCGGCGAACCTCATGGTGTCGATCTTTTGTTGAAGAACCCGCGTGCTCTGCCGCATCACTTGGGCCGCTCGCGTGTAGTAAGCTGACCAGCCAAGTAAAGCGAGAATGATGCAAGCTGCCGCCATAATAAAGAACGGCTGGCGCCTCTCTAATTCCTGCCTTCGAACTACATTTCGCGGAAGCAGATTCAACTCCATTGGACAGCTGCTTACACTTCGAAGCGCCAATCCAACTACTTCACCCAACAAATGCCCAGACCGCGGAAGGTCGGCCACCGGCGCTGGCTCGGCTGCGGCCACATTCCGAAGCGAATTAAAAAACTCGACCGGCAGCTGCAGTTTTTCGTTAAAAAACTCGCGCATGTAAGGCATTCCCGCGGTGCCACCGCATAGGAAAATGCGCTCGGGCGGATTTCCCTGTTGTTGGCCACGATAATAGCTGATGGAACGCATCAGTTCCCCGTGCAATCGCGTCATTGTGCTGCGTACGACCTTCGAAACGCGGGCAACGTCAGGGTCTGTCGGCTCAGCGTACGCACCTCCGAGGCTCACAAAGCCGTCGCGTTTCTTACGAGATTCCGCCGCCCCGAATGGCTCGCCAAATTCCCTGGCAATCGCGGCAGTGATCGAACTGCCGCCAATTGGAATGCTCCGCGAGAAAACTCTTGCCGGCTCGATAAAGAGAAGATTTGTCGTGCGTGCTCCGATATCCACGAGCAACGAACAGCCACTTAGGTCGCTGTAACTGTAGCGGAAGGCGTTATACAGCGCCATCGGCGCAGCATCGACGATCGATGCGCGCATCCCCGTCTCTTCAACCGCATTGTTGATCTCATCGAGCAAGTCAACTTTAATCGCGACCAGTACGACTTGAATTGGCTCGTCGCCACCGCCTCCGACGAGCTGGTAATCCCAAACGACCTCGTCGATTGGGAAAGGAACATTTTGCTGCGCCTCGAAAGAAATAATTTTCTCGATCTTTTCTTCATCAACCGACGGCAGTTTCACAAAACGAGCGAAAACTGATTGTCCAGACACCGCGTAGTTGACGCGGCCGCGCTTGATCTGCAGCTCGTTCATCATTTCGCCCAAAGCAATGGGCATTTGCACACGCCCCATTCCCTCTCCCGTTGAATCGACTGGGATTTCCCGAAAGCGATAGTCCACCAACGCCAAGCCTCCGTGCGCCTCCACGCGAAATTCAGCCAAGCCGATGGTCTGAGATCCAAGGTTGAGACTGATGAGGCGGGTCGATCTGGCCATTCGATCTAGAATCAGCGGCCTGACGCCTTAATTTGCTCGTAACGGTCCCAATAAATGGGCGCGAATGGTGTCTCGTTTTTGTTCAAGACGAATCCAGAAATCTGCGGCAGCGTCGCGAACCATTGTGCCGGGGCGCGTGCGAGGCTCAGCTCATTTTTTACCGCGCCTTGCTGCACGATTTGCACAGCGATGTTTTGGCACGAGTTGGCCGTAATTGGCCGATTGTTTCCGAATCGTGAAAGTGCGACTGGCGAGATGTACATGACCGATCGGTTCTCGCGACCCGCTGGAATGTTTACGTGTGTCACTTCACCGGTCAGAAGGCTTCCATTGAAGAGAATGTAATACTTGAACGTTAGCTCATCGGTCCAGTCTGGCGCCGCGACAAATTCAACCTCCACTTCCAGCCAGCGATCGCGCTGATTGATTCGATATTGTCCACCGCCTCCGTAGTTGAAATCCGGTGTTGAAATCAGGTTCTTGGTGATCTTGGTAATCTGGAAATCGGCCGCTATGGCTATCTGCGCCCAGGTAATGAGCAGCACAAAAAGGGCCAGCGGAGAGTTAGCTTTCATAATACTTGCTTAATATTGAAACATTTAGTTTCGCAGCGGGATACGTGAAAATGTTCGGGGTGATTTCTCGTTCAAAAGCCACCCACGTTCCAGTTCTAAAATTCGGAACAATTCATAATCACGCGACCTCGACAAATATCGCTGTGGCAAACTAGCTTGCATTTCTCCGCTACCGCGATTACTCCGCATACTGGGCATGCGGTGCCGGGCGACGTGGGGACATCGCTTCCGGTTTGGCCCGCGGCTGTCTCGCCAATCCTTCTCTTGTTGTTCGGCGTTCCACTCAGTGCTTTCCAGAGTCCCTTCGCCATCGGTTCAGCCCCGTTTAAGCGATTCGCGAAAATACTGGATTGTTCGGGTAATTCCCTCTTCGAAACTGACTCGCGGCTCCCAGCCAAGAACTTTTTTTGCGCGCGAGATATCTGGCTGGCGTACTTTCGGATCATCCTCGGGCAGCGGCTTAAATTCAATAGTCGATTCTGTTCCGGTAATGCGAATGATCTCGTCGGCAAATTGCTTGATTGTCATCTCGCGCGGATTGCCAAGGTTGACCGGCTCGTGAAAATCGCTCATTGCTAGCTTGAAAATTCCATCGATAAGGTCGGAAACGTAACAAAACGAGCGCGTCTGTGAGCCATCACCGAAGACAGTGAGCGGTCTTCCCGCCAGCGCCTGACCAATAAACGCAGGAACAACACGCCCGTCCCGCAGCCGCATCCGAGGACCATACGTGTTAAAGATGCGAACGATTTTTGTGTTGATGTTATGATAGCGATGGTAAGCCATCGTCATCGCTTCGGCGAACCGCTTCGCCTCGTCATAGACGCCGCGCGGCCCAATCGGGTTGACGTTGCCCCAGTAATCCTCTTTTTGCGGATGCACGAGCGGGTCACCGTAAGTCTCCGACGTCGATGCAAGAATAAAGGAGGCCTCCTTGGCCTTGGCTAGGCCCAAAGCATTGTGCGTGCCAAGCGCGCCGACTTTCAATGTGGGAATCGGCAGTTCGAGATAATCGATCGGGCTCGCAGGCGAGGCAAAATGAAAAACGTAATCGATCTTCTCTTCTGGCAGAAAGATGAAGTTCGAAACGTTGTGCTTGATGAACCGGTAATTTTCGCTTCCAGCCAAATGCCCAATGTTGGCCGCACTGCCCGTAACCAGATTGTCGATTGCGATCACGCGATGACCTCCCGCCAACAGACGATCCGTTAAATGCGATCCCAAAAAACCGGCGGCTCCGGTAACGACGGAAATCGGCTGCAAACCAGCGGGCATCGCGCGCTTATCTAGCGGGTGTGTTGAAAATTAGCGAGCAAGAAACAATTCAAATTGCAGATTGCAGCTCTTAGCTTGCAGATTTGAGCATAATGATTCGCTTTCAATCTGAAATCTGAAATCTTAAATCGACATGCGTATTTTATCCGGCATTCAACCAAGCGGCGTACTGCATATCGGCAACTACTTCGGAATGATGCAGCCGGCAATCGCACTGCAAGCCGAGGGAGAAGCATTCTATTTTATTGCAGATTATCACGCGCTCACCAGTCTGCATAATCCGGAAGCGCTACGTGAAAACAGCCGCCGCGTCGCGGTTGATTTCCTTGCTTGCGGTCTCAACCCGGAGCGCGCTGCACTTTTTCTGCAATCAGACGTGCCACGGGTCACCGAGTTGACCTGGATTTTATCCACGGTTGCGCCGATGGGATTGCTTGAGCGCGCGCATTCTTACAAGGACAAGATCGCGCGCGGCATGGCCGCGTCAGCGGGACTTTTCAATTATCCTGTGCTGATGGCGGCCGACATTTTGATTTACGACAGCGACACCGTGCCTGTGGGCAAAGATCAAAAACAGCATATCGAAATCACCCGCGATCTCGCGGTGAAAATGAACGAGACGTTCGGCGAAATTTTTAAGCTCCCCGAGCCGCGAATTAACGCGGCGACGGAGGTCGTTCCTGGGATCGACGGACAGAAGATGAGCAAGAGTTACCACAACAACATCGACATTTTCGGCGACGAAAAGGAAATGCGAAGGCGCGTAATGAGCATCGTGACCGATTCCACGCCGGTCGAGATGCCGAAGGACCCGGCAAGATCAACAATCTTCCAGCTCTACTCCCTTTTCGCGTCAAAAAATGAAATTGGGGGAATACGGGAACAATTTCAAAAAGGCGGCACTGGCTATGGCGATTTCAAAAAGCAGCTTTTCGAAAAGCTCTGGAATTATTTCGCGCCGATGCGCAAGCGCCGGAAAGAAATCCTCGCTGACAAATCGTACATTGACGATGTCCTCGCACGTGGCGCTAAGCGGGCAAACGAAATCGCCGATCAAGTCATGCAACGCGTTCGTGCCGCCATCGGATTGTAGCACGACGGCCTCGGTTGCCACTCGCTCGAATGGCGATTCTGCGTTTTCACATTGTTCCAAATGCAGGACAGAACACAGTGATGGGCAAGTATGAAGCGGCTATCAAAATCAAACTGTGCGCTCCGGCCATGGAAGGAAAAACGAACGCCGCGCTGCGTAGTTTCTTGGCCAACGAGTTGAAAATCCCCGAACGCACGATTCTGCTTAAGCGCGGTCAAAAATCTCGCGAGAAAATCATTCGAATCGAAGGTTTAAGTGAACAAGGAGTACGACGCGGCCTACTACAAAAATGTAAAAAGTAGGCCCTGTAGGAAGCGCGTTTACGTTCGATTCGACCCTGTAATGCGCGCGCGCTCCGGCTTCTCAGCGCCTTTCAGCCTTGGGGCGTTGTAGACTTTGCTGGCGGGGGTTCGTGTCGATCTTCGCTGCGCTATCCCGGTAAAATAAAATGCCGTGAGCCCGTAAATTGCTGACTAGTGCCCGCAGATCATTCGCCAACGCTTGGTTATTCAATACTTCGGCTAACAATCCTTTTCCTTCCCTCGCAGTCCGGAGCAATTTCCGCGTATCCGCAATCGCATTCTGCAAATTATCGGCTGATTTTTTCGCAGACTCCATTGTTGAATCCGCTTTGTCGATGACGCCATCCAATTTCT
>Ga0209473_1000368_pt1 | contig 27641 bp, 23 predicted proteins | sample GraSoiAngelo_133_FD_185890 | JGI IMG/M metagenome (GOLD analysis project Ga0209473, IMG submission 185890) | Grasslands soil microbial communities from the Angelo Coastal Reserve, California, USA - 14_0929_05_20cm (SPAdes) (version 2) | ecosystem: Environmental > Terrestrial > Soil > Grasslands ...
CAACGACGAGATGATCGCCGACCCGGCTGACATGACCGAGCCTACTCACGGCCTTGGTGCCATCCTCGAGCAGAGCCTTTTTGAAAGCGGGATCGGACCAGGCCTTGGCCACAACCTGCGCGCCGTTGTGCGGGCCGATTTTCGTTTCATAGGCCTGGATGATGGCATCGAGCGCGGCCGGCTCGACGTAGCCTTTCTCGGTCAAGATCGTCTCGAGTGCGCGCACGCGCAATTCGGTCTCCGACAAGTCGGAATGGTCGTGGCCATGGTCGTGATCGTGGTCGCTCATGTCCGAGAAGATAGTCCAAACATTGCGGCTATGTCGAGGTACTGAAGCTTCCGGCCTGTCGTTCCGGCATTTGTAGGTTATGCTTCCGGAAACAAGAGCGGACGGGAGGCGTTGACTTGGCGGATTTTGTGAAAATCGAAAGGGGTCTTGGCCCCGACGGCCGTATTGCGGTGGTGCGCTTCGACCGCGGCGACGGCATCAACGCGTTGTCGCCGGAGGCGCTGCGGCAGCTCACCGATGCCGCGCGCAGCTTTGAGGACGATGGCGCAACCTCAGTCGTGGTGCTCACCGGCAGCGCGAAAGCGTTTTCCGCCGGCTTCGACCTCAAAGACGCCGAAGGCCGCTCGCGCAAAACCATGGATATCGGCGCCTTGCGGCGGCACCTGAAGCTCGGGCCGCGGCTTTCGCGGGCCTGGCAAGAGATGGAGCAGATCACCATCGGCGCCATCGAGGGGTTTTGTATCGGCGGCGGCGTCGCGCTCGCGGTCGCGCTGGATTTTCGCGTCATGGCCCGCGACGCCCATATGCGGGTGCCCGAGATCGGGCTCGGCATGAACATGAGCTGGCAAAGCGTGCCGCGAATGCTGCATCTGGTCGGGCCCGCCCGCACCAAGCAGGCGGTGATCCTCGCCGACCAGCGCATCTCGGCTGCGGAGGCCTACGACTGGGGCCTGGTGGAGGAACTGGCCGATCCCGGCAAGGCTTTCGATGCGGCGATGACGCTCGCCGCAAAAGTGGCGGTGCAGCCGCCGCTGTCGGTCGCCATGACGAAATTGACCGTCAACCGCCTCACACATGCGCTTGACGATCTCGCCAGTCACATGGACGTCGATCAGTTCGCGTTGGCGAGCATGACCGAAGATCACAAGGAGGGAGTCGCGGCATTCCTGGAGCGACGCAAGCCCCGGTTCAAGGGACGCTAGATTTCATCGTTCGCACAAATAAATTCGACGCCGGCATAGCCGTTATTCCAATTTTTGGCATCGCTGGGGTGAGAGCTGTGCGATAAGCTTGGTCAATACAGGGGACGGGTCACGCACAACGAACACATGGGAGCGGAAGCCATGGCGAAGTTCAAGATCGAGCCGCACTTCCGACTGCAGGAGTGGGTGGCGGAAGAGAAGGGTTACTTTCGCGACGAAGGCCTCGATTATGAGTTCAAGGAGTTCATCCGTTCCACCGACGGCGCTCACCACGCCACGTCAGGCCATAGCGGTGCTTTCCAGAGCATCGAGAAAGGGCGCGAATCCAATATCACGTGCGCTTGCCATTGGACCGTGAATGTCGCCGCGTCGCGCGGCCATACGAAGTTGTTCGCCGATGCCTACTCGGTGGCTCCGTCCGGGATCTTCGTGCCTGCCAACGCCGAGATCGCATCGCCGGCCGATCTCGCCGGCGTCCCCATCTCGGTTGGATTCCAGTCGGGCAGCCATTACGCCACCATCCAGGCCCTCGAAACCTACCTCGAGAAACAGCAGATCAATCTCTCGTTTGACGAGGGCATGCTGTTCAGCCGCATGGAGGCGTTCTTCGAGGGCAGGGCGCGGGCTGCAACACTGTTTGGCGGCCCCTATTATTTCGCCGAGCAACTCGGCTATCGCAAGATCATCGACACTACCTTCATGATCGGCGCGATGGTCAACGGCGAACCCGATGTGGCGGACGTAAGACGTTACTTTCAGGCGTTGCGCCGGGCACAGCGCGATATCGATCTGCGGCCGGAGAAGTACACGCATTATTACAAAATGGAGTTTCCCGAACGCTTCCATGCCGCGATGGATACGCGTCGCTGGGGGCCGGGTGAGCGCATCGTCTTTGAGGCCTACAGCCGCGAAGTGTTCGCGCAGTCGTTTGACTGGATCGCCGAGCACGAGATTTTCGAACCCGGAAGCATGGGCTCTGGCAGTTACGACCGGTCGGTCGTGTCCATTGGTGCGTGATGTGAAAACGCAATGAAGTACCGCGCGCGGGAGGAGAACCTCGCGCCCACTACGCTCAGTGAGGGCACCGACATGCGCCTCCAACCGGTCTTCCTGTTTGATCTCGACGGCACGCTTGTTGACAGCGTCTATCAGCATGTCCTGGCCTGGAAGCACGCGCTCGATGCCGAAGGCATCGAACTGTCGGTCTGGCGCATCCATCGCAAGATCGGCATGAGCGGAGGCTTGTTCACCAATCAGTTGCTTCGTGAGACCGGCATCGAAATCAGCGCTGAGCGCGTTGAGCGGCTTCGTCAGGCTCATGCCGCCGCTTACCGTCAGCAGGCGACCCAAATCCGGCCTTTGCCCGGAGCGCGCGAATTGCTCAATTTGTTATCGGAGGCCGGCGTTCCCTGGGCGATCGCAACCAGCGGCCGCATGGAGACCGCGGCGGTGAATCTCGCCTCACTCGGCGTCGATCCAGATCGGATTCCAGTTGTGACGCGCGATCAGGTCAAATATGCCAAGCCTGACCCCGACCTGTTTCTGGCCGCCGCAGAACGGCTCGGTGCGCCGATCGAAACGGCGGTGGTTGTCGGCGATAGCATCTGGGACATGCTTGCGGCAGTCCGATGCCGTGCACTGGGTGTGGGCCTCTTAAGTGGCGGCTATGGGCCGGACGAGTTGAGACAATCCGGCGCGTTCCGTGTCTACGAGGACCCGGCCGACCTGCTGCGCCGTATCGACGAGGTCGGAGGCCGGCGCTAAGCGTGCCGCGACTTATTTCATCTATCCCGCCGGTGCACTCCCGCCGCGATTCCAGCCGCGGCCGCCTTCGCCGAAGATCTCATGTCCACGCTCCGTCACGACGACCGTGTCTTCAAGCTTGATGAAGCCGCGCCGAGGATGCTTGAGCGTGGTCTCGATCGAAACCACCATTCCTGGTTCGAGCGGCCGCCTCGCATCGGTGTCGTCATATGGAACGGGGCCATTGGCGGTGAGGCGAGGGGCCTCGTGACTGACCAAGCCCATGCCGTGGGCCAGAAATTCCATGCTGTCGCGTTGCTTGGATTGTTTCACGAGCCTCTCCGCGGCGGCGTAGATGTCACCGCCGGGCCGACCCGGCTGCACCGCTTCGAAGGCGGCTCGCTGAATGGTTTCGATTTCAGACAGGATTTCTTGCAGTTCGGCGTCCGGATCGCCTTGGATCGCCATGCGGGCTAGATCGCCGATATATCCGTGGAAGTTTCCTCCCGAATCCAGCGACAGCACGTCGCCTTGTTCCCAACGCTGATCGGAGGGCGCGCGGTTGTGATTGACGCCGGCGGCGATGAGACAATATTCGAAAGTCAGCCCGCGCTTGACCTCCGCCACGCGCAAGGCGTCTGCGATCTCGCGTTTGGTGTGGCCGGGCCCGTGGCGTGCGATCACTTCGAGCATAGCGTCGACAACCAGGTCCGACGCGTTGCGCAGCTTTGCAAGTTCGGCAGGCGTCTTGAGCGCGCGCAGCCGCTCCAGCACGAACAGGGCGTCCTTGATTTGGCTGTCGGGGAGGGCTTCCGACAGGGCCTTGCCGGCATCCATCGGCAGAAACGCCAGTTCGACCCCAATTCGCTTCCTCGGCACGCCTGTGGCGCGGACGACTTCGACGGCGCGGGCCATAGCATCGACCGATCCGCTGGCCGTGGTCTTTACTTCCGGAATCCAAAGTGGTGCAACGGCGCGTTGATGGGTCTCGAGCCGATGGCCGATGAAGGCCGCCTGGTCCGGTGCGCCCTTGGGGTAAACCATGATCGGCAAGTAACGGCTGACGCCGAGCGCATCCATGTAGTCGAAAAAAATCGCGCGCTCTGCGCCCGCAAGGTACTGAACGTTGTGCTTGGAGGTGGCAAGCAAGATGTCGATGCCGGCCTCTTCCATGAGCCGGTCGAGTTTTGCGACGTCGAACGGAATAGCCAAGGCTTCGGGTGTCTGCCTAGCGCGCTCCTGCATAACGAATCTCCTTTTGATTTGCGCCCGCACATTCCGCCGTGCCTGGACGGCTGACACGATGCTCGAAGATGCATGACCTCTATACCTGCGCTTACGTAACCTAGGGTCGGGCTTGGTTTGTGGAAGGGGGCACTAGCCGCTCGATATGCGCGATGCATCGAACTGGGGCGGAGCTATAGTTGATGGCGAGCGGACGTAGCCGGAAGTGGGTCGCCTAATCGGATTCGCATAAGGTATATTATGGAATATTTATATCTTCAATTAGATCAGATATTTAGGCGAAACTCCTGCCAAAGCCACTCAGGCCAGCCAGGCTTTACGGCGTGGCCTGCCGCGATGCCGACGGCTCAGGAGCCGCCCTCCGCAAGCGCCGGCCTTATCTGAAAGCTGATATTGCGGGCGCTCGTCGACGCTGCAATAAGCGGCGGCGGCGAGATCGCAGATGACCGGGTCCGGTCGGGTCCGTAAGGTGGCGTCTCACAAGAAAAACAAACCGGAGGACGAGAATGAGCTTTTCACGGCGCACCCTACTCAAGGCGTCGGCGGCGTCAGCGGCGCTGGGCGGCATCGGCGCGCCGATGGTAGCGCGCGGGCAAGCAGCCGAGTTCACCTATAAATATGCCAACAATCTTGCGGATTCGCATCCGCTGAACGTCCGCGCCAAGGAAATGGCGGCGGCGATCAAGTCCGAGACCCAGGGGCGGTTTGATCTGCAGATTTTTCCCAACAACCAGCTTGGTTCGGACACGGACATGCTGAGCCAGATCCGTTCTGGCGGCGTCGAATTTTTCACGCTGTCGGGCCTGATCCTGGCCACGCTGGTACCGGCGGCTTCGATCAACGGTATCGGCTTTGCGTTCCCGGATTACGATACGGTCTGGAAGGCCATGGACGGCAATCTCGGCGCCTATATCCGCGGTGAAATCACCAAAGCGGGTCTCGTCGTCATGGACAAGATCTGGGACAACGGGTTTCGGCAGACCACATCCTCGACCAAGCCGATCAACGGGCCTGACGATTTCAAGGGCTTCAAGATCCGCGTGCCGGTGTCGCCATTGTGGACCTCGATGTTCAAAGCCTTCGATGCAGCGCCCGCTTCGATCAACTTCAGCGAGGTCTATTCCGCGTTGCAGACCAAGGTCGTCGAGGGTCAGGAAAATCCCCTGGCGATCATCTCGACGGCAAAACTCTACGAAGTGCAGAAATTCTGCTCGCTGACCAATCACATGTGGGACGGTTTCTGGTTCCTCGCCAACCGCCGCGCCTGGGAGAAACTGCCGGAGGATGTCCGCACGATTGTCGCCAAGAACATCAATGCGTCCGGCGTCAACGAGCGCGTCGACGTCGCCAAGCTCAATGCCGGGCTGCAGCAGGAGTTAGCCGGCAAGGGCTTGGTCTTCAACCAGCCGACGATTGCGCCATTCCGTGACAAGCTTCGCTCCGCCGGTTTCTATGCCGAGTGGAAAGGCAAATACGGCGATCAGGCGTGGGAGCTGCTGGAGAAATCCGTCGGCAAGCTGTCGTAGCAAGTTTGGGCGGCTGTCATGGCTCACGCCGAGCTTACCGAACTAGCGGCCGGCGAGGTGGCAGCGTCCCCTCGCCGCCGTCCCCTTGCCGGCTCGCTCGAATCCCGGCTCGGAATGCTGGTCGAGATTCCGGCGGCGATGCTGGTCGTGGCCGAGATCGTGATCCTGTTTGCCGGCGTGGTGGCGCGATACGGCCTGCGCCAGCCGCTGATCTGGTCGGATGAACTGGCCTCGATCCTGTTCCTGTGGCTTGCGATGCTCGGCGCCGCGGTGGCATTCCGCCGTTCCGAGCACATGCGTATGACCGCTATCGTGGCCAACACAAAGCCCTCGATGCGCGCCTATCTCGACTGCGTCGCAACCTGCGCCGCGCTGGCGTTCGTGATTCTAATCGCCTGGCCTTCGTACGAATACGCCTACGAAGAAAGCTTCATCACCACGCCTGCGCTGCAAATTCCAAATATCTGGCGCGCCGCCGCGCTGCCGGTCGGAATCGGCCTAATGGCGCTATTTGCGTTTTTGCGGCTGGCGCGGTCGGGCAATGCCAGGCTCGTGCTAGGAGCCGTGCTGTCGGTTGCGGTGCTGATCGCGATGTTCTGGCTGGCGCAGCCTTGGCTACGCCCGCTCGGCAACCTCAACCTGGTCATTTTCTTTGTCGGCGTAGCCGGCTTTTGCGTGTTCGCGGGCGTGCCGATCGCATTCGCCTTTGGGCTAGCGATCTTCGGCTACCTGGCGCTGACGACGCGCACGCCATTGATGGTGCTGGTTGGCCGCATGGACGAGGGCATGAGCCACCTGATCCTGCTTTCGGTGCCGCTGTTCGTGTTCCTTGGCCTTCTGATCGAGATGACCGGAATGGCCCGGGCCATGGTGAGCTTCCTGGCGAGCCTGCTCGGCCATGTCAAAGGCGGGCTGCATTACGTATTGGTCGGCGCGATGTACCTGGTCTCCGGCATTTCCGGATCGAAGGCCGCCGACATGGCGGCTGTAGCACCTGTGCTGTTTCCGGAGATGAAAGCGCGCGGCGCCCGGCCTGGCGATCTCGTGGCCCTGTTGGCCGCAACTGGCGCGCAGACCGAAACCATTCCGCCGAGCCTGGTCCTGATCACCATCGGCTCGGTGACGGGCGTTTCGATTGCGGCGCTATCCACCGGCGGGCTGCTGCCGGGCGTGGTGCTGGCGATCACGCTGTCGGCTCTGGTGTGGTGGCGCTATCGTGGCGAAGACCTCGCCCATGTCGAGCCGGCTGGAACTCGCGAGGTCGCCCGCTCCTTCATCATCGCCCTGCCCGCATTGGCGCTGCCGTTCGTGATCCGCGCTGCGGTGGTCGAGGGCATTGCCACCGCGACCGAGGTTTCCACCATCGGCATCGTCTATGGGTTCGTCGTTGGCCTATTGGTGTACCGCCGGTTCGATTGGCGGCGGCTGCTGCCGATGCTGATCGAGACCGCCTGCCTGTCGGGCGCCATCCTCCTGATCATCGGAACCGCGACCGGCATGGCCTGGGGATTGACGCAGTCCGGCTTTTCGCGCGCGCTCGCGGCCGCCATGACCGGCCTGCCCGGCGGCTCGGCGGCCTTCATTGCGGTATCGATCGTGGCATTTACGATCCTCGGCAGCGTGCTCGAGGGGATTCCCGCGATCGTGCTGTTCGGTCCGCTGTTGTTTCCGATCGCGCGTGCCGTCGGCGTGCACGAGGTCCACTATGCGATGGTGATCATCCTCGCCATGGGGATCGGACTATTCGCGCCGCCGTTCGGAGTGGGCTATTATGCGGCTTGCGCGATCGGACGCGTCGACCCCGCCGAAGGCATCCGGCCGATCTGGGGCTACATGCTGGCGCTGCTGGTTGGGTTGATCATCGTTGCTATATTTCCGTGGATTTCGATCGGGTTCCTGTAAACTTCTCAAGTGGGAGGTAACCGATGAGCCGCCAACAGAGCCAATACGATATCGGACTGGACAAGACACCGGCCAACTATGTGCCGCTGACGCCGCTGAGCTTTATCGCGCGCAGTGCTGCCGTCTATCCCGATCACCTCAGCGCGGTCTATGAGGGCCGCAGTTTCACGTGGTCAGAGACCTATGAACGCTGCCGGCGTGTTGCATCCTACCTCGCCGGCCGCGGCATCGGCGAAGGCGATACGGTCGCGGCAATGCTGCCTAACGTTCCCGCGATGAACGAATTGCATTTTGCGGTGGCCATGGCGGGCGCCGTGCTGAATGCGCTCAACATCCGGCTCGATGCGCCCTCGATCGCGTTCCAGCTCGACCATGGCGGGGCCAAAATCATCCTGGTCGATCCAGAGTTTTCAAGCGTCATCGCCGAGGCGCTGAACCTGATGAAGCAACCAAGACCGTTCGTCATCGACGTCGATGATGCGGCTTTCTCTGGCGGCAAGCGCATCGGCGAAACCGAATATGAGAGGGCGCTGTCGGAAGGTGACCCGAGCTTTAAGCCCAGAATGCCGGACGACGAGTGGGACGCCATTGCACTCAGCTATACTTCGGGCACGACCGGCAATCCGAAGGGCGTCGTGACCCATCATCGCGGCGCCTATTTGAACGCGGTCAGCAACATCCTCGCGGGCAACCTGGGCCAGCATCCGGTCTATCTCTGGACCTTGCCCATGTTCCACTGCAACGGCTGGTGCTTTCCCTGGACGGTGGCGGCTGCTGCCGGCACCAACGTTTGCCTGCGCAAAGTCGACCCATCAAAGATTTTCGAGCTGATCCAGAGGCACGGCGTCACCCACATGTGCGGCGCGCCGATCGTGTACAACACGCTGATCAACGCAGCCGACGCGCCGAAGGGCGCAAAAGCGCCTCGGGTGGTCGGACTGATCGCGGGCGCTGCGCCGCCGGTTGCCGTGCTCGAAGGCGCCGAAAGCATCGGCATCAGACTGACGCATGTCTATGGTCTCACCGAAGTCTACGGCCCCGCCTCGGTTTGCGCGGAGCAGCCCGGCTGGGACCAATTGGCTCCCGACCAGCGCGCGCAATTAAAGCGCCGCCAAGGCGTGCCCTACCCGCTCGAGGAAGCCGTCACCGTGATCGACCCCGAGACCATGCGCGAGGTGCCGCGTGATGGCGAGACCATCGGCGAAGTGATGTTCCGCGGCAACATCGTGATGAAAGGTTATCTCAAGAACGCGAAGGCCACCGAAGAGTCCTTTGCCGGCGGCTGGTTTCATACCGGCGACCTCGGTGTGCTCGACGAGCACGGCTATGTCATCATCAAGGACCGCTCCAAGGACATCATCATTTCCGGCGGCGAGAACATCTCCTCGGTCGAGGTCGAGGATGTGCTCTACAACCATCCTGCCGTGCTGTTTGCCGCCGTGGTCGCGAAACCCGACAAGAAATGGGGCGAGGTGCCTTGCGCCTTTGTCGAATTAAAGGACGGCGCGAGCGCCACCGAGGCCGAGATCATCGCGTTCTGCCGCAACCATATGTCGGGCTTCAAGACGCCGAAGGCCGTGGTGTTCGGGCCTATTCCGAAGACTTCGACGGGAAAAATCCAGAAATTCATGCTGCGCACTCAGGTCGATTCGGCAAAGGCGATCTCGGCCTGAACCGCCTCGGCCGGAATAAGAATGCGAAATTCGGGCACCGACGAGTTTCAACGCCGAGCACTCTTGCTGGCCGGCGTCCGCGCGATGGCCGTTGCCCTGGCCGGCTCGGTGAGCACTCCGAGCCGCCTGTTCGTGACGATGCTCGCGCGCTATGCTCGGGCGCTTGCGATCGGCGCGCGGGAGCTGGCACGGCAGCGGAGTTGAGATCTGCAGCAAAATAGCAAAACTCATCAAGAATTTGTCACTTCGCGATTACGCTTCCGTTGTTAATGTCGATTCAGTGTGGCCTCGCCGCTGGCGGCGATCTCAGGGGTACTAGATGTCCATGCGGTTCAAAACGACACTCGCGCTGCTCGCCGTCTTCGCCGCGATAGGTCTCACCCCAGCCGGGGCGCAAACGCCGTCGCCGGATGGGGCCAAAGTCTACATCATCAACCTGAAGGACGGCGATACCGTGAATAGTCCGTTCCTGGTGCAATTCGGCCTGTCCGGCATGGGTGTGGCTCCGGCCGGCGTCGAAAAACCGAACACGGGCCACCATCACCTGCTGATCGATACCACCATGACAGCCGAGCAGATGAAGGAGCCGATTCCCGCCGACGATACCCACAAGCACTTCGGTGGCGGCCAGACCGAAGCCATGGTAACCCTGCCGGAAGGCAAGCACACGCTCCAGCTTCTCCTCGCCGATTGGACCCACATCCCGCATGTGCCGCCAGTGATGTCCGAGCCGATCACAATCACGGTGCGTTAGACGCCAGCCGAGGGTCAGCGTCGGTCCGCAGGTCCGTGTTTATTCCCCTCGCGCAGACGAAAAATTCTCATTGAGCGCCCCACGCTTTTCACCGACCCTGTCATCGTAAAATGACCGGACCGTCAGCGGAGGCATCGATGAAAACCTTAAACGCCGTTGCAATCCTTACGACTTTGGTGATTGGCGCGGGCGCCGCAATGGCGCAAAACGCGCCGGCGGTTTCGACCAAGAAAGTCGACGGCACCGACAACGTCTATGTCTTTCGTTACGGCGGCCATCAATCGATGTTCGTCGTGACGCCGCAGGGCGTCATTGCCACCGATCCGATCTCCTACCTGCGCCCGGCCAAACCCTATATCGACGCCATCAAGGCCGTCACCGACAAGCCGATCAAATACGTGATCTACAGCCACCATCATTACGATCACATCGCCGGCGGGCAACCGTTCAAGGATCTCGGCGCGACCTTCATCGCGCACCGGCGCACCAAGGAGCGCCTGCTCGAATTGAAGAAACAGAACGCGCTACCCGCCGACATCGTGATGCCCGATCAGGTGGTTGACGGCAAGAAGACGATCACGCTCGGCGGCACCACGCTCGAACTCATCTATGTCGGCCGCAACCATTCGGATAATTCGCTGGTGATGCGGTTACCGAAGGAAAGGCTGGTGTTCGTCGTCGACTTCGCGCCGATCGAGCAAGTCCAATTTCGCAATATCCCGGACAGCGCCTCGCCGCTGGAATATATCGAGTCGCTCAAGAAGCTCGCCGCGCTCGACTGGGATTGGATGATCCCGGGCCATCCCTACGCGGGCGGACGCTTCGGCACGAAAAAGGATGTTCAGGACGACATCGCCTATATGGAGGATTTGTCGGCGGAAGTTAAAAAGGCGGCAGACGCGGGCAAGTGTTTCGACACTGCGATGAAAGAGGTCAAGCTGCCGAAATATGAGAAATGGGCGAACTATGAGACCGGCCTGCCCGCCAATGTGGAGCGCTTCTGCTATTGGTGGGGACGCGGATATTAATCCGGGAGACATCAGATATCGCTCCGTAGCCCCCGCTGGCAGCTAAGTATCCACCGCCAATCGCATCCGGTTCTTACGGTTGTAACATAACACGGGCAATTCTCCGTCGATCGCCGTGCACGACATGTTGCTGCGGGCGAAGCACCCGGAGGTTTCCCACATGAAGCACATTGTAGAATCGCGCCTGGTCTCCCGGCGGCCGGCGGTTCGCTCTCGTCTGGCCGTCACGATTTTCTTGTCCGGCGTCGTGAGCGTCACGGGTGCCTTTGCCGACGACGATGACATCGACTTCAGGCCGGGGAACCTGCTGGTCAGCCGTTCCGTGTACGACAACAATCCGGCGAATGTGGTCGCAGGCAAGACGTCGCTGCCGCCCAATTGCCTGCCCGCGAATTGCGTGACCGCGACGGACGACGGTTCCTATCCCCAAATCTGGAACAATACGCTCGTCGACGGCAGTTTCGGCATCACCGCAAAGATCGTGCTCGACCAGCTCAAGCCGACCGGCGCGCTGGTCAACTCGCTCGAGGTCGAACTGCCCCACGGCTCTGAGCGCCACGACCGGTCGACAGGAGACCAGGTGGTTACGAGCTTTCCATCCAAATCGGAACTTGCGCTCAATCTGTCGACCGATGGCCGAGTCGTAACGTTCATGGGTTATCTCGCGCCGCTCGATGCGCTCGATGTCTCCAATTCCAATACGCCGGGGGTGGTTGACTCCACTAATCCTGTTCCCGGAAGCTATTCCCGCGTGGTGGCGGAGGTGGACACGCACGGACGGTTTCATTTCGCGAAAACCAACGCATACAGCGGCGACAATGGCCGCGCCGCGATCCGCAACGACAAGAACGGCGCCGACGTCGTCTACACGGCCGGAAATGCCGGCGCCGGCGCAAATCCTCAGCCTAACGGAATCATCGTCGGTGCGGGTCTGCAAATTCTGACCGCCGAGCGGACGCCGCTTGCCGCCCAGAATCCTGGCCTACCGTCGCCGGTGGGCAGCTTCAACATCACTCAACTGGGATTTAAGGCGGACAAGGTCGGCAAGGACACGAATTTCCGGGGTCTCACCGTCTCCAACAATGTCCTCTATACGACCAAGGGGAGCGGCAGCAACGGTATCAACACGGTCTACTTCGTCGATACGACTGGATTCGATGCCAACGGCAAGCCGCTGGCCTGCCCGAGCGGCGTTGGTTTGCTTGGAGCGAACGCTACGCTTCCGACCGCGCCGATCTTCTACGACGCCACCCAGCTGCAGACGTTGGGGGTCGTTCCCTACAACATGTGCATTCTGAAGGGCTTTCCAACGATTTTGGCCAAAACGCCGGCGTCGTTCCCGTTCGGGCTCTGGTTTGCCGATGGCAAGACGCTCTACGTCGCCGACGAAGGCAATGGCACCAACACCTTTGATCCGGTATCGGGCAAGTATACGGCGGCCGCCACGCGGCCCGGATCGGGACTGCAGAAGTGGGTGTTCGACGCCGGTCTTGGCGCGTGGAAACTAGCCTACGTACTGCAAGCTGGGCTGAACCTCGGCGTGCCTTATACGGTGCACGGCTATCCCACTGGGCAAAATCCAAAGACCGGCCTGCCGTGGGCACCCGCCGCCGAGGGCCTTCGCAACATCGCCGGTCGCGTCAATCGCGACGGCAGCGCGACGATCTGGGCCATTACCTCTACCGTGAGCGGAAACGGCAACCAGGGCGCTGATCCGAACCAGTTGGTGATGATCACCGATAATTTGGCGGCGACTGGTCTTCCCGCAGGTGAGAGCTTTACGGCCATACGGACGGCGCGTTTTGGCGAAGTCCTGCGTGGCGTTTCGTTCACGCCTGGAACCGATCGCGATCGCGTTGTCGACGCTGACGATCATCGAGACGACGACCGTCGAGATAACGACCATCGCTAGAGCACGATCCGGAAAAGTGGGCACCGGTTTTCCGAAAAGATCATGCTCAAACAAAAATATAGAGCGGGATGACGATTCGAAGAAAAGTCATCCTGCTCTAGGTCGGTGCAGTGACTGGACAGCCGGCGCCTGACAGCGCTGGCTGTCTTTTTTGGCTCGATTTGTCGCAAGGCGCGGCGCCGCGGCGCGTCTCAGCCCGCCTGCTCCACCGTCAGCCGCATCCCGTCATGCGCCGGCATCACGCTCGCCGGCAGGCTCTGACGCAGCACCTCGTAATCGAGGTCCGAATGCATGTTGGTGATGACGGCGCGCTTCGGCTTGAAGCGGTCGATCCAGGTGAGAGCATCGGCGACGCTGAAATGGCTGGGGTGCGGCGCATAGCGCAATCCGTCGATGATCCAGAGATCGAGATTTTCGAGGCAAGGCCAGCTCTCGCGCGGAATATCGCTGAGGTCTGGGGTATAGACGGCGTTACCGATTCGATAGCCTAGGGCTGGAATATTGCCATGCTGGGTGAGCAAGGCGGATAGCGCGACCTGTCCGCCCTGCCCTTCAATGGTTCGGCTCTCGCCGGCTTCGATTGAGAGATGATTGCAGATCGGAGGGTATTCGCTGCCAGGCGGAGAAACAAAGATGTAGGAAAACCGGTGCATAATGTCTTTGCCGGTCGACTGGCTGAGATAAACCGGAATTCTTCGGCGCTGATGCAGCGCGACCGAACGCAAATCGTCCATGCCGTGGGTCTGGTCGGCATGTTCATGGGTCAGGAACACCGCGTCGATGTGATCGACATCGGCGTCGATCAACTGCTCGCGCAGATCGGGCGAGGTGTCGATCACGATCCGCGTCGTGCCCTGCTCCGACGTTCGCTCGACCAACAGCGAACAGCGGCGGCGGCGGTTTTTCGGATTGTTGGGATTGCACTTGCCCCAGCCAAGCGCGGGACGCGGGACGCCAGCCGAGGAACCGCAGCCGAGGATCGTCAACGTCAATGTCATGCGGCCGCCTTCGGCTGTGGTACTTTGGAAAACAGGCGAAAGAAGTTTTCCGTGGTCTGCCGCGAGATTTCCTCAAGCGAGATCCCGCGCGCCTCCGCCAGCACCTTGGCGATCTCGACCACATAGGACGGCTCGTTGCGCTTGCCGCGGAATTTGCCGGGCGCCAGATAGGGCGCGTCGGTCTCGACCATGATGCGATCGGATGGAAGCTCAGCCGCGAGATCGCGCAAGTTTTGCGATTTCTTGAACGTGATGATGCCCGTGAAAGAAATCGAAAGTCCCAAGGAGATCGCCTTCATCGCGAGGTCCCGCCCGCCGGTGTAGCAATGCAGCACGGCGCGAAAGGGTCCCTTGGTCATTTCATCTTCGAGGATGCGGCCGCAATCCTCGTCGGCCTCGCGAGTGTGGATGACCAGCGGCAAGCCAGTGGCACGCGCTGCTGCAATATGGGCGCGAAAACCGCGTTCCTGCGCCTGCGGCGAGCCGTTGTCGTAGAAATAGTCGAGCCCCGCCTCCCCTAGCGCCACGACCTTCGGATGCTTGGTCAGCTCGACCAGTTCGTCGGCACCAATGCCATCTTCCTCATCGGCATGGTGCGGGTGGGTGCCGACCGAGCAATAGACGTTGGGAAACCGCTCCGTAATCGCAAGCAGTTCGCCGAGGCGCCGCACCCGCGTCGAGATCGTAACGATCCGCCCGACGCCGGCGGCAGCCGCGCGTCCTACGATCGCGTCGAGATCGCCGGCGAAATCGGGAAAGTCAAGATGGCAATGACTGTCGACTAGCATGATTTGAAATCTATGCAGCCGTCGGCTCGATGTAACGGGGGAACACCGCCTGCGGCGCAGGCAGGGTTGTGCCAGGCGCAATCCGCGTCGCTCCGCCAAGCGCCGCAAACTGGCGCGCGCCCTCTGGGATTCCAAGCGCGTCGAGAAGCCTTGCCGAAGCGGCCGGCATCGCCGGCTGCGTCAGAATCGCGATCTGGCGCACGACTTCCGCCGTAATATAGAGTACCGTTTTCTGGCGCACAGGATCGGTCTTCGCCAGCGCCCACGGCGCCTCCCCCGCGAAATAACGGTTGGCCTCCGCGACCACGGCCCAGATCGCATTCAGCCATTGGTGAATCTGTTGCTTCGCCATCGCTTCGCGGGCAGGCACGATCATGCCGTCGGCCTGCGCCAGGATCGCCTTGTCGGCTTCGCTGAAGGCACCGGGTTCAGGCAAGACGCCGCCAAGCTGCTTTGCGATCATCGACAGCGAGCGCTGCGCTAGATTGCCGAGGTCATTGGCGAGATCGGCATTGATGCGCGCGACAATGGCTTCATGGTTATAGTTGCCATCTTGCCCGAACGGCACCTCGCGCAGGAAGAAATAGCGCATCTGGTCGACACCGTACTGGTCGGCGAGATTGAAGGGGTCGACGACATTGCCGACCGACTTCGACATTTTCTCACCTCTGCTGAACAGGAACCCGTGGGCATAGACCCGCCTTGGCAGCTCAATTCCGGCCGACATCAGGAACGCCGGCCAGTACACCGCGTGGAAACGGATGATGTCCTTGCCGATGACGTGCACGTCGGCCGGCCAGTAGCGCCAGTTCGGGTTGCTCTCGTCGGGAAAGCCGACGCCGGTGATGTAGTTGGTCAAGGCATCGACCCAGACATACATCACGTGCTCGGGGTCGTCAGGCACCTTGACGCCCCAATCGAATGTCGTACGCGAGATCGACAGATCCCGCAAACCGCCTTTGACGAAGCTGATAACTTCGTTGCGGCGCGAATCAGGTCCGATGAAATCGGGTTGCGACGCATAAAGCTTGAGCAGTCTGTCCTGGTAGGCCGAGAGCTTGAAGAAATAGCTCTTCTCTTCCACCCACTCGACCGGCGTGCCTTGCGGCCCGAACCGCACGTTGTCAGGGCCCATGGAGGTTTCGTCTTCGGCGTAATAAGCCTCGTCGCGCACCGAGTACCAGCCGGCATAGCTGTCCAGGTAGATGTCGCCATTGTCGGCCATCCGCTTCCAGATCTCCTGGCTGGAGCGATGATGCTGCTCTTCAGTCGTGCGGATGAAACGATCGAACTGTATGTTCAGCCGTTCATCCATGTCCTTGAACCTAAGCGCATTGCGTGTCGCAACTTCCTTCGTCGGCAATTTTTCGGCTTCCGCAGCCTGCATCATCTTCAGACCGTGCTCGTCGGTGCCAGTGAGAAAGAAAACGTCCTTGCCGTCGAGCCGCGCAAAGCGCGCCAGCGCATCGGTCGCGATCGCCTCATAGGCGTGGCCGATATGCGGCACGCCGTTCGGGTATGCGATCGCGGTCGTGATGTAATAGATGTTTCCGCGCGAAGACGCCGGCGCGGCCGCAACGGACGCGAGTTTTTCGTCCTTGCGGTCGGGGGGCTTTTTGCCGTTCTTGCTCGGTGCCCTCGTTAGCTTCGGCGCCAAGGCGCCTTTAGGCGCTTTTGCCTTTTTGGAAGGCGTCTTCGCCGTCTTCCTGGCCGCGGTGTTTCTTGCGGCCTTTTTTCCGCGCGGCTGCTTGGTCTTTTTGGTTTTCTTGTTGGTGTTCTTGTTGGTTTTCTTGGCCTTCTTCGCGACCCGCTTTTTGGCGGCCGCTTTAGCCGTGGCTTTTGCTTTGCGAGCTTTCTTCGCTTTTCGCTTCTTGGATTTCTTGCCTACAGTCGCCACCACGGATTCCTTCATGACCTAAGCACAACTTCTGACGGGGATGACAATAACCGCAGCGTCTACCGCGTGGCTTCCGCAAGCATCCCAAACACCGAGAAAACCAGCGGCTTCCGTTCAAGATTATAATCTTGGGTGTCGCGCGCGGCGCTGACGATCTTTTCCCATACCTCTGCCAGCCGTGCAAGGCGGGGAAGGTTGGCGTTGGCATTGACTTCATCGGCACGCAGGCGATCGCTGATCCAACGATCGACGCTGTCGACAAAGGCTGCGAGCGCCACTCGGTCGCTGCTGCCGAGTGCGTCGCCGAGCGCATGCAGTTCGCGCGGATCGATTTGCGGCAGGGTCGCGAGCAGCGCTGCGGTGCGCAGGTGAAGTTTCAGGGCGTCGCCGCCCATCAGGGTGAGCGCGCGGGCAACGCTGCCGTCAGCGGCTCGTGCCGCCTCCGCGAGCGCGGGATCGTCGGCGGCCGTGCCCGTGGCCGCCGCGGCGGCGCGGACGACCTCGCTGGTCGCAAGCGTGCGCAGGGGCAATTTGCGGCAACGGGACAGGATGGTCGGCAGCAGGCGCGCCGGCGCGTGGCTGACCAGCAAAAACAGCGATTGCTGCGGCGGCTCTTCGAGGATCTTGAGCAGCGCGTTGGCGGCATTCGGATTAAGTTCGTCGACGCTGTCGACGATACACACCCGCCAGCCTTCGACCGCTGCGGTCGAACCGAAAAACGCAATCGTCTCGCGCGTCTCGTCAACGGTGATCACGGTGCGCATCACGCCCCTGTCATTGAGCGTGCGTTCCAGCGCGAGTAGGCCGCCATGGGACCCCGCCGCGATCTGGTGCGCCACCGGGTCGGATGGATCGACCCAGAGCGTCTCCGCGCGCTGAACCAAGGGCAGAAGCGGATTGCGATACGCGAGCACGAAGCGCGCCATGCGGTAGGCCAGTGTCGCCTTGCCAATGCCCTGCGCGCCGCCGATCAGCCAGGCATGCGGGATTCGCCCGCTGCGATAGGCGTTCAGCAGGGCCGTCTCGGCCTCGCGATGCCCGAATAGATCGGTGGTCTCGCGCGGATGCTTGACCGCAACTTCCTGTTCGACCTTGCGGGCGCTCATGCTGATGGCGTCGGGCTGGTCATCGCAAAGATATGATCGCGCAACGCGGCCCATACATGGGCCGCAACCGTATCCGGATCGGCGGTGGCGTCGATCAGCACACAGCGGCGCGGGTCTTCCGCAGCGATCTGCCGGTAGGCCTCGCGCAGATCCTGATGGAATTTGAGGTTCTCCGCCTCGAACCGATCAGGCGCTGCATCGCCGCGGCGGGCAGCAGCGCGCGTGAGCCCGACCTCGACCGGCACGTCCAGAACGATCGTCAGGTCCGGCTTGAGGTCGCCGATCGTGACTCGCTGCATCGCGTTCAGGATGCCGGGCGAAACCTGCCCCAGCTTGCCCTGATAGACACGGGTCGAATCCGAGAAGCGGTCGCATAACACCCAGGTTCCCTGGTTGAGCGCGGGCCGGATCACCGAACGAACGTGATCGTCGCGCGCGGCCGCAAACAATAGCGTCTCCGCATCCGGGCCGAGCAGCTTTCCCATTCCGGATAATACGAGGTGGCGGATGATTTCGGCCCCCGGCGAGCCGCCGGGCTCGCGCGTGACAATGGCGCGGAGCCTGGCAGCGGCGAGGCGCTCGGCCAGCTTCTTGATTTGCGTCGATTTCCCGGAACCCTCGCCGCCTTCAAAGGAGATGAATCGGCCGCGCCCGGAAGGTCGCTTAACGGCTGTCTCGTCCATCGTCACAGCTTCTCGGCGCCGGCGCGGAACATGCCGATCACGAGTTCGCTCGCTCCGTCCATCGCGCGGCGTATCGTCGATCCCGTGCCGATCGATTCCGCCGCATATACGGTTTGCTCCATCGCGATGTTGGCGCCGCGCCAGACCCTGACGATGCCGACGGGCTGGCCGGACTGGATCGGCGCGCGCACCGGCCCACTATAGATAATGCGCGCGATCAGCTTTTCATTGCCGTTTTTGGGCACCATGACCTTGATCGGTTCGGGGCTCGTCAATTTCACCGACCGGCTTTCGCCGCCAAATACCTTGGCGTATCCGACCGTCTGATCCGCCGCGATCAAGGTTCGCACCTCGAAATTGCGAAATCCCCATTCCAGCATTTTCTTGGCTTCGGTCGCGCGATCATCAGGGTCTTCGAGGCCGTTGACGACGACGATCAGCCGTATCCCGTTTTGTACGGCGGAACCGACCATGCCGTAGCCGCCCTCCTTGGTATATCCGGTCTTCAAACCATCGGCGCCCTCGAGGGTCGTTAACAGCGGATTGCGGTTTTGCTGCCTGATCTTGTTCCACGTGAATTCCTTCTCGCCGAACAGTTTGTAGAATTCAGGGTAGGTCTGGATGAGGTAGCGCGCGAGCTTGGCGAGTTCGCGCACCGTCATCTTGTTGCCGGGATCGGGCAATCCGTTCGAATTGGCAAACGTCGATTTCGTCAGGCCGAGCTCGCGTGCGCGCTTGGTCATGAAATCGGCGGCGAAGATGCGCTCGTTGCCGGCCATGCCTTCCGCCAGCGCGATGCAGGCATCGTTGCCGCTCTGGATGATCGCGCCGTGCAGGAGATCGTCGATCGAGATCTTGCTGTTGAGCACCGCAAACATCGTCGAGCCGCCCGCCGGGGCCCCGCCTCGCCGCCAGGCATTCTCGCTGATCCGATATTCGTCCGATAATTTGACCGTGCCCTCCTTGAGGGCATGGAATACCACCTCCACGGTCATCAGCTTCATCATGCTGGAGGGCGCCCGCAGCTCGTCGGCGTTTTTCTCAAACAGCACGCTGCCGCTCGCAGCCTCGATCAGGATCGCGGTCGGCGCGTCGCCGTCGAAGCCGCCCTCCTCCTTCTTGGCACCTTGCACGCTTTGGTTGGCTGCATAGAGCACCCCGCCCCAGCCAACCGCCACCATGACAAAAGCTGCGACCAGTATCCGCGAAATGCGTCCGGTCGCGACCATGGATCGGCGAAAACGCAATATATCTGATGCCATCGGCGATGCCTTGAGAGAGGGCGCGTTCTAACAGGAGGAAGTATCGCAAACAACACAGGTTTTGCGAGCAAATCGAGGGATCACCGAACCGATTGCGGGCGCGCGCAAACAACCTTATCGTGCAGGATCACATTTCACTCAACCGATTGCGAAAAACAAGGCGGAAAAGCGATGTCATCCTCCCGCACCATTTCCGCCAACGGGATCGAGTTCTTTCTGCGCGAACAGGGCGAAGGTCCGCTTGTTGTGCTTTGTCATGGCTGGCCGGAATTTTCTTATTCCTGGCGGCATCAGATCCCGGCCATCGCGGCCGCGGGCTTCCATGTCGTGGCGCCCGATATGCGCGGGTTTGGACGCACTACCGCGCCTGCGGATATCGGCGCCTACTCCATCTTCGACAATGTCGGCGACATGGTCGCGCTGGTGGCGGCACTCGGCGAAAAGCGCGCCGCCATCGTCGGCCATGACTGGGGCGGCCCGGTCGCCTGGCACGCGGCGCTGTTCCGGCCTGATGTTTTCTCGGCCGTTGCGGGCTTGAGTGTTCCGCCGCCGTTCCGGGGCCGCGGCCGGCCGCTCGATACGCTGCGCGACAACGGTATCACCAATTTCTATTGGCAGTATTTTCAAAAACCCGGCGTTGCCGAAACCGAGCTCGAACGCGACGTTGATTTGACGCTGCGTATCGTTCTGGAGCGCGGATTCTCCGAGCCCGCCGCGGCGCTGTTCATCCAGAACGGCAAGGGCTTTCTCGGCGATGCGAAGGGTGACGGTCCGTTGCCGCATTGGCTCAGCGAAGCGGATCTGGCGTGCTTCAGCGAAGCCTATAAGAAATCCGGCTTCCGCGGCGGGCTCAACTGGTATCGCAATATCGACCGCAACTGGGAATTGACCGCGCCGTGGCAGGGCGCGCAGATCCATCAGCCGTCATTGTTCATCGCTGGCTCGAAGGACGCCGTCATCACCGGATTGATCGGCGCCAAACGAGTCAACGAGCTCGAGCGGGTGCTGCCGTGCCTCAAGCGAAAGCTGATCATCGAAGGCGCCGGCCATTGGATCCAGCAGGAGCGGCCGGAGGAGGTCAACGCCGCCCTGATTGCGTTTCTCAAAGAGGTTGCGGTTTGAGATGGCGGCTCAATAAAGCCCGCGCCCGCTCAAGATTTCGCTCGGTCCGTTCGGATCGATCGGCGCATAGGCCGAAACCGGACCGACCGGCGCCGCATATCGGCGGTCGCCCTCATAGGAGACCGCGCGGGGATTATCGAGCGCGCGGCCGCGGGTGCGGCTGGAGGCCGATATTTCCGATGTCGCGTTGATTGAAGCGTAGTCGGCCTGGGTATTGCCGAGACTAAAGGGACGTCCCTCCGGCATCGGGACCTCGCCGCGGATCGGACGGCCATGTGACGGGCCCTCCGGAACGAATGGGCGCGCCGACGCAACCCGGACCAGGGACGGTGACGGCGCCGGCGCGCCGGTGCGCAAGGTCGCGATCAACTGGCGGTCGTCGGATCCTTCAAGGGGTGCACGGCCGACATATTCGACCCGCACCCGCGCCACGCCATTGCCTTTGAACTCAAGCAACTCTGCAGCCTTGTTCGAGACATCGATGAGGCGGTTGCCGTGATAGGGGCCGCGGTCATTGACGCGGACGATCAGCGATTTGCCGTTGGAGAGATTGGTTACCCGCGCATAGCACGGCATCGGCAAGGTCGGATGGGCAGCGGTCAGCGCGCCCATGTCAAACACCTCGCCATTGGCGGTCAGCCGGCCGTGGAAATCGTCGCCGTACCAGGATGCCGTTCCCTCCTCGCGGTAGTTGACGTCTTCTTCGGGCACATAGATCCGCCCTGCCACAATGTAAGGCCTGCCGATACGGTAGGTCCCCCCGCCCTTCGGAACGGGTTCACCGAACTCGACCACACGGGGGCTGGAGGAGACGCCGTATTTAGGATCGACGCGGCCGGCAAACTTGTTCGACGAGGCGCAGTTGGCAAGCATCAGGCAGGCGACCGCAATGGCGGCACCGCGTGCCGTCAGTACCAGCGGATCTGAGCCGAAAATCCCCATTCGCCCCAACTAGCATTCAACGCGCCCCGATACGGCCCACCTCCGCACGAGAGCCTAAAGATATCGCAACCGGAACACGGCGGAAATGCGGAGGCCTTTGAGGTGGTAAATCATTGGTTGCCGCCGGCACTCCGTGTCTTTGCGGGACAGTGTGCATCCTCAAGCGCCCCGTCCCGGCCGAATCTGTTGCCGCAAATCCTCAGTCTGCGCCGACTTCAAATTCCCACAAGGAATCTTTTTGACTGTGCAAGGCGCCCATCGTTTGGTTGAGCCGGGGCGCAAAGGAATTTTGCGATGTTCGAAGCAGTCACGGCAGTTATGGGTCTGGTGAGCGCAGGCGTTTTCCTGGCCCACGCGTTTGAAGGTGTCCGCTCAAGGGCGTGAGCCAGACTTGAGGCCCGCATCACCGGCCTTAGTGAGCTCGTCCCGAAAGCTTCAATTAATAAAGCTTTAATAAATTCGGGCGAGCTTTGGGATTGGCGGGTGTGTTATGCGCAATCATGATTTCGTGTCGGATGGATTTCTGGCGGTAACCGCGGCGGGCCTTGTGCTGCTGTGCTCGAGCTTGCTCGCTTTCGCTTTCTCCTAACGCCAGTCTTCGGGAACGAATAACGGATCGCCAGGGCGGCTTCCGATCTTCGCTCGCCTGCACCGCCCGCGGTAGCAACTGCAACCGAACAGACCTACATCTATCGCGGGCGTGATGACCGCTTGGTGGCAGGCGCAAGGGCAAGCGATCAAGTTTACCCGGTAAACTTGAAGGCTTGCGACGCTCGCCTCGCGCAACCGAGAGACTGCGTTGGCGCGGTCCTATTGTTAACGTCTGTTTTTCACTCTCGCGGGCCCGTCGGGAATTCCAACGCAGGTAGTTGTGCCGTCGGTCTCTCGAGCGGCTGCGCTGCATGGGACCGCTTTCACTGTTTTTGTCGAGCCGTCCGGGCCCGCTACGTCCAAGCCTGGACCGGTGTCCTCCTGCGGCAGTGGACCCGTGGAGTATGGGGTTGGCTTAGTACCGGCGGGCGCATATGCCCCGGTGTAGCCTTTGGGTGCGCTTGCCGCAGGCGTGGAAGCAGCCGGCGCTGGCTGCTTGGTTGCTGAGGGATCGGAAATTGGCGGAGGTCCTGGGATCTGCGGAGGATGGCCTATGGCGTCACCGGTCGTCGGAGGCTGCTGAGCTGGGGCGGCCGACGATAACAGGGCGAGCAAAACGGTGGCTAACAAAGAGATCAATCGCATGGAAGCCTCCACTTCTACGCGGATCAGCATGTTCCGTCTTCTCCCAAAGTCAATCTTATCTTTCGCGCGAAGCCTGCCTGTCACGGGAGGATCGCCCCCATGACGCTGCAGCCTGTGCATGTCACTTTCAATTCGTGGCGGGCGGCTGGCTTTCTGGGGTCTTCAAGGCCGTTGGGTGCAAGCTGGGTCCAGTTGCCGCCCCGTTCTTGATCTTCTCGCCACCAAGTGCTTGATCTCGTGACGACGGAAGGGTGGCCGAGTAGTTTAAGGCACCGGTCTTGAAATTCTGGAATCGGTGCCTCACTCTTCCCCTGCCCTCCACGACTAGCCCTATTTCGTTGGGTTTTTCATCGGTCGTTGTCTTAGACTGCCTCACTCTTCCCCTGCCCTCCGCAGGGGTTTGGGTAGCAATTCCGGTAGCAATGCACCTCGATGGACCATGAACCCCGATCTCCTCAGGCTCGCGAATATCCTTGCTGACTGGCTCGAGCCGGCCCCAAACGTCCCGGCTGTGTACCTGTTCGGTAGCCGAGTCCGCGGTGACCATCGCCCGGACAGCGATGTCGATGTCCCGGTTCTCCTCAACGAATGGCACAAGCTTGATCGCTGCGATTTGGACTGGTGGGGCAAGGAAAACGAGACTGATTTTGTTGCTCTGAAGAGCCGCCTACCCGGCCCGTTGTCCTTGCATCGCGACCAAGGCGATGATGCCGATCCTGCAATCCTCCGAGGGCGGAAAACACCCATCCTGGTCCACCGCCGCATTGTATGTGTTTGGACGCCGCCGAAATCAGATCTCTCGCAGAACGCCCCTGCATGACTCTAGGAAGGCCGCTGGTGAGTCCGAGCCGCGCGGGCACGGTGGGCCGTTAGTCGATCGATTTAGCGAGATGGTTGGGGTCTCTAGGGCGCTAGGGATGGATTTTGATTCGCCGCCTTAGAGTACTCATGCTCAGCAATCCACTTGAGCGCGTCATCTTCCGTAATAAAGCCCTTGATCACTTCCGTTTCGCCATCGGGCCATAGAATATCGACCCCTCAGCCCGATCCGGGATTTTTCCGTGCCTCGAAAGCTGGTCGCTGCTCGAACATGTGTCGACTATGCGCCTATGGCTGCCCGGTTCAAGCCAGCTATCCTGCCACAATCAAGCTCTCCCACTCCCCGGAGATGGTTGATTGCCGAGTCCCGCTGGTGCGGGTTTGGTCCGGCTGGTTCCAGAGTGCGGGCCGATCACTGCCATCGCATGGGCGCCCGACGCTGATTCCCCGCGGCGCGGTTTGGGACCTTTAAAGTGCGGAGCGCGTTGAAGCTGGCAACCTCGCGAACCCCGGGGAGTTCGGCAGAATGTTCCTGACGTTGCTCGGCGCGCTGCTTGTTCTCAGCGGAATCTTGTACTTGGCGCGCACCGCTATTTGGTCGGGACCGCTTACCCGCCCGCGTTCACCCGGGGCGAATTTCGACACCCTGGAGCCGCCGCGGCGCAAGGTGCGATTCTTGGGAGCGAACTGGCCGGGCATTCTGCTTATGGTAATCGGCGCAGTTCTATTGGTGTTGGGGCCCAGCTTCTAGCCGCGGAGGTTCCGTACCTCGTTTTAGGATACGGAAAACCGCAACTCGACGAAGCGTGTTCGGGCCGCCCGGCATGAAGCGAGGCGGCCCGAGTTGATGTTTTATCGCGTTGGCCGTCTCGTATGAGAGGCAATCCGCTGGCGGTTACGCTTCCGGGTGCGAATCGATGCGCCCACAACCGCCACCGTTTTCGACGCCGCGCGCGAGCGCCGACTGTTTATTTCGCTTGTGCTGGCCGCCTTGTGCGGCTTGCGCCGCGGCGAGATCACCGCCCTTCGGTGGCGGTCCGTCGACCTGGAGACCGGTCAGCTCGCGGTCATCGCAAGTACCGAGCAGTTGGACAAAAAGGGCGCCAATTCAGTCCGGGAGAAGGAAGCCAAGAGCGGCCGGGCACGGACAGTCGCCCTGCCCTCGCTTGCCGTCGAGGAGTTGCGCCGCTGGCGTCTTGCCCAGGCTGAGGAGCTTTTGAAGCTGGGGATCCGCGCCGACGATGGCTGGCATGTTGTCACACAGGCGGATGGCTCTCCGCTGCAGCCGCGGAGCCTCACCCACGTCGTCTCCGACTTCCTGAAGGAATGGGGCGTGACGCTGCACAAGCTACGGCATAGCCACGCCAGCCACATGCTGGCGTCGAACGTACATCCAAAGATCGTGCAGGAACGGCTGGGACATTCCTCGATCGCGATCACCCTCGATATTTATTCGCACCTGATGCCAAACATGCAGGAAGGCGCCGCGGCCACGGTTGACGGGGTGCTGCGGGCCGCCATAAACAAGCGTGCTGACGAGATTGGGTAGCAAAGCGGTAGCAAAGCGGTAGCAAGGCGGTAAGAGAGTCGCGATATGTTCTCGCCGCTGAGACGAAAAGCTAAGCGAAATCAACAGTCGGAAGGGTGGCCGAGTGGTTTAAGGCACCGGTCTTGAAAACCGGCGTGCCTGCAAGGGCACCGTGGGTTCGAATCCCACCCCTTCCGCCAGCGCTCAAAAGCGCCGACCGCCGCGACTACGAACCGAGGGTATAGATCGCAAAAATGCGGAACGGGCCTGGTTCAGAATTGTCGAACCGGCCCGCTTCAAGTGTTTCGCTTGCTCGAACGATTCGAAAAGACAGTGCCGATTGACCGTGATCGCCGCTGCGAGGCAGTTGCATGAAAGCGGCGAACACTCGGGGCTGGTGCCGACGGAGAACGTCGTTACGTCATAGCCCTCCAATTGAACCGAGGCGGGTTTTTCCACGCTTGTGGGAAATGACGCGTCGAGTTCAAACGTCGACCATTTCTTTGAATCCTCATCGAACTGCTCCTCGAACACTTCGTAGTAAAGAGAGTCAGGCCGGCGAGAACCAAATTACTCTTCCGAGCGATCTCCTCCATCACCGCAGGAGAATTGAATAGCCAATAGCCATTATGCTTCCAATACTTTATGTAATCGGTGAAATTCTTCGATATACAACCGCTCAGGGAATATATCCCGTCCACATTGGCGGCTTTGAGCCAATGCGGCTCGTGGATTATTGTCTTGTACATGTAGCCGACGGGTATCATCGCTCCTGCCGGGCCTCTCGCTTTGGGACGGATTACGTACCCAGAGATACATGAACTTTCTCGGCGGAGCGAGCGGGGCCCGTTTGGCCGAGCAGTTTCGGCGGCGGCTTGGCTGTTCGTAGGGCGATGGCGTAGAGGTATTGCCCATCATCATCGTCGTGGCCCGCCAGTAATGCGCTTGTCCAGCCCGGATAGAGAACAATTGCATCAGGCCGTCCATTGAAGCGACCTGGCGGCGATGCGTCGCTTGTCATGTCGCTAGAGCAGTGAGCGCGCTCTCGCAGAGAGCCTTAGACCGGACCACGTTTGCAAAGTGGTGCCGTGCGTGCCGGAACCGAAACTGACCGTGCCGGTTGGTTCTCTGAGACCTCATCTTTAGGGAGCGTGCGCCATGGACAAGGATCGAATTGCCGGCTCCGCGAAGGATTTCGCCGGTAAGGTCGAGGGCTCCGTCGGCGATATCGCGGGCGACGCAAAAACCCAGGCAGAAGGCCGCGTCCGCGAGGCGACGGGCACGGCACAGAACCTGTACGGCCAGGCCAAGGATACAGTGCGCGAAGCTACGGATGCCGCCGCTTACGAGAATAGCGGCGATACATTCCGTGACAGCGCGCAGGCCATTGCGAAGAAGGTGCAGGACAACCCGCTCGGTTCCATGTTGATCGCGGGCGGGATCGGTTTTGCATTGGCGCTATTGATGACGCGCCCGCCGCGCCGGCCACCGCCGCGCTGGCGATATTACGGGTGAGACGACCTTATCGGAACACTTCGCACCCTGGTTGATTGGCCGTTTGACGCCTTGGAGATTAAAACCGTGAGTGACGACGACATCCCACTCGCCCCGTCGGCCTACGACGGCTTGGATCCCGTTCCAGAACCGAAATCCGCCATCGCGGAAGTTTCCGAAGCTGTGAAAGGGACAGTCAATCGAGTTAGCGGCGCGATAGAAGCGGGTCGAAAGCCCGGCATGCCGTTGAGCATTTTGAGTAATATCGCGCGGGAAGCGCCGCTTGGCTCGCTGTTTGTCGCCTTCCTGTTGGGGATTGCCGTCGGCCGCCGCCGATGATGGTTCCGGACGTGCCGCGCTAATCGCGATCTGTTGCCTGCCGGCTGCGCTCCGACTCGTCGCGAATGGCCGTCTGCGAAGTGCAGTCAGGGGGCGCCGTCACCCAGATGCTGGTGGGCGCAGCTGTGATCGCTGTGGGATGGATGGCGGTCTCAAACTGGTTTCATTCGGGCGATGTCGATCAGCATTCAAGGTCAGAGTAATCGCGCTTCACCCTGATTTATGTCGCTTGAGACCAGCTTACGGGGGTCGCATCAAGCTGAAGACAGACGCTCGAGACAGACGCTCGGCTTGGTCAGACGAAAATGCCGACGGCCATTCCGATAATGCAAAACGCCATCGCCACCGTGGAAGCCCAACCCAGCCAATAGAGCCAGCCTTTCACGATCAGTTTTCCCATTACTTTTGGGCGGCGCACCAGCACCATGACGG
>Ga0209473_1000370_pt1 | contig 27488 bp, 26 predicted proteins | sample GraSoiAngelo_133_FD_185890 | JGI IMG/M metagenome (GOLD analysis project Ga0209473, IMG submission 185890) | Grasslands soil microbial communities from the Angelo Coastal Reserve, California, USA - 14_0929_05_20cm (SPAdes) (version 2) | ecosystem: Environmental > Terrestrial > Soil > Grasslands ...
CTGGCCGCTCGAGCGGCTACGGTGCGGTCCAGGAGCCGCCAATATTGTTGGTTGCATGCCCACGATTTGAACCGCAGTGAACAATCTGTGAACATCTCTCTAACTCTAACGACGTCGGCGAGGTCAAGAGAGACGTCGCCCGTTCAGACCGCCGCAGCCGGCTTGTCAGCGGATGTTCAATGCTTCGATGGGAGTCGGAGTATATCGCTACCCACTGCCCGTTCTCACAACGCATCGCGCTCACCGAGCGATGAACGAATTCGAAGACACGTGTCGACTTTTGAAGCTGGCCGGCATACAACGCGACACATTCGCCGAAGACACAATCAGCGATCAACACATATATTAACGACCTATTATTGACATCCCACGCCAGCAGCCGCTGCGTCGGTTCGGTCTTGGCACAGGCCCCGCCGGCCCTGCGTGAGATGACGTGCGTGCGCGATGTGGACGAAATGATGACCGAAGAGCGCGCCGAGCTCGCGTCCGAACACACCTTTGCCCGTGCCGCGTTTGCCTCGAAGCGCAACCGCGACCTCCGCCGGTTCTCCGGCACGCTGAACGGTCGCAGCCATCCAATTGAGGAGGTACCAGAAGTGCTCCGCGTTCCCACAGCAAATGTTGTCGTAGACATGGTTCGACAATAAGGACCAATCGCCAGCCCGAGGCTGGACAGCGAATCCTCGCCACAAGTTGAACCATCCAGGTACGTCTCGACCAGGACTGAAGGTGATGCCGTCATATTGACGACGCATAGGGTGCTCCAACCACGCGTCGCCGAGCGACTTCCAAATCGGATCCCCGTTCCGATCCTCACCTACGATAACCTGGCGATTGGAGTACAGGTTCCGGATGTCCTGGAACGAGCCGTACGCATAAAAGGTCCGATTCAGTACGGGATCCGTGTCCTCGGTGATGATGGCTGTGCGTCCACCTAAGCGCACAACAGCGTGCCGTTCATTGAGGCCCAAGATCACGGCGTCACTGTTCATGGGAGACCTACCATCAGGTTTGTAAAGTCGAGCGACGGAAGGTCGGCCACGTCGGGCCACTCACAAACCCGCTCGAACAAGACCGGCGGTATGATGACCGCCCCGCCATCACCGATAATCTGGAGAAGCGTCACGCTCCCCTGGTACGGCACAGTCGCGTACGTCGTGCCGATCCGATGATCAGGATGGCGAAAGAAGTAATAGGTTCCGCCCGCGTTCTCGATGACAAGCGGCGTCGGTGGCAGTTGGATCGCGACAACAACGTCTGATTCCACGTTCCACGTTCGCAACGCGATGACGCGTGAGATCGCACCAGTCAAGACCTCGAAGGTGCAGGGTGCGATGAATCCATCGATGAGCTCTTCAACCTGTACTTGGATCCAGCGTTCGTGACGTCGGCTACCGCTACGCGCTAATAATGACAGTTGCGTCCAGTTCTCGGTCCGGTGGTCGCGATTCGAATACCGTAGTGGCCACGGGACGAAGCCCTTCGAGATCAGCAGAATGGCTGCGACGGTGCGCTCGTCGGCTGTGGACAGGTCTGTGTTCATCGCCGCACCTCTCGGTCCAGCGGCCCGCACACCCACGCACAGAGGTACGCATCGATCGCGTCCTGCCGAACTCGGTACATGCGCGCGCCGTTGACCTTGACGGCTTCGAGTCGACCCGCTTTGATCGCGCGCCGCAAGGTAGGAACTGAAAGTCGCGCGTATTCACAGGCCTCGCTCAGCCTCATCCACGGCGAATGCGCTTCACTCATCGCATCCTCCAATGAGGTCAGATGGGTGGCACTGGAGCGCGCGGGCGAGCCGACGCAGTTCGTCACGGCGCGGTCGGAGGCCGTGTTCGAAGTAGTGGAGCTTTAGGTATGAGATGCGAGCGCGCTGGGCGAGTTCACGTAATGTGAGACCGAGCTCCCTACGACGAAGAACAAGACCAGGTTCGATAGGACCGACGCGAGGAACGGGCATAACGCCTCCTGCGGCACGCTAAGCGCGCGCGGTGCATTTGCCCAAGCTTCGGCCTTAGCAGGGGCGACCCGTTTCTGCCTAAGCCAACTCCCTGGTGTCGCAGGGACGAAAAGGTCGTAGTCGACCTCCCGAGCCATCTCGGAGCAGAGCAGACGCCGAGAACGGACTCGCGTGGGCGAGCCATCCACTCTCGCTGTTCATTGGCGGCCAGCGAGGCCCAACGGCATGCCGCCTCCGTCCAGTCATTGCGGACCGGCCGGCCAGACACCATGTAGCCCACGCACGGTGCCTGTATCTGTCGCCATTAGAATACGGTGTTTATAACGCCGTCAAGATGTTGCCTGTCAGACAACGTGAGCGCTCCGCACTCAACAATGCGATGGATGCGACATGTTCCGAACAACGCAGGGTACTCGCACGTAGATCGTCCACCGTTCAGGAGCATCAACGATTGGTGATTTGCGGAGGCAAGAACATTGTCGTGATCAGCTGGCATTAAGTGGACACGTGACCGCCAAGACACGACACGGATGACGAGCGGCTCGCCGAATCGTTCGCACCGTTTCCGATCGCACGTAAGCGAACGTGCGGTGTGTGGCAGGCGCAGTTGACTGGTTCGAGGTAGGAGGTCGCGCTCAGAGAATCGAGCGCTACGTACGACCCGAATGTCCCCCTTTTACGGTCTTCACCGATTTGAGTGCAGCGGTTGAGCGGTCAGAAAGGCCGCCAAGTCTCGTGCCGATCGAATCGGGTGGGCGGTGGTCCACTTCAATTTCAGCAGCAGCATTTGTTCATCCCGCATCCCGCGTGCCCGTCGAAGGACGGCTTTGATCGTCGTGTTGATCGACTCGACCACGCCGAAGCGCACGAGGTGATCGCAGTACGCGGCGATGCCCTCGATATGACGGAAGAGGAACTCGCCGAGGCGATCCATCTCGGGCAGGCGTTGCCAACGGAGCGCGTTGATCCAGCCGTTCAGGAAATTCAACACGCCGGGTCGCGTCTTGTAGGTCCACAACCGATCGAGTTGCTCCCGCAACACGTACGCTTTGAACAGGCGGCGATTCGCGGCGAACAAGGTTTGGAGTTCTCGGCGCTTCGACCCGCGGACGGTCTTCCAGCGTCGCAGCAACAGCCAGCGTTTCCCGCGACGTGCTCGCGCATGACCGCGCCCGCCCGAAAGAATTCTTGGCGGCGCACGTCGTTGAGCGCGGCGCTGGCGTGCTGCAGCACGTGGAATTTATCGAAGACGATCTCGGCCTTCGACAGCACCGTGCCCACCGCATTGAGATACGGCCGATGCATGTCGGTGCACACGGCGGTGATCGCCCCGCGTTGCCGAGCGGTCAGGTCCTCCGTCAGCAACGCCGTGGCCGTGGCCTCGCTCCGGTCCTGGCGCAGGCCGATCACCTCGCCGTGCACGACATCGGACAGGACCGTCCAGAAGCGTTGGCCTTTGCCGCGTTGGATCTCATCGAGGCCGATATGCCGCGGCTGGCGCTTCACGCGCGTGCGATCCCACTCCGCCAGGAAGGCTTTCTCTACGCGACGCGCTTTGCCCCAGGTGACGCCATGCCGGACGGCTGCGTGACTGGTCGGCATCGATTGACAGTCCACGCCGATCTGCTGTCGCAAGCGTCGAGTGACGCGCGCTTTGGCGTCGGCGAACTCGATGCGCTCGGTGCGAATCCCGCAGGCCCGACACACGAGGCGGCACTGCGGATAGATGAGCGTGACATGATGCGACGCCCACGGCAGGTCGTCCCACGTCCGCTCTCGGCTCGATCGCACGCGACCCGCGCGTCGACCACAGCCACTACAGGTGTCACCGGCGCACGCCGCGACGTTCAATCCGAATCGTCAGCCGGCTGTCTTCCGCCTCGTCCATCGTCACGACCCGAAACCCCGACAAGCCCAGAATCCACGTACAATCGCGGCGCGATCCCACCGGTCCTCCCTTGTTGGTTGCACATCAAGAGAGAACACCATCCCATTCAGGATGGCCACGTGGTATCGCTCTTCTTCGTCCAGGCCGCCGAGCAGACCGCCCACCCCAAGTGCGGTCCGCGCAGGTGGCCGGGTAATTACCATTTTAGTGGACCAGACCGGCGCCAGTTGGAGCCTAAACATTGCTCTGGCTCAGACACGTGGTGTAGTGGGAGCCACTGCGTTGTACCAGCTCACCATTTTGAACGTGTGCGCCAGATTGCTGCGACAATCTACCGACCTGGTGCTTGATATGGATCCGCTCCATCGGCAGGCGATCGTTAAAGGAGTGCTCGGGATCCTCCTCTTTGTCGTCCTCATCTTCTGGCCGGCCGGCACGTTCGACTACTGGCAAGGCTGGCTGTTCCTGGGGATCTTTGCCGCGTCGACCGTTGGCTTCAGCGTGTACCTGGCGATCTACGACAGACCGCTTCTCGAGCGTCGGTTGAAGGCCGGGCCGCAACATGAGCGAGAGTGGTCCCAGAAAATCATCGTGTCGTTGGTCCTCCTCGCGTTTTTTGCGTTGATCGTCCTGTCCGTGCTCGATTACCGAAACGCGTGGTCGCCGGTTGCCCCGTGGGTGTCGATTCTTGGCGATGTGGTGGTCCTGCTGTCTTTCCTCTTCATCTTCACGGTGACCCGGGTCAACAGTTTCGCCGCGTCGAACATTCGCGTGGAGAAGGATCAAAAAGTGATCGACACGGGGCCGTACGCGCGCGTGCGTCATCCGATGTACATCGGGGCCATTTGGCTTTTCGTCGGAATGCCGCTCGCGCTCGGTTCGTGGTGGTCGCTCGGCCTGATCGTTCCTTTCATGCCCGTACTTTTGTGGCGGCTTCTCCACGAGGAGAAAATCCTGCAGAGAGATTTGCCCGGGTATACGGAATACATGCGCAGAGTACGCTTTCGTCTGGTTCCGTTCGTGTGGTAGAGACGCGCCTTGCGCATCGCGACCTGAGGGCAAGCCACACGTTATGTGTTGCTCCATCTCACGAATTTCGACGATGGACGCGACCTGATGAAAGAATCGCTGTACTCAAATCGGTGAACAGCCCCCTTTTATGGGCTCGCGACTACCGCCGGTGACTTGGGCTGGCGCGAATGTCGGTCCAGCGTGAAGGTGCTTAATCGCAACGGAGCAACCGTCTCTCGACTCGCTTATGATGTGTTCTTGGCGTCTCGTTAACAAAATGGCGGTAGCGAGAAAGGAACATCGTATGATCCCGACTCTGAGACACTTTGCTTATATCGCAACTTTGTTATCGGTCGCAGTGTCACACGGTAGAGCACAAGGAAAACCAATAGCGATCACCAATATGATCGTGGACTACGCGGAGCGACCAACGGCTCTCGGACCGGCCGTGGCCTCAGCAAGTGCCGTTGTGGTAGGCCGCATTCGCGATATGCGTAATTACCTACCACCCCAGAATGGCGCAACTGTTCGGACGATGTACACGCTGGATGTTGCGGAAGTCATTCACAGCGAATGGCCATTGTCACAGTCTATTAACGTTTGCCGATATGGCGGTGACATCGATGAAGGTGTTCGTGTGAAGAGAATTGTTGAAAGCGACTTTCCGGCGTTCATGCCTGGACGTGAGTACGTGATGTTTCTTTTGTGGAACAATATATTGAATGGATTCGAATTGAAGTTCGGCGCTGACAGTGCATACGAAGTCATGCCAAATGGCACGATTACGACCCACGGCCGTTCACGACTCGCGCACGCTCAAAGCGGAAGAAGTGCGGCGGCCATGATCGCTGACCTCAAGAAAGAGGCCGTTGGAAGATGACGTAATGTCGAGGAACTGGTTGTTGGACTCACGGGACAAGTGCGTCTCGGTCTACGCAGAAATGGACGGTGCACTGCATTCGAGCTGAAGAATGGTGAAGACGATGCAGTGCGCTTTCCGCCCGGGACAAGGGGTATCGAGTCTCCGACTCGATTGTCAGCCGATGCTCTCAGCCTGTGCGTCGGCGGCTGACGATGACCGTTACGCCCGTGACGTCGACCGGCGCGGCGGCCGGGCCGTTTCGGATACAGCGTAGGCGCGCCCTTCGAGAACGGTGCCGCCTGTCGCTGGCCAAACGGCGTGCCGCGCCAGTTCCTTCTTGAGTCGCTCATTGTCCCGTTTCAATCGCTCGCGGGCACGCTCGGATTCCTCAAGCTCCCGACGCAAGCGATCGATCTCTCGATATAGGTCGGCGATTGATGAAGGCCGCTGCGGCTTCGGCGCGCCGTCGTCGCCCACGCGCTGTTATGCCCAGAATCGGCGCGCGCGTACAAGGGACACACGCTAACCAGTTACCCAGAAGGCATCGTGGGACTGTTCGACTTTGTGCGACAGCTTCTGTTCAAAGCGATCAGCGCTGATCACTTTCGATCACTTCGATGCCCGCCGTGAGCGGTCCTGATCGCGTGCGGTCACCGGTACGTGCCGCCTCAGGAGCTAGTTGGAGCAATCCAGTCGGGGTTCAAATCCCCGCTTCCGCACCAACACTAAAACCACGGAACGACGAGCCCCGCGGTAACTATTTTGCGGCCGCTCGTCGCGTCGCCGATTTGAATTCAGGGCCGGCTTCATACGACTCTTGTTCGACTCCTCCGCGCGCAATCGCGTCGCAAGGAACAAGCGCTTTGACACGGTGAAATCAGTTAGGCGCTGGTCGCAGCCACTGTCATCGCGCGCCACGACTTGTGATCCGCCGGGCCATCATTGTGCCAGCGACGATCGTGACCGGGCTCGACCTCCAGGTCCCCCTAATTTTCAACGTCCGGGCCTCGGCGAGTCGTTGCGCGTGCCTCGATCTTGAAACTTTTCGCAGCGTCGAAGACGATGTGGACGCCGCCACCCCTGTGGACGCACAGAACGCGCCCACAGGGGTTTGGAAATCTCGCACAGAACGCGAGATTCCCACAGCGTCCACATCGATCACTCTCTTAGAAAAGAAAGAGAACGAAGAAGAACAAAGACAGCTCATACCAACTGTCCACGAGATCGGATCAGGTCCACCACCAGCAACTTAGCGGGAGACCTGATCAAACGTGGCGGTCGCGAGTGTCCCGCGCACGTGGCTTGTCACGGCCAGTCCAATCAGAGCGTCAGAGGGCAAATCGATCGAGACGGAGCCGATCAGGGTGTCTTGTGACCCATCGATCACGTAGCCGTTGACCGTCCCGCCCGTTCGTACGAGGTAGAACAGCACGGGAAACGATCTCGTCGCACCCGCGATAAAGGTCGTTGTGTTGCCCGCGGCGTTTCGCGCCATGAATTCGATACCGCCGTCGGGTTTGACGTCAAGAATGACGTGTGCCGCTGAGGGGTCCGTCGACGCACGAATCATGATCCCCGCCTTCGCGTACGGGTCTGTGTTGTCGAGAAAGGTCACGCGCGCGTACATGCTGCCGTCGTTGATCTGGCTTGAGTAGTAGTAGTTGAACGCATCCTGGGTTCCCCAGATGTCCGCACCGGCACCAGCAACGCGGATGTTGACATCCGAAAACCCGACGCCTCCCGTCGCGCCGACATCACCGATATCCGAATCGATTGGCAGTGCGCTCGAGACGGCAACATGATCGAACGTCGCCGTGTTGAGGGCGGACGTGTCATGACTGGTGACGGCCAGTCCGGCGATGATATGCGTGGGCATCGAGACGTCGGTTGAGGCAAGGAATTGCCACGCGCTTCCATCCGTCGAGGTGAACGCAGTAAACGTGTTGGCGGTGCGCTGAACTTTCAGCCAGACGGGAAATGAAACTGCGGACCCGGCTATGAAACTCATCGAGCCGCCCTGGGCGTTTCTCGTCATGAATTCGGTCATCCCGTTGGGACGTACGTCGAGAATGACCGTCGCGCCGGACGGACCGTTGGAATTGGCAACCACGCCGGCTTTCGCAAACGTGTTCGCGCCCGTCTCCGACACCACGCGCGCGACGACGCTCCCATCTGCAGAAAGTGTCGTCCAGACGACCCGATAAGCATCGCTCGTGCCCCAAATGTCGGCGCCCGCACCGCTCACCGTGAACGTGCCATCTTGGAAGAGCGCGGACCCTGTCACGCCGACCGCGCCGACGTCTCCCGTCATCCATGGACTCGGGACGGTGATGACCTCCGGCGGGCTTGCGGGAAAGTACCCGTGATTCACCACCGTCGGATCGTGACTCGTGACGACGGCGCCCGCGTACGCAAAACCCGATGGAAACGGAACGCTGCCGAGGGTCTGACAACTTGGCGTCGTATTGAATGCGCACAACGTCGCGGTCACGGTGCCGCTGCTCCGCGTGAGATAGCCCCACGCGTGTGGCGCCGGTCCGGTTCCCGCCACGAACGTCGTCGAGCCGCCCTTCACCTGGCGCGTCATGAACTCGATGCTGCCATCAGGCTGCCTATCGAGTATGACGTGCGGGGAGTCAGGATCCAGCGTCGCGCGGATCATCAGTCCGATCTTCGCGTGCGGATTCGTCGCGTCTTCGGATGGGGAATTCGAGCGAATCATGCCATCTTCAATCGGCTGGTACAAGAAGAAGAAGCTGTCGGCTGTGTCCCAGATATCACTGCCGGCACCGTTAATAAAGAGATCGCCGTCGGGACCCTCCGTGGCGCTCCCGGCTAGGCCCACGTCCCCGATGTCGCGTTGCTGCCACGGGCCGCGGTCGATCGGGTGCTGCGCGGACGCAATTCCCCGTGTGAGGTGCAGCGTAGTGAGGAGTGCGATGGCAAGAAGGGAGCGCGAACGGCCACAGATCATGACCGACCTTCGCTTTCCGAGGACATCGCGGCGAGCAGTGCAAGGGAAATGCCTGACGTTGTTTGCGAATGCAGAGATTTGCATTACGCATGAGCTGATTACGAGGTCGGCGGCGGCGCGAGCGCGCGCATCTCCGCATGGGTGACCACGCAGCCTGTGGGATGCCTTCGCGTGTCCAGCTTCAGCTTCGCTTTGACACGCAGCCCCGCAGCCGTTCGCGTATGGCCAATGAGCGCGACCACCGTCTCAAACGTGCGGAGCGCACGACCGCGCCAATTCTCGGTGATGTGACAGAAGAGGCGATGCTCGATCGTGTTCCACTTGCTGGTGCCCGGCGGGAAATGCGAGACGTGAATCCGGAGGCGCAGGGCGTCGGCCAACTGTTGCAGCTCCTGCTTCCACGCGCGCGAGCGATAGCCGTTGCTGCCGCCCGCATCGGCCGTGATGAACAACGCGTCCGCGTGCGGATACGCGGCGCGGCCCATCATCGTCCACCACTGGCGGATCGAGGCGACGGCGAACGCGGGCGTGTCGTGGTCGCGGCCCACGCTCACCCAGGCTTCGTTGCGCGCCATGTCGTAGACGCCGTAGGGAATCGCTTTGCCGGTGGCATCGCCGGGAAAATCGTGCACGCGGACGGGTTCCGGCGTGCCGGCGGGCTGCCATTCCTGGCCGGCATTCTTGAAATTCCCCACCAATTCCTTCTTCTTCGTGTCGACCGAAATGACCGGTTGCTGGCGCTGCAGGAACGCCGCGGCCGTCGTGTTGATGTGCTCGAATTGCGCATTGCGATCCGGATGCGAGCTGCCCTCCTGGGTCTTGCGCAGCGCCTGGAGCCGGTAGCCGAGCGCATGCAGGAGATGGCCAACGGTCGTGGAACTCACGCGCCACCCTTGTGCCGTCAACGCCGCGGCCGCAGGCTCGCTTCAATTTTAGCCCGGATCAATTACAAGCCTCCAAATCGCCGGCGCCACTGAAGTGCTGATCTTTTGCCGCCAGCCTTCTCGATCTGAATCGCACCCGGCCGGCCGCATCGGACAGCTTGATGCGCTGTTTGGGCGATGTTAGTCGGCGGTGGCGGCGTCGGTGCTGCGGGTGAACTGCCGCACGCCATCGACAACGCGCAGATGGTGGTGAGATTGCCAATGCGTTTCATGGGTTCGGTCTCCGATGTGAATGATCGGAGATGGCGCGGATTCAACGACGAGAATTGAGAGTCGTTTCACGCGCTGACGCTTCGTTGCACAGGAATCGAACGTTCGTTCGTATCTGTCCTGAATGACGGGCTCACCGTCGATCGCGTCGGCTACAATACCGGTCTTCATTACAACAATTCGGGGAGGGGCTATGTATCTGACGATCGCGTTCGTGCTGCTCGTGTCGACGCTGTCACCAACAACTCAGAATCAGACGGCGAGCAGCACTACACCGGCAACGATCTACGTGGAACCAACCGACGACGGATTTCAGACGTATGTGGTGGCGGCGATTCTCAAGAAGAAGGTGCCGGCAAACGTTGTCGACAAGGCTGACCTCGCGACGCTGACGCTGAAGGCCGCACAGGTGCAAGTGCAAAAAGAGACGACCGGATCCAAAGTCGTCAAGTGCTTGTTCGCGTACTGCGCGGACACGCAGGACAAGGCGAGTACGTCGGTGCAGCTTGTCGACAGCAGCGGTAAGATTGTCTGGTCATACTCCGTCAATAAGGGGCGCGGCGCGAAAAATCTTCAATCAATGGCCGAGGCCATCGCGTCCCACTTGAAAAGCGAGTACTTTCGTTGATTCGAGTCGAGTCTTCTGAAATACGGACCAGTGCGCCTGGTACATGTGTTAGTCCTCAACCGCGTTCTGTCGAGTCGCCTCATGTTCCCGAACTGGTTGATGCTGGGATTTGCGATCTCGATGCCGTCGCAGTGTCCGCACGCCAAGATGGACTATTCGCTCTCTCCGGCCCACCGTGCGAACATTCGGGGCGAAGTCCTGGCTCCTGTGACGCACGTGCAAGAGCTGCCGGCGACTGTGAGGCAATGCGCGCGTCATTCCCGGATCGCACGCTCGAGCTCGCTGATCCGATGGAGCCGTTTCAAGCAAACCTATGGCAGATGATGGTCTCGCGACACGCCCCGTCGCGGCGACTGATCAGCGCAGGATGCGGGCCGAGTCATTGTCTGGTGCATTACGAAGAGGGCGGTTATCACCACTCATTTCGGGTTCTCGTGTTCGGCTTGAACCGGCACGACGCTCAGATTGAATGGGCGGGCACGCCGTTCCGGAGCCTGGCGAACGTCGCGGCATTGAAGGCGTTCGTGCGGGAATAGGATCTCTTGCGAGGCTATTTTATCGGGTGAGGAAGCGCGTCGCGATCGCAATGCTAGATCCTTCAGGCCGACGTCGCGTCGCGCAAAGCTCGCCCACGCCTCGTTGGCGTGTTCCCATTTATTGGCAATTCTCCATTGTCACTGGCATCGCCGGTCTGATGCCCATGAGCTGGACCTTCGGCGGCATCGTCGGCGCGAGCGTGATCGCCACCTGCACGTTTCCGCGCTCGCACGTCAGCGTCCACCGCCCGCGCAGCGCATTCTCGATGTAATCGAAATCCTTCGGCGGAGTACAGGCGCCCACGCGCGATCGAAGCTCGGAAATGGCCGCGCGGCGACGATCCTTTGATTGATCGAGAAACAGATTCTCCGCCGCAACGCGATCGGCCAGCGCATCGTCCCACTTGATGACGAGCTGCGACACGGCGTCGCGCGCGTCGGTCAGCGCTTTCGACGGCGCCACCGCGCGTGGTTTGATCCGTCGGTCCTTCGCGAGCGCGTCGAAGACGTTCGCGACCACGCGGCCCCACGCGGTGTACGTGACGTTGCCGAACGCGATCACCCCGGCGCCGTACTCGGGCAGCCACTGCATGATCGACCCGAATCCGGGCAGGCCGCCGGTATGCGAAACGATGTACTTGAAGTTGCACGTTTGCGACACGCGAAGACCGAACGCATATCCGCCGGCGTTGAGCTGAATCGCGCCGGCCGCGCCGCGCGTGACCGTCGCGCCCGCCGGACGCCACATCTGCTGCATCTCGCGGAGCGACGCGCGGCGGATTGGCGCCGTCTCCGGGCCGTCGTGCGGCGGCCATGCGGACAGATACGCCGCCACGTACTTGCTGAGATCGTTGATCGACGTCAGCATGCCGCCCATCGCTCCGCCGGCGCCGTGTGGCAGCTGGCGCTCTTCCTTCCACTGATTGTCTTCCCACCGGTATCCGTGCGCGAGCCGGTCGGCCGGCACCGACGAGGGCTCGAGCGTCGTCGACATCATGCCGAGCGGCCGCAGGATGTTCGCGGCCACGTAGTCGGCGTACGGCACGCCCGACACGCGACCGACGATGCGGCCGAGGATCATGAAGCCGTAGTTGGAGTACTCGTAGGCGACGCCGGGCGCGTTCGAAAACGGAATGCCGCCGCGCAGCATCTGCGAGAGCTGATCGTCGCCGATCGAGAGCTGCTGATCTCCCCACGGGTTGTCTTCGGGAAAGCCTTCCGAATGCGAGAGCAGGTGGCGGACGGTGATCTTCGGCGAGTCGGTTGTCGGATATTTCAGCGATGCAAGTTCCGGCACGTACTTCTCCGCCGGATCGTCGAGCGAGAGCTTGCCTTCGTCGCGCAGCTCGAGGATCGACATCGCGGTGAAGCTCTTGGTCATCGAGGCGATACGGAAGACGGTGTCGGCGTTCGGCGCCGATTTCGTCTCGAGGTCGCGATACCCCGCCGCGCCGGCATGCACCAACCTGCCGTCGATGACGATGCCCCACGCCGCACCGGGAACGTGGTTGGCGGAAGCGAAGTCCTGAAAGAGCTTGTCGACGTCGGCGAAGTCGGCCTGAGCCCACAGCGCCAACGTCAGGCCGACGACTGCGATCGCTATGCGCATGGGGCGAGATTATGATGCAACGTACAACTCGATCGCTACCACAGGTTCTGATGGACAGCGCACTGCTCAAGCGGCCGAGTGCCTTCTGAATTCGTGCGACTTCTTCGATTCTGATGCAGGTCGTTGAATAGTCGAGCCGTGCTGGATCAATTGATTCCGTTCGCGTCCTTACAGACCCAGTATCGGCAACTCAGGTATCCCCTTGGAAACAGTTCTTCTTCGATGTCGACAACGCGTCCTCCGCCGGACGCGAGAATCGACATTACCTCTGAGCGCGGCACGCAGTGCATTTCCATCCTCGCCGCGAACGGTCCTCTCCGCCACCAGTTGATCATCGGCGCGATGAGATGGCTGTGCACGCGATCTCTCAGCGGCACGTAGACGGCCTCGCTGGCGCTGACGATCAACCGGTCGCGAGAACGTTTGACGGCGTCCAGCCCGCGGCGCCAGGTCCAGTACACGTCGCGCAATCGCGTGACCCGAAGCACGTGGAATACCCGTGGATGGCGCTCTCGGAATGGACGTTCGGCTGCCCCGTCAGTTGGCGCGGGACGCGGCGAAGACGACGTCGCAGGCATGCCACCCGCGACGCGGCACGGAATCCGGATGACCGGCGATCCGCGCTCGGCGAACCAACACACGTTCTCCTGTACCAGATCCACCTCGAGCGAGTAGACGCCGTCGATGAGAGGCGCGGTGACGCCAAGCATCACATCGACGCGCGACGAGGGCGCCATGTCGTGCGGCAGGGGGCAACGGCCATCGTCGCGCTCGAACATGGCGCCGGCTTCGGTCAACCAGTGATTCGCGACTTTGATCTGGAAACGGCCGCGCCGGTCGGGCAACGCGGGCCAGACGAAGGACGAGCAATTTTCGACGGCGACTTTGACGTCCACCTGCTGATCCGCCTGCAACACCAACGCGGTCGTCTCGGCCGCAATGCGCGCCCGACACGCTTCGGGCGGCAGGCGTGCCGCCACCGTGCGGCTGACTGCGTGGTCGGACGATAGCTGCGCCGTACGATGGCTCGGCAGTTGAAAGACCAGGAGTCCACCGGGCGCCAGCACGCGAAGAAGCTCCTCGATGTAGCCGCTGGTGTAGGTAGGCGCGATGTGCTGGAGCACGAGCGTCGAGAAGACGAATGTGAAGCTGGCGTCGGGAAAAAGCGCCAGGTCGTCAGCGACGTTCAGGTGATAGGAACAGCGAGCGGGGTCGCGGTTGTGGCGGCGCGCCAGTCGCAGCATCGATGCAGAAATGTCGACGCCGTCGCAGCGGTCGAACGATCCGGCCATCGCCTGCGTCACACGGCCGACGCCGCAACCGAAGTCGAGCGCGCGGCGCCGCGACACGACGACGCCCAGCCGCGCGGCGCGCTGCAGGACAGCCGAGAGTTCTTCGGTTCCCGCTCGAAAGAACTGGTCGACGTCCCAGCCGCCATCGCGCTTTCCCGGATCCGTGAGCACCGCCCACAAGGGATCCTGCCGGGCGAGTCGATCCCAATGACGCTTCAAGGCCCGGAGGCGCATTGACGCGCGGAATTATAGTTGCGCGCGGCTGTATGCTTGTGCGCGTCCCGCGCTCGGCGTCGAGCTGTTCGCATTGGAGGAGATCATCATGGCGCAACCGTCGTTAACCCAGGGTGGAATTCACTTCGGCCCCGGGCAGGGGAAGTCGTTCTGGCTGCTGACGGATCTACACACGTTCAAGGCGGTCGGCGCCGACACGAACGGAGCGTTCACGGTCGCGGAGCTGACCGCAGGACCCGAGCTCGGTCCTCCGCCTCACATCCACCGCAATGCCGACGAGAGCTTCTACATCCTCGATGGCACCTTCGAATTCTCGCTCGCCGGCAAATCGTTCACGGCCGGCGCCGGCTCGTTCGTCTATCTGCCGAAAGGCGTCGTGCACACGCATCGCGCCGGCGGCGGCGCGCCGGCGAAGGCGCTGGTCATCCAGTCGCCGGCCGGCGTGGAGCGGTTCATCGAAGAAGCGGGCAGTCCCGCCACCGACGCGGCGGCGCGGCCGAGCCCGCCGGAATTGCCTGAGCTCGCGAGGATCGTCGGCATCGCGCAGAAGCACGGCATCGACGTCCCGTCGGCGTAAGGCACGTGTCTGCTGGCGGACGGCGCCGCGAGTCACCTTCCGCGCGAACAACTATTCGGAGGTTGAACTGCGCTTCACAGCCTCCGATTCACACCCTCACTGTGCGACGCCGTGCGCCGATCGCCATCTACACGTCGGGCAAGGGACCGTTTGGCGTCGTGTTCGATGGACGGAATATGTGGGTCGCTTCACAAACACTTCACGATTCGACCCATCGATCCGCGCGTCAGCGCGAACGTCCCGACGGTTTCGTTCGTGTCGGTCAGACGGACCGTCAGGGTCATGCTGCTACCCCTGATTGATCCGTCGTAGGTGGCCGGATGCGTGTCGATCGGCTCCCCTTCGCGAATCGGACCGCCGTGCTCGCGCACGAACGATCCGGCGCGGCTGAACGATGCCGTGGCGATCGCGCCGCTGAAGTCGCCGTGCGCGCAGTCGAATTCGATGTGGCCGGCGGCATCGCCGACGATGAGCGACGCGTGATCGCCGCCCCATTGTCCCTTGGTGGATGGGCTCGATGGCGATCCGCCACACGCCATACAGACGAGCATCACCACAGCAGCAGACGTCGGCCGGCGCAGCGATTGCGCACGCGCTCCGTGGGAGGACATCACCATGTTGTTCGCACTCGCGCTGATTCTATTGATCGCCTGGGCGCTTGGCCTTGGCGGCGTCTACGCGATTGGATCGATTGTCCACGTACTGCTCGTAATCGCGATCGTGCTCTTCCTGGTCGGACTGATCAGTGGGCGTGAGACCGTCTAGCGTCCGAGCGATCGACGACGATCAGCGATAGAAGCGTGCTCACGAGGCTGACGACCAGCGCGCCGACGAGCGCAGCCCAGAACCCTCTCACGTGGAATCCGAGGCCGAGCGCACCGGACAGCGCGCTGGTCAGCCACAACATCAGGCCGTTGACGACGAGGGCGAAGATGCCGAGCGTCAGGATGATGATCGGAAACGTGAGAAGCTTTGCGACGGGCCGGATGAACGCGTTGACGATCCCGAACACCAGCGCCACGCCGAGAAAGGGCAGCGCGTCGCCGCGATAGGTGACGCCAGGCACGATGCGCGTCGCCACCCACAGCGCCGCCGCGTTGACCAGCAGACGGATGACAAGGGTCATCGCACACCCACGGTGACGAGCGCCTGCATCCACTCATCCGAAGCGGCAGCGCGCGCTCTGGCGACGAACCCGGTCATGTTGGCAACGGCGAAGCTGATCCCGTTGAGATTTCGGTCGGGCGGCACACCGGGAATCTCGCGCGGGTAGCCGGACGCGCGAAAGACGGTCTCCCCCTCGATCTCCACGACGCGATATTCGTCGCGCGGACACGCCCAGTCGAGCTGAACTGAAATCACGCCACGCAGGCTCCCCGGCAGCCATCGCACGCCGCCGTCATCCCGCGCGGCAACGATGACGACGCCGCGGGTTCGTGCGCGGTCAACGGCCTCGCGGAGAATCGTCTCGTGCTCGGGCCGCGCAGTCCCGAGACTGAGGTTCGCGACGTGCATCTGATTCCGCGCCGCCCAGTCGATGGCGTGAATCAGGTTCGCGACGCGCGTCGACAGCGTCCGATCGAACACCTTCACCGCGAAGAGCTCTGCGTCCGGCGCTTTTTCCTTGATCGCCGCGGCGACCGCGGTGCCGTGACCGAGGCGATCGGTGTAATCGCCGTGCTCGCGCCCCTCGTCGTCGATGCCGACGCCGCCGCCGACGCCGCCGACGTGAGGATGCGCCGCGTGAACGCCGCTGTCGATGATCGCAACCCTGACGCGCATCAGGATCAGACTCGAGACAGATCGTGGCCGAACCACGGTCTGGCCGTGGTTCGTCCCTGGTCCGACCCGGATCGGACCTCGATGACGCGGTCGGCCCTGCGCGCGAGGTCGAGGCGGTGTGTGATGACGATGGTGGTGCGGCCGCGCATCACCGACTCGTAGCCATCGGCGATGTGGCGCTCGGAGGTCGGATCGAGTGCGGCGCTCGGTTCGTCGAGCACGAGAACGTCAGGATCGGCCAGCAGCGCGCGGGCGATGGCGATCCGCTGACGTTCGCCGGCCGACAGCGCCATGCCGCGCTCTCCGACCACGGTCGCGAACTTCTCCGGCAGCGATTCGATGAACGGCGCGAGCGCCGCTCGATCGGCCGCGGCCGACACCTCTTCGTCCGACGCGCCGGGACGCGCGTATCGGATGTTCTCGGCGATCGTCGCGTGCAGGATGCACGGCTCCTGCTCGACCAGTGCCACGCGGCGGCGAAGATCGGCGAGCCGCACCGTTCGGAGATCGCGACCGTCGAGGCGCACGGCGCCGGCGTCCGGATCGATGAGCCGCAGCAGCAGATCCGCAATCGTGGACTTTCCGCTGCCGCTCGGGCCGACGATGGCAAGCGTCTCTCCGGCGCGCACGGAGAACGAGAATCGCTCCAGCACCGGCCCGCCGCGGCCGAACGATACGGTGACCTCGTCGAATTCGACGTCGCCCCGGACCGACGGCAGATCGACCGCGTCGGCCGCTTCGATGACGTCGACCGGTTCGTCGAGAATCTGCGCGACCCTGCGCAGGGAGACCCGAACGGTCGCGAGGTTCGCGTACATGCCCATCAGCGCCTGCAGCGGCGGCAGGAAGCGCATCTGGTACGCCATGAACGCGACGAAGGTGCCGACGGTGATCGATCCGTTTATGACGCGGAGGCCTCCGTATACGAACACGGCGCCTGTTCCGGCGGAAAGAACGAGGCCCGGCAGCCCGCCGGACAAGTACGAGAGGAGCTGCATCGACATCAGCGAGTCGATGAACGCCGCGTTCCGCTCGCGGAAGCGTCCGACCTCGCGCTCCTGCGCGTTCGACGTGACGACGAGCTTCACCGACTGGAGCGTCTCGATGAGGAAGCTGCCGATGTCGGCGCTGCGCTGGCGCAGTTTTCCGATTTCGACTTCGAGCCGCGTGCGATAGCGCACCAGCGCCCAGATGCCGAACGGCGTCGTCGCGACGGTGAGGACGAACAGGCGGACGTCGAGCCACGCGAGCATCGCGATCGTTCCGGCGAGGAACAGCACGTTGCCGACCCACGCGAGCGCCGTCTCGGCGGCGATCCGCTGAATCTCGCCGACGTCGTTGTTGATGCGCGACATGATGTCGCCCATCCGCGTGCGCACGTAGAACCGCGGGGAGAGCCGCTGCAGGTGGCGGTACAGCTCGAGCCGCATGTCGAACAGGATGTCGGCCGACACGCGCGTGTATCGCATTCCGCTCACGACGTTCACGACGAAGCTGGCGACGCTGACGGCCGCGAACAGCGAGACGACGCGGACGAGCGTCCCGAGATCGCGGCCGATCAGGGCGCGATCGAAGAAATCGCGAGAGAGGAGCGGCAGGTACAGCGAGAGCGCCGTGCTGAGCGCGCTCAGCGCGAGGACGAGCGCCAGCCGTCGCCAGTAGGGGACGATGAACCGGAGCGCCCGTCGGATGCTGGTGTCAACATTAATCACTGCTCGCGGGGCCCCACCCCCGCTCGCGCTCACTCGGCGGCCCGGCTTCGCCGGGCTTCCCTCCGGCGCCTCGCTCGGGCCGCGGGCGCTCATTGCGATGGCGTAGTCGTTGACGGCGGCGTATTGAAGACGAACAGCTCCGTCGTCATGTCGCCGTCGAGCGTGATCGTGCGCAGATACTGGTATGTGTCGGCGTCGTAGAGATCGATCGTGTTCCCCGCCACGTAGATGTAGAGCACCTTGCCGTTGGAGCTCGTTTTCAATCCCATGCGCGGCCGCCCCTTGAACTCGACGCGGTTCGCGAGCCGGTGGCGCTCGAGATCGAACTTCCAGAATTCGTAGCGTCCGATGTCATCGAACAAGCCGAAGCCGCTCTTGCGATCGGGCGCCAGCGTGAAGCTGACCGGCGTCGACGGACCGAGCGTGTAGAAATCGACGGTCTTCGCCGCCAGGTTCACGCGGCCGATGCCCATGGTCCGCCGATGCTGGACCGGATCGGACACGTTGAAGATGGCGGTGTAGAAGCCCGGCTCGTCGTTCATCACGTCGCGCGGTCCGAACTCGAGGCGGCCGAAACCTTCCTCAATCGGCTTGGACAGTTCCCACTTGTCGACCTGTGTGAACGTATTGGTTTCGTAGATCAGGACGTCCTGTTCGGTGAACAGGTACATCAGCTTGCCGTCCGGCGAGAAGAGGATGTTCGCGTTCTGGCGCTCCTCGTTGTTCGGCCACGGAATCGTGCGCACGACCTTCTTCTGCTGCAAGTCGTACTGGACCAGCGTCGGGTTGCCGATATCGAAGCGATCGATCAGCTTCGTCGCCGACGCGATCACCATGACGACGAAGCGATTCAGCGGATCCGGCTCGAGGCTTCGAATGCGGACCTTCTTGTTGCCCTCGCTGAGCGTGAAGGTGTCGATCGTCCTGCGCGCCGCGATGTCGACGACCTCGACCTTCTCCATCTGCGCTTCGATGGTGTAGAAGCGCTTGCGGTCGCGCGAGATCGAAGTGCGCCGGGGAATGCCCGACTGGTACGGGATCGTGCCGACGATCTTCTCCGTCGCCTCGTCGATAATCCAGAACTGCTTCGGATACGCGCCGATGATCAACGTGCCGTTGCCGGCGCTGACCTTCCTGTCGGCGGCATGAACGATGGCGCACGCCGCGAGCGCGAGTGCGAATGCGAATGCAAGTTTGCGCATAGAGGCTACGGGAAAATGAGATCGATCTTCCGCCAGTCCTTCTGGGCCGCGGCGCATTTCGCCGTCCAGTCGGGTGCGTGGTTCAACTGGTCGGGCACCTGCGCCGGCCAGTAACAGCCGATGTGGCAGTCGAAGAGATCGCGCTCGACCGGCTGGCACAGTCCCGCGGTTCCGCCCGTGCGATCGGCTTCCCAACCGGGCGAGAAGATCAGCGAGCAGCCGAGCGGGAAGTGCGGGTTCTGCGGGAGCGCCGTCCGCTGCAGCGCGACGACGTCGTGGTCAGTCGCCTGCTCGACGCGAACGGCCTTGCGATTGATCGGTTTCAAGTGAATCACGACACCGTCTCCTTCATATCCTGGTCGTCGAACTGCGCCAAGAACGCTGGATTACGAACTGAGAGCTCCCCGTAGATCTGCAGGCAGACGCCGGTCCAGCCGCGAATCCACTCGCAGTAGTGCAGGTTCGCGTGACCGGTGTCGCCGTACCGCGTGTGCGCCTCGTGGTAGCAGCCGCCGGAACACAGCGGCCGCGCCCAGCAGACGCTGCAGTCGGTCTTGTTCGCGATGTGATGCTTCTCGAGAAACGCGGCCTGCGCCTGACGATCGACGCCGGTCGTCACGCTGCCAACTTTGTGCGCATCCGATCCAGCGAACCGATGACAGAGCGCGACGTCGCCGCCGGTCGCCACCCCGAGCAGTCCGAGCCCCGCGCCGCAGGGATACGCCTTGCTGACGCCCTTGTGCAGCTCCTCGAGCGTTTCCTTCACGTTCGAGAATCCGTGGTGGCGGTTCGCGACGGACGCCTCGAGGAACTCGTACGCGAGCTCTCGAAACTGCGACAGCATCCGATCGTATCCGTCGTCGGAAATCGCGTGTCCGCGCGACGCCGACGTGGTCACCGGCGCGAACCCGACTTCCCAGAATCCGATCTCCTCCGTCAGGTGACGGTAGATCCGCTTCACGTCCAGGTTCGCGGAGGTCAGCGTCACCCGCGCGCCGATCGGCCGGCTGCGGTGACGCTTCAGCAGCTCGCGAATCTTCGGCGCCACGACGTCGTAGCTGCCGGCGCCGTTGCTGAAGACGCGGAACTTGTCCTGCACCTCGCGCGGGCCGTCGATCGAAATCGTGACGCCGATCCGGTTCTCCGCGAGGAACTCGATGATGTCCGGCTTCAGGAGCGTCGCGTTCGTCGTCATGCTGAAGTCGACGTCCTTGCCCTCTTCCGCGGCGCGGCGGCGCGCGTAGGCAATCGTCTTCCGCAGCACCGGAAAGTTCAGCAGCGTCTCGCCGCCGAAGAACGTGATGTGCGCGACCTTGCCCGATTCCTTGAGCAGGAAATCGACGCTCTGTCGCGCCGTCTCCTCGGTCATGAACTTCGGCTGCCGGCCGTTCTCGGTGTCGACGATCTTGTCCTCGCCGTACTCGTAGCAATACGTGCAGCTCAAGTTGCACTGGTTCGTGACGTTGAGGACCATTGTGGTCAATGGAAACGGCGCGAGCGGGATGACCTTGGGGGTCGCGGGCGGAGGGACGCTGACCTCAGCGATCGCCTGCACGCGCGCGAGCTCGGCGATCGCGGGCTCCGCGTCGCCGAACGCCTCCGTCAATTCCTCGCGCGTGCGCGGACGCTCGTTGAGCGTTCGAAGCACCGAGTCGCTCGCTTCGTCGAGCTCGAAGATCGCCGCGCTGGGGACCAGATACACGAACGGTCTGCCCGCCGCCTCGAAACGATGATGTTCGCGCGCCGCCCACATTGCCGTCATTGTTTGGTGTCCTCGGTGAACCAGTTCATGTAGAGCGGCACGGTGACGAGCAGATGCGCGCGTCCGCGCAGCGGCTGCACCGACATCGACGGCGGCGATCCCGGCGCCGGCGGCGTAGCGGGAGCATCAAGCAGCTCCGCGACGACCCACACGTCGCCGACGTTGTTGCGATTCCCGCTCCGCTTCGGGTTCGGGCCGTCGACATTCGGCGTGAAGAGGCCGCTCTCATCGAGTTTGCCGACGAACTGAATGTCGTCGTCTCCGAAGGTCGCGGGATACTCCTCGAGAGAGCGGCCTCTTCACGCCGAATGGAGGTTCAGATCGTCGGCAGTGCCAAGCTTGCCATCGGGTCCGTTGTTGATGCCGATCGCTTCGAACTGCTGGAGCTGCTTCGGAAACACGGCGCCGCCGACGCGCGCCATGCCGGCCACCGGCTCCACCTTCACGGCGTCGATCCTGTCGTAGACGACCAGCACCGCCGGCTTCACGGTGCCGGCTACCGACACATCGCGGGCGCCGATCAAGGCTGATGCGTCGACGTCGACGTCGATCGCGATCTCCTCCGGCCTCGCGCTGATCACGCGCGCGACTTTCACGCCTTGTCCGAGCCCGATGTCCTCGGGTCGAACGGTCGCCGGCAGATTCGCGCCGTAGATCTTGACGTTCTGCGCCGACGACGCGGTCGACCCTGTCGACCCCCTCTTCAGGGCCGTCGCGCTCGTGCCGAAGACGACGGGATCGCTCGAGAGGCGCGTCAGCTTCACGTCGATGCCGGTCTCGTCGTAGGCGCCGCTGAACCAGCGCCCCCACATCTCTTTCCAGTCGCGTTCGACGAAGAGCACCTCGCGCCAGTCGTTGCCGCGTCCGCGCCACTGGTACCCGGTGTAGACGAGCGCCTTCCCGCTGCGCGAGACCGATTCGCCGGTGCGGGCGACGGTATAGCGAATCTCAGTCGTAAAGGAATCGGGCGCGCCCGCGTCGGCCGCAACCGTCACCTGACCGTAGATGGCGCCCTTCCCCAGCTGCGATCCGACGACGGCCCATCGTCCCGCCAGCTTCGGCGGCTGCATCGCGGCCGACCACGCGGACCATTCCGACGTCTGCAGCGGATAGGTTTTCGTCAGGTGCTCGAGCGCGCGATCGACCGGGTGGCGGTTGTCGGGCGGACGGCCGTCGGGCCCCGGCTCGGTTTCGATCGGACGCGTGCGGCGGAAACCCTGCGGACCGTTCAGCGGCTGATTGTCGACGAGCGGGTAATAGCCGCGATGCATCGCAATCAGCAGGTCCCATTCCTCCTTCGTGCGGCGCTCGCTCATCACGCGCGACACCGAATGGCACGACGAGCAGAGATTGGCCGTCGTCTCGTCGGCTTTGTAGGCGTACTCGATCGTGCGCCGTTCCGCTTCGAATTCGATCGGGCGCACTTCTTCCGGCGCGAGGCCCTGGCGATCGGCGAGGTACTTGAGGATGCTGCGCGCGTCGGCGGGCTCGAGCGCCACGTGGTTCAGCGTGACCATGCGCCGGATCGTGCGTTCCCAGTTCTCCATCGTCGCGCGGCGGTACGAGATGCGCGTCATCCGTCCCTTGTCGTCGGCGCGATGGCAGCTGCCGCACTTCGATCGCACGAGCGCGTTGTCGACCGGGATGCCTTCGTCTTTCGGCGTCGTTTGGGCGTATGCCGGCTTCGCGGCGGCGAGCGCCGCGACGACCATCAATCCGAGGGCCGCTTGTCTCACCATGGTGCGATGAGTTTCCTCTTACGGGGGCCGCTTCCGCAACATTTTTTCGCAAGAGAAGGTCGCATACACTGTGCAACGTCTGCACAAGCGGTCCACAATGTCGCGTCGATTCGTTGCTCCATGAGTTCTTTACCAGAGAGTCGCCCGGCGGTTCGCGCCGTCGACGCCGGAGCGCTCGCGCTCGCGGGGCTGGCCGCGCTCTGGCCCGTCCTGCGGAACGGATTCGTGAATTGGGACGACCCGTCCGTTCTCGTCGATAACGAACACCTCGCCGCGCCGGGTACATGGTCCTGGGCGTTCACGACCACGCACATGGGCCACTACCAGCCGCTCGCCTGGCTCGCGTGGTCGGCGACCAAGTCGCTGTTCGGTCTGTCGCCGACGCCGTTTCACGCGTTGAGCCTCGCGGGGCACCTCATCAACGGCTGGCTTGTGTACATCGTCACCCTTCGCCTCGTCGAAAGAGCGGCGCTCGACTCGCGGCGCCGCCGCGTCGCGGCGATCACCGCCGCAGCCCTCTTTCTCGTGCATCCGCTGCAGGTCGAACCGGTCGCGTGGGCGAGCGCGTTTCCGTACGTCCTCTCGTTGACGGCGCTGCTGCTCGCGCTGCTCGCCTACGTGAACGGACGGTTGATCGCGTCGATTGCGCTGTACGGCGCATCGCTGCTCGCGCGCGCCAACGCCATCGCGTTTCCGATTGTGCTGCTGCTCCTCGACGTCTATCCGCTCCAGCGCCGGCGCCGCACGAGCCCCGGTCGGCTCGCCGCCGAGAAAGTCCCGTTTGCCGTTCTCGCAGCGGCTGCTGCAATCGCGGAGTCGCGTGCGCGCGAGATCGCCTCAGTACAAGAAGTTGGAGTTGGAGCGCGTCTGACGATGGCGGCGACGGCGCCGTTCAGATATCTCGGACGGATCGTGTGGCCCGCTCGCCTGTCGCCGCTCGATCCGCTCGCGATCGCGCCCGCCGTCGACATGCTGACGCTCGCGCTGGCGACCGGCGCGATCGCCGTGGCCGCCGTCGCCGCGTGGAGACTTCGCGTGCGCCGGCCGGCATTTGCAGTTGCATCGCTCGCGTACTTGCTGATGCTCGCCCCGGTCGCCGGCCTGACGCCCAGCGGTCTGCAGGCGACGGCGGACCGCTACACCTACATGCCGGGCGTCATCGCATGGATTGTCGTCGGCGCTGCCGTGTCGCGCCTGTCGGCACGCCGCTCCCGCACACCGGCGGTCGCGCTCGCGATGCTCGCGCTCGTCGCGGCCGCCGGCACGATTGCGTTTCGTCAGACCGCATACTGGCGCGATTCGATCGCGTTGTGGGCGCGCGCGGCCGATGTGGACCGGCGCGACGACGTGGCCACCTACAACCTCGCGATTGCCCTTGCCGAAGCCGGCCGCGAGGACGAAGCGATCGGAAGGTATGAAGAGACGCTGCGCCTGGTGCCCGACCACGATCTTGCGCGGAAGAACCTCGCGATCCTGAAGGCGACGCAGGCGGAGCGGGAAGGCGATCGCCTGGCGCAGGCCGGACGCTTCGAGGAAGCGGGCGATCGCTACGCCGACGCGATCGCGCTCGATGGACGCCGCCTGCATGCGCACGCCGCCCGGGGGATGCTCCTGGCGCGCCGCGGCCGTCTTCGCGAGGCGGCCGACGACCTGCGCCAGGCATTCGACGGCGGCGTCACCGATGTGGAAGTGCCGAACACCCTCGCGTTCGCGCTCGCGCAAACCGGCGACAGCGCGCAGGCGGCGGCCGTGCTGACGCGCGCAGCCGCGGCGCAGCCCGACAACATCAATCTGAAACACAATCTCGCGCGGCTGCTGGCGACGAGCGACGATCCGCGCGTCCGCGACGGCGCGCGCGCGCTCGATCTGGCGCTAGAGGTCAATCGTCGGACGGGCGACCGCGATCCGCGCGCGCTGGATACGCTGGCCGCGGCTTACGCGGCGGTCGGACGCTTCGACGACGCGCGAGTCGCGGCATCGCGGGCGCTCGCCCGCGCGCGCGAGCAGGGCGATGCCGCCATGGCAGCGGAGATCGGCGCGCATGCGCGGCGCTACGCTCGGTAGGGATTACCACGAAACCTGCTTCGCGACGGTGAGGCGTCCGCGACCGACCGTAATCGACGGCGCGTGACGCGCGCGCAGCGTTCCGCAGTACAACAGTGCTCCGCCGGCTGCGGCGACGGCGAGCCCCGCGCCGCCGAGTCCTGTCTTCGATTCCTTCGACACTTCGCCCGACACGAATTCGCCGCCGCTCGTGTGCAGGAAGCCGTACACCGCCAGGGACATGCCGGCGACGAAGAGCGCCGCGCCCGGCCAGAGGTACGGGTTGCGGTTCCCGGATCGCTGCTCGGTCTGCTGCCCGGCGGCGTCGCGCGCCGCTTTCGCCACGCTGTCCTGAAAATCGCCAGCGAAGCTCGACGTTCCGATAGCCAGAATCGCAGTCGACGCGATGAGGATCCGCAGCCGTCGCATGGTGTCTCCTTTTCTTATTTGTCGCGGGGCCCCACCCCCGCGACCTGTACCTCGCGGCCTTCGGCCGCTCGGCGTTTATCGGCGATTGGCTCTCTCAGTGCCGCGTAGATCCACCGAGCGGCTCCGCGCTACTCGGCGATTGGGTCGTTCGGTTGCCCCCAGATCCTACCGGGCGTGCGAAGGTCGGGCAATCAGGAAAGTGCGTGATTTTCGCATTCGCTACAATGTCGCCGTGCCGAAGGACACGGGGGCTACGCGCAGGGCGTCTGCGACCGCGCTCGTCGCGCTCGCGTGCGGTCTGGCGCTCGCCTCAATCGCGTTCGGATCGTGGATCGCGCGCGCGCGCCGCGATGCCCGACTCAACATCCTCATCGTCACCATCGACACGCTGCGGGCGGATCATGTCGGCAGCTATGGGTATGCCGCGGCGCAGACGCCGGCGCTCGACGCCCTCGCGGCCCGCGGCGTCCGGTTCGCGCAGGCGGCCACGTCGGCGCCGCTGACACTCCCGGCGCACGCGTCGCTCATGACCGGAACCTTCCCCGGCGCGCATCGCGTGCGCGACAACGGCGGCTTCTATCTCGGCGAGGAGCAGGAGACGCTCGCAGAAGTCGTGCGCGCCCGAGGGTACCGCACCGGCGGGTTCGTCGCCGCGTTCGTCCTCGATCGTCGATGGGGCATCGCCCAGGGCTTCGAGCGCTTCTTCGACGACTTCGATCTCGGCAAGTACCGCATGGACGTCGGCCTCGACGCGGTGCAGCGGCCCGGCAGCGAGGTCGTGGCGAAAGCCATCGAATGGCTCGACCAGGATCGGACGCGCCCGTTCTTCGCGTGGGTGCATCTCTACGAGCCGCATGCACCGTACGATCCGCCCGCATCGATCCGCGAGCGCTTTCCGCCGACGATGATCGGCGCGTACGACGCGGAGATTGCGACAGCCGATCTGCAGCTGCGCCGTCTGCTCGATCATCTCGCCGGCGACGGCCGCCTCGATCGCACGGTCGTCGTCGTCCTCGGCGATCACGGCGAGTCGCTCGGCGAGCACGGCGAAGAGCAGCACGGGTTCTTTGTGTACGACGCAACCGTCAGAATCCCGCTCATCGTGGCCGGTCCCACGCTGCCCTCGCGCATCGTCACCGACCAGGTGCGCATCGTCGACGTGATGCCGACGGTGCTCGAGGTGCTCGGCATCGACGGGCCGAAAGCGGTTCAGGGAAGCAGCCTGCTGCCTCTCGTTCGCGGTGAACGGCTGAACCTCGTCGCGCTGTCCGAGACGTGGTACCCGCGCCATCACTACGGCTGGAGCGAGCTGACCGCCATTCGCGACGGGCGCTACCACTTCATCGCCGCACCAACGCGCGAGCTCTACGACACCGAAACCGATCCCGGTGAGACGCGCAACGTCGCCGAAGTGAATCCAGGTCGCACCGACATTCAGGCGCAGGCGCTGCAGGAGCTGGTCGCGCGCACGGCATCCGCGTCTGCGCCCGCCGCGCCGCGGGCGGTCGACCCCGACGTCGAGCAGCGGCTTCGCGCGCTGGGGTACGTCGGCTCGAGCATCAGCCCGCGCGCGCTGGAGACGCGGCGCCGCGGCGATCCGAAGGACAAGATCGCCCTGTACAACCTGATGAAGCAGGCGGCGCTCGATTCGGTGGAAGGACGCCTCGACGAAGGGATCTCAAAAGTCCGCCGGGCGCTGGCGGCCGACCCGGAGATCGTCGAGGCGTACCTCATGCTCGGCAACATGAATGCGAAGGCGAAGCGGCCGAAGGAGTCGCTCGAGGCGTACCAGAAGGCGCTCGCGCTCGATCCCGACAACCAGACCGCGGCGTTCAGCCTGGCGCTCGCCTACAAGACCGACGGAAAGAACGACGCGGCCGAAGCCGGCTTCGAGCGGGTGCTGGCGCTGAACCCGCGCGACTCGAAAGCACGCTACCAGCTCACCGACATCTGGATGCGGCGCGGCGAGTTCGAGCGCGCCGAGGCGGCGTTGAAGCGCGCGGTCGCCGACAACGTCGAACGTCCGGCGTTTCTGACGAAGCTCGGCGAGTGCTACATCGAGATGAAGCGGTACGACGAGGCCGAACGGAG
>Ga0209473_1000371_pt1 | contig 27442 bp, 19 predicted proteins | sample GraSoiAngelo_133_FD_185890 | JGI IMG/M metagenome (GOLD analysis project Ga0209473, IMG submission 185890) | Grasslands soil microbial communities from the Angelo Coastal Reserve, California, USA - 14_0929_05_20cm (SPAdes) (version 2) | ecosystem: Environmental > Terrestrial > Soil > Grasslands ...
ACCCGCGCGCCATGATCGCCGACCTCGGGCATTTGGGCTTTCACATCAGCCTGTGGCAGTACCCCTACTTCACGCGTAAGAACAGGATCTGGACCGAGCTGCTGGAGGGCGGCTACGCCGTCCGGGACGAGGGGGGCCGCATCGCGCCCGAGGACGCCACGCTCGACTTCTCAAACCCGGACGCCGTGCGCTGGTACCAGGGCAAGCTCAAGACCCTTCTGGACATGGGGGTGGGCGTCATCAAGGCGGACTTCGGTGAGGGCGCGCCGCTCACCGGCGTGTACGCCTCGGGCCGCAGCGGTTGGTTCGAGCACAACCTTTACCCGGTCCGCTACAACAAGGCCGCGTGGGAGATCACCAAAACCGCGACCGGAGACGGCATCATCTGGGGGCGGAGCGCGTGGGCCGGGAGCCAGCGCTACCCGCTGCACTGGGGCGGCGACGCCGAGAACACCAATTCGGCGATGGCCGCGACGTTGCGGGGCGGACTGTCATTCGGGCTGTCGGGCTTCACCTTCTGGAGCCACGATGTGGGCGGCTTCGTCAATCGGGCGCCGCGCGAGCTGTACCGGCGCTGGCTCCCCTTCGGTGCGCTCACTTCACACACGCGCACGCACGGCGCGCCCCCGCGCGAGCCCTGGGAATACGACTCGGCGTTCGTCCAGGACTTCCGCCGAGCGGTCGAGCTCAAGTACCGCCTGATGCCCTACGTCTACGCGCAGGCCAAGGCATCCTCGGAGAACGGATATCCCATGCTGCGCACCCTGTTCTTCGAGTACCCGGACGACCCCACCTCCTGGTTGATCGAGGACGAGTACCTGTTCGGTTCGGACTTGCTGGTGGCGCCCCTGTTCGATGAGGCGGACCACCGCAGGGTGTACCTCCCGCCCGGCACCTGGATCGACTATCAGAGCGGCCGGACCTACGCCGGCACTGCGTGGCACGATATCGCGGCCGGACCGATCCCGATCGTGGTCCTGGCGCGGAACCACGCGGTAATACCGCACGTCGCCGTCGCGCAGCATACGGGGGCGATCGACTGGAGCGACGTGGAGCTCCGTGTCTTCAGCACGGACAGCGGCTCGACAACGGGGCGCTTCGCACTCCCCACTGGCGAGCTGTACACGCTCGAACTGCGTCCGACCGCGACGGGCTACACGCTGCTGCGCGATCCGCTCCGGGGACGGGTCAAGTGGCGGATCGCGCGGGCACGGCTTCCTTGACACTCGCCGCGTGACGTGTAGTGTGGCCCTCCCGACGCCCCGAGGGCGTCGACACCCCCCTCCGTCCTTGGAGCGAACGTGGGCGCACTGGATTGGGTGATCATTGCCGTCTACTTCAGTCTGCTGCTAGGCCTTGCCTGGTGGGTCGCACGGCGCAATAAGGACACCGCCGACGACTACTTCCTCGCGGGCCGAAACCTCGGCTGGTTCCTCGTGGGCGCGACCATCTTCGCGTCCAACATCGGGTCGGAGCACGTCGTGGGGCTCGCGGGCGCGGGCGCGACCAGCGGCGTCGCCCTGGCCCATTACGAGCTGCACGCCTGGTGCCTGCTCGTGCTGGGGTGGGTCTTCGTCCCGTTCTATGCGCGCGCGCTGGTGTACACGATGCCGGAGTTTCTGGGGCGGCGCTTCTCACCCACCGCTCGCTGGGTGCTGTCGGTGATCACGCTGGCGGCGCACGTGCTCACCAAGTTCGCGGTGGCGATCTTCGCGGGCGGGGTGGTCTTCGCCACCCTCTTGCCCGAGGTGGCGCTGCGGGTGGGTGGCGCCACGTTCAACAGCTTCTGGATCGGCACGGTGGCGGTCGTGCTGCTCACCGGGGTCTACACGGTGCTCGGCGGGATGCGGGCGGTCGCGTACACCGACGCCCTGCAGACGTTCATCCTCGTCGTGGGATCGGGTCTCCTCACGGCGTACGGGCTTGCGCGGCTCGGCGGCTGGCACGAGCTGCGCCGGGTGCTCGACCCGGACCTGTTCAACCTGTGGAAGCCCATCATCCCCGCCGGGATGGAGGGCACGTGGGCCCCGGTGAAGGAATCCGGCCGCATCGCCTGGTACTTCAACGGCAACTACCCGTGGCCGGGCATGTTGCTGTGCGCGCCGATCATCGGCTTGTGGTACTGGTGTACGGACCAGTACATCGTGCAGCGCGCCCTGAGCGCCAAGGACGAGCGCACGGCGCGCCGCGGCAGCATTTTCGCCGCGTACCTGAAGCTGTTCCCGGTGTTCATCTTCATCATACCCGGCCTGATCGCACTCGCGCTCGCGAAGACCGGCAAGGTCCCGGGGCTCGGCGTCATCGTGGATGCGCAGGGGAACGTGATCGCCCAGGCCGCTCAGGCGGCGTTTCCCCTCATGGTGAAGGATCTGCTGCCCGCGGGCATTCGCGGCGTCGTGGTGGCGGGACTGCTCGCGGCGCTCATGAGCTCGATGGCGGGCGCATTCAACGCCTCGTCTACGCTCTTCACGATGGACCTGTATCAGAAGTTTCGCCCCCAGGCCGGACAACATCAGCTCGTCTGGGTAGGCCGGCTCGCCACCGCTGCGATGGTCGTGATCAGCCTGATGTGGATCCCCGTCATCCAGGGAGCTCGCGGGCTGTATGACTATCTCCAGGGCGTGCAGGGGTATCTCGCTCCCCCGATTTTCACGGTGTTCGTGTTCGGCATCTTCAACCGGCGGCTCAATGCCAAGGGGTGTCTGGCCGCCTTGCTCGTCGGCTTCGTGCTCGGCGTGTTCCGCCTGGCGGTGGATACGCCCGTGAGCCTGCGCCTGGCGGGGTTCGCCGACGGCTACGCGCCGGGCTCGTTCCTGTGGATCGTCAACAATCTCTACTTCCAGTATTACAGCGTGTTCATCTTCGTCGTGTCGGTCGTGGTGATGTTCGTCGTGAGCTATGCGACGGCGCCGCCGTCAGCGGAGCAGGTGACGGGGCTCACCTACGGGACCGTGACGGCCGAAGACCGCGCCCAGTCCCGCAGCAGCTGGAGCGGCCGCGAGGTGATCGCCTCGGGCGTGGTCCTGTTACTGATCCTCGCCTGTTACCTCTATTTCCGTGGATGACGCGTGTTCACTGCTCCTCACGGAGCACTGCACGACGGCGCCCGGTTTGCAATCCCACTGCACGAACTGCGCGATACCTGCAGCCGCACGCGGTCCCGCGCGCGAGCGGCGTCGCGCCGACGCAACACCCGTCGTAGCGTTGCAACCAACGACGGCACGCGGTGTCTAACCGGACGCTTCCCGCTGCACGAAGTGCGCGCCCTGGACAAGGAGCTTCTATGCGCCCCCTCTTGAGCCGCCTCCTCGCGTCGGGTTTCCTGCGCCGCCGCTCGGTTCTTGTCGCCGCGCTCCTCGTGGTCGCCGCCCCGGGTGCGTGGCTGCTCGCCGGCAACCCCGCGCGCGACGAAGCCGGGGTGGTCGCGCGGGTGAAGCGGGGCGAGTTCCGCGTCACCGTCACGACGTCAGGCGAGCTCAAGGCACGGGAGTTCGTCCAGATCACGGCTCCACCTAACGCGCAGCAGGCCGGCGCATACCAGATGAAAATCTCCTCGATCGTGCCCGAAGGGACGGTGGTCAAGAAGGGCGACATCGTCGCCGAGCTCGATCGTTCCGTGGTCGCGGCGAAGCTGCAGGACGTGACGTTGGCGCTGCAGAAGGCGGAAGCGCAGTACGAGGAGGCGTTACTCGATTCCACCCTCAACCTGTCGACGGCGCGCGAGAACATCCGCACCATGGAGCTGGGACTCGAGGAGAAGCGTCTCGCCAAGGAGGAGGCGGTCTACGAGGCGCCGACCGTACGGCGCCAGGCGGAGATCGACTACGAGAAGGCGGAGCGCCAGCTGGCGCAGGCCAAGAGCGATTACGAGACGAAGACCGACCAAGCCCGCGCCAAGATGCGCGAGGTGGGGACCGAGGTCTCGCGGCAACGCGCCCTCCTCAAGGTCATCCAGGACGTGATGGCGGGGTTCACTATCCGGGCCCCGGCGCCGGGCATGTTGATCTATGTGAAAGAGCAATGGAGCGGCAAGAAGCGCACGACGGGCTCACAGGTGACGGCGTGGGATCCCGCCGTCGGCACCCTGCCCGACCTGGCCAAGATGGAGTCCGTGACCTACGTCAACGAGATCGACGTCCGGAAGGTCGCCGTCGGCCAGCCGGCCGTGATCACCCTCGATGCCGATCCCGCCAAGAAACTGACGGGGACGGTGACCAACGTCGCGAACGTCGGAGAGCAGCGGCCCAACAGCGACGCGAAGGTGTTCGAAGTGAAGATCCAGGTCGAGCAATCCGATTCGACGCTGCGTCCGGGGATGACGACGGGCAACGTGATCGAGACCCTCAAGCTCGACACGGCGCTCTACGTGCCGCTCGAGGCCCTCGGCTCGGATAGCGGCGTGGCGTACGTGTACAAGCAGTCCGGCGGGCGCGTGCTCAAGCAGGAGGTCGTCACGGGCGCGATGAACGACGATGAGGTCGTCGTCGAGCAGGGGCTCGCGGAGGGCGACCGCGTCGTTCTCACGCCCCCGTCGGATCAGGCCAAACTCAAGCTCGTGCGGCTGACCCACCAGGCCAACTGAGGCCGACCCGTGCGCCTCGACCGCGCGAGGCTCTCCCGGCTGGGGTTCACGGCCGGCACGGCGCTCGAGGCCGTCCGACACAACAAGTTGCGGGCCTCGCTCACGTCGCTCGGCATCCTGTTCGGCGTGGCTTCGGTCATCGCCATGCTCGCCATCGGCAAAGGAGCCGAGCAGGAGATCTTGGCGCAGCTCCGCCTGCTCGGCTCCAACAACGTGGTGATCACGCCCCTCGTGGAGCAGAAGGAAGGACCGGTCGAGGCCACACCGACCAAAGAGGTGAAGAAGTTCTCTCCGGGCCTCACCTACGCGGACGCGCAGGCGATCGCGCGGGTGATCCCCGCCGTGGATGTCACGAGCGCGGAGATCGTCCTCAACACGACCATCACGCGCGAGGGGCGGCACCGCTCGGGGAAAGTGGTCGGCGTCGATACGACGTATTTCCGCCTCACGAGCCTCGAGCTCGCGGCGGGCGGGTGGTTCACCCCGCTCCAGGTGGAGCTCGGCCTTCCGGTCGCCATCATCGGAGAGGGCGTGCGCGCCCGCTTCTTCACGACGGAAGCCCCCCTCGGCAGGTCCCTCAAAGTCGGCAACATCTGGCTCACCGTCGTCGGCGTGCTGGCGGATCGACGCGTGAGTCCGCAGGCCGTCCAGCGGCTCGGCATCCGCGACGCCAACCTCGACGTCTACGTGCCCGTGCGCACCATGCTGCTCCGGTTCCGGAACCGCGCCCAGGTCACGCAACGCGACATCGAGCTCGCGTCGCGCTCCGTGACCGTGCTCACCGCCGACAGCACCCCCGAGAGTGAGGAGCAGCGGCAGGAGCAAACCAACCGGAACCAGGTCGACCGGATCGTCGCGCACGTGACCGACTCGAGACTCGTCCGGGGCGTGGCCGACGTGGCGCAGCGGATGCTCGCGCGCCGGCACAACACCGTCGTGGACTTCGAGATCACCGTGCCCGAGCTGCTGCTCCGCCAGGAGCAGCGCACCAAGACGATCTTCAACGTGGTGCTCGGCGCGATCGCGTCCATTTCGCTGCTGGTCGGCGGCATCGGCATCATGAACATCATGCTCGCGTCCGTGCTCGAGCGGATCCGCGAGATCGGCGTGCGCCGGGCGGTCGGCGCCACCGAGCAGGACATCCTGCTGCAGTTCCTGAGCGAAGCGGTCCTCATCAGCGTGGCGGGCGGCGTGTCGGGGATCCTCGTCGGCGCCGGTCTGTCCGCCGGCATCCAGCGCTTCGCCGGCATCCAGACCATTGTGTCGTCTCTCGCCGTGGTCGTGGCGTTCGGCGTGTCCATCTCGGTGGGCATCGCGTTCGGGATCGTCCCCGCCTACCGCGCCGCGCGCGAGGATCCCGTTGTCTGCCTTCGCTACGAGTGAGGCCCCCCCATGCCGCTCCGCACCGTGTTCGCCTGCCTCGCCTGCGCCACCGCGCTCCCGCTCCGCGGGCGTGCCCAGCAGCCGCTCACCCTGCAAGAGGCCGTCGCCCTGGCGCAAGAGCGCGGGCTCGACGCCCAGGCGGCGCGGGCCGCGCGTGACGCCGGCCGCTACCGCTATCAGGCGTTCCGGGCGCGCCTCTTGCCGCAGCTGTCGCTCGGCGGGCTCGGATTACCCAGCTACACCTACAACCGGTCGGTCGTCCCCGTGGTGCAGCCCGACGGGAGCACCCTGTTCCGTTACCAGGACCAGACCAACGCGGGGATGAGTCTCACCCTGTCGCAAAAGCTGCCCGTGACCGGCGGGGACCTGTTCGTCTCGTCGTCGCTCGCGCGCGTGACCGTCACTGGGTCGCCGGGCATCCAAACGTGGTCGTCCACACCGGTGGTCGTCGGGCTGCAGCAGGACCTCCTGCGGCCCAACGTCGCGGGGTGGGACCGCCGCGAGCAGGCCGTCCGCACCGAGCTGAACGAGCGGACCTACCGCGAGGCGATGGAGGCCGTGGCCCTCGGCACGACGGAGCGGTTCTTCGACATGTACGCGGCGCGCGTGGCGCTCGACAACGCCGTCAAGAACGCGGCCGTGAACGACACGCTGTATCGCCTGAACACGGGCCGTTTCGAGGTGGGCAAGATCGGCGAAAACGACCTGTTGCAGAGTGAGCTCGCGCTGCTCCGGGCCCGCAGCGCGCTCGACGCCGCCCGGCTCGAGTACGAGCGCTCCACGGGAGCGCTCCGGCTCGCGCTCAACCTCCCGGCGGACGCACCGCTCGACGTCGCGGCGACTGCGAGCGTCCCGACGCTCGAGGTCGACACCGCGCGCGCCGTCGCCGAAGCGCTGCGCAACCGGGCGGTGGTGAGCGACGTCGAGCTGCAGGACGTGCTGGCCCAACGGCACCTGACCGAGGCGAAGCTGCTGCGCGGCATCGGCGCGACGCTGTCGGCGAGCGTCGGGTTCAACGCGACCGCGCCGGAGGCAGGGCTCGCGTACCAGAACCTCCTCCAGCAGCGCCAATTCGCGATGTCCGTGCAGATCCCCCTGTGGCAGTGGGGCGCTCACGCCGCCGACGTACAGGCCGCGGAAGCCGACCGCGACGGGGTGGCCAGCCAGTCGCGCGCGCGCCTCGCCCAGACGGCGCACGACGCGCACTACGCGGCGCTGCAGCTGCTGCGGGCCGCGCGCACCGTGGCCCTCCTCGCGAAGGCCGATACGGTGGCCGCGAAACGGTTCGAGGTGGCATACAACCGGTACGTGATCGGACGCATCACGCTGGACAATCTCTACATCGGCCAATCCGAAAAAGACCAGGCGCTCATGCAGTTCGTGAACGGGCTGCGCGACTACTGGGGCTCGTATTACCGGCTGCGGCAAGTCACGCTGTTCGACTTTGTGACCGGTCAGCCGATCCGCTAGGGAACGTCTGCACAAGTGATCGTGGCGCTGGGGGTCGGGGCGGAGGGCGCTTTACACGCGAGGGCGCCACGAAGGCGGAACTCGAGGCGCGGAGCTGGCTCGGGCAGGCACACGTCCCCGTGGCGTGTTTCGGAGTGCCCTCGCGTGTAGGCGCCCCTAGCCCCGACCCCCAGCGCCACGCACCGGGTTGTGCAGAGGTCCCCTAGCCGCTACAGATTGCCCCGCTTCAGCGCCTCCACGGCGTAGTCGCAGGCGCGCGCGGTGAGGGCCATGTAGGTGATCGACGGATTCACGCACGACGTGCTGGCCATGCACGCCCCGTCGGTCACGAACAGGTTGGGCACGTCGTGCGACTGGTTGTACGCGTTCAGCACCGAGGTCTTCGGGTCGCGCCCCATGCGGGCCGTGCCCATCTCGTGGATCGCGAACCCGGGCTCGGCGCCGAGCTGCCCGCCGCCCCGGTAGGCGTCGTGGGTGCGGACGTTCTTGCATCCCGCCGCTTCGAGCATCTCCGCGGCCGACGCGGCCATGTCCTTGCGCATCGCGAGCTCGTTGTCGCCCCAGGTGCAATGGATCTTGAGGAGGGGGATGCCGAAATCGTCGGTCTTGTCGGCGAGCTCCACGTAATTGTCCTCGCGCGGCAGACACTCCCCGAACCCCGTCATGCCCATGGACCAGGTGCCGGGATCGTGCAGTTGCCGTTTCAGCTCCACGCCGAACCCCCGTCCGCCGGCCCCGCGCCCCCACCCCTGGCGGCTCGCGCCGCCCTGGTAGCCGAAGCCGCGCACGTAGTCGCGGCGCGAGGCGTCGTCGCCGAGGTTCCGGAACCGGGGAATGTAAATGCCGTTGGGCCGATTGCCCTCGTAGTAGTGGTCGAGCAGTCCCTCGATGCTGCCGCTCGCACCCGCCAGGAAGTGATGGTCCATCAGATAGTGGCCCAGCGCCCCGCTCGAGTTGGCGAGGCCGGTGGGGAAGCGCGGCGACGTGGAGTTCAAGAGCAGGCGCGTGGTGCCGAGCGTGGAGGCGCAGAGAAACACCACGCGCGCGTAGTACTCGCTGGTCTGCTTCGTCTCCGCGTCCACGACGCGCACGCCCGTCACTCGGGTTTTGGCTGCGTCGTAGATGACGGAGTGGACGATGCTGTTCGGCAACACCGTGAGCTTCCCGGTGGCGCGCGCCGCCGGCAGTGTGGACGCCTGGGTCGAGAAGTACGAGCCGGTCGAGCAGCCGCGCTCGCACGGGCCGCAGAAGTGGCACGGCAGCCGCCCGTTCAGCGGCTGCGTGAGAATCGCCACCCGCCCGATGGTCACGTGCCGACCCGGAAACGCCTTCTCGACGCCCGCCTTCACGAGCTTCTCGCCGGCGTTCATCTCCATCGGGGGCTGGAATTCGCCGTCCGGGAGCTGGGGCAGGCCCAGCTTCTCGCCGCTCACGCCGATGAAGCGCTCCACATAGCTGTACCACGGCGCGATGTCGGCGTAGCGGATCGGCCAGTCCACGCCGTGCCCATCGCGCAGGTTGGCCTCGAAGTCGAGGTCGCTCCAGCGGTACACCTGACGTCCCCAGATCAGCGACTTGCCGCCCACTTGGTCGCCCTGGATCCAGGTGAACGGCTGTTCTTCGATGTAGGGGTTCTTCTTGTCCTTGATGAAGAAGTGCTTGTTCGACTCGCGGAACTGACCGGTACGCGCCTGGATCGGGTACTCCTCGGCGCCTTTGGTCCCCACCGAGAGGCGCGCGTCGCGCAGCGGCAGCTCCCAGCTCGGCTTGTGCTCCGTGATGTAGTCCTTACGGTGCACCACCTCCCGGCCGCGCTCGATCATCAGGGTGCGCAGGCCCTTCTCCGTGAGCTCCTTCGCCGCCCAGCCGCCGGTGATCCCGGACCCGACCACGATGGCATCGTAGGTGTTCATGACCAGGCCCTCCCGATCGAGGCGTAAGGGATGTCGCCGCGATACGCGCCGAACGGTGACGGGTGTAGCTCCTGGGTGGCGCCGATTTGCGACGTGTAGTAGCCGACCAGGGTCAGCTCTTTTGTCCGGTGGAAGAACCAGGCTTCGGGCGATCGCGGGGCATCGCTGGCGACAGGATACGCCGCGTCGTCCAGCTCGGTGAGCAGGGCCACTTGTTGATCGGGCGTACAGTCTACGAACGCTTTCCCGTACCGGGTCCGCGTCCGCGCATCGACGTCCGCCAGGCCCGCCAGGAAGCGATCGCGCTCGGCGGTGGGATAGTGATCGCTGAGCAACGTGTCCACGAAGCGATGCACGCCCGCCGAGCGGGCTCCTGGCGTGTCGGTCTGGGGGATGATGTGCTCCGCCATCACGGCCACGAGCTCGAGCTGGCCGGTGCTGAGCGTGCGCGGCGCCCAATCCTGCGGCGGCGCGGTCCAGGCGCGCCGGGTCGCCGCGTCGAGCGCCCCCGCCAGCGTGGGGGCGGAGATGGCGCCGCCCAGGAGGATCGCGACGCGGCTGAGAGCTGCGCGGCGGGTGATCAGGTCGTCGTGGTCCATGCTGTCGTCCTCATTTGACGTCCCACCAGACGCGGGTGGTCGGCGTGTCCTTCGCCCGCACGGCCGCGTAGCTCTGGCTGTTGTTCGTGATCTCCGTGGAAGGGTAGACGACACGTAGCGTCCGCTCCAGCAGTCTGCCGCCGATGCTGTCCGGCGGCAATACGGGGAAGTCCGTGCGCCGCAGCTCGGCCCATGCCTCGTACGGCTGCACGATCCCGAGGTGGATCCATTTCTGCGTCGCGATGCGCTGGAGCGTGCCGTCGTAGGCGACGCTGGGGCGAGCTTTGAACGCGCTCATCTGCGCCGCCGACGGTAGCGGGATTTTGGGGGTGACGGCGCTGTTGCGGTTGTACGTATCGTAATACATCGCTACCGAGAGGTCGAGCGCGCTCTCGTACGCCACCTGCGGGTCCCCGGTCGCCCACCCCCGCATGTACGCCTCCGACTTGAGGAATTGCACTTCGGCGGCCGTCATCACCCAACCCGGGAAGTTGTCGTTGTGGCTGAACATGAGCGAGTCGAGCCGGGAGTACCGCGTCCGGTCGAGCGGCGGTTGTTGATCGTTCGGCGACGACGGGAGGCCCGCGTAGCGCACGACTGTGTCGAGGACCGGGTCGAACAGAATCGGGAGGCGGGGGTCCGTGTCCGCGACCATCATATCAAGCATCACCTTCGGGGCCCACGCTTTGTCCGGACGCTCGCTGGTCGCCCGGCTGCGGTTCCCGAGGGAGTTGTGGTCGTAGATCCACGACGGGTCCATATACCACGCGACGTTCTGCGCGTTGGTCTCCACCAAGGGGTAGGTGGTCGGGTCGGCCAGGATCTCCTGCACGATCGCCTGGGCCTTGGCGGAGGCGACCTCCGACAGCCGCATCGCCAGGCGCAGCCGCAGCGAGTTGGCGAAGCGGCGCCAGCCCATCACGTCGCCCTTCAGCAGGAGGTCCTGCGCCGCAAGGGCCGGGTGGACCACGCTCAGGCTGCGCAGGGCGTCCGACGCGTCTTTCAGGTCCTGCAGGATGGCGTCGTACACCGATTCCTGCGTGTCGAACTTCGGGAACAGGTTCTGGCCGACCGTCTGTCGGGCGGTGAACGCTTCCGAGTAGGGGATGTCGCCCCACAGATCCGTGGTGCGTGCCGTCGTGAAGGCGTTCACGATCTTGCCGAGGTGGAGGTACACCTCATAGCTCGCCTTCTGATCCGCCGGCAGCCGATCATAGATGACCCGAATCTCCCGCACGTCCATGGCGGCCTTGGTGTAGTAGTCCGTCCACGTGTTCTGCCATTGATCGCTGACCGGCTGCATCATGTGCACGTCGTTGACGGTGCCGGAGACTTGAGCCCAGGCGGCGACGTTCTCGTAGACTTGCCAGTACCATTCCCCGTAGTGGATCGGGAAGTCCGAGTCTAGTAGGCCCTGGGTGAACAGGTATTCGATCCGGGCCGTGGTGGAGCGGTCCGGATCCAGGAACAGCGCGTCGTACGCATCATGGCACGCGATCGTCGCGACAGGCACGATCAGCAGCGCGAGGAGACGCGCGCATCTGTGCGGGATGTGGGTCATGACATCCTCTCAGAACGAGCCCGTGATCTTGAACCCGAGGCTCCGCGTGGTCGGGTGGTATCCGATGTAGTCGTTCAGCCCCTGGCGGTAATCGACGGTGGACGTGGCCGATTCGGGATCCACGTTGTGGAGGGTTTTGTAGAGATAGAACAGGTTCCGCCCGATCAGCGACAGCCGCAGATTGCGGGCGGGGATGTGTCGGGTCCACGCCGCCGGCAGGTCGAAGCTGAGCGCGAGCTCGCGCAACTTGATGTAGTTATTGTTGTACACGATCTGCGGGTAGATGCCCTGATTCTTCCAGTCGAAGTTCGTTTCGTAGTACAGCCACTCCGGCACCAGCTTGTCGTTCGGCGCGTATCCCGTGACGTTGCCGCTCCCGTCGAACGTCTCGCGCACACCGTGCAGGACGACGCCGTCGTGATAGACGGTGGAACCGTTCGGCGCGACGGCATCGTGGCTCGGGAGCTGGACGTAGTTCCCCGACGCGTCGATGTAGTAGGGCAGACCGCCGTGGGCCTGGTCGCGTCCGAACAGCGTTTCCATGGCCCTCCCGGTGGAGAGGGAGTAATAGTCGAACATGCTCGCGTACTGCCCGCCCATGCGCACATCGAACGTCAGCGACAGGGCGACGCTCTTGTAGCGGAACGTGTTCTCCAGCCCGCCGAGCCAGTTTGGCATGATATTGCCCACCAGGCTCAGGGTATCGCTCTTGGCGTAGAACCCATTCTGATCGACGATCTTCTGGCCATCCGGCGCGCGCCGGAAGTCGTAGCCGTAGATCTCGCCGAACGGGTGGCCCGGCCGCGCCTCGACGTAGAGGTTATCCTCGAAGTTCTGCAGGACCAGCGTCTGCAGTCCGGCCGCCAGGCTCCGCACCTCGTTCCGGTTTCGGGCAAAGTTGAGTGTGGTGCTCCACTCGAAATCGACCCTGCGGATGGGCGAGCCGGAGAGCTGTAGCTCCTGCCCGGTGTTGGTCATCAGGCCCGCGTTGACGACGATGTTGGTCGCTCCAGAGCTGGCGGCGATCGCGAGCGGGATGATCTGGTCGACGTTGCGCTGGTGATAGAACGACGCATCGACGTGCCACCGCTCGTGGAACAGGCCCAGCTCGAGCCCGGCTTCCGTTTCGAACTTGCGCTCGGGCTTCAAAGCGAGCGGTGGCACGGTGGTCGAAAAGCTGTTGAGGGTAACGCCGCCGTCCCAGGTGCCGAAGTTGTAGACGTTGTTGGCGAGATACCGCGGGGCGCCGCGCCCCACTTGCGCGTAGTTCAGACGCACCTTCCCCGATGAAATCTGGGACGGGAGGCGCAACACGTCGCTGAACACGAAGCTCGCGCCGACGGACGGATAGAAGTACGAGTTGCTCCCGGGGGGAAGCGTGGAGGTCCAGTCGTTGCGACCCGTCGCGGTCAAGTAGAGGTAGTCCCGGTAGGACAGCATCGCCTCGCCGAACACGCCGTCGGTGCGGTCTTCGCCGCGCCCCGCGTACTGGCCCGGCGTACTCGCCGAGTTGTTGAGGCTGAACCAGTTCTCCGTCACGAGCCCGCCGTTGGTCCACGCCGCCGTTTCGCCGGTGCGATTTCGCAGCGTCGCGGCACCGACCTGGAGCTGCAGGCCGAGCGACGGCGTCAAGGCATGCTGCCCGCTCAGCAGTACTTCGCCGTAGAGCACCCGGTCCTGACGCCGCCGCACCTCGTACCCACCCGACGGTCCCGCGCTCGCCGGCTGCGTCGTGCGTTGGTCGTTCTCGAGGGTGTTGTCGGTGTAATCGGTCCCGCCCTCCAGCCGCAGGTTGAGCCAGTCCGCCAAGGCGTAGTGGAGCCTGAGCGATCCGACGAGCCGATCCTGCCCCGACACGTATTGATCCGCTTCCCCCGTCCAGAACACCTGGCGCATCATGTCGGCCTCGGTGGGGTGGAGCCGCGGGTAGATCTGCGGTGTCGTCAGATAGCCAGCCGGCGTCTCGTAGTCCTGCCTCAGCAGGTCAGTCTTGAGCGAGCGCGGGAACGAAAAGGCGACGTACACCCGAGGAGGCGGATTCGTCAGGTTGCGGTCGTAATAGTTGAGACTCACGTCGGCCCGCAGCTTGTCCGACAGCTGCATGTCACCGGTGAGGCTCAGCGTGTTCCGCGTTTGCCGGGCCCCGGGGAAGGTTCCGGTCCAGTCGCCCCGCGTGAAACCGAGACGATAGCGACTCCGATCGGTGGCGCTCGAGAACGTCACGCTGTTCTCGAGGGTCTGTCCTGCCTGATAGAGATCCCGGTAGTTGTTTGGTTGCGGCGAGAACGGGCGCATCTGCCCGTCCCACCACATGACCATCTGACCCTTCATCGCCGGACCCCAGCTGTGCGCCGCCCCGATCCCCCCGCCGTACGCAACGTACGGCGTCTTGGTCGTCGAGTCGTAAATGAACTCACCGTTGTTCGGCCGGTTTTGCAGGATCAGATCGAGGATTCCACCCCCGTACTCGTTCTGGAACTGCGGCAGGAAGGCCACGCGGTCGAACAGCGACGAGGAGCTGAACTCCATGCCTATGCCGTCGCGCTTCGAGCCCCGCTTGGTCGTGATCAGGATGACGCCGTTCGCCGCCTGCGATCCATACAGCGCCGCCGCGCCCGCACCCTTCAAAACGCTCAGCGACGCGACGTCGTTCGTGTTGATATCGTTGATCCCGGTGCCTAGGTCGCGGTCGTACACCCACCCCACATCGCTGTAGCCGGAGTTGTCGTCCCGGATCGGGATGCCGTCAACGACGATCAGCGGGCGGTTGCTCCCGGTGATGGACTTGATGCCACGGATGGTGAGATTGCTGCCCCCGGTCGGCCCCGAGCTGTTCTGCTGGATCTTGAGTCCCGCTACCTCACCGTACAGCGCCGACTGCACCGTCATCGGGCTGGCCTTCGTGACCTCCGAGTCGGCTACTCCGCTGATGGCGTACGGCGTCTCGCGCTTGGAGCGCTCGATTCCCAGCGCTGTGACCGTCTGGGCATCGAGGGCGATGACCTTCGTTTCGAGCGAGAAGTCCGCGGTCGCGACCTGTCCCGGCGTCACGGTGAGCGTGTCACTGCCTTCGCCGTAGCCAATGAGCCGAGCTCGCAGGGTATACGTGCCGGCGGCAACGTCCGCGATGACGTATTCACCTCTCTCATTGGTCATGGCGGCTCGCTCGGCCCCGGCGATTGACACGCGGGCGTTGGGGAGCGGGCGCCGGTCTTCCCGTGCGGAGACCGTGCCTCGGATCGAGCCCGCGGCTTGGGCGTTGGCGGTGCCTGGGGCTCCCAGCAGCCCCACAAACGTGGCGACGGCGACTGGACGTGCGATGGCGCGCATGCTGCGCTCCCGAGAGTAGGGTGCAAGCGGCGAGACGGCCGCGCTGCGCGGCCGCGAGTCTCCGATAAAAACCCTTGAGTCGTGACGCGGACTTACATGTTGCGAGAATGCAACAGTCGCGGGTGCTACAACGTCTCTCTCGCTCCGCCCCCCCCGATCGCCGTGGCCAACACCGTCTCCGGGGTCCACTGCCCGATCGGACGCGCGGGCGAGAGCCGCCCGCGACTCATCACCGCCAGCCGATCGCACAGCTCGAACAGCTCCGGCAGATACGAGCTCACCAGTAACACCGCCTTGCCCTCCGCGGCAGAACGCGCGATCGCCTCGTAGATCTGCGCCCTGCTCCCGACGTCGATGCCCCGGCTGGGCTCGTCGAGCAACAGTACTGCCGCGTCCTGATGCAGCAGCCTGCCGACCGCCACCTTCTGCTGGTTGCCGCCCGAGAGCGCGCGCACCGGCTGGTCCGGCGCCGCCGCCCGAATGTGCAGGGCGTCGATCCACCGTGCGGCGGCCGCGCGCTGCCGCCCGAGGTCGAGCCATCCCCAGCCAGGCGAGCAGGCGGAGAAGCGCGTCGCGGTCAGGTTGTCCGCGACGGACAGCGTGAGTGCCAGGCCTTCCTTGCGGCGGTCCTCGCTCAGGTACCCGAATCCCTGGGCCAGGCGTCGGGAGGGTCTCGCCCCCGACACGGCGAGTTGCCGGCCTGCCAGGACGACGCGTCCCGAGGCCCGCGGCTCGAGCCCGAACAGGGCCCGCACGAGCTCGCTCCGTCCCGAGCCCATCAGGCCGGCGATGCCGAGCACTGCGCCGCGCCGCAGCTCGAAGCTGGCGTGTTTCAAGACCGGTGGGGCGGCGAGGTCGTGCACCGCGAGGATCACGTCGCCCTCATGGCGTTCCCCCTCTCCGGAACGCAGAGGCGGCGCGAGGGTGAGGGCGGCGCGCCCGACCATGTGCGCGATCAGCCGATCGTTGCTCGTCTCCGCGATGGTCCCTCTGTCCACGCTGCGGCCATCGCGCAGGATGGTGTAGCGACCGGCGATCTCGCGGACTTCTTCGAGAAAATGACTGATGTAAATGATCGCGATGCCACGCGCCGCGAGCTGTCGGATCAGACCGAACAGGCGGTCCACGTCCTCGCGTTGCAGGCTGCTGGTCGGCTCGTCCATCAGGAGGATGCGTGCGTCCGCGGCGAGCGCGCGGCAGATCTCCACCACCTGTTGCGCGGCGAGGGGCAGGTCGGCCACGCGGGCCTCTGGGTGCAGCGTGGGGCGCCCGAACTGCTCGAGCAGCGCGACCGCGCGACGCCGCGCCGCTCGCCGGTCCACCCAGCCCGCGCGCGACGGCTCGAGGCCGAGCAGCATGTTCTCCGCCGCGCTCAAGTGGGGACAGAGGCACAGCTCCTGGTGAATGAGCGCGACGCCGCGGCGCCGCGCGTCTCCCGGGCCGGCCGGAGCGTAGGGCCGGCCGTCGATCTGCATCGCCCCGCGATCGGGCCGCACCGCGCCGGCGAGGATGTTCATCAGGGTGCTCTTGCCCGCGCCGTTTTCTCCGATCAGGGCGTGCACCTCGCCCGCCCCGAGCGTGAGTTCCACGCCGTCCAACGCCCTGGTCGCTCCGAATCGCTTGGCGACGTCGCGAATCTCGAGCAGCGCGGTCATTGCTCCGTGAGATAGCGCGCGATCGGCGGGTGGATGAGCTCTTGCGTCGCCGCGGAGTCCAGGTTCGCCGGAGTGACCAGCATGACCCCGGTGTCGATGCGGCGCTCGACCGGCTTGCCCCGCAGGTGGTCGACCATCGCCGTCACGCCCAGGTACCCCATGCGCATGGGGTTCTGCACCACGACGCCGTCGAGCTGATGGTTGCGCACCGCGTCGATGAGGATGCTGCTCGCGTCGAATCCCACGAATCGCACCTTGCCGGCCTTGCCGATGTCCTGCAACGCGAGCAGCATGCCGATTGTGGACGATTCGTTGGGGGTGAAGATCCCCTGTACTACACCGCCATAGCGGTTGAGCAGGTTCTCGGACGCCTGCTTGGCGGTCTCGCGTGTCGGCCCGGCGTATTGATCGGTCGACACCAGCACGACCCCCGGGTAGCGGGAGCGCAGCTCCTCGACGAATCCCTGCTCGCGCTCCGTGGTCGAGGCCGAGCCTTCGGCGTAGCGCAGCAGCAGCGCCTTGCCGCGACCGCCCAGCACCTCGCCCAGCCGGTCCGCGGCCATGCGCCCGCCCTTGCGATTGTCGGTCGCCACGAAGCTGATCGGGACGTCCGACTCGAGACCAGAGTCGATGATCACCGTCGACACTCCCGCGCGCTGCGCCTCCTCGACCGGACGCACCAGGGCGCGGTTGTCGAGCGGTGCGAGCACGATCCCGCGGATGCCCTGACTGAGAAAGCCTTCCACGACCTGCACCTGCTGCTCGCGATCGTCCTCGCGGAACGGTCCCTTCCACACGATGCGCACCGGTGTTCCCTGGGCCGAGAGCTCGCGCGCGGCCTGGATCGCGCCGGCGTGGATGCTCTTCCAGAACTCGTGCGTCGTGCCCTTGGGAATGACGGCGATCGCGAGCTCCTTGTCGGAGCCGGAGCGGCTGCACGCCGCCAGCAGCGCCGCGCAGAAGACCATGGGTGTGAAAGGTCTCACAGCGTCACTACTCCCTTGATGTAGTCCGGGGCGGCGTAATCCCCGGTGAACGCGCCGGGGACTTGGTCGAGCGAGCGGTAGCGATGCGTGATCAGCGGGGCCACGTCTACCCGGCCGCGCTCGATCAACCGCAGCGCGCGCACGTAAGTGGACGGCCGGCCGTCGGCCTCGTGGCCGCCCGATGCCCCGACCGGCGAGAGCAGCACGGGCTCGCGGAACTGGAGCTGGCTCAGCACGCTCACGTCCACCCCCGCATGGCCGTGCCCGTACAACAGCACCGTCGCCTGCTTGCGCACCAGCGGCGCGATGGACGCGAGCATCGTGCCCGATCCCGTGGCCTCGACCAGCAATTCCACCCGGCGGCCGCACGTGCGGGCAAGCACCGCGTCCACCAGATCCACAGCCGCTGAGTCGATCGTCTCCGCCCCGAAGCGTTCCGCCAGCGCACGCTTGGCAGCACTGGGCTCGCTCACCAGCAGCATCCCATCGAACCCGATGACGTTCCGTAAGTACTGCACCCACAAGAGACCCGCAGGGCCCGCCCCGCATATCATCGCGCACCGGACCTGCCCGCCTTTGCCGCCCTTGCCGCTCTGCAGTTCGTAGCGCGCCGATGTTCGCAGCAGCACGTCCGACGCGTGCACCACGCACCCCAGCGGCTCAGTCAACGCGGGGCTAGCGGCGTCGGGCGCGGCCTCGATCCGCACCGCGTTCACCGCCGGGATCGCCAGATACTCGGCCAGCCCGCCCGGCAGGCCGGTGATGCCGTGCTCCTGATACTGCTCGCACTGATGCGAGTCGCCGCTGGCGCAATATTCACACGGCAGCGAGCGCCCTTCGCTCACACAGCTCCGTCCTTGATCGACCACGACGCGATCGCCGGGCTGCAGGTCGTGCACGGCGGTGCCCGCTTCTTCTACGATGCCCGCGATCTCATGCCCCAGGATCTGCGGCTCGCGCGCGAGCGGAATCGGCCGGCCGCGTTCGTCGCGGTGGTAATTGCCGTGCCCCGCGAAGATGTGCCAGTCGGTGCCGCACAGTCCGACGGCGGCGACGCGCAGGAGAACCTCACGAGGCCCCGGTCGAGGAGTCGGGACCTCACGCACCGCAAGGCGACCGACGTCGTACAGAACGGCGGCCTTCATGGGAGGTTGGTGGAGGTTGTGGAGGATGGTGGAGGTTGGTGGAGGTTCAAACCTCCAGAACCTCCAGAACCTCCACCAACCTCCTTAACCTGCATTTCGATCACCGACGCGATCGTGCTCGGCGCGACCCGGGGCAACTGGACCACCACCCCTGAATCCCCCCGCTCGATCGCCAGCGGCTTCCCGTCCGCCAGCAGCGTGGCAGAGGTCGGCTGTTCGCGAACGCCCGTCAGCAACAGTTTCCCGTCCTTGGGCCAGTCGAACACGTGAGCGTACAGCTTGCCCGGTTTGGCCGTGTAGCGCCCCCACGGCGGCAGGCCGTACGGACTCGCCGTCGTGCCGTAAATCGCCTCGCCGTTGACTTTCATCCAGTCGCCCATCTCGTGCAGGCGCGAGACGATGGGCTCCGGGAGCAGGCCTTGCGCAGTCGGCCCCACGTTCAACAGGAAGTTGCCGCCCTTCGACGCGATGTCGATCAACGTCCGCAGCAGCGTGCGCGTGTCCTTCCAGTCGTCGTCGTAGGACTTGTATCCCCACGTGTCGTTCATGGTCATGCACGTTTCCCAGTCGACACCGGGAAGCCCCGTGGGCGGCACCTGCTGCTCGGGCGTACCGAAGTCGCCCAGCCCGATCTGTCCCGCCTGGTTCAGGCCGCTCAAGCCCTGACGCGTGTGCCCCACCCGGTTGTTCACGATGAGGCCCGGCCGCAGGGCGCGGACGAAGGCGTACAAATCCCGCCCGCGCTCGTCGCTCCAGTCGGCGATCCATTCGCCGTCGAACCAGAGCACGTCGATCTCGGGATACTGGGTGAGCAGCTCCTTGAGCTGCGGCTTCATGTAGGTCTCGACGTAACGACCGAAATTGGGATTGCTCCAGGTGCGTGAATTGTACTCGGGTGCGTTCGGGCCCTGAGCATCGGGGTGGTGCCAGTCCATGATCGAGTAATACACGCCGAGCCGCAGGCCCGCGCGATGCGCCGCCTGCGCCAGCGCCTTGAGCGCATCCCGCTGGTACGGCGTCGCATCGACGATGTCGTAGCGCGAGACCTTCGAGTCGAAGATGGCGAACCCGTCGTGATGCTTCGACGTGATGACCATGTACTTCATCCCGGCGTCCTTGGCGATGCGCACCCATTCCTCGGGATCGAACCGCGTGGGGTTGAAGCGGTGGACGAACTCCTCGTAGTCCGGGATGGGGATGTGCGCCCGGCTCATGATCCATTCGCCGATGCCGGGGATGCGCTCGCCCTTGTACGTGCCGGCCGCGACGGCGTAGGCACCCCAGTGGATGAACATCCCGAAGCGCGCGTCGCGCCACCAGTTCATGCGGGCGTCGCGCTGAGCCGGCGTTTCGTGGGTGACGTCCTGGGCGCGCGCTGGGTGGAGACGGCCGGCGCAGCAAAGAATCAGTACGAGGACGCCGATACGGCGAAGCGACATGTCATCTCCTCTGTTCATTACCGCTCTTAGAAACCTCTCCACACGTCGTCGTGGCGCTGGGGGTCGGGGCTAGGGGCGCCTACACGCGAGGGCACTCCGACCCGACCCCCAGCGCCACGGGAACGCCCGGGAGGTGAGATCGATCTCCTCATCGTACTTGGGGCTATCTCCACGCTGCCCCGTCGGGATACCTGTACGACTCCCGGCTCTCCGGCTTCATCTCGATACTGTACCCCGGCGCCGTCGGCGCCAGGTAGCGGCCGTCGCGCACCACGACCGGGTCGACAAAGTGCTCGTGCAAGTGATCCACATATTCGACCACGCGATTCTCGAGCGAGGCGCTGACGGCGATGTAGTCGAACAGCGCGAGGTGTTGCACGTACTCGCACAACCCGACACCGCCCGCATGGGGACATACTGGAATCCCGAATTTGGCCGCGAGCAGCAGCACCGCCAGCACCTCGTTCACGCCGCCCAGCCGGCAGCTGTCGATCTGACAGAACCGAATCGCCTTGGCCTGCATCAGCTGCTTGAAGACGACGCGGTTCTGGCACTGCTCGCCGGTCGCGACGCCGATGGGGGCCACCGCCTTGGCGATCGTCGCGTGACCCAGCACGTCGTCCGGGCTGGTCGGCTCTTCGATCCACCAGGGATCGAACCGCGCCAGCTCATGCATCCAGGCGATGGCCTGGTTCACGTCCCACACCTGATTGGCGTCGACCATGAGCTTGCGGTTGGGCCCGATTTCCTGGCGCACCAGGGCGGCGCGGCGCACGTCGTCCGCGAGGTCGCGCCCGACCTTGATCTTGAAGTGCGACCAGCCGCGCGCCACGCCCTCGCGGCACAAGCGGCGGATCTTGTCGTCGGGGTAGCCAAGCCAGCCGGCCGAGGTGGTGTATGCGGGGTAGCCGGTGCCGCGGATTTCCGCTTCTCGCGCTGCCCGCGTGGGAGCGTGGCGGCGCAGGAGCACGAGGGCCTCGTCCGGCGTGAGCGCGTCGGTGATGTAGCGGAAGTCGATGCAGCGCACCAGCGCCTCGGGACTCAAGTCGGCGAGCAGCTTCCAGAGCGGCTTGCGCTCGATCTTGGCGTAGAGGTCCCACACGGCGTTCACGACGGCCGCCGTGGCGAGGTGCAACACCCCTTTTTCCGGTCCCACCCAGCGCATTTGCGAGTCGCTCGTGAGCCGCCGCCAGAAACCGGCCATGTCGTCCTTGATGTGCTCGAGCGTGAGCCCCTGGACCAGGGGTGCGAGCGAGCGAATCGCGGCGACACAGAGCTCGTTCCCCCGGCCGGCGGTGAACGTGAGCCCGTGTCCCTCCAGACCGTCGGCACGGTCGGTGTGCAGGATCGCGTACGCCGCGGAGTAGTCGGGGTCCGGGCTCATGGCGTCCGAGCCGTCCCGCTCCCGCGAGGTGGGAAACCGGATGTCGAGGGCGTCGATACGGGTGATGGTCGTGGGCACGGGGGCTCGGGGCTGGGGGCTCGTGGGCCTACATCGCGGTGAAGCCGCCGTCTACGGGCAGTGCGACGCCTGTGACGAACGAGGCTTCCGGGGACACCAGCCAGAGCGCGGCGGCCGCGCACTCCTCCGGCGTCCCCAGCCGGCCCAACGGCTGCGCGGAGCCGTACGCGGCCCACGCGGCGGCGGGGTCGGGCATCGCGTCCGCGAACTGGCGCAGCATGGGCGTGTCGATGATCCCGGGGCAGAGCGCGTTGACACGGATCCCGTGCGCGGCGTAGTCGAGCGCCAGCGCTTTGGCGAGCAGCACCACCGCTCCCTTGGACGCGCAGTATACCGGTGAATCGGTCTGCGCCACGAGCCCGGTCTTGCTGGCGGTGAAGAGAATCACTCCCCCGCCGGCCTGCCGGATCATGATCGGAACGGCGTGACGCGCGGCATAGAGCGGGCCTTTCACGTTCACGTCCAGGAGGCGGTCGATCTCCTCGTCGGAGCTCCGGGTCAGCACCTTGGGCAGATTGACCCCCGCGTTGCAGAACAGGATATCGATGGAGCTGTAGCGCTCGACGCACGCGTCGATCATGCGCTCGCTGTCGGCACGCCGGCCCATGTCGCCGCACACGAAGTGGGCGGTTCCTCCCGACCGCTCGATCTCGTGCGCCAGCTCCTCGCCGGACGCGCCCTGCGTGTCCACGAGGAGCAGGCGGGCGCCCGCTGCGGCGAAACGCAGCGCGCTGGCCCGTCCGATGCCACTCGCGGCGCCGGTGATGACGGCTGCTTTCCCCAGCAGCTGCATGTTCGTCTCGCGGGTCGGGGCTCGGGATTCGGGGCTCGGTCGACTCACGGAGTCCCGAGCCCCGAGTCCCGAACCGCGAGCCCCTTGTCATAGGCGCGCACGCGTTGCCGCGCGGAGCCGAGCCCGTCGATGCCGAGCTCGACCTCGTCTCCGGCCGCGAGGTAGCGCGGCGGGCGCTGACCCAATCCCACGCCAGCGGGTGTGCCCGTGGAGATGATGTCGCCGGGCAGGAGCGTCATGAACTGACTGATGTAGCTGACGAGTGTCGGCACGTCGAACACGAGCTCGCGTGTCGAGCTGCACTGTTTGGTTTCGCCGTTCACCTTGAGCCAGAGCTGCAGATCGTGCACGTCGCGGATCTCGTCGGGCGTGGCGAGAAACGGCCCCAGCGGCGCGAACGTATCGCAGCTCTTCCCCTTCACCCACTGGCCGCCGCGCTCGAGCTGGAAGGCGCGCTCCGAGTAATCGTTGTGCAACACGTATCCGGCGACATAGCCCAGCGCCTCGTCCCGCTCGACGTACGCCGCCCGGCGGCCCAGCACGACGGCCAGCTCGACCTCCCAGTCGACTTTGGTGCCGCCCTTCGGGATCACCACGTCGTCATTCGGCCCGCAGATCGAGCTGGTCGCCTTGAAGAAGATGACCGGCTCTTTGGGAACTTCCTGACCGGTCTCGCGCGCGTGATCCCGATAATTGAGACCGATGCATACGATCTTGCTCGGCCGGCACAGCGGGGGTCCCAGTCGCGCTCCGTCGGGGACGGGGGGGGGCGCCGCAGCGCCCGCGCGCGCGCCCCAGCGCGCCAGGCGCGCGAGGCCGTCAGACTCGAAAAACGATTGGTCGTAGTCCGCGCCGAACCCGGAGGCGTCGATGCGTCGCCCGTCGGGCAGGATCAGGCCGGGCCGCTCCTCACCAGGACGCCCGAATCGGATGAGTTTCATCGCTCACATTTTGAGGGTGACAAAGCCGCCATCGATCGCGTAGTTGCTGCCGGTAATGAACGCCGCCGCGTCCGAGCAGAGGAACAGCGCCAGCTCGGCCATTTCTTCCGGTCGTCCCATACGGCCGATCGGCTGCGTCCGGGACAGCTGTTCGAACATCTCCCGTTCCCGGCCGGGATAGTGCTTGGCCAGGAACCCGTCCACGAACGGTGTATGGACCCGTCCCGGCGCGATGGCGTTGCAGCGGATCCCGTGCGCCACGTAATCGCGCGCCACCGAGTAGGTCATGGTCAGCACGGCGCCCTTGGTCATCGAGTAGGCGAAGCGGTCGGGGATCCCGACCGTCGACGCCACCGACGCGATGTTGAGGATCACGCCGCCGCGTCCCTTCATGTCCTGGACGGCCGCCCGCATGCAGTTGTAGACGCCTTTCACGTTCACGGCGTAGAGCCGGTCGAGATCGTCTTCGGATGTCTGCTCCACGGTGCCGACGTGCGCGATCCCGGCGCTGTTGACGAGGATGTCCGCGGGGCCGAACCGCTCGGCGACGGCCGCAAAGGCGCGCCGCACATCGGCCTGGCGGCTCACGTCGCAGGGAACGGCGAGGCCTTCACTCCCGCAGGCGGCGATCTCGCGCGCCACGTCCCGCGCCGCGGGCTCGGCCACGTCCAGCACGGCGACGCGCCCGGCCGCGCGGGCGAACCGCAGGGCGATCGCCCGGCCGATGCCGGATCCACCCCCCGTCACGAGCGCGACCTTGTGCTCGATCTCTTTCACAGATCGTACACGCGCGCCGCGTTGTCGGCGTAGAACCCGCTTCGCTCCGCGACGCTCCACCCTTGTGTGAACCGCTGCGTGAAGCCGTACCAGGAGCCATAATCTCCCGCCAGCGTCAGCACCGGCCAGTCGCTGCCGTACAGCACGCGCTCCGAGCCGAAGCACTCGACCACTCGCGCGGCGTAAGGGACGAGATCCTCGAGGCACCAGGTTGCTCCCGCCTCGGTGAGCAGTCCCGACAGCTTGCAGCATACGTTCTCGTACGCCGCGAGCCGCGTGACGTCGGCGCTCCACGCTTCGAAGCCCCGATCGCGGATCGCGGGTTTGCCGCAATGATCGAGCACGAAGCGCGTATCGGGACAGTCGCGCACGAGGTCGACGACCTCGCCCAGCTGGTCGTGCGTCGCGCACAAATCGAAGACCAGCCCCCGCCGGCCCACCTCGCGCACGCCTTCCACAAAGGCGGGCTGCCGGCAGAATCCGGCCGGCTGTCCCTGGATATTCTGCCGCATGCCTTTCACCCTGGGCGAGCGGGACAGCGCATCCAGCGTCTTTCCGAGCCCCGATCCCCGAGTCCCGATCCCCTGAGCGAGATCGACGAATGCGACGATGCCGGCCAGGCGCGGCTCCGCCCGCACCAGCCGCTCCACGAACTCCACCTCCCGTCCTGCCTCGTCCGCGCGGCAATTGGCTTCCACGAACACCATGCGGCCGATCGGGATCTGCCCCGTCGCCGCCGCGTAGTCGCGTGGCAGGAACGCCCGGTGGAGCGGCGGCACTCCCGTGAGCCACGGATAATGAAGGACCTCCGGGTCCCAGAAATGCACGTGGGAATCGACTATCCGCACCGGAGCACCCCCGACCGATTGCGGATTGCGGATTTCGGATTGCGGATTCGACGTCCGGCCTTCCATTCCGCAATCCACAATCCGCAATCCGCAATTGAGGAATCCGCAATTGACCAGTCCGCAATCATGTAGTCGCCCATCCCGCCCTCACCCGATCCAGCGCCACCGCCAGCACAATGATCGCCCCGATGATGATTTCCTGGATGTAGTTCGGCCATCCCATCTGCTGGCAGCCGTTGCGCAGGAACGCCATGATGAGCGCGCCCACCACCGATCCGAACACGCTCCCCTCGCCACCCAGCAGGCTGCCGCCCCCGATCACCACCGCGGCGATGACGTCGAGCTCCGTGCCGATCGCCACCGTGGGATCTCCCTGGCGCAGCCGGGACAACTGCATCACGCCGGCGAGCCCGAAGAACACGCCCGCGGAGCTGTAAATCGCCAGCTTGAGTCGGTCGATCGCGATCCCGCAGGCGCGAGCGGCCAGCTCGTTCGAGCCGAGCGCGAACACGTGCCGGCCGAACACGGTGCGGGAGAGCACCGTCGCCGTGAGCGCCGCCAGCGCGAGCATGATCCACACGCCGGGGGGGAGCACCATCCACGCCTGGCGCGGGAACGTCACCAGCAGGTCGTTCACCCACGTCGGCGGCACGTTTACGGTCTGCTCGTGCGCGATCCATTTGGCGATGCCGCGCGCGATGCCCAGCATTCCCAGCGTCGCGATGAACGGCACCACCCGCAGGCCCGTGATGAGCAGGCCGTTGCCCAGCCCGACCAGGCCGCCGGCGACGAGAGCCGCTGCCGTGGCGACCCCGGGGGACCATCCGGCGACGAGCCCGAGTGCCGCCACCACGCTCGTGAGCGCGATCGCCGCTCCCACCGAGAGATCGATGCCGCCGCTGATCATGATCAGCGTCATGCCGATCGCCCCCAGGGCGACGATCACCGTTTGCGACAGGACGATGCGCAGGTTGACCGGCGAGAGGTACCGCGCCGGGGCGTCGGTGAGCAGCGCGAAGACCAGGACGACTACTAAAAGCGCCAGCGCGGGCCCGAGGCGCGCCAGCGAAGCGCGCGCCGCCGTCCGGGGCACAAGCCGCCAGCGCGCCCAGCGCGTGGGGACCGCCGCCGCGACCTTAACGTTCGAGTGCGTCAAGCGCGCCCTCCCGCTCTGCGACGACCACTGGCGCTCCCGCCCGAGCCGAGCGGTACATCGCCTCCACCAGCGCGACGCTCCGGCGACCCTCGCGACCGTCGCACAGCGGCGCCGCGCCCGAAGTGATCGCGGCCACGAAGTCCTGGAGCACGCGGGCGTGGCCACGCGCGTCCGCGACCACCGGCGATGACGCGCTGGCGTTGCCGGACGGCTCGCCATCGTGCGCCGGCGCTTCCAGCGGCGTCCGCAGCTCGACCGACACCACGCGGTCCCGCTCGACGACGATCGTTCCCTCAGAGCCCGTGAGCTCGACCCGCCGTGGGAGCCCCGGGTACGCCGCGGTCGTCGCCTCGAGCGTGGCCACGGCGCCGCCCGCGAACTCGAGACATGCCGCCGCGGTGTCCTCCACCGCGATCGCGTGCGACGCGGTCCGCGTCGTGGCGTACACGCGATCGACGTCGCCGAGCAGCCAGAGCAGCAGGTCGATGGTGTGAATCCCCTGATTCATCAGGGCGCCGCCGCCATCGAGCCCCCAGGTTCCGCGCCAGCGCGAGCCCGCGTAGTACTCCGGCGGGCGGTACCACCGCACGCGGGCCGACGCGACGATGGGGCGCCCGAGACCGCCCCGCGCGATGAGTCGCTTCAGCCAGTTCAGGTCGGGCGCCGCGCGATCCTGATAGATCACGCCCAGCTTCACGCCGGCGCGGTCGCACTCGGCCGTGAGCCCATCGATGCGCGCCGTCGTCACGTCGAGCGGCTTCTCCACCAACACGTGCAACCCCTGTTGCGCCGCCGCCTGCGCGTGCTCGGCGTGCACACCCGAGGGCGTCCCGACCACCACGAGCTCCATGGGTCGATGCTCGAGAAACTCGTCGAGTGTCCGGTAGCCGTTTCCCCCGTACCGCTGCGCCAGCGCGGAAACCTTGGCCGGGTCGCGCCCCCAATACGCCACGACCTCGACGTCCGGGACTAGGGCGGCCGCGCGCGCATGGGTGTCGCTGATGTTGCCGCACCCCAGCAGGCCGATGCGTATGGTCATGCGCCGGCCTCGTTCCCTCGCGTCAATCCCTCCCACAGTCCCTGGAGGTACATGGCGCCCAGCGCCCGGTCGTACAGGCCGTACCCGGGGCGTCCGCGCTCGCCCCAGATCATGCGCCCGTGATCGGGGCGCATCGGCCCCGCAAAGCCGACGTCGGAGAGCGCCCGCAGCACGGCGTACAGGTCCACGCCACCGCACGCCGACGGGTGGGCCGTCTCGTGAAAGCGCCGCTCGCCTGTGACGCGCACATTGCGACAGTGGGCGAAGTGAATGCGAGCGCCGATGCGCCGCACCATCGCGGGCAGATCGTTTTCCGGATCGGCGCCGAGCGATCCCGTGCAGAACGTCACGCCGTTCGCCGGT
>Ga0209473_1000375_pt1 | contig 27320 bp, 32 predicted proteins | sample GraSoiAngelo_133_FD_185890 | JGI IMG/M metagenome (GOLD analysis project Ga0209473, IMG submission 185890) | Grasslands soil microbial communities from the Angelo Coastal Reserve, California, USA - 14_0929_05_20cm (SPAdes) (version 2) | ecosystem: Environmental > Terrestrial > Soil > Grasslands ...
CTTTCTTCCGTGATTCATGCAGAGCGATTGCTGGACGGTCGCATCATGATTACAGCTGTCCCATTGCTTTACGGAAGCTATACGGTCACACGCGGCCTTGGGACGTTCCGGCTTGAGCCCCCGCTTAGTCTCAATCTCATTGCCGGGTGGCCGTTATTTAAGGAGCATGCGCGCGTCAAAGCCGAGGAACGATACACCGATTACCGGCGAAAAACGACGGGACCCCAGGTCCCAATCGCCGCCGGGCCCACAGCCGCTCCGCCTCCACCTGCGGAAAATGAGCTGGTTCGAGTCGAACAAGCCAGACCGGTCGAGGCTCCGGCCGCACCGGCCATTCCGCCGAAAAATGCAAAGCTAGCGAAGACAACACCGGCGCCAAAGGGTGGCAAATTGGCGAAAAAAGAGAAGATGAAATCTCCGTCCCCGACGTCCACTCCTGCTCAGCCAGTCGTCGCTCAGAGATCGGCCGCGCCAACTTCAACACCGTTCGCCGTCGCATCGGCGCGCACCCCACCGCCAGCCCCTCCAATCGCCACAGCAGCTCCGACTCTCGCGGCTGCACCGAGCGTCGCCGTTACTCAGCCTCCGCCTCCGGCAACTGCGACTCCAGTTCCGGTATTGCCCGCGCAGCCTGTTCCGGCTGAGGCTTCTGGAGTGGCTCTAGCTTCAAACGCCGGCGGAGGCAGTTGGAAAACGTTTCCGCCCGGGAAAATGCCACTCGGCCGGCTCGTCGGCACAAGCGATCTGCGAGATGTGGCCGAGCATGGAGTTGCTGGCGAACGCGTCTATTTAAAAGGACAATTCCTCGTAAATTTTTCTGATGCCAATCGCGCCGTGCTCCGCCCGCGCACAAAATTAACGGACAAAGTGCTACATTTGGGGGCGGGTTCATCCACGCGTATTATTGTCGAATTTCCATCCGGCTACAACCCGCCGCAACAAGGCGCGACTGTGAGTCGAGATGAGTTGCGGCCCTACGAAATCACCGAGGTCCGTAAACAGGAAGACGGGCAGCTCAACGTCTTCGTGCGGGAGATCATGCAGCCAAATTAATGGGCGCCTGATCGCACAATCAATTTCTCGTCGCGAATTTCGATCCTACCAACGTCGTAATCACTCCGATATTCAGCGAGGTACTCGCCCAATCGTCGCGAACGATATGTCCAATCCAGGATACCGCGCGGTAATGGTTGACCGTTTATCGTGATGCTTTCAAAGCGCGGGTTCGCGAGAGAAGCGACCGCATCGGATTGAATTGTAATGTCCCCGTTAAAATAATATCCGGATCGGCCGACATATTCTCTCAGCGGAATGCTCGCCTGAAGGCGAAGGCGATTCCCATCGATCGACACATAAGTCTTCCCGCGAAGATATCGATTTACGGCAATCAAGCTGTTAAGGTCGTCTGCAGTTAACTCGATTTCAGCTGGCTGATCCGCATGAGTCTTCTGTTCAAAATCCCGCCACCGCTCTTGCACCGCTCGAATCTGCTCGTCCGAAGCAGCGAATTCAGGGACCGGTGCGGGCGCTTCTGCAAGCGAATGGGTCTTGGCCAACCAATAACCGCCGCGTGCTATTGCCGAATGCCGCTGAAAACCCCAATACAGACCGGCGAGACAAGCGACGGCCAGCACCATCGCAAAAACCACGAGAATAAGGCACCCTCGGGCGAAACAGCCCATTCCCCTGTTCTGCGGCGGCGCATCAACCCACCCGTTCATGTGCTCGGGCGCGATTCCACGTCGATCTTGGTCTGCGCTTCGATCAATTTGTCGTAGAGCGCATGCAATCCCTCCGAGAGCATGCGCGTGCCGCTGAGGATCGGCATAAAATTGGTGTCCCCACTCCACCGCGGCACGATATGCACGTGCAGGTAATCAACGATGCCGGCCCCGGCGCATTCACCAAGGTTCAGTCCGATGTTGAACCCTAGCGCTTTTGTTGCGGCGCGCAGAAGCGCTTGCGCGTGCACTACTAGATTCCAAAGCTCGACAATTTCGTTTTCGCCAAGCGCGGAAATGTCGGCCGTTTTGCGGTATGGCACCGCCATCAAATGACCAACCGCATAGGGATAACGGTTCATCATCAAGAACGCGTTTTTACGTCGGGTGATCACCAAATGCGCGGCGTCATCGCTCGCCCGTGCCGCCTCCGAAAGAAAATCCACATTCGCTTTTTCCCGCTCAAAATACTCGACCCGCCACGGCGCCCAAAGCGTTTCCAGTTCTCGTTTCGGGAATTCCATTGAGCTGCGAGAGTAAAATTATGCGTCGCAAAGTCGAGCCAGCATTTTCATCGGGCTCGTGCTGCATCCCAATCAGGAATGGAGCGAGCAGGAACGTGTGATCCTGAAAACAAGAGCTAATAAGATAAATGGAGGACGAGCTCTGTCTCGTCTACAGCTTGTCCGCGTTCAATCTCATGTCACGCACCCGGTCAAGCAGCTTTTTGGGCTTGTCCGTCGAAACAGCCGACGCCAGCGTCCCTGCTGACATGCCTCCGCTTTTATCCGCCCTCGGCTTCCCAAGCAACCGGATTATACAGATTTTATCTGCCTTTAATTGCAGATTTTTTGGGCCGAATTCTCGTTAGATGGTGAATTCCGTCTCTCGGCGCAGCCGGACAAGCCTGGTCGCGATGATCGTCGGCGGACTGCTGGCACTTGCTCCTGTTTTTGGGCCGCTCGCGATTACGTTGCACTATTTGGACAACTTCATTGCTGAGCGGCCGCAGCCGATGCGAGCGCCGGACATCTCATTTTTCGCCGAGCTGCTGGCCCTGATCGTTTGTCCTATCGGGCTGCTCATCTTTGCCATATCGCTCGTTTTATTTATTCGAAGTGGCGGCCGAACCGCGCCCCGATCCGATGCGTAGTGTTGGTGTAATTAGTTCGTCCAGCTTACAGCCACGCGCATATGAAGCCGCGAGCAGTTGAAGACCCAAACATGCCACGCGCATTGACATGGGACGCAAACCATCTAACCAGACGATGCAGCTAACGCCTTCCCGTACCGCGTTCACATCTTATCATGATTAGATTATCTTCATTCCAGTTCAGCCTCGTCCGCCGGAAGGCGTAGCTAATCTTATTCTCGTTAGACGAAGCTTGCCGCGCCGTGAAAAGAACGATTGTAGCTTTCGCTCTGTGCACGGTTCTCGACTCGTCACATGCTGCTGAGTTTACGCGCCAGTCAGCGTCCGATTCGGTCGAATCGTTTGTCACCGCCGCTAAAACCTTTCCAGCCTGCTGCCACCAAAGGTGAATTATCTTCTCTCTTTATGATCCCCGAAATGGGCGAGACCAACCATGGCAAGCCGATTTCAGCCTCGGCCATTCAGTCCTGCGATGTTATCTGGTCAGACGAGGCTGCGGCATTGCTCATCGCCGTTGCCAGTCCGCCTACCGAGGCAACTCGCTCCTGCGTCGGGGTTCTATTTCTCCTTGTTCGGCGGGACAAGAGTTGGCGCATCGCCGACCTTCTGCGTTTTACTGCTACAGGCAAGGAAGCCGAGGTTTCGGCGGAGCTTACTGCCGGAACTGGCAGTGGCTACCATCTTGGTGCCGAGGGCATATCGCCGGTTGTCACCGTCAAAGAACCTCATGGTGGTCGCGGGTACGCTTATCAGATCTACGCGTCTTAAACGTTCAGCGCATCCAAGCTGAAACGCCTCGAGTTGAAATGACCGCCACGTCTGACTAGGCGATCCAACCAGCCGCTGGCCGGCGCACGCTTCACTTTTACATGACCAACCTACGTTCATTCCAAGCCAGTCTCGCTCTCGCCAGCGGTGGCTGATCTTATTCTCGTTAGACGCATGCCCGACGATCCGAAGGAACCACAATGAATGCGAACGCTAAAGCCTTGACTGTTGCCGCTTCAATACTGACACGTATCCTACTAGGCATGGCTCACGGTCAACCGCCGACGTCTGGTTTGCTTTCCGACGCTGTGCAAAAGCAGTTGATCGGCACCTGGAAAATCATGGCGTTCGAAGACCGGAAGGACGAACACGATCCAAATAGCGAATGGACGTATCCGTACGGAAGAAATCCGAAAGGATACTTCGTCTACGATAACACAGGACATGTGATGATACAGATTATGAAAACTCCTCCAAGTGCTCCCTTCGCTTCGGGCGACGATGAAAAGCCCACAGCCAAAGAAGTGAAAACGGCGTTTACCGGATATATCGCTTACTTCGGGACATACACTGTAGATGCTGCGAAGAATGTCGTCATTCACCACGTTGAGGGGAGTTTAAAGCCGAGTTTTATCGGGACAGATCAACCCCGCCCTTTCATCTTGACCGGCGATCATCTTATTATCGGCGACGACAAAACGTGGCGTAGGGTTTTGGAGCGTGTGAAATAACTGGTTTGTCTAACCAGGCGATGCAGCCAATCGCCGGCCGTTGTACTGCCTCGCTTCACTTTATGAGAATACTTCTGTTGCGCATTACGTTCGTTGACTCCTTCGCGCCCCGCTCAGTCGCCGCTACCTTGCGCGTTCGTTGACTCCTTCGCGCCCCGCTCAGTCGCCGCTACCTTGCGGCTTACCGTCTACCCCGCAGGTTCCCAGCACCGGTGTACTCGCCAGCGGTGGCTGAGCTTGGTCTCGTTAGATGTAGACACCTCGTCGTGTGAACGGAGTCGTAATCATCGGAATCTGCATCGCGTTTTTGGTGCTTCTCGTGTGGCTCATCTGGCCACGACGAGTTCATCGCATCAGGAGCACGGCCGCACTACTTGAGCCGCATATTTCCCGCCTCATGGGATCAACAAGCCAGACGTTTTTGATTGTGCACGTCGCAGACACCAAAGACTTCCTTCAGCTTACGGCCTCACCAGATGGGGCACAGATTGATTTTCCACTGATCACCGAAAGACAACGTGCGCTTGAGCCAAAGATTCGCGAGGCCGCTAGAGAATTACGCTTGGATTTTCGCGAAACGCTAGGGAGCGAAGGAAGCCGTTTTCTGGATTGCGACTTCGCAGGCACCTCTCAGCAAATTGCAAACGCTTGCCGCACGCTGTTGACACGTGTCTTCGGAATTTCAGAAGACGCACCGTTAGTCTTTGAAAGCGACGGCAACATCTAACCACGTTTGATTTTATGGAGCAGTTCTCGATCTTTGCCGCGCTCGCCGCCGCCAGCGGTAGCTCAACTCCGTCTCGTTAGATGCTGAATTCCGTCTCTCGGCGCAGCCGGACAAGCCTGGTCGCGATGATCGTCGGCGGACTGCTGGCACTTGCTCCTGTTTTTGGGCCGCTCGCGATTACGTTGCACTATTTGGACAACTTCATTGCTGAGCGGCCGCAGCCGATGCGAGCGCCGGACATCTCATTTTTCGCCGAGCTGCTGGCCCTGATCGTTTGTCCTATCGGGCTGCTCATCTTTGCCATATCGCTCGTTTTATTTATTCGAAGTGGCCGCCGAACCGCGCCCCGATCCGATGCCTAGCTTTGGTGTATTAGGTCTCTAGTTTGCAGCCATGCGCGGTCGCTGATCTTATATCTCGTTACGCCTAGCCCCATGGACGGCCATGGAAATTAATGGTGCGAGATGAGGAGTATGATGTTCGCGATCAAAGCCGGGGTTAGCGACCCGTGGGCGGAGACTTTCGCGTTCAGCGCGCAGAAGTCAATGTATGGTGGCAAGCACATCGCCAAAGGCGATACGATCTTTGTCTTCGCGAGCGAGAACGAAGGCGGGCCAGGTCTCATCGCGAACGGCGTCGTCACCTCGGCCAAAGCGATCGCAAAAAAACGCGGGATCGCCCGGCAAACGCCGCGCGTGAGCATCACCATCAGACGCACCGCGCTCGCGAAGCGGCGCCTGGGGCGGAGCAAGCTCAAGCTTTTTGCCGACTGGAACGACGGTCGACCCGAGACCGAGCTCAATTTCAAATTCTATCGTCAGGCAACGAACAAGATCGTCGGCATTTCGGATGAAGCGGCGGCGTTCCTCCGCGGATTCTTTTAACGCGGCCGATCTCGACATGAACACGATATGGCCTAACCAAGCGCTGGAGCGAACTCCGAAAGCATTCGCGAGCAGGCTGGCCATCCGCCTAAGCTTCGTGGCAGAAGGAGGCTGAGCTTGCATTTTACGCGGCCTACAGACTGCCGAACGTTAATCGATGAAAGAGCCGAACAAGTCGCTCGAGCCAACGTCCGGGCTGGCGCCGGGCCGTGGCTCACCTTGATCGTTAGGCCACTATAGCAGCTATGACCGATACCGTCGAAAATCTGATCCTCGATCTAGTGGAGTGGGTAGGACGGAAAGAACGCACCTACCAAGAGACGATAGATGCGTGGCGGACATCATGCCCGAGGCTTCCTGTCTGGGAGGATGCGACTGATCGTGGACTCGTGGAGACGGTTTCTGCGAATGGTGGTCCGCTGGTTCGCGTAACGGCAGCGGGTTTCGCTCTCCTGAAGGAGAAAAGACCGGATTACTACGAGGAACTGAAGCACAATATTTAGAGATTCATCAGGCGAAAGAAGACTATGATCCAGGGTGGATGCACTTGCGGAAACGTGCGGTATGAACTTCGTGTGGTGCCGAGCAACGTAGTGGATTGCCATTGCGCGGATTGTCGCAGGAGTTCGGGCGCCGCTTTTATCACATGGGGCAGTGTCGAGCGTAAGGACATTCGTCTTTTGTATGGCGAGATCAAAAAAGTGAGCGTCGCCAGCAGGATCAGGTGTTTTGCAGCCTGTTGTGGTTCACCGTTAATTTTGGAAGATTCAGTGGATGCAGATCCTGTTGAGATTACGATTGGGACGTTGGATCATCCGGAGGCATTCCCCACTACCAAAATCACCTGGTTGGAGGATCGTTTGCCATGGGTCACGATAGATCACAGTCTCCCGAAGTTTCAACGAGGATCCCAATCTGCCCAACTGTAGAGTCTCGACAACCTCGGCCGCAGGTGACGACCAATTCGAACCGGCTTAACCAGGCGATGCAGCCAACCGCTGGCCGGCGTACGTTTCCGCTTCGCTTTCTGAAATCACGTACATTGCAGGCCGAGCTCGTTGACTCCTTCGCTCCCGCTCAGTCGCCACTACCTCGCGGCTTTACCGTCTACCCCGCGATTTCCCATAATCGATCCGGCTGATCTCGATCGCGTCAGCAAGATGTAGCGCGGTGTGCGTTCGTCATTCTCAGTCCACGAGCGGATGCGCGAGGGAACCGATCCTTCCAAATCGCGCAGCAAGCGTGGCTGTTCCTCATCCGGCGCCACGACAGCGTCGATAATTCCGGCCTTCCATTTAGCGATCGCGTCCTCCGGTTCGACGAAGCGCAGCCGGCGCAGGTAAAGCAGGATGCCTTCGTCTTTGCCGCCGATCACCTCATAGCGCCAGTTATGCGCTTCCACTTCATGGCGAACCTCGCGTCCGAAAACGGCTAACGCGTCGCGATGAGTACGATATCCGGAAAACACTTTCGCAATGGTGTAGCTGCCCGTCAGCAAGATCGAGAAGAGCAGCGCAACTGCGCTCCATCGATAAACATGGGTGCGCCATTTTTCATCAGGCGAAGTGCTTACGAGCTGCGCCGTCAGCAGCAAACAGAGCGGCGGGATAACGGGAAAAATCCGATCAACGCGTTTGGACGGAATCAGCGACATTGCGAGCAGGCCGCCCAAGCTCCAGCAAAGCAACCAAACGGTTTCGGGAGACATCTCGCGAAACGCAGCAGTAATCCTCCATCGAGGCGAGCGAAGATGGAGAATCGCGACTGCAATTATCAGCACGCTCCACGGAGCAAATTTTTGCAACAGATGCGGCAGATAAAAATAAAGCGGTTGCGAGCGATGAATCGTTTCCCCGAAACGCGCGACGAATTCGCGCATTACAACTTCATTGAAAAAGCCAGGTTGAAAAGCGATACCGCCTACAACCCACAAAAGGAAAACACCGAGCGAAGCGAGCCAGGGCCACCAACCGCACCACGCGCTCGGCGTATTACTCTTTCGCCGCCACCATTCAAAGAGCCCGATCCCGGGAAGCAGAAACGCATAAACAATCGGCCCCTTGATCAACATCGCCGCGGTGAGCAGGGCGAAGATCAAGAATCGATCCCGCGGTCTCCAAGCTTCCTGTTTTTGAATTTTCCGCCAGATGAGAAAGCCGATCAGAAAAATCAGGAACGCCAGCGGCATATCCGTGCGGACGAGAGTCGCCAGACGCAGACTCAGCAGATTCAGTCCAAACGCGCTCAATGCAATCAAAGCAGCGACTGATCCATAAGCCATCGCCGCGGCGCGAAACAACAAGATTGAGACCGCAATCGCCGCAACAAAGGACGGCAACCGCCACGCTGCGTCCCAGGACCGCGTTAACTGAAAGAGACCCGCTGAGATCCATCCAATCAGCGGCGGCTTTGTCGCCACGTGTTCGTGCGGCGTTTGCTGATATAACCACCGCCCCTCCTTAACCATCTCAAAGGAAGTAAATGCTTGTTTGGCCTGGTCATAATCGTCGAGCTGCCACGGCAGATTCGCGATCAAGAATAAAGTGATTGTCAGCCCGCCAACGATCCAGGGCGTGCGGTGATTCTGAAGAAATTTCTCCAGCCAGGAAAGTTCCATGTTCGTTGCCGGAACTCAGTCGCGCCAGAGAACTGCCCGCAGTGGCGCGGCATCACCGCCGGCAATCTTTAGCGGCAACGCTACAAGATCATAAATGCCGGCCCCGACATTCTTCAGATCGAGAGATTCAATGATGGCGATGCCGGCACGAGCGAGCGCGTGATGATTCGGCAACGATTTCGAATCAACTTCGTCCACTGAGGGCAGATCCAGTCCCAGGAGTTTGACTCCATTTTTCTGCAACCAACCCGGAACATCGGCTGCGATCACCGGAATTTGATTTGGAAAAATCGCCGAATCGCTCCAACGACCGGTTTTGATAAGAAGCCGTGACGTCTCCGCGATCTTTTCAGATTGCGACCGCAGATCCTCGGTTGTGATCAAATGCTTTTCACTCGACCGCCCGAAAGCTTCCCCAAGATCGACAATCACCGCGCGCCCCATATAAACTTCGAGCGGTGCTTTCTCGATCGTTTCGCCATCGGTCTCGAAATGAAAGCGGGCATCGGCGTGGGTGCCGTTGTGCACGCTCGTTTTAATCGCGCCAAGATTAACCGCGGTTCCCTCCGCGATTTTCCCCGTGAGCTGAAACTGAAACGGCGTGTCTCCCGGCCAATGCGCGACATCATTCGATAACGTCCGCGAGATATCCCACAATTTCATCAGGTGACCAGCTTCGGCTCGATGCTAAAACACGTTCGGTAAATAGCGATCTAAGTCGCGCCCAATTCTTCGACAATTGCTCGCGCGGCCTTCTCACTCGCTCCGCCTTCGCCCAATTTGGCAACGATTCGATCGAACTCGGAAATCATTTCGTCTCGAGCGGCCGGATCATTGATCAGTTGCAGAGCGGCTTTCGCGATCGTGTTCGGTCTTGCTCGATGCTGAATGAATTCCGGCACGACTTCCTTATTCGCGAGCACATTGGGCATACCGAGATATTTCACGTCCACCACGAGTCGCGCAGCCAGATAGGTCGGCCACGCGACCTTGTAGATCAGCACATATGGAAGCCGAAAATACGCCGCCTCGAGCGTCGCGCTCCCCGAAGCAATGATCCCGACTGAAGCACGTTGCATGGTCGTGGCTGTTTCATCGGTAACGACACGAAAGGGTCCGTCTTTCACGTGAGCAGCCGTCAATGTCACCGAAATCTCGTTCGCGAGCGCTTCCGACGCCGCCGCTACTTCAAAATGCAGGTTTGCTCTTTGTTTGCGCAACTCGCCCACGGTCTCAATCAGGATCGGAAAAATCTTGCGCACTTCGCGGCGACGGCTGCCCGGGAAAAGTCCGATTAAATTTGGATCCCGCTCGATATCGATCTTGCGAGCCAGCAATCGCTCGACCATTGGATGGCCGACAAATTCCGTGCGCAGTCCGGACTTATTATAGAGCTCGGCTTCGAAAGGAAAGATGCAGAGCATGAGATCGAGAAAGCGCGCCATTTTTTTTATTCGACCACGGTCCCACGCCCATACCTGCGGGCTGATGTAGTAAATTATTTTTAGTTTTGCCGGTTGCCTTCGCAAGGCGCGGGCGAGGCGCAAATTGAACCCCGGATAATCGATCAATACGACCGCGTCGGCTTTGCTCTCCTCAATTTCGCTTAGCGTCTCGCGAAACTTTTCGCGAAAATAACCATACTTCTTGATCACTTCCCACAATCCAAGGACGGCCGCATCGGCGATCCAATTTTTGAATTTGTCGCCGGCGATCATACGCATCTCGGGACCGCCACGCCCGATGAAGTTAAGATGGTCATCGAGCTCGCGCAGCGAGCGCATCAAACCCGCCCCGTGGTTGTCGCCGCTGGCTTCGCCCGCGACAAAATAGATTGTGTTAGACACTCGAGGCGATTCGCTTGGTGATTTCGACCGCCAGTTTCAACGCCGCGGTCGCTTGGAACCCGGAAACGCGCGGCTCCCGTCCCGTGCTCGCGCAATCGATGAATGACATAAGTTGAGGCCTCCACTACGCCGATAAATCTCGCCACTCTGATTTTGATAATCGAGCGAAAGATAGGCGTCCTCCTGGAACACCCGAATCTTGCGCATCCGCTCGGGACTGATGCGACTGGATGTGACATTTGCTATGCATCCGTTCTCGAAGCGAAGCCGCGCGTTCGCAATGTCTTCGCCACGGCTTAGAACGGGCACTCCCACTGCATCGATCCTTTGCACGGGCGAGCGCACGAAGTGCAAAATAACTTCCAGATCATGGATCATGAGGTCGAGGACTACACCGATGTCCGTGCTGCGCTCCGGATAAGGGGAAAGCCGATGCGCCTCGATAAAACGCGGGTGGGTTAGATGCTTTTCAAGTGCACTCAACACCGGATTGAATCGCTCGACATGGCCAATTTGCAGGACGAGTCCATTCCCCGCCGCCAGCTCCACCAATTCGGCCGCATCCGCGGTATTGTCGGTAATCGGTTTTTCAACCAGTAAATGTTTGCCTCGCGCAAGCAGAAACCGCGCAACCTCGTAATGCGTATTCGTCGGCGTCGCGACTGAAGCCGCATCAACCATTTCAATAAACTCGTCGAGCGATTTCGCCGTGACGGCGTCAAATTTTCTCCCGATCGCGTGCCCTCTCGAATAAACTCGTCGAGCGATTTCGCCGTGACGGCGTCAAATTTTCTCCCGATCGCGTGCCCTCTCGCAAGATCGAGATCGTAGACCGCGCTAAAATCGGCCGACGGAATTTCAGCATAAAGACGAGCGTGGTTGCTTCCAATATGGCCGACTCCGACGACGCCAACGCGCAATGTTTTCATCGATATGGATGAACTCTAGCGTGCCCCATTTTTCAAAAACCAATCGTAAGTTTGCGCGATACCATCCCGGAGTGAAATCGTCGCCTGCCAGCCCAGATCATGCAGCCGGGTAACATCGAGAAGTTTTCGCGGTGTGCCGTCCGGTTTGGTTGTGTCCCAGGTGAGTTCACCATCGAAACCAACCACGTCACAAATCAACTCCGCCAGTTCACGGATGGAGATATCTTCGCCACAGCCGACGTTGATGATTTCCGGGGAATCATATTTCTCGAGTAGAAAGAGACAGGCGGAAGCAAGATCGTCCACGTGCAAAAATTCACGACGCGGCTTTCCGGAGCCCCATACGACAAGCTCATGAGCCTTGCGTATTTTCGCTTCATGCGCCTTGCGCAAAAGCGCGGCCAGCACGTGTGACGTCTCCAGATCGAAATTATCGTTCGGACCATAAAGATTTGTGGGCATCGCCGAAATGAAATTGGCGCCGTATTCCCTCGCATAGGCCTGGCAGAGTTTAATGCCGGCGATCTTCGCCACTGCGTAAGCTTCGTTTGTTGGCTCAAGCGCGCCTCCCAGCAAGGCCGTTTCTGGAATCGGTTGCGGCGCGAGCTTGGGATAGATGCAGGAGCTTCCAAGAAAGAGAAGTTTGCGCACCCCGGTTTCGTGGGCCGCGTAAATGATGTTGTTCTGAATCCGCAAGTTATCGAGTAGAAACTCGACTGGAAAATCGCTGTTCGCCTTGATGCCCCCGACCTTCGCGGCCGCAAACATCACGACCACAGGTTTTTCCTGCGCAAAGAAATTCTGCACCGCCGATTCATCCGCAAGATCGAGTTGCGAACGATCGCGCCTGGGCAAATTGGCAAAACCCTCTGCTTCGAGCCGCCGGATCAACGCGCTGCCAACAAGACCGCGATAACCAGCGACGAAAATTTTCTCTGATTTGTCCATCATAGCTTCGTCACGTGCGCTTTTAGCATTTTCTCTTTTTGTGCTTTGCGCAATCCTCGTGTCGTAAGCAATTTTGCTCGCGCCCCCGCGAGCGTCTGTTTTTTAACTCAGGCCCCGAGTCCATTATCGTCATTCATCGAGATCAAACCATACCGAAGTATTGGATGATCAATGACCGTGACCGCGCAGGTATCGGCGCGTTACCAAACACGGGCGAACTTAACGGCAGAACTTGGCCGTGGGATCACGGTGCGTTTGCCCTTGCTGAATTGTGAGTGCCCATTTTGAATCAGCGAATGTTCCGCATCTCCTTTCTTGTCGCCGCAGGCTGGTGTGTCGCCAACTGTTTCGCGGAGCAGAACGTGACGACGCTCGCGGACTCAGCCAAAGCGCCTGTCGATCAATTAATTCCCTGGTTGCTTGACGAAGATCGACAACTGCGCGGCATCGCATTTAGCAAGGTGATTCTCGACGCCACGGGCAAGCATGTTTTGGCTGTTGATCGAAAAAACGGAACTGACGAGCGCTTAATCAAGCAGATAAGTGCAACCCTTGATGAGACGATGCGGCGGATGAATGCGCCCGACAGTCCGATTCAAAAGGTCAGGCGCATCAACGAAGTAAGCAGTCAGGTGGAAGATTTGCTGCGAGAATTGCTCAATGCCACGCCCGGGCTGAGCTGCGATTTTCCTCGGACTGCCGGGAACAAAATTCAGCGCTCCGGTTATCCTGACCTTCAGATTGTCGATCTCGCGACCACGCGTGTCTTTTATCTCGATCCAAAACTTTATGCTCTTGGAAGTCGCGACGGCAGTTTTCGCACCTTCTACTTCGAACCGAAAATCGCGACGAACAAGGTTCGCGATGACGCCGTTCATTTGATCGCCGGCTTCGAGCACGAATCCCGAAAAGCTGGCCGTTGGAACTTTGTCCGCTGGGACCTGGTCGATCTCTCGCAATTTAAAGTGAAACTGAAAGCAGAGTTTCAGGGAAGCAATCACGACATGTATCGTCCAGAAGCGATTATCGCGACAAGCACGAAGACGCCAGATTGATTTGCGCCATGGAGGAAGATTACCTTAATCGTCTGACGGGGCTGCGACTCGAGGATGACCCGATCGAAAGTGAACGAGGGTTGCCGAGAGCGGCAGCGGACGTAATGGTATCGGCGGTGATTATCGAGGCGGAGCAAGCATTGCAGTTCGATACGATTGACGACGTCATCAGCGATGTCGCGAGGGGCCGTATTGTAATCGTAACTGACGATGCCGACCGCGAAAACGAAGGCGATCTTGTTATGGCGGCGGAAAAAGCGACGCCGGACATGGTCAATTTCATGGCAACTCATGGCCGGGGCTTGATTTGTGTGCCCATTTCGAATGAGCGCGCGGAACAACTAGGCTTGCAACGAATGGTGGCGCAGAACCGGGAAATGCACCGCACCGATTTCACAGTGTCGGTGGATGCGGCACGCGGCGTAACCACCGGAATCAGCGCACAGGATCGCGCCACGACCATCCAGGCAATCGCGAATCCGAAGTCAGCGCCCGATGAGCTCGTGCAGCCGGGACATGTTTTCCCATTACGCGCCAAGGATGGTGGGGTGTTACGGCGCGCCGGTCACACCGAGGCGGCAGTCGATCTTGCTCGTATGGCCGGATTGCAACCGGCGGGCGTGCTTTGCGAAATTTTGCACGACGATGGCACGATGGCCCGTTTACCGGAGCTAATGGAATTCCGGAAAAAGCACGGGCTGCGCATTTGTACAATCCAAAGTTTGATCGCGCATCGACGCGTCCGGGAAAAGCTCGTGGAGTTGCAACAGATCGTGAAAATGCCGACCGACTATGGTGATTTTGATTTACATTTGTATCGGGCGAAGCTCGACGGCGGGCATCATCTGGCGCTGGTCAAAGGCAAGATCGACAAGAGCAAACCGACGTTGGTCCGCGTGCACAGCCAATGTCTTACCGGCGATGTTTTCGGCTCACGCCGATGTGATTGTGGAAATCAATTGCACGCGGCGCTTTGCCAAATCCAGGAGGAAGGCAACGGCGTCTTGGTTTACATGCGGCAGGAAGGCCGCGGCATCGGATTCGCGGCAAAAATTCACGCTTACAAATTGCAAGAGGAAGGGCTCGATACAGTACAGGCGAACGCCAGGCTTGGTTACCCAAGCGATTTGCGCGATTACGGCCTCGGCGCGCAAATCCTCTTCGACCTCGGTGTCCGCCAATTCCGTTTTCTAACGAATAATCCGAAAAAAGTTGTCGGCCTTGAGGGTTACGGTCTTGAGATGGTAGAACAGGTGCCCATCCGGAGCGAAGCCAATCCGCACAACATCAAGTATCTCGAGACCAAGAGAGTGAAGATGGGACACCTGCTGTAGGACGCTGGCCGGCCATGTCGATTTTGCATTTCGCAGCGCAATCCCACGAATTTGTCTTCCGGCGAATGACGAAGGTCGGAATGGAAGAAATGTCGAAATCAAAACGGCGATCTTTCATCATTCGAACTTCGCCATTGATCCGTGCTTCGTCATTCATGCTTCGTCATTCCTAAATGTCGAAGACTGTTCCGCCTCGGCCCATTGTTATTGACGGGAAACGCACGTTTATCATCGTGGCCAGTCAATTTAATGCGCGATATGTAGAGGGGCTGGTCAACCATGCCAAACAAGAATTGCATATCCTTGCGCCAAACGCGGCGATTTCTGTTCAGCGAGTGCCGGGGGCATTCGAAATTCCAGTTGTGGTAGGTGAGCTGGCGTCGAAGGGAATGGCGAACGCACTGATCGCCTGTGGTGTTATTTTGAAAGGAAAGACAGACCACGCGCAAAATCTGAACCGCTCCGTCACCGACGCGCTACAACGTATCGCGATTAGTCATGGTGTGCCGGTCATCAATGCCGTCCTCAGCTTCGACAACGAAACTCAGGCGCGCGACCGTTGCCTTGGAAGTGAGATCAATCGCGGAACCGAGGCCGCACGCGCCGCGGTCGAAATTGCTGATGTGATGTCAAAACTTCGCGGAAAATAATTTTATGGGCAAACGGCGAAAGGCACGCGAAGCGGCCATCCAATATCATTTCTGGCGCGACCTTCAACACGGTGATGGGCCGGAGCAGATCGGCGATTTCTGGGAATTTTGCCCTGCTACGCCACGCGTCCGCGAGTTTGCGCAGCCACTTATAGAAGGGATGGTGGTGCATCTCCAAGAAATTGACGAACGCATTCGGCGTTACTGCGAGAATTACGAATTCCATCGTATCTCGGCGGTCGATCGCAACGTCTTGCGGTTGGCGATCTACGAAATGCTTTATCGCGACGACATTCCGCCGGTCGTCTCAATTAATGAGGCGATTGAGCTGGCAAAAACCTTCGGCGGCGCGGAATCCGGCCGATTCGTCAACGGGATCCTCGATCGGGTAAAGAACGATTTAACGCGTCCGTTGCGTGAAGCTGTGCCAGCCACGCCAAAATCCTAATCAGACAAATAAAATCGGAGTTGCCATTCACCGGTTGTCACTCCGAGCGCAGTCTTTGTCGTATCAAGCTGTGTCGAGACATCCCTTAATATTTGCAGCGAGGGATCTCTCCACTTCGGCCGGAATGACAGAATAGAAACAAATGAACTTCCTCAAATCCCTCGCTCAAACTTTCGCGAACAAACCGATCGATTGGGATGAACTCGAAGAGTCACTCATCCGCGCAGATCTCGGTGTGCCGATGACAACTAGAATCATTAAGGCACTGCGCGAGCGAGAGGCCTGGTCACTCGTTGGCATCAATGACATTGTAAAAGTCGTAGGCGAGGAAATCGGCCGCATTTTGCCGGAGAATCCAGCGCCCATTCAGCCGCAAACCGCCAAACCAAAAGTAATTTTGCTCCTGGGCGTAAACGGCACCGGAAAAACAATATCAACGGCGAAACTCGCTCGTTACCTTCAGCAAAATCGACACAGTGTCTTGCTGGCGGCAGCCGACACATTTCGCGCGGCGGCCATCGAACAGCTCGGCATTTGGGCCGGACGGCTCGGCGTTGAAATGATTCGCGGGCAATACAACGCAGATCCGGCCGCGCTTTGTTACGAAGCGTATCAAGCGGCGGTCAAGCGCCAGATCCAATTTCTGATCTGCGACACGGCCGGCCGAATGCATACAAAAACGAATCTCATGGCCGAGCTGGAAAAAGTGAAGCGCACGCTTGGGAAAAAAGATCCCGCCGCGCCGCACGAGACGCTGTTGGTGGTCGACGCAACGACTGGGAGCAATGCGCTTAGCCAGGCGCGCGAATTCCAAAGTGCGATAGGACTCACTGGTCTGATTGTCACTAAACTCGACGGTAGCGGTAAAGGCGGAATCGTCGTCGCAATCCAAGATGCACTTGGCATTCCGACGCGCTTCGTTGGAACCGGAGAAAAGATCAACGATTTCGCGCCGTTTGATCGCCGCGCGTACATCGACAATCTGCTGTAGCGTGATGACGCGTTAAACCGCTAAAGCAATTTGTGATTCCTGGCTTTAACCCTTTAACTCTTCAACATCTCCCATGCTTGGCTTCATCGCGCGCCGCCTCCTGCAAATGGTGCCTGTGCTGTTCATCATCGCAACGATTACGTTCTTCATGATCCGCGTCGCGCCGGGCGGGCCGTTCGATACGGAAAGGAATACGACGCCAGAAATCCAAAAGAGCCTCGATCGATACTACGGCTTTAACCTGCCAATTTACCGGCAGTATTTGCGCTGGTTGGGCAACGCATTGCACGGCGACTTAGGGCCGTCGTATCGCTATGCAAACCGTACCGTCAACGAGTTGATCGCGGAATCGTTTCCGATTTCGGCCGAGCTAGCTTTTTGGTCGTTGCTGATCGCTTTGGCGCTCGGGCTCACCGCCGGGATCATCGCTTCGCTCCGGCCAAACAGTGCGACTGATTATATTGCCAGCTCGTTTGCCATGGTGGGGATCTCCGTGCCCAATTTCGTGCTCGGTCCGCTTCTCGTTTTGATCTTTGCGCTCAAACTCAACTGGTTACACGTCTCCGGTTGGGAAAATCCGATCGATCGCATCCTGCCCTCACTCACACTTGGAGCTTTGTACGCGGCTTATATTGCCCGACTGACCCGTGGCGGAATGCTCGAGATTCTTTCGCAGGATTTCATTCGCACGGCCCGCGCAAAAGGTGCATCCAACTTACGCGTAATTCTAAAGCACGCCTTGCGTGGCGGATTGCTTCCAGTGGTGAACTATTTGGGTCCGACGGCTGCCGCGCTCGTAACGGGCTCATTTGCAGTGGAGACAATTTTCCAAATTCCCGGCCTCGGGCGTAATTTCGTAAACGCCGCTTTCAATCGCGATTACACGATGGTGTTGGGAGCGGTGCTTTTTTACGCGAGCTTCATCGTCCTCTTCAATTTGATTGTCGATGTTGTACTCGTTTGGATGGATCCGAAACAGAAATTCGAATGAACGCGGTCGGTGAAACCACCGGAACCGACCAGGCGCTCGAACAGTCCGAGCGCGGGACATCGCTTTGGCGCGACACGTGGCAGCGTCTCGGAAAAAATAAAATGGCCTTGATCAGCGCTATCATTCTCATACTGATCGCGCTCGCCTCATTTATCGGACCATTTTTTCTGAAGCAGTCGTACGAGACTCAAAATCTTCAACTCGGCGCTATTTCACCAACTGCACGACATTGGCTCGGAACGGACACGCTCGGCCGCGATCTGTTTGTAAGAATTTTGTATGGCGGCCGAGTTTCGATGTCGGTCGGATTTTGCGCGACCGCAGTGGCTTTGACCATCGGTGTCTTTTACGGAGCGATCTCGGGATTCTTCGGCGGCAAAATCGATATTTTGATGATGCGTATTGTCGATATCATTTTCGCGCTGCCTTTCACCGTTTTCGTTATCCTGCTGATGGTTTTTTTTGGTCGAAAATTTGTGCTCCTCTTTGTCGCCATCGGGGCAGTGCAATGGTTGACAACGGCCCGGATCGTTCGTGGTCAGGTGCTCTCATTGCGGCGCCAGGAATTTATTGAAGCCGCGGAAGCCCTGGGCCTCTCCAAGCCGCGAATCATCATTCGACACATGATTCCGAACGCGCTCGGCCCGATCGTCGTTTATGCCACGCTCACAGTGCCTGCCGTGATGTTGCTCGAAGCTTTTCTGAGTTTTCTCGGTCTCGGTGTCCAACCGCCGATGAGCTCGTGGGGCGTGCTGATCAAAGAAGGCGCCGAAGTGATGGAAGAGTTCCCGTGGTTGCTGATTTTCCCTGGGCTCGTCCTCGCGGTCACGCTTTTCTCTCTAAATTTCCTCGGTGACGGATTGCGCGACGCCCTCGATCCGCGCGCGTCAAAAGAGTGAATAATGACTGATTACCGGTGAATAGAATTCACACGGATTGCATTTACCAATCATCAATCACTGATCACTATTCCTTTCCGTGCCTCCGTTGCTTCGCGTTGAAAATCTGCGCACGTATTTCCATACGCGCGCCGGCGTTGTCCGCGCGGTTGATGATGTTTCCTTTTCAATCGACCCGGGCGAAACACTCGGTATCGTGGGCGAGTCCGGCTCGGGCAAGTCGGTCGCGTGCCTTTCGTTGTTGCGGTTAATCCCCTCGCCTCCAGGACGAATTGAGAGCGGACGCGCACAATTTGTTGATGTCGATCTTCTAAGGTGCGACGAAGACGACCTGCGACGGATTCGTGGCGATCGCATCGCGATGATCTTTCAAGACCCGATGACTTCGCTCAACCCTTACATGCGCGTGGGCGACCAAGTGATCGAGCCGCTGATTATTCATAGGAAAACTTCCTGGGATCAAGCACGGCAGCGCGGGATTGAGGCGTTGCGCGCTGTCGGCATCCAAGATGCGGAGAGGCGTATGCGGACGTATCCGCATGAGTTTTCCGGGGGCATGCGTCAGCGCGTAATGATTGCGACAGCGCTAATTACGAAACCGGCGCTTTTGATTGCCGATGAGCCAACGACTGCGCTCGACGTCACTGTGCAGGCGCAAATTCTCGAATTGATTCGCAAAATGCAACGCGAGCTTGGCACCGCCGTGATTTTCGTTACTCACGATATCGGGATCGTTTCCGGTTTTTGCGATCGCGTGCTCGTTATGTATGCAGGGCGAATCGTGGAGAGCGCATCGACCGCGCAGATTTTTTACGAACCGAGGCATCCTTACAACCAGGCGCTGCAAAAGTCCATTCCGGCGCTCCACGAAAAAGCGGAGGCGCTTTACACGATCCCGGGTTCTCCGCCTGATCTCTCAATGCCGATTCCAGGCTGTCCATTCGCTCCACGCTGCGAACACGCGCAGGAAAAATGCACTACATCGACAATCGCGTTGAAGGAAGTTGCACCCGGCCATTTCTCGGCTTGCTTACGAATTCAATTAAAGGAGATCGACCTTGCTCCCGCTCACCTGACGGAAAGCTTGTCCGAAATGAACAGCTGAGCGCCGGAACCGGTCTAAATCTAAACCCTGGAGATTGGGAATGAAAAGCACGCGAGTGATACACAAGCGAACGTCGCACAAAACCTTATGGTTCGGTTTGCTTGGAGCCACTGTTGTGATTGTCGGCTCGATTTTGTTCGGGTATGCTCAAGGGCAGAAGAAGGAAAACGAGAGGATGAATCCGACGAAAGCAGTTCCCGGTGACGCCGAATTGCGAACTAAGCTTACCAAAGACCAGTACCGCGTCACGCGGGAATGCGGCACCGAGACTCCATTTCAAAATGCCTACTGGGACAATCACCAGGCCGGAATTTATGTCGATCTTATCACTGGCGAGCCGCTCTTCAGCTCGCAAGATAAATTCGACAGCGGTACGGGCTGGCCCAGTTTCACCAAGCCGATTTCGAAAGACAAAGTGGTTGAAAAAAGAGATTCCTCCTTCGGAATGGAGCGTACCGAGGTCCGCTCAAGCAAAAGCGATTCGCACCTCGGTCATGTGTTTGAGGATGGCCCGGCGCCGACGGGTCAACGTTACTGCGTGAACTCCGCCGCATTGCGTTTCATTCCGGTGGAGAAATTGAAAGAAGAAGGTTACGGCGAATATCTGGCGCTCTTCCCACAGGGGCAGTCCCAAAGTAATCAGCCGTAAGCGACAACCCGAAGTCTTCTAGGCTTGTGTCGACTCCGTTTCTCGAGGTCGAAGACTTGGAGACGCATTTTCCGGTCGAGACGGGATTGATTTTGAAACGTCGCCTTGGCTTCGTCCGGGCGGTTGACGGGGTGCGGTTGTCGATAAAAGAAGGCGAAGTACTCGGCGTGGTGGGCGAATCGGGTTGCGGCAAATCCACCCTCGGCCGCACGATCGTTCAATTGATTCCTCCCACTTCCGGAACAGTCATTCTGGAAGGGCGCTATTTAAATCAACTTCGCGGGCGAGAGTTGCGCCACGCGCGCGCCGATTTTCAAATGATTTTTCAAGATCCGTACTCGTCGCTTAATCCGCGCCTCAACGTGTTCGATACGCTCGCGGAGGCGATGCGAACTCATAAAAAGGTTCCGCGCCGCGAACTGCGGCCGCGGGTCACCACCCTTATGCGCAAAGTCGGTTTGCTGCCGCGCACGATGAAGAAATATCCGCACGAATTTTCCGGGGGACAGCGGCAGCGTATCGCGATCGCGCGTGCTCTTGCCGTTGAACCGAAATTAATTATCGCGGACGAGCCGGTCTCCGCCCTCGACGTTTCCATTCAGGCACAGATCATCAATTTGCTCGCACAACTTCGGCAAGAGATGAAACTTACGATCATCTTCATTTCGCACGACCTCTCGGTGGTGAAACACATCTCGGACCGAATCGCGGTCATGTATCTGGGAAAAATCGTAGAACTTGGTGAGGCACGCACCGTTTTGGAGAAACCGCTGCATCCATACACCAAAGCGCTCATTAGCGCGGTGCCAATTATCGATCCGAGACGCGAGCGCGAGCGCAAGCGCATCGTCCTCCCGGGCGATCCGCCTTCGCCGATGAATCCGCCGATCGGTTGCCGGTTTCATCCGCGCTGTCCTTATATGGTCGAAGCATGCAAAGCGCAGGTGCCGCCGCTCGTCGACTGGGGGGCGAATCACTTAGCAGCCTGCATCCGAGTGCCGGAAATTAAACAAGGAAGGGCGGTTCATCCGAACCATTTGGACGCCTGAGCTCAAACATGCCTAGCTTGGGCAAAATTGGAAAGGCGCTCGTGCTGCTCTAAATTTGGTAGATCGATGATGAAAAAGGACGATTTTGATTACGCGATTGAGAACACCCAGGTGATCCTCGCCCCGGAGCAGCAGATCGCGACCTTCGGGACCACGAGCTTTCACTTCTATCTCATCTCCGAGTTGATGGACCGCGTCGATCAGGTCCGGATTCGCAACGGCAAAATTCACGCTGAACGTCCACAGATTCTCACGCCGGAACATTTCAGTCGTTTGTTGCTCGAAGGATTTGGCGATAAAGCGCAACGTTACGTTGATCAATTGCGGGAATACGCACGGAACATCGCGGTGCTGCGTTACGGATTTCAATTTCGGAAAACGAATGTCACCGAAGAGACGATCCGTGACTCGGTTGACGCCGTCATCACGCGGACAAAGCGGCGCGTGGAAGAAGCGGAGGAACCGCTCAGCGCTGTTATTCAAGGTGTGGACGACGCCTGGGAAGTTTGCCTGCTCAAGTTCACCATCGACATGATCGAACGTTCTGCCGGCGGAAACATCGGCGATTTCCGCAAGCGGGGACTAATTTGAAGCTGCGGACTGTTCGAAGAACGGATGTGCCGCGAACAGATTAGTCTTGTGGGGCAGTCGGTCGACTGCGCATAAGCCGGCGGCTGTAACTAGGGTTCTAAACTTTCGGCTTTTGTCATTGCGCCCCTCTTGTCATTCTGCGCGTCCGCATCACCGCATTTTGAAAAACTATCTCCAACTTAATGTCAGCCTGCTCTATTGGATTTTGATCGCGCCGTTTGCCGGACAATTTTTCAAAATCTCACCCATCTTCCGGCAAATGGTCTTCATCGGGGTGCGCGCGGCGCCGATGGTCGCGCTGACGGCGTTTAGCGTAGGTGTGACTCTCGCCATGCAGGCAGCGCATTCTCTCCAACAACTCGGCGCGGAAATATATGTCCCCGACTTGGTGATGGTCACGCTCCTGCGCGAGATGGGGCCAGTTCTGATCGCGGTAATCGTGATCGGTCGAAGCGGCTCCGCTGTCGCGGCGGAACTGGGCACGATGAAAGTATCCGAGGAGATCGAGGCGCTGGAAGTGATGGCGATCAATCCGGTCCAGTATCTGGTCGTGCCGCGCTTTCTCGCCATGCTCGTGATGCTCCCCGCCCTCACGATCATGGGAAATTACATCGGCGTTTTTGGCGGCTGGGCCGTGTGCACCTTGGCACTTGATTTCAATACCGCCGGCTATGTTTTGCGCGCCTTACAAAGCGCGGACACGTGGGATTTGTATTCGGGAATGATCAAGAGCGGCGTCTTTGCCTGGATCGTTATCACGATCGCGTGCAACGCCGGGCTTCATGTCGAAGGCGGTGCGGAGGGCGTCGGCCAGGCAACGACGGCTTCTGTCGTCCAGGCTTTGCTGGCGATGCTGGTCACGAACGCGGTGCTAACTGGAATCTTTTTCTTTGGCGCATGAACTCCAACGAAGAACCCATCATCGAAGTTGTCGATCTTGTCCGAAAATTCGGGGATCGCGCCGTGATCGACGATATCTCCTTCAATGTCCACCCCGGCGAGACACTCGTGATAATGGGCGGCAGCGGTTGTGGCAAGAGCACGCTACTTCGACATATGATTGGTTCGATGAAACCAACTTCAGGCTCGGTGAGAATCTTTGGCGAAGAGCTCACAACCATGAACGAACGGGAAATCGGATGTGTCCGGCGTCGTTTTGGCATGCTATTCCAGTCCGGCGCACTGCTCGCCTCGCTAACCGTCGGCGAAAATGTTGCGCTGCCACTTTTTCAGCACACTGACAAGTCCGCTGATGAAATCGAACAAATTGTGAAACAAAAACTTGAGATGGTCGGCTTGACCGGCTTTGAAAATCTTAAGCCAGCTGAAATCAGCGGCGGAATGAAAAAGCGCGTTGGCCTGGCGCGTGCCCTCGCGCTCGATCCGGAGCTGCTCTTCAGCGACGAGCCGACATCCGGGTTGGACCCGATCATGACGGCGGTTGTTGATCAACTAACGCTCAAACTGACTCATGGAAGCCACATGACCGCAGTCGTCGTCTCACATGATATGACGAGTGCTTTTCGCATCGCGACGCGGATGATCATGCTCGGTCACGGTTCAATCGTCGCCCAGGGCACACCCGAAGAGATTCGGACGAGCACTAATCCGGAAGTGCACCAGTTTATCAACGGCGAGGCAGACGGGCCGATCCCGTTAAATCTCTCGCAGGATGAGCACGAGCATCATCAACATGTGAAGCCGCGGCCGTTCCTAAGCGCGCGGTATCGCTTTCATCATAAAACTCCATGAAACGAAATCTTTCCGACTACATCGTGGCCCTCTCAGTGATCTTGACCAGCTTGGTCCTCCTCGCGGCACTTACGATCGCGCTTACCGGCTACCACTTAAAAAAACCGACCCGCACGTTACAGATCAACTACGAAGACGTTACCGGCATTAAAGTCAATTCCGAACTTCGTTACGCCGGTGCGCCAGCCGGGCGCGTGATCGCGATGCGTCATTTGACTGCGAAGGAGCGTGAGTCATCGCCAAACAAAAGAGAAGCGGTGCGGGTAACAGTGAGTCTTGACGACGGAATTCCGCCGTTGCCCGCAGACGTGGTGGCAACGCTTAGCTCAGACACGCTGCTCGCACCGAAGTTTGTAGCGCTCTCCGCGGGCACGCCTGGCGGCAGCATCCTTGCGAACGACGCGGCGATCGAAGGCCATCCCGCTTACGGTCTCGACCAGATTACCGCGGCGGCCGGTCCGCTGCTGGATAACCTGAACGTCACAGTCGCGAACTTGAAAAACGATCTTGGCCAATTCACGCCGAAGCTTGGGCCACTTGCCGATTCGCTAAAAATAGACGTGGATAATTTACAGAACGTGGTCAAAAACCTCGATGGTGTATCCAAAGATGCGGACACGGTATTGGGCACAGCTGACACGTTCATCAGCGCGACTGACAAGCAACTTCAGGAACAGTTGAAACAATTGCACGTGGTTCTCCTGAATTTGAAAGTGGTCACTACCCACGCGAAGGCACTTGTTGAGACGCTCGCTGAAAAACCAAATCGCCTCATTTTCAGCGGTAAACCGGCCAAGCTCACACCCGAAGCAGAAATTCTCAGAAGCTCCAAACCTCTCCCGGCAAAAAGACCGTGATTGTAGTCGCGCGTTTGCGGCGCGTTGGGAACGGAATCGCAGATCCGTTGTTACGCGAATTTGGCGATTGAGATCAATCGCCCCTACCCTTTCGAATATCGACGCATCAGTTTGAAGAAGCGGAGAGTGTCGCGTAATGGATGGACGCTGCTCACTTCGTCGGAATAAACAGTGGTGATCGGAACCGATTCGATCCGATACCCTTGACGGCTGGCGATGATGAGCATTTCGGTTTCGTAATCGAAGCGGCGCGCGCCGACGAGCAACTCAGGAACCAATTGTCGATCTAACATGCGAAACCCGCATTGGGTGTCCGGGATTTCTTGCCCGCAAGTACGGCTGATCCGATTGCTCATGTAACGATTCACCATGCGTCGGACAAATGGCATCGACGTGAGGTTGTTCATGCGATTACCGAGGAACAAGCTGCGATCCGCTGCCAGGGCCGCTGCTCCGATAAAACGCTCGATTTCTTCCGGAAGATGCTGGCCATCAGCGTCGAGAATGATCATGTGAATAAATTGTCGATCCAACCAGTGCCGTAAGCCTGTCTTAATCGCTTCGCCTTTGCCGCGGTTCTGATTATGAACAAGGACTTCAGCGCCGGCTTCACGTGCGTGCTGCGCGGTCTTGTCGCTCGAGCCGTCATCGACGACGAGTACATGATCGAGCTGATTGCGCGTTCGACGAACGACGTCACTGATATGTTTTTCTTCACGATACGCCGGGATGATCGCAGCAGCTTTTAGACGAATTTCTGCGACCCGGCCCCGGTCCGCTACCGTCATCGGCGCACCACCGGGTGGAAATCGGCGGCGTGATAAGAACTGCGGACGAGCGGACCGGAAGCGACATACAGGAATCCCTTTTTGCGCGCGATGTCGCCGTAGTAATTGAATTGATCGGGCGTAATGTACTCCACGACTGGCAAATGTTTTGGGGTCGGGCGCAAATACTGGCCCATTGTTAAAACTTCGCAGCCGGCTTCACGTAAATCGTCCATCGTTTGAAAAAGTTCAGTCTCTTTCTCACCGAGGCCGAGCATCACACCACTCTTGGTCACAACCTTGGACGACAATTCTCTTGCGCGCCGCAAAACTCGCAGCGAACTGCGATATTTGGCACGCGAGCGCACGAGCGGGGTCAAGCGTTCCACGGTTTCCATATTGTGATTGTAAATGTCTGGTTCGGCGTCCAGCACGATTCGAATGCACCAATCCTGCGCGTGAAAATCCGGAACCAGTACTTCGACAATTACCAAAGGATCCATTTCGCGGACCGCCATGATCGTCCGCGCAAAATGATTGGCGCCGCCGTCTTTCAGATCATCGCGGGCAACCGCAGTGATCACGACGTGTTTTAATTTCATTCGACGCACCGCCTCGGCGACGCGTTGCGGTTCGTCTTCCTCCAGCGCGTATGGTTTAGCCGTTGTCACCGCACAAAAACCGCAGGCGCGGGTGCACCGATCGCCTGCGATCATCATCGTGGCCGTGCCCTGGCTCCAGCATTCCCATCGGTTCGGGCATTGCGCGCTTTCGCAAACGGTGTGCAAACGCAGATCCGAAATGAGCGCCTTTGTTGAAAAGAAAACCGGGTTCGAAGGCAGCCGAACTTTGATCCAGGGCGGCTTCCGTTCCTGGTGAAGCGCCGGATCGATTTTCGCGCAGGACATTATGCAAAGGTTAACCCACCGTTGCGGAGTTGAAAAGTTAAAGCATCGAAGCGCGCATAGAGGTCCTCATCGCTTCAACGCTTTAACTCTTCCACAATCACAGCTTCGTTCGACCCGACAATGCTTGATAAAGCGTTAACTCGTCAGCGGATTCCAAGCCGCCGCCAGCTGGCAAGCCGCGAGCGATTCGCGTCATAGTCACCGGCTTTTCTTTCAAAAGATCGACAAGGTAATTTGTGGTCGCTTCACCTTCGACATCGGAGGGAAGCGCAAAAATAATCTCAGAAATCTTTTCTCGATCCAGACGTTCGAGTAGTTCCTTGATCCGCAGATCCTCGGGACCAACATGATCGAGCGGTGAAATTCTCCCTCCAAGAGAATGGTACCGGCCACGGAAAGCGCTCGTCTTTTCCAGGGGAAGAATGTCGGTAGGCTGTTCGACAACGCAGAGCAACTCCGCTGAGCGCGAGGAATCCGCACAAATCTCGCAAATCTCTCCCGTGGTAAAGAATCCGCAGAGCTCGCATGGATGAATAGCTTGCCGGGTATCATTGATGGCACGTGCGATCTGATCCGGCTGATCGCTTTGCACGCGCACAATCCAAAGCGCAATTCGCTCCGCCGAGCGAGGCCCAACTCCTGGCATTTGTCGCAATTGCGCAATCAAATTCCGGAGCACTGCCGGATATTCGGTCCTTCTCAAAACGAGCTCGCAGGTTTAATCGGAGGACATCTCCGTGAGGTTCAGAGCGAGCGGCTCCAGCCGACGTAAATAGAATTGCAGCGGAGCATCGTCATCCGATCCTCGCGCCTTCTGAAACTCTGTGTACGCTTCGGCCCAACGTTTTTTTCGATAGAGCACGATCCCATTCCAGAAAGAGTCTCGGCGCGCGATATGCTCCGGCTTGGCCTCCGATGCAAGCCAAAGCGGCTCGTAAATTTCATGTCG
>Ga0209473_1000377_pt1 | contig 27284 bp, 28 predicted proteins | sample GraSoiAngelo_133_FD_185890 | JGI IMG/M metagenome (GOLD analysis project Ga0209473, IMG submission 185890) | Grasslands soil microbial communities from the Angelo Coastal Reserve, California, USA - 14_0929_05_20cm (SPAdes) (version 2) | ecosystem: Environmental > Terrestrial > Soil > Grasslands ...
GGCCCGTTGTACCCCCTGTGGCGCCCTTGCTCGCGTCATTTCCTTTGGCCGTTTGACCAGGAAGCGCCGTTCCGGCCGGACTGCCGGGCAGAGCATTGGCTGGCTTGAGGTTAGCAGTTCCCTGCGGCTGGGTTCCCTGTTGGGTTCCAGTTCCGGTGTGGGTCGCCGTTCCCGGCTGTGTCCCCGTTCCCTGCTGGGTCCCGCTCAGCAGCTTGGTCGCCGTTCCCGGCGGCGGTGCCGTTGTCGTGGTGGACGTGGACGTCGCGTTCACCGGGAAGACCTGCTTGGTCGACGTTTTTGCATTTGTATTGACCAGCGTGTTCGGTGGAATCGCCGCTTGGCCCGAGTTGATCGCCGCGGCCTTTGCCTTAAGCGTATTTGGGATTTGCGGCCCCGCGCCGGTCTGACCGGTCACGGCAGCGGTCGTAATGTTGTTCTGAACCTTCGGTGCCACGTTGATCGTGTTGTTGATGACAGTCGTGTTGTGGATGTTGTTGAAGATGATGTTGTTCGCCGGCGCCGCCACATACACCGGCGGCCGGACGTAAGCCGCCACCGGCACGAAATAGGGCTGCGGCAGGATGAACAACCCGACTGGGGCGAATGGCGGCGTCAGCACCACAAAATCCGGCGGTGGCGGCGGCAGGAAGAACAGGGGCGGCGGCGGGGGCGGCGCAAAGGCGAATTCGGGATCACCGAAATAGAATACGGGCCGATCGACGTAGACGAACTCGTCTGCCGGCGGCGGCGGCAGGTCGTAGTCGATCATCGCAAATGTCGGCGGCGGCTCGAGCGCAGCCGAGAGGATCGTAAGGCGCCGGCGGGCATCCCACGCATGCGGCCCGCGCGGATAGCGCCGCAAATAGGACCAATAGGCATCCGGCGTATCGGCGAGATAGGTGCGGCGCCAGGTGATCGCCTCGCGGCGCGCGGCGACGATCGCCCTCACCCGCCGCGCCAAGGGATCGCCGGGATAGGCGAGGAGAAAATCCTCGTAGCCCTGCATGGTGTCGCGCGTGAGAGCCGCGGTGAAGGCGTCTTGCGCGCCAAGATCGCGCATCGGCCGCTCGCGGATTGCGGCGACCTGATCCGGGGTGCCCTGCACTGGCGGTGCATCGGGCGCGCGATCGAAGAAGGTGAACGGCACCTGGATTTTCTGCGCATCCCACGGGATTTGCCCACCCTTGGTGTTTTCGCTGACGCGCAGGCGCAGGCGATCAAAAACGTCAGGCAGCAACAGGCCGCCGGTGCGGATCATTTCCGCCAGCGACTGCGCGTAGACGCCGTAGGGTCCGGGCTCGCCGGGTGCGACAGTGCCGGGCGCGGCGTTGAACGCGATCAGCGAGTTCGGCGCGGGATCGACCAGCGCAAGGCCGCTGGCGATCGGGTTTCCGCCTTCCACGAAAGGCTGCTGCCGCGCGGCATCGAGCACGAAGACGCTGGCCTTCAACGGCACCGAGGCGAGTTCGCGCGTATAATCGCTGACGCGCAGCCCCTCGATCGGAATGTCGGTGTCGCGGGTGATCGTTGAATCGACCGGAATGAAGTAGTTCTCGCCGGCGAGCTGCACGCCGTAGCCGGAGAGATAGACCATCGCGACGGTGTTGGCGGGATCGCTCTCCGCTTTCTGCATGAAATCGCGGAATGTTTTGCGGAGCGAGTCCGCATCGAGATCGCGCGCGCCGATGACGTCGAAGCCTGCAGCCTGCAGGGTCTGGGCGACCAGACCGGCATCGTTGGCCGTGGTCGCAAGCGGCCCCTTGGCGTAGGCGCCGTTCCCGATCACCAGTGCGACGCGCTTCTCCTGCTGCTGCGCGGCGGCCGGATCAAGAGATGCCGTCACTGCCGACGTCAGCAGCAGGCCTAGCGAAAAAATAAAAGTCGTCCTGACGAGTCGCATGGAAGTTCCGCCCATCATTGAAGGTCCCGGCGCGCATTCAGCTCCGCGCCAGCTGAACATTGTTTGAACGAATTGCGCTGCAATCAAGGCGCGCTGCGTAGCGCTCACGCGGGATCGACCTACAGCGTCTGCACGTCGACCACGCCAGATACCGCTTTGATTGCCCCGGCAATCTGCGGCGAGACCTTGAAGCGGCCCGGCAGCTTCATTTCCACTTCGGTTTCGAGATCAAGCATGATCACGAGCGACACGTCACCGTCGGCACCGTTCGGCGCCGCGGCCGGCTTCGCCTGCGGCCCGCGGGCCGCTCCGTTCTGAGGAGACGCTTCCGGCATATTAAGCCGCTTGGCGATGGAATCGAGCGGCTTGGTATCGCGAACGAAGATGCGCAAGCCCTTTTGCGTCTTGGCGGCGGCATCATCGAGGGGCTCGGCATGCAGCACGCGGGCTCGGATGTCCTCGCCCTGCAATTCGGCGCCCAACTGCAACAGCACTGCGGCACCGGGCTCCAGTACCTCGCGATATTGCGCGAGCCCTTCGGAGAACAGCACCGCCTCGAAATGCCCGGTCGGGTCTGAAAGCCCCATGATGCCCATCTTGTTGCCGGTCTTGGTGCGCCGCTCCATCCGCGACACCACCGTGGCGGCAACCTTGCCCGCGGTCGCCCCGGTTTTGACCGCGCGGGAGAACTCGGCCCAGGACTGCACCCTCAACCGCTTCAAGATGATCGCGTAGTCGTCGAGCGGATGGCCGGACAGGAAGAAGCCGATGGCGTCATATTCGCGCCGCAGCCGCTCGGCCGGCAGCCATGGCTCAACCTGGGGCAGCATGATGGTCGGCGCGTCGGCGGCATTGCCGAACATGTCATTCTGTCCGATGCTCGCGGCCTCATGGCTGCGCTGACAGGCGGCCAGGATCGCTTCGGCGCCGGCAAATACGCGGGCACGATTGGCATCGAGCGCGTCGAAGGCGCCGGCGGCTGCAAGACTCTCGATCACACGCTTGTTGATCGCGCGCGGATTGACGCGCGCGGCGAAATCAGCAAGCGAGGTGAACAAGCCTTTCCTGCGCTCCTCGACGATCAGTTCGACGGCTTGCGGTCCCACACCCTTCAGTGCGGCGAGCGCGTAATAGATCGTGCCGTCAGCCACCTCGAAACTGGCGCCGGAGCGGTTGATAGAGGGCGCCTCGACCTTGATGCCGAGCCGTTGCGCCTCGCTGCGAAATTCGTTGAGCTTGTCGGTGTTGTTGAGGTCCAGCGTCATCGAGGCGGCGAGGAACTCGACCGGATGGTGCGCCTTCATATAGGCGGTGTGGTACGACACCAGCGCGTAGGCCGCGGCGTGGCTCTTGTTGAAGCCGTAATCGGCGAATTTCGCTAGCAATTCGAAGATGGTCTCGGCTTGCGCTTTCGGCACGCCGTTCTTGACCGAGCCCGCAACGAAGCCCGAGCGCTGCTTCTCCATCTCAGAGCGGATTTTCTTGCCCATCGCGCGGCGCAACAGGTCGGCTTCGCCGAGCGAATAGCCGGCCATCACCTGCGCGATCTGCATCACCTGCTCCTGGTAGATGATGACGCCAAAAGTCTCTTTGAGGATCGGCTCCAGCATCGGATGCAGATATTCCGGCTCTTCGTCGCCATGTTTGCGCGCGCAGTAGGTCGGGATGTTCGCCATCGGACCCGGCCGATACAGCGCGACCAGCGCGATGATGTCCTCGAAACGGTCGGGCCGCATGTCGACCAGCGCCCGCCGCATGCCCTGGCTTTCCACCTGGAAGACGCCGACCACATCGCCCCGCGCCAGCATCTGGTAGCTTGCGGCATCGTCGAGCGGCAGGGTCGTGAGATCGACATCGACGCCGCGCCGCTTCAAAAGTTTGACGGCGACGTCCAGCACCGTCAGCGTCTTCAGGCCCAGGAAGTCGAACTTGACGAGGCCCGCGGGTTCCACCCATTTCATGTTGAACTGGGTCACCGGCATATCGGATTTCGGATCGCGGTAGAGCGGCACGAGCTCGCTCAGGGGGCGATCGCCGATCACGATGCCGGCGGCATGGGTGGAGGCGTGCCGCGTCAGGCCCTCGAGGCGTTGGGCGATATCGAAGGCGCGCGCGACCACCGGATCCTCGTCGCGAAAGGCCTGCAGCTTCGGCTCGCTTGCGATCGCCGCGGCGAGCGTGACAGGAGCGGCGGGATTTTGCGGAACGAGCTTGGTCAGCTTGTCGACCTGCCCATAGGGCATTTGCAACACGCGGCCGACGTCGCGCAGCACGCCGCGCGCCTGCAGGGTGCCGAAGGTGATGATCTGGGCGACCTGGTCGCGGCCGTAGCGCTGCTGCACGTAGTCGATCACCTCGCCGCGCCGGTCCTGGCAGAAATCGATGTCGAAGTCCGGCATCGACACGCGCTCGGGATTGAGGAAGCGCTCGAACAGGAGACCGAAGCGGATCGGATCGAGATCGGTGATGGTCAAGGCGTAGGCGACCAGCGAGCCCGCGCCCGAGCCACGCCCGGGGCCGACCGGGATGCCCTGCGATTTTGCCCATTTGATGAAATCGGCGACGATCAGGAAATAGCCCGCATAGTTCATGCGGGTAATGACGTCGATCTCGAAGGCAAGCCGGTCGCGATAATCCCCTTCCGAGCTTCCTTGCGAGAGGCCGTGAACGCTGAGGCGGTTGGCAAGCCCCTCTTCGGCCTGACGGCGCAATTCCGCGGCCTCGTCGCTCTCCGCATCCGCAGCGCTGGCGCCGACCGTAAACCGCGGCAAGATCGGCTTGCGCATGACGGGGCGGAACGCGCAACGTTCCGCAATCTCGATGGTCGAGGCCAAGGCCTCCGGCACGTCGGCGAACAGCACCGCCATCTCCGCGCGGGTCTTGAAGCGATGATCGGCGGTGAGCTGGGCGCGATCGGTCTCGGCGATCAGATGCCCGCCCGCAATACACAGCAGCGCGTCATGGGCCTCGTAGTCATCCGCGGTTGCGAAATACGGCTCGTTGGTCGCAACCAGCGGCAATCCTTTGGCATAGGCGAGATCGATCAGGTGGGCCTCGACGCGGCGCTCCTTCTCGATGCCGTGACGCTGCAATTCGACGTAAAGGCGATCGCCGAACAGGCTTGCCAGGCGATCGCAGCGAACGGCGGCGAGAGCCGCATGGTCCGCAAGCAGCGCCGCCGAGATCGGCCCGTCCGGCCCGCCCGTCAGCGCAATCAGATCGTCGGCGTCGTGCTCGAGCCAGTCGAACTTGATATGGGGGGATTGATGGACCGGCGTCTCCAGGAACGCGCGCGAGTTGAGCCGCATCAGGCTGCGGTAACCCCGCTCGCGCGATGCGAGCAGCACGATCCGCGCCGGACCAGCCAAATGCGCGCTGCGTGCGTTGGGGTCCTGGTCGCCGAAATCGACCGCCAATTCGCAGCCGATGATGGGCTGGATGCCGTACCCCGCCATCTTGTCGGAAAATTCCAGCGCCCCGAACATATTGTCGGTGTCAGTCAGCGCCAGCGCCGGCTGGCGGTCCGCTTTGGCGAGCTCGCCGAGCTTTGCGATCTTGATCGACCCCTTCAGCAGCGAATAGGCCGAATGAGCGTGGAGATGAACGAATCCGGCGCTGGACATGGTGGCGAGAAAGCTTTCGGCATCAGGGGCGGGCGCGATCGTCAGGCTCGGTCCGATTCGCCCCGCAATGGTGATACCTCAAGTGGGCGGAGTCCACGCGGAACGCGCCATTGCCGCGCGCTATCAGGCTTTTCCCCAGGCCCGTCCGGCAAGGCGCTCAGAACTGCGGAATAAGCTGCGCCCAGACCGCGATCATGCCGACAAACAGCGTAATCGACGCCAACGCCGCCGCTTCCTCGACGAAAATCCTCAACATCCTCGCCTCCTGACCACTTGGAACATAACGGGAACATTGTTCTCATTTTGTTCTGGCAGTCAAGGGACGGCGGTGCCCAACCTTGAGATCTGACCTGGATGGTTAATTGCAACGGTGGCCCCTGATCAGAATCCAAGGGCCTGTCGCGTCTAACCCTTCTTCGCCAGTTCTAGCCCTTGCTGGCGACCCCAAGCGATGCCTTCGGCGATTGCGCGCACCATGTTCTCGTTTGGTGAGCCCGCCCGCGCAAACGTGGCCCATCCGCGCTCGATTTGGCGCGCCTGTTTGAGGTCGGCTTCTGTAATTTCGAGCTGTTGGACTGGCATCGCAGAACCTCGTCGTGGCTGTTGTGCCCGATCATACGATTTCTGCTGGCGCATGAAAACGGGCGGCCGAGCAATGAGCATGCGCAGTCGTTGGCGCGGACGCACGAACGTGAATTGACGCGGACAAGGAAGACTGGCTGAGCTGTCGCAAGTGCCAACTGCTGGCCGACATGCGAACGGAGCGAAGCCATGCCAAAAGTGCTTCTCGTCGCCATCGTTTTCGCGCTCGCCCCGATGAGCGCGATGGCGCGGGACTTTCCGTTCTGCATCAAGGGCTGCGATTACGGCGGCGCGCACGGCGATTGCAGTTTTGTGAGCTACCAGCAATGCCAGGCCACGGCCGCCGGCCGGCTGGCCTACTGCGACGTCAATCCCTATTTCAGCGCAGCTACTGACCCCCAACCCGGCCGCACCCACCAATCCCGGAGAAAATTCTGATGCGCATTCTGGCTTTGGCGATCCCATTGATCGCAACGCTCGCAGCGGCCGCTCCAGCGAATGCGCAGACCTATGCACCCGGCTATCCCGTCTGCTTGCAGGTCTACGGCCCGATCAACTATTTCGATTGCCGCTATACCTCGCTGCCGCAATGCAACGCGTCGGCGTCAGGCCGCGCCGCGCAATGCGTGGTCAATCCGTATTTTGCCAGCGCGGAGGCGCCGGGACCAATCTACCCGCACCGTCGTCATTACCGCTAGCCGTTTCCAACAGCCTCGCTCGAGCCGCCGGCAACCGAACGCGACCCGACAGGCCGCGGGTATACGCCCACCAGATACAGCGCGGCGTCACGTCAAAGCGGTTACGGCGCTCGTTAGTGCGCTAGGACCGTTCGCTCGACGCTTCGGGTCTGCCAACCCGTCGGTGCATTGAGTGCAAGGGATGAATTGCCGACAATGACGAATTCGTCCCCCGGCCCAAGGACCATCTGCCGGCGCCAACAACTGAGAAAGCCGGTCGAGCCATCGATGATTTCCTGAAGCGGCCGCTGATAGCGGATGCCCCTCGGGCGCGTTAGCCAAATCGCGCGTTCGCCCCTGAGAGGCTGCTGTTCGCCGTGCAGATGCTGGTACAGACCGCCATGGCCGACTTCCATTTTGGTCGCAATGCGAGCATGAACCTCCCAGCGGCTTGGTTTGACGGCCGCTTCATTGAGAGCGTCCAGATCAGCGCATGAGTGCACAAAATACCAGTCCTCATAGCCCGGCCGGCTCTTCAGCCACGGCACCTCGGAAATCTGATAAGTCGCGCAAGATGCGAGCCCTGAAGGTGGCGCGCTCATGAGATCCGCCTGGAAATCCAGCAGCGCAGCGCCGTAGTCCCTCGAACTAAACTCGGCCAGGGGAGCATGCCAAAAGACATAGGCAATCATCGGTGACCTCCAGAGAAGTTTTCGGATCGAGCTTTTGGGCGCTGGCTTTGAGCACGGCGCGATCCTCGGTCTCAGATCACCACATACTGGGAGCGCTCGCGTTTGCGAGCTTCGGCAATGCCTCGCCGGCGATCATTTCCTTGAAATGGGGCGATTTCTGATGCGCATCGAATGCGTCTTCATCTTCGAACACTTCGTAGAAGAGAAATTCGGAAGGTTCGTCTTTCGACTGGTGGATCAAGAAAGCTTGAACACCGGGATCATTTTGCGCTTTGGGCATAAATTCCCGCAAAATCCCGGCGGCCGCCTCGGTCTCCTGCGGTTTCGCCTTCCAGAAAGCAGTCACGACAAGGCCATCTCGAAGTCGCTGATAATCAATCATGGTCCGATCTCCGCGAAGCGACATGCTCTCACCTAAGCTTATCCGCGATGGAACGCTTGGGCAGAGGGGAAGTTTCATTGGGATGGAGGCACCGCCGCGCGCGCAGCTGCGGCAGCTCCGGCAAATGCGCAGACCTACTAGACATCGCCGGCGTGTCTTCCACAAAAAGGCGCGTCACGCGATGCGCGTGTCTTTGGCCTTTGGGGAAAGACTTTTTGCGTGATCGATGAACGCGCGTAGCTTCGGGAGAACTTCCCGTCGCCCGGAGTGGTAGAGGAAGATCCCGGGCGTCGTTGGCGCGAAGGCCGTCAGCACATGCCTCAATCTGTGCTCGCCTAGCGCAGCCTTCGCGACCGGCTCAGGTATTTGCGCCAAGCCCACGCCTTCGAGCGCCGCGGCGAGCAGAGTCGGGAAGTCGTTGGCGATCAAAGGCCCCGCAACCGAAACCTCCAGCTGCCGGTTTCCGTCGATGAATCGCCAGAGCGCGATCGCGCCGTTCGATCGGCGCTGTCGAAGACAGGCATGGCCGCGCAGACCTTCCGGTCGCTTCGGTGCGCCTGCCCGAGCAAGATAGTCAGGGCTGCCGACCACCACGAAGCGAAAAGGTGGCGTCAGCCGCACCGCGGTCATGTCGGCGGCAATGAACTGTCCGAGCCGAATGCCGGCGTCAAAACCCTGCTCCGCGATATCGACAAGCTCCTCGCTCGCGGCGATCTCGAGCTGGACGTCCGGATACGCCGCACAAAAGGATGCGATCATCGGCTGCAGGATCAGCGGCACAACGGCGCGCGGCACCGCCAGCCGAAGTAGCCCCGAGGGCCGGCGGCCGAGATCGCGCGCTGTCTCGCCGGCCGCGAGAAGTTCCTCGAAGGCTGGCCTGGCCCGCGCCAGAAAACGCCCGCCTGCTTCGGTCAGGCCCACGCTGCGGGTGGTCCGGGTGAAGAGCGGCGCACCGATCCTGGCCTCGAGCGCCCGCACCGCCTGACTGATGGCGGATGGCGTCACGCCGAGGTCGGCGGCGGCGCGCCGAAAGCTCTTGTGCCTGGCCACGCCCAGGAAAGCTTCGATGCCGTCGAGCGCGCCCTGCCTGACTGTGAAGTTCTGCTTCATAAGTCATCGACATTATCGCGGATAGTAGCCCAAGGCCAGCGGGCCTAGCTTTGACTCCAATAGAAAGAGCCCTCGCCATGTCCTTGCCCAAGATCCTCGTCACTGGCGCCACCGGGAAAACAGGCGCCGTTGTCACCTCGGAGCTGTTGCGCGCCGGCTATCCGGTCCGCGCCATGGTACGGCGGGAGGATGACCGCAGCGCGCGGTTGAAGACGCAGGGCGCCGAGATCGCCGTCGCCGACATGAGCGATGCCGAGCGAGTCGCCAACGCGCTGAAGGGTGTCCGGCGCGCCTACTATTGTCCGCCTTACGATCCGTACATGATTCAAGGCGCGGTCGCTTTCGCGGTGGCCGCCAAGGAGGCCCGGCTCGAACACATCGTTGGTCTGACCCAATGGCTGGCGACCCCGGCGCATGCATCGCTCATGACCCGCCAGAGCTGGCTGGTCGATCGGCTGTTCTCGATGATCCCTGGGGTCTCCCACACTGTCATCAACCCTGGCTTCTTCGCTGACTCCTACCTGGTGTTGACCGGCGTTGCCGCACACCTCGGCGTCTTTCCCTGGATTTACGGCAATAGCCGCAATGCACCACCTTCCAACGAGGATATCGCGCGAGTTGCTGTCGCCGCCTTGATGGATCCCGCCCGGCATGAAGGGAAGAGCTACCGCCCAACCGGACCAGACCTCCTCGGCGCGGAGGACATGGCCAAGGCAATCGGCCGGGCGGTGGGGCGATCGGTCAGGGTTGTGCCGACGCCTATCTGGCTGTTCATGAAAACGGCCCGGATGGGGGGCTTGCCGATCGATCTCCTAAGCAACGTTCGCTACTACATCGACGATCACAAGCGCGGCGCCTTCGAGTTGGGCGCACCAACCACCGACGTGCTTGATGTGACCGGTCGCCTACCCGAAGACTTCGAGACGATCGCGCGTCGTTATGCGGCGCTGCCCGACAACCGGCGCACCCTCGGCAACTGGCTTCGCCAGTTCGCGCAGTTCATGGTGGCGCCATTGAGCCCTGGCTTCAATTTCGACCGCTACGACCGCGAACTGCGCCGTCCTTTCCCGTCGGAGCCGCAGCTCGCGCCCGACTCCACCGTCTGGCGGCGCGAGCACGCCATCGCTGAAGCCGTCAGGCCCGCGCTGCCGGGCGGCGACAAGGCTCGTCCCGCCGCCACCAGCCGCGCGCCGGCCTAACCCTCTGTCGATCGCCGGTTAAAACGACCGCAGACGATGCATGACAATCAAGGAAGCAACGCAATGCGAGACACGACATTTTCCCGACGCGACATGCTCACGGCTGCGGGCGCGCTCACCGTCGGTGCCGCTTTCGCGAAGCCGCTCAACGGCACTGCCGCCGAGCCCAACGGGGCTGGTCCAGAGCCCACATCCTGGGTGGATTCGGCGATGCCCGAGGTGACGCATCGCGTGATCGAGACGAACGGCATCCGCTTGCACGTGGCCGAACAGGGTGAAGGCCCGCTCGTCATCCTCTGCCATGGCTTTCCCGAGTGCTGGTATTCCTGGCGTCATCAGCTCGGGGCGCTGGCGAAGGCTGGGTTCCGCGCGGTGGCTCCCGACCTGCGCGGCTATGGGCGGAGCGACCGTCCCGAGGAGGTGGAGAAGTATACGATTGTCCATGACATCGGCGATATTGTGGGTCTCGTCGGCGCCTTGGGCGCTGAGCAGGCGGTGATCGCCGGTCATGACGCCGGGGCCACGATAGGATGGCAAGCGGCGGTTCTGCGCCCTGATCTCTTCCGTGCTGTCATCGCGCTAAGCGTGCCATTCCGGGAACGGGGGTTCGGCACCTCCGTCCCGCCGACGACGCTCATGCCGCAGAACAAGGATGCGATCTTCTACCAGCTCTACTTCCGGACCCCCGAGGCCGAAGCGGCGCTCGGCCGCGACGTGCGTCAGACGATCCGTTCCCAACTCTACACGCTCTCGGGCGACAGTCCGCCGCCCTCGGAGGCCGGAGGGTTTGCTAAAGGGATGCTGCCCCGGAAGGGTGGTTTTTTGACCAATCCGACATCCCTCCCGGCCTGGGTCACGGAGGCCGACGTCGATGTTTATGTCGCGGAATTCACGCGGACCGGATTCCGTGGTGCCCTCGGCTTTTACCGCAACGTGGATCGCAGCTGGGAACTCCTGGGCCCCCTTGCCAGAGCCGCGGTAACCGTTCCTGCGCTCTACATCGCCGGCAATCGGGATGTTATCGTTGCCGTGAACTCCCAGTATATCGCCAATCAATCGGCAATGGTTCCCAAGCTCCGGCCAGCTGTGATGCTGCCCGGCTGCGGTCATTGGACCCAGCAAGAGCGTGCGGCGGAGGTCAGCGCCGCCATGATCGACTTCCTTCGGAGCTTGTAGGCGAGGACGAGAACGCAGGCACGACAAGGTGGTTACTTTCGCCGGTTTCTCGATTTGCTACGGCGTCGTCGCGATTGGGCGCCATCCCCCATTAGCCCGAAAAAGCCGCCCGAAGTGCCGAAGGCCGCGCAACCGGTCGCATCACAAATCATGACGAAAGGATCGCGCTCATGCTTGACACCGCCTCTCTCTCCACTGCGTTCCTTGTCTATGTCGGCTTGATCGCCGCGATCCTCGCGGGAATGCTCCCGCGCGCATTCCGCGGAGCCGGCAAAGTGGTTGCACTGGGCTTTCTCGCGATTTGGCTTGCCTATGCCGGTGTGTTCAGCTGGTTCGCGCTGCTCCGCGATCCGAGCTTGCGGCCCCCCGGTGCTACGCTTCTCGTCGGGCCGGTTTTCGCCGTCCTGATCCTGATAACTGGCGTGCTGCCTGCTGGACGGCGTCTTGCGGCGAGCTTCTCGGTTGCGCTCCTGATCGGTTTCCAATTATTCCGGGTGGGGCCCGAACTGACAATCACTGAACTCTACTACCATGGCATCGCGCCGCGGCTACTGACGCTGCCGGGAGGCAACGTAGAACTTCTCGTCGCGCTCAGCGCTCCAATTTTCGCTTGGATGGCGGCACGGGGCACCATCGGCCGTCGGATCGCGTTTGGCTGGAATGTGCTAGGATTACTTTCGCTCTTCAACGTTGCAGCGCGTTCGGTGCTGAGTGCTCCGGGTCCGCTGAATTTTCTCCATACCGAGGTCCCGAACCTCGCCTTCGTCGACTTCCCGTTCGGACTTATCCCCGGGTTCATGGCCCCGCTTGCGTTTGCGATCCACATGCTGACCTTTCGCGCTCTGAGCCTGGCCAGTCGGAGTTCAAGAGCCCAATGGAATGATCGGTCCGCCTCCGCCGCCTCAACCTGAGAACTCTTCGACCGATTACCCTCACACGACAAACTCCCGCACACCGGGGCGACGTGTCGGAGGGGAGCCAACCTCGCGATCGGCACGTTTCCCCGCAAGCGGGCGAGGTGACTCGAAGCACCGGCTGTTTGAAATTCGAATCCAGATCTAATCGAGCTCGACGACCTTCCCGTCGACCAGCGACACCCGCCGGTCCATCCGGCCCGCCAGATCCAAGTTGTGAGTAGCGATCAGCATCGCGACGCGCGTCGCCTTGACGAGCTGCATCAGCGCCTGGAACACATGATCGGCGGTATTGGGATCGAGATTTCCGGTCGGCTCGTCCGCCAGCAGCGCTCGCGGCGCATTAGCAACGGCACGGGCGAGCGCAACCCGCTGCTGCTCGCCGCCGGATAGTTCGGCAGGCCGGTGTTTGACGCGATCGCTCAAGCCCAGATAGGAGAGAATTTCGGCCGAGCGTTTGATGGTCTCGGACCGTTTGAGGCCGCGGATCATCTGCGGCAGCATGACGTTCTCGAGTGCGGAGAACTCCGGCAGCAGGCGGTGCGATTGATAGACGAAACCGATTTCGGTGCGGCGGATCTGGGTTCGCTCCATATCCGAGAGTTGCGAGGTCGGCGCGCCCGCGACATAGACTTCGCCCTCGTCGGGGCTTTCGAGCAGGCCGGCGATATGCAGCAGCGTCGATTTGCCCGAGCCGGACGGCGCCACCAGCGCGACCGATTGCCCCGCCCACAGGGCCAGCTTGACGCCGTCGAGGATGACGAGCGGCGCCTCGCCCTGCATGTACTGGCGTTTTATCTCGTGGAGATAGATGACCGGTACATCTTCCGTCCCCTGCTCCATCAGCCCCTCACTCGTACCGGAGCGCTTCGATGGGATCGAGGCGCGCGGCGCGCCACGACGGGTAGAGCGTGGCGAGAAAGGACAGCGTCAGCGCCATGATCACGACTGCCGAGGTCTCCCCGAAATCGATGTCGGCCGGCAATTTCGAGAGGAAATACAATTCCGGCGAGAATAATTCGGTGCTGGTGAGCCAGGACAGGAACTGTCTGATCGATTCGATGTTCAGGCAGATAACCAGTCCGACGAAAAATCCGGTCAGCGTGCCGACCACGCCGATCGCAGCGCCCGTGATCAGGAACACCCGCATGATCGAGCCCTGCGAGGCTCCCATGGTGCGCAGGATCGCGATATCGCTGCCTTTGTCCTTGACCAGCATGATCAGGCCGGAAACGATGTTGAGGGCCGCCACCAGCACGATCATGGTCAGGATCAGGAACATCACGTTGCGCTCGACCTGGAGCGCGTTGAAGAAGGTCGAGTTGCGTTGCCGCCAGTCCACCAGGAACACCGGCCGGCCGGCGGCCTCGGTCACAGCCTTGCGGAAAGCGTCGATGCGATCGGGGTTGGTGGTGAAGACCTCGATCGCGGTGACATCATTGTTGCGGTTGAAATAGGCCTGCGCTTCGGCAAGTGGCATGAACACCATGCCCGCGTCATATTCCGACATGCCGATCTCGAACACGGCCGATACCTTGTACGGCTTGATGCGCGGCGTCGTGCCCATCGGCGTCACGGCGCCGCGCGGCGATACCAGCGTGACGCTGTCGCCGGCGTGCAACGACAATTGATCGGCAAGTCTGCGGCCGATGGCGACGCCCTGCCCTTCGTCAAAGCCTTCGAGCGTGCCCTGCTTGATGTTCTTGGCGATCGAGGTGAGGTTGTTCAGATCGTCGGCGCGGATGCCGCGAATCAAGACACCTGAGGCGTTGAACGGCGAAGATGCCAGCGCCTGGCCATCCACGACCGGCGCCGCCAGCCGGATGCCCTGCACCTGGCTGATGCGCTCGGCGACGTCTTTCCAGTCGGTCAGCGGCGATTCCAGCGGCTGCACCAGGAGATGTCCGTTGAGGCCGAGGATCTTGTCCAACAATTCCTTGCGGAAGCCATTCATCACGGCCATCACGATGATCAGCGTCGCCACGCCAAGCATGATGCCGAGAAACGAGAAGCCGGCGATGACCGAGATGAATCCTTCCCTGCGGCGCGCCCGCAGATAGCGCCCGGACAGCATCCACTCGAACGGCGCAAAAGGGGTCGTCTGGATTGGTTCGTTCACGGTCTCATCCATCGCTCGATCATCCCATGATTCGGGGTCAATTGTGGCCGGATTGGCCGACTAACGATGCCCGCGGTGGATAATAATTTATCCGGCGATCTTTGCGACCACGTCAGCGTGAGCCAAGTTCTCGCGCGAACCATCGCTGCGCCGCTTGATCTCGATCCTGCCTTCGGCAAGCCCTTTGGGCCCGATCATGATCTGCCAGGGAATGCCGATCAGGTCGGCGGCGGCGAACTTGGCACCGGCGCGTTGGTCGGAGTCGTCGTACAGGACCTCGACACCTCGCGCCCTCAATTCGCGATAGAGCTTTTCGCAAGCGGCATCGGTGTCGTCAGCGCCCTGCTTCAGGTTCAAAATGATAGCCTTGAACGGCGCGACCGCTTCCGGCCATTTGATACCGGCATCGTCATGGCAGGCCTCGATGATGGCGCCAACCAGGCGCGAAATGCCGACGCCGTAGGAGCCGCCATGAATCGGCATCTCGGCGCCATCGGCGCCGGCGACGGTGGCCTTCATCGCGTCGGAATATTTGGTGCCGAAGTAGAAGATCTGACCGACTTCGATGCCCCTGGTATGAACCCTCTTGTCGCTCGCTACCTCGCGCTCGAAGCGCGCGGCATCGTGTACGTCTTCGGTCGCGGCGTAGACCGAGGTCCACCGCTCAATGATCGGCGACAGGTCGCCATCGTAGTCGACGTCCTCGCCGGGTACCGCCAGATTGAGCACTCCGCTGTCGCAATAGACGCCTGACTCCCCGGTCTCCGCGAGCACGATGAATTCATGGCTGAGGTCGCCGCCGATCGGGCCGGTTTCGGCACGCATCGGGATCGCCTTCAACCCCATCCGCGCAAAGGTCCGCAAGTAAGCGACGAACATCTTGTTGTAGGAACGCCGCGCCGCGGCCTCATCGATGTCGAAGGAATAGGCGTCCTTCATCAGGAACTCGCGGCCTCGCATGACGCCGAAACGCGGGCGCTGCTCGTCGCGGAACTTCCACTGGATGTGATAGAGATTGAGCGGCAGGCTTTTGTAGGATTTCACGTAGGCGCGGAAAATCTCGGTGATCATCTCCTCGTTGGTGGGCCCAAACAGGAGTTCGCGCTTGTGCCGATCGGTGATGCGCAGCATTTCCGGGCCGTAGGCGTCGTAGCGTCCGCTTTCGCGCCAGAGATCGGCAAGTTGCAGCGTCGGCATCAACAGTTCCAGTGCGCCGGCGCGGTCCTGTTCCTCGCGCACGATTTGCTCGATCTTCTTCAGGACCCGGAAGCCCAGCGGCAGCCAAGCGTAGATGCCGGCCGCCTCCTGCCGCATCATGCCGGCGCGCAGCATCAACCGATGCGACACAATCTCCGCCTCTTTCGGATTCTCCTTCAGGATCGGCAGGAAATACCGCGACAACCGCATCAGCACACCACAAGAATCGGCGGGGAGAGCAGTGAAAGCGGATTGTCGCGGAAAACACAAGACCGGGATTTAGGAAAAGCCGCTAAGCTAGTGGATTTCCTCACATTTTATCGATCGGGCAGCCGCGACGCAAGCGCTTGTCTCGCCGGCACGTCGAAATCGTCTTCCCGCACGATCCCCCGGACGGCGTCACATCTTCATGTCGGATGGCATCTTCTTCATGTCCATCTTGGCGGCACCCGCAGGCCCCTGGGCGCCCACACCCTGCACATCGAGCGAGACCTGTACCTTGCCGGCCTTTTCGAATTCGAGCGTCACCGGCACTTTGTCGCCCTGTTTAAGCGGGCCCTTGAGGTCCATCATCATCAGATGATAGCCGCCCGGCGCAAGCTTGACGGTCTTCCCAGGCTCGATCGTGAGACCCTTGTCGAGCGGCCGCATCGTCATCACGCCATTTTTCATGCTCATCTCATGCATCTCGACCTTGGCAGCGACGTCAGCGGAACCGCCGATCAGCCGGTCCGGCGTGGAACCCTTGTTCTCGATGGTCAGATAGCCGCCGCCGGTCTTGGCTCCGCCCGGCGTGGCGCGGCTCCAGGCTTGCGTGATCACGAGATCGCCGGCCTTGACCTCGTCGGCGCGGAGAGGCGTTGCAAGGAAATGCGCAAGCAAGGCTGCGGACGCGATCGCTGTGAGCATAAGCTTTTTGATTCGCATGGATTGGCTCCTGTTTGTCGTTTATTGCACGAGGTGAGCGGCGGGATGCAGCGTGCCGAGCACACCGACCACGGCGAAGAGAAAAAGCCCAAATCCGATCTCGATCAACGTATTGCGCGAAAGCCCGCGAAGCGCATCCTGCTGCGTATCGGCGGAGGGCAAGGCGAGACGCGGCATCAATGAGAGCCGGTTGATGGCGGCAAACGCCAACATCGCGGCGAAGACGGCGAGCTTGAGCATCAATAGCTGCCCATAGCCCGTGATAACCAGCGCGTGGAACGAACCGACCAGGATCCAGGCGTTGATGATGCCAGACAAGATCAGCGTCGCGACGCTGGCTATGCCGAGCGCCGAGAACCGCTCGACCACGTCAAGTTCCAGCCCTACCCGGCCCTGATGGTGCTTGCCAGCCCCGAGCAGAAGCGCGAGCGGCACTAAACCGCCGATCCAAGCCGCCGCGGCGGTAAGATGCAGGACATCGGCGCCGAGATGCAGATAGCCCAATTTGTGCGGCGTTGACGCGGCATGGCCGGTCCAGGCGATTGATGCAATCAGGCCCACAGCCGCCCCAAGCCCCAGCCAGCGCCAGAATGCCGAGCGCTCGAAGGCCAGGCAAAACGCCAGCAGAATCGCCAGCGCCAAGCGGATCTGCGACACCGATCCAAACTGCGTCAAGTTGAGCACGTCGCGCAGCGCCCCCGACGTTATTGCCTCGCCAAGGCTCTCGTCACTCAATGACATCGTCAGCAACAGCACCCAAGCCAGCCCGGAGATCACGGCGACGGCGAGACTGATCCAGGCCACGTACCGCGTTTGCGTCCGGAACGGTTTTGCGGCCGCTTCTTGCGACCGCAAAGCGGGGTTCGCCACGACGGCCTGGAACACCAGCGTTCCGGTCACGATGGCCGTCGCCGCGAAATGTATCGCACGCGTGGCAACCATGGGTCCGCCGTCGGCCGCACCGAACCAGTCCATCAGCCGGCCCTTACCGCTACTGGCCGACTTGGAAGGTGAAATTGCCGTTGGTGGTATGGGTGTCCACCGAAAGCACCCGCCAGTTCACGTGATAGGTCCCGCCACCGACGGGCCGCAACGACACCGCCATCTGGGTGCCGCTGACCCGGGCTTTGCCGGTATCGACGCGCTCGCCGGCGGCGTTGGTCACGGTGACGGTGCTGAAGGCCGGCTCCAGCTTCTGGGTAAACCACAGCGTCACTTCGCGCGGCGGTGCCGCTACCTTGTTGCCGACACGGGGCTCGGCATGGTCGAGAAACGCGTGCGCGCCCACTTCGCCGGTCGCAAACCAAAGCAGCAGCGGGATCACCGCAATCAGGGATAAGCGTCGCATGGTCAATTCCTCGCAAAGGGGCTTGCGGGCTGAACCGGGCCGCCGAAGATCGGCTTGCCGATGCCGCGGGGGTCGATGTCGTCCAGGTAGAAATGCAGTTGCGCGATCACCCCGACGTTGGTCCCGCTTTGCCGGTTGATTGGAATCAAGGCCTCGATAGCGAACTGAAACGTGTTTCCGACCCAGATGACGCCAGGATTGATGGTCCCTGTCGTCTGTGTGCCCGATGTCAGCGTATTGGCCACCGGTGTCTGCAGGGTTGCCTCGACCAGCGGGATCAGGTGATTGATGAATTCCGGCAGGCCGAGATCAATCACGGCGGACTTCAAATAAGGCATGCTGTATTGGATAGTTCCGCCCCAATTCAGTACACGCGGTTGGAATTCCGTATCAGCACCTACATCGCCGCTATCGGGGTCCACGCTAAATGTGGTGGTCGAATTTCGGCCGGGTATCGCGTAACCGACCTGGCCGGTGACGGCGACTGGCCTGATCCACGACAGCGTGTCGGGAAGATCGCCAAGACCTTTGCCGAAATAGATCGTCGGCGTGTAGGTGTTGAACGGGTCTGCGCCGACGCTCTGGGAACCCGTCCCGCCCCATTCGACGCTGACGCCGACCGATATGACGAACTCGTGTTCCGGATTCTTGTAGACGCGGTATTTGAAGGTCGTTTCGAAATTCTGAAATCCGTTCGCGCTCATCGCCATCGGATCGGTCGGACGGAGGAAAGTGTAGGTCGAGCCCAACGATATCGCGAAATCCTCGGTGATCCGTTTGGAAAACTCGCCGGATATGTCGCGTTGCCGGACCGGCGGATCGTCGCCGGTCTTGAAACTATCGACGGTCGGAAACGAGAGCTCATCGTTCACGCCGGGGTCATCGATGCCAAGCGTGGCGGGAAAGAAGCGATTGCCGACGATTTCGTGGGCGACGCCTTGATTGAAGGGAACGAGCATTATCGCGAGCCCTGGCAGGCCCGCGCGCCAAAGACGGATAGACATGAAAATTCTCCGCAACTTTTAAGTCGTGAAAGCATGAGCGCGGCCGATGGCCGCCAAGTTCACGTTAGCTGCGGTGGCGCGCGCGCCTGGGTGTTCGAGCCGACCCGCGCGGCCCGCATACTGTCCGTAGGCTCCAGCCACGAGACGCGCTGGTAGAGGCGTTGGAGGCTTACAAAAATAAACGGCGGCGGATCGACGGAAATTGCCGCGCCATGACCGGCCGCACAAAGCACGCAGCAAATTCCGTGATCACGCTGGGTCTCTCCCGGCGCCGTCTGCGTGTCCGCCGAAGCCGCGCTGTCGTGGCAAATCGAGGCTGCCAGCACGGGATCGGAGGCAGCGAAAGCGACCATGCGAAACGCCGCGATCGGTGCAACCATTTGCACCAGGATCGAGAGCAGCACGATTGGAATGAAGACTTCCAGTCGCCGTCGCATGATTTTCCCCAAAACGCCTTGGGCGTCGTAGCACCCGTCTAAACCGTTGTCGAGAATGCTTTCAGCGCAGCGCGGGAGAGCTTCTGACGTGCGATTCTCCCGCAACACGGCGCCACTGCGGGAATAAATTCGAGTTGTGGGGTTTGTTGTTGCTGACACCCGCGTCTGAACAACAAGAGGAAGGTATTCTGCCATGACATCCAGGACATTCGCCGCCATCGCGGCAACGGCCGTTATTTGCGCAAGCTCGCTCGCGTTCGCGCAAATGATGCCTGCAAAAATTGCCGACACAGCAAAGGGCAAGGCGTTGGTGGATGGCAAGGGCATGACCCTCTACACTTTCGACAAGGACGGCGGTGGAAAGTCGATGTGCAACGGCCCCTGTGCCGATAATTGGCCGCCGCTGATGGCCAGCGCCGACGCCAAGTCTTCCGGTGACTGGACAGTGGTCACGCGCGACGACGGCAAGACGATGTGGGCGTATAAGGGAAAGCCCCTCTACGCGTGGAAGAACGACAAGGCCGCCGGCGACACCGATGGAGACGGCAAGCTTAACGGCGCGTGGCACATCGCGACGCCGTGATCCGCCCGAGCCCGCCCCATAGCGCTCACCCGGACAGGTTTCGAGGAGAGCCTCAAATAATCTGGCCCTACCAGCATACCTCGAATGTCCCCACCTTCCATTCGGCCATGGTCAAATTCCAATCATTACGCAGCCTGCTGCAATTTTGAACAATCGTTGCTGAAAATGATGACAAGACGAAAAAGATGGTCTAGCAATGCGGGCACAGACTAGCCGCAAGGCTCAGTCTGGTGGTCCAAGTCTCGGGAGGAGCCCTGGCGCGCACAAGCAGCGTCGCCCCGTCAATCAAGATCAAATCCAAATTTTCGGGGAAAAGGGTCGACACAATTTTTAGAGCAGGGCTTCACCGCCCTGCTCTTTTTTCTTTAGAGCAGGGTTTCGCCGCCCTGCTCTTTTTCGAGACGATCTTGCGATACCTCGATGACGGCTTCCGCCAATCCGATCCAGCAAAGTTTTGAACGCGTCGCCGAGCGCTGTGAGGATTTGACGCCGCTCGTCTATCACCGCCTGTTTCGTGAACACCCCGAGGCACAAGCCATGTTTCGCAGCGAACGCGGCGAGCTGGTGAAGGGTTCGATGCTGGCGTTAACGATCGAGGCGATCCTGGATTTTGCCGGCGACCGCAGGGGGAGTTTTCGCTTGATCGAGTGCGAAGCGGCATCGCACGATGCTTACGGCACGCCGCGCGAATTGTTTGTCGCGTTCTTCGGCGTGATCGCGGCGACCTTGCGCGAGGTGCTGGGCATCGACTGGTCGCGGGAGATCGACGCGGCGTGGCAGAAACTGCTGGTCGAACTCAACGATGTGATCGTTCAGCCCCAAGCACAAATGCGATGGCGTTGGCCGAAGGCCTAATGCCGGGTGCCTGCAAAGCAAGTGGCGCGAACTACCCGAGTGTGAGAAACTGTCCTCCTCCGGCGGCGCATGCAATGACGCCGTCGGTGACAAAAACGTGGCAAACAGGGAGCGAGTGATGTCCGGGACCGACAAATCCTCAACGACCAGGCGCGAACTTCTTCAGGCGGCGGCAAGCGCCGGCGCGGCGACAACCCTGCTCGGTGGGCTGGGCGTGAATCCCGCGATGGCAGCGGAAGTGGGACGCTCAGAGAAACCATTGAAGGCCGCATTCTCCAACGCGGGCCTGCAGGCCACCTGGTGCGCCCAGGGCAAGCAGGCGGCCGAATGGTGGGGCAAGCTGTTCAACGTCGAGGTCACCTGGTTCGACGGCCAGCTCGACGCCGTCAAGCAGCGCGCGGCCATCGACAACATGGCCTCGCAGAAATGGGACTTCGTCGCCATCCAGGCGTTCGGCATCGGCACGCTGACCCAGCCCGTGCAGAAGATGATCGATGCCGGCACTCCCGTGATCGACATGGACACGCTGATCGCGCCACTCGACCAGATCAACGTCCACGCGTTTCTCGCCCCCGACAATGAATTCATGGGAGCCTCGGTGACGCAGGCGCTTGTCAACGCCATCGGCGGCAAGGGCAAAGTGATCATGACGCAGGGCGCGCTCGGCCATACCGGCGCGCAAGGCCGCGCCAAGGGCTTCAACACCGTGGTGAAGCAGTTTCCAAACATCGAGGTGCTCGATACCCAGCCCGCGGATTGGGACGTGTCGAAGACGGCGCGGCTATGGGAGACCTATCTCACCAAGTATCCGCAGATCGACGCGGCCTTCTTCCACAATGACGATATGGCGCTGGCGGCCTACAACATCATGAAGGCGCACAACCGCACCAGCATCCTGATCGGCGGGGTCGACGCCATGCCGCCGGCGATCCAGGCGGTAAGCGAAGGCCGTATGTTCGCGACTGTCCGCAATCCTTCCTGCCGTATCCATGGCGGAGCCATCGTCGCCGGCGTCGCCGCGGTGACCGCGGACGAAAAGAGCGGTAAGGGTATCCCGAAAAGCGTCGTGACGGATGGTCCGGTCGTAACCAAGGCCAATGCGGCGGGGATGCAGTGGATGGAGGATCATTTCCTGATCTGAGCCGTGATGCCGCAAGGCCGCTCGCCCATCCTCGAACTGCAAGGGATCACGAAGGCCTTCGGCGGCGTCGAGGCGCTCCGTGGGGTCGACTTCGTGCTCTCCGCCGGCGAGATCCATGGTCTCGTCGGCGAAAACGGCGCCGGCAAGAGCACGCTGATGAAGATCATCGCCGGCGTGCATACGGAGTTCTCGGGCCGTTTGTTGCTGGATGGGCGCGAGAGCCGTTTTCGATCGGCGCGTGACGCGCACGCGGCCGGCATCGCCATGGTTCATCAGGAGCTCAGCGTTGCGCCTGATTTGTCGATAGCCGAGAACGTGTTTCTAGGCAGCCAGCCCACCAACCGCTTCGGTTTGGTGCAGTGGCGGCGCATGGCGCGCGAAGCCGGTGAGCAGCTGGCCAGGTTCGGCATCGACGTCGATCCGCTTTCCCGGCTCGGCGACCTGCCGATCGGCCTGCAGCAGTTGATCGAGATCGCCCGCGTCCTGTTCTCAGGCGCCCGCATTATCATCCTTGACGAGCCGACCTCCGCCCTTTCGCCGCCGGAGGTGGAGCGTCTGTTTTCGACCCTGCGACGCCTGCGCGACGAGGGCACCGGCATCATCTTCATTTCCCATTTCATCGAGGACATCCTGCGTGTCTCCGACACGGTGACGGTTTTCCGCAACGGCAGGAAGGTCGCCGAGGCGCAAGCGGCCGACACCAGCAAGGCTGCCCTGATCGAGGCCATGATCGGCAAGGGCCGCGAGGCGCTCGAAGAGAGCTATACGGAGGACATCCCGCTGCCGCCACTGAGCAATCGGCCGGTGGTGTTGAAGGCAAGCGGACTTTCGCTCGCCCGCAGCCTCAAGGACGTCTCGTTCGAGGTGCGCGCCGGCGAAGTCCTCGGCATCTACGGCTTTATGGGGTGCGGGCAGCTCGAGCTGGCGCGCATTCTCTTCGGCAAGCTCAGGCCCGATCACGGTGGGCTTGTCGTCGCCGGCGGCCACGCGACCTTCGCCAGCACGGCCCAAGCCCGGCGAGCTGGCATCGCCTTCGTTTCCGAGAGCCGCCGCGACATGCTCTTCCACCAGGAGCCGGTCTACAAGAACATCTCGGTCAGCATCCTCGATCGCATTTCGCGCCTGTTGCTGAAGCCGTCCCGCGAGCGGTCGATCGCAAGGCGGCAGGTCGAGCAGTTGCAGATCAGGCCGGCGGCCGTCGAGCTCAACCTCGGCATGCTGTCGGGCGGCAATCAGCAGAAAGTCGCGCTCGCGAAGTGGCTCTCCTATCCGCCGCGTCTTTTGGTGCTATGTGAGCCGACGCGCGGCATGGATGTCGGCGCCAAGAGCGACGTCATCAATATCATCCGCGATCTGCGTGCGCGGGGCCTCGCCATCATCGTGCTCTCGACCGAGCCCGAGACAGTTCTGTCGCTCGCCGATCGCATCCTCGTGCTGCGGCGCGGCGCGGTCGTGCGCGAATTCTCCGATGAGGCGATCAGCAAGGATCGGCTGCTGGAAGCGGCGTGAGGAGGCGCATGTGGTAACTGGTGAAGGCATAACAGTATCGGCGGGGAAACGGAAACGGCCGCGCAAGATCGCCGGACTATTGCGCTCGCAAATGCGCAATATCGCGCCGTTCCTGACGCTGATCTGCTTGAGTGGCTTCTTTGCCGCGGCAAGCCCCTCTTTTGCGACGCTCGACAATGTCGGCAATATTCTGACCCAGGTTTCGGTCACCGGCATCATCGCCGTCGGCCTCACCTTCGTCATCCTCTGTGCGGAGATCGATCTGTCGATCGCCGGCATCGCCAACGTCACCGGGATTGCGGTTGCCTATTTCACCCAGCAGGAATCCTACGTCAATATCGCCAACATTCCGATGGCAGGCTGGGCCGCGATCGCACTCGCGCTGGCGCTTTGCGCGTTGCTCGGTGTCGTCAACGCGCTCGGGCTGACGGTGATCGGTATCCCCTCCTTCATCATGACGCTCGCGATGATGCAGATCGCAGCCGGTATATCGGCGCTGCTGGTGCGCGGACAGATCGCCTACAAGGTGCCCGACCTGGTCGCCACGCTCGGATCATCGTCGATCGGCGGCATTCCCTGGATCGTGATCGTCGCGGCATTGATGCTGCTCGGCGGCCATCTGGTGCTCACTTATACGGTCGCTACGTTTACATGGTCGGCGGCAATCGCGAGGCGGCGGAATTTTCCGGCCTCAACGTCAATTTGATCCTTGGCACTGTCATGGTCATCGCGGCGGTCTGCTCAGGGATCGGCGGCATGTTGGGCGTCGCGCATTTCGGCAGCGCGCAGCAGAACGAGTTCGACACTTATCTCCTGGATTCCATCGCCGCCGTCGTGGTTGGCGGCACCAGCCTGTTCGGCGGCCGCGGCGGCATCGGCAACACTATCGTCGGCCTGTTCGTGCTTGGCGTCCTCAACAACGGGCTCGATCACGTCAATATCGACAGCTTCCTGAAGATACTGATCCGCGGTCTCATTCTGCTCGCCGCGCTCATCATCAACGTCTATGCGCAGAGATTGCGGGCCAAGGCCGTCGATTAGACCTTTTCGAGCTCAGTGGCTTCATCCTTCGAGACGCGCACAAGTGCGCGCTCCTCAGGATGACGTCTTCCCTCATGGTGAGGAGCGCGGCAACGCTGCGCGTCTCGAACCATGTGGCCACGGGATGCGGGTCATGTCTGACTCTTGACGCTCACTCCCGCTCGAGGAAACTCGATCCGACGTCGGCTTTTTTCTTGATCGGGTCGTAGTCGCAATAGACGCTGTCGGCGACCAGCGTGTAGCTCGCGCTCACGGTATCCTTGTTGAGCTTGACCGAATTCAATCCGATCACCGCGGTCTGCTTGCCATCATTCCATTTGAACGGCGTCGTGCTCTTCGCTGCTTCGCAGGCCGCGACCGCTTCAGCAAACACGTAGCTTTCGACAAACGCCTTCACCGTCCGAAGCTGCACCGCCATTCTCCAATCGATATAGAAGGCGGCGCCGAGAGCCGCGACCAGCAGGACGAAAAGCCCGATTGCTATTTTCTGAAATGTCATTGGTTCCCCCGGCCCTCGAAATCCAAGGATTAGAAGGGCATCCCCATCAGCTTCGACAGCCGCTCGATACTGAGATAGCCGGCATTATAGGCGAGCATGGCAAGCGCGAAAATCACGGCCGAGATCAATGTGGTCCAGATCAGCTTGCGGCCCATCCGGCTCGCAATCGGCGCACCGGGATCGGTGCCGGGCGCGCCCTCGCCGGTCTCGTGCTGGCTGCGCACGCCAAACGGCAACGTGACGAACAGCACGACCCACCACAGCACGAAATAGATCGCAAACCCGGTTGAGAGCGTGTAGGCCATCTTGCTAGGCCTGCTCGATTTCGACCAGCGCGCCAGAAAAATCCTTAGGATGCAGGAACAGCACCGGCTTGCCATGCGCGCCGATCCTGGGTGTTCCGTCGCCGAGCACGCGCGCGCCCTCTCTGATCAGGCTATCGCGTGACGCGATGATGTCGGATACCTCATAGCAGATGTGATGGATGCCGCCGTCGGCATTTCGCTCGAGGAACTTGGCGATTGGAGACTCCTCGCCGAGCGGCTGGATGAATTCGATCTTGGTGTTCGGCAGCGTCACGAACACAGTGATCACGCCATGCTCGGGCAACGCCACCGCAGGCGAGATCTCGGCGCCAAAGCCCGCGCCATAGATTTTGGCGGCCTTCTCGGCGTCCTTGACCGCGATTGCGACATGATTGAGCCGGCCGAGCATCGTCGTCTCCGTGTTAGACCGTCAGAACGTGAACCAGGCAGAGCGGCTTCTTGCCCCACTGTTCGTTGAGCGTCGCGCGTACCGCCCGCCGAACCGATTCCGAAACCGCGTCCGGATCGCGCCGCCGCGCCCGCGGCAGGCCCTCGACCGTCGATACCACCACATCGAACACGATGTCATCGAGTTCGTCGCCGGCGGTATTCTTCTCGGGGATGCCGACGAGATCAACCTCGGGATCGTCGGCCAGTTCGCCTTGTTCGGTCATGGCGATGGCGACGTAGGCACAGCCGGCAAATCCCATTCGCCGCCGTTCGACCACGGCGCGCGATTTGGCGTCCTCCAAGATGGTTCCGTCCTTGTAGAGCCGGCCCGCAGGCAATTCAGCGATGATGCCGGGCTCGCCGGGACCAAGCTTCACCAGATCGCCGTTGCGGCAGGTCACTACCTTCGGCACGCCGGCGGCGCGCGCCAGTTTGGCATGCTCGAACAGGTGCAGCGCCTCGCCGTGAACGGGGATCAGAAGCTGCGGGCGGGTCCAGGCGATCATATCGCGCAGCTCGTCGCGGCGCGGATGGCCGGAGACATGCACCAGATGGGTTCGATCGGTAATGACCTCGACGCCTTGCGCGATCAAGCCATTGACGATGGAGCCCACCGCCTTCTCGTTGCCGGGGATAGTGCGCGAGGAAAAGATCACGCAGTCGCCCTTGTTGAGGGTCACCTGCGGATGGTCGTCATTGGCGATCCGCGCCAGCGCCGCACGCGGCTCGCCCTGGCTTCCCGTGCACAACGCCAGCACCTTATCGGGGGGAAAATGGCCGTAGAGGTCGGCCCCGCGGAAATCCTGGACGCCATCGAGATGGCCGGTTTCGCGCGCCACCTGCACCACCCGCTCCATGGCGCGTCCGATCACGACAACCTCGCGATCGGCGGCTTTTGCGGCGTCCGCCACCGCGCGCATCCGCGCGACGTTGGAAGCAAACGTGGTCACGGCGACGCGGCCTCTTGCCCGTTTGACCAATTCCGCGATGGTCTTGGCGACTTCGGCCTCCGACGGCGAGCGTCCGTCGCGCACCGCATTGGTGGAATCGCCGACCAGTGCCATGATTCCGGCATCGCCGAGTTCACGCAGCCGCCGTTCATCGGTGGGCTGGCCGATGATCGGCGTCGGATCGATCTTCCAGTCGCCGGTGTGCAGCACCGTGCCGACTTCGGTATGGATCGCAAGCGCATGCGATTCCGGTATCGAATGCGCCACCGGAATGAATTCGACATTGAACGGCCCGATGTCGACGCGGCCGCCCGACGGCACCACCGTGACCGGGATTTTCGGTGGATTACGCTCGGACGCGCATTTGGCCTCGAATAAAGCGGCGCTGAATCTGGTCGCATAGATCGGGCATTTCAGCTTCGGCCAGAGGTCCATGATGGCGCCGAAGTGGTCTTCATGGGCATGCGTGAGCACGAGCCCGACCAAATTCTTACCTTCCTTTTCGAGGAAGCGGATATCGGGCATGATCAGATCGATGCCCGGCAGATGCTCTTCGTCGCCAAAGGAGACGCCGAGATCGACCGCGAGCCAGGAGCGCTGGTTGCGGTTGCCGAGCCCGTAGATCGACAGGTTCATGCCGATCTCGCCGACGCCGCCCAGCGGC
>Ga0209473_1000378_pt1 | contig 27083 bp, 22 predicted proteins | sample GraSoiAngelo_133_FD_185890 | JGI IMG/M metagenome (GOLD analysis project Ga0209473, IMG submission 185890) | Grasslands soil microbial communities from the Angelo Coastal Reserve, California, USA - 14_0929_05_20cm (SPAdes) (version 2) | ecosystem: Environmental > Terrestrial > Soil > Grasslands ...
TGGTAGTCGGCCAGGCCATCCACTCGAAGCAACATCGTGTGTCCACCGCTCACAATAAGTGAAACGTTCGGGTTCACGTCGCCGTCTCCGAAAAATGGCGAAAGCAAATGCCCTTCGAGGTGATTGATCGCGAGGTAAGGTTTCCTGAGACCAGTCGCGAGACCTTTGGCAATCGAGGCGCCGATCATCAACGAGCTTGCGAGACCGGGTCCGCTTGTGGCCGCGAACGCGTCCACATTTTTCATTTCGATCTTGGCCTTGCGTGTGGCGCCCTCGAGCAAACGAGGCGCATGGACGAGGTGATTGCGCGAAGCAATCTCGGGCACAATTCCCCCATGTTTTTCATGCTCCGCGATTTGCGAGGCGATTTCGCTCGCCAGCAGTTCACGTCCGCGCAAGATCGCGACGGCTGTCTCATCGCACGAGGTTTCGAGCGCGAGGATTGTTTTCACCTGAATCGAGAGACGCGTGCAGTCGCGTCCCATTTTCTCGGACGGCGCGAAGGCCGTCCTCCAAATCATTTCTTTACTGCTTCGCCCCTCGGCGCGTTTTGCTGCGCGTAAATCATGACACCCTTCAGCGCGTCGATCGCTCGCAACGTCTGTGGATCTTTCGCCTTGATGATGTTTTTCTCTTCGTCTGGTTTCACGTTGTCGGCATTGCGGAACGTGAAGAGCGCGCGCTCCTGCTCTGCCGTCATGGGAACCCGAATATTCGGCGTCACCCCATTTCCCTGAATGACCTGCTTGCTCGGCGTGTAGTATTTTGCCGTGGTAAAGCGCACCGCGGAACCGTCCGGCAACTGCATGACATTCTGCACGGAACCTTTCCCGAAGGTGGTTTCGCCAACGAGGATGGCGCGATGCAAATCCTTGAGCGCTCCGGAAACGATCTCCGCACCACTCGCGCTGCCTTCGTTAATCAGGAGCGCCATGGGAAAAGGCGGACGCTCTTTTCTCGCCCCAGAGGTCGAATAGTCGTGCTGCTGGGAAGCAACTCGGCCCTGGGTCGAGACGACTTTTGTATTGGGCGGCAAAAATTGAGCACAGACGTCCACCGCGCTGTTCAAAAGCCCGCCTGGATTATTCCGAAGGTCGAGAATGAGCGCTTGCATCCCTTGCTTTTGCAATTCGTCGAGAGCTTTCGATAATTCCTCGGCTGTCGGCTCATTGAATTGAATCAGCCGGATGTAGGCGATCTGGAATGGGCCGGTCAGCTCCGCGTCCAGCAACCTCGCTCCTTTGACGCTTTGCACTTTGATCTCCGTTCGTTCCAGCGTGTAGTCTTTAATTTCCTTCGTCGCAGGACGCAGCAGCGTAAGGGTTACGTTTCGCCCGGCTGGTCCACGCAAAATATTAATGGCGTCCTGCAGGTCCATTCTTTCCGTTGAAGCGCCGTTAATTTTCAAAATCTGGTCGCCCGAAAGAATGCCGGCCTTGGCCGCGGGCGTGTCCTCCATCGCCGTGACGACTGTAGGTAGACCGTTTTTCATCCAAACCTCGATCCCGAGGCCATTGAAGCGGCTGCGCGTGTCGTCCTGCATGTCCCGGAAATCATTTGGGTCCATGAATTGGCTGTGGGGATCAAGCGACGAAAGCATGCCTTTCAACGCCGCTGTGATGAGATCGTGATAGCTCGTCTTGTTCCCATCCACATAATCCTGTCGAATCAATTGGATAGCTTTTGCGAAAATGGAAATTTGCGCGTAACCATTGTCGTTTTGGTCCTTTGCCGCTTGTTCATCTTGGGCGCGGACGCAAGACAACACACCGAAAATCAGCAGACAAGCCAACAAAGGCGCGGCGATGGGATGTTTCATATTTCGAGCAAGCATCGGCAATCCGATCCGACAATCGCTCATCCGGAAATTTTTGGCAACGCGCAAAGGTTGTCTAACTTTGCGCGAGCGGAACCCGCTTTTGTGATGAAGTTGCCCTCGGCCATTTTCTTGTCGGTCGCGCTGTGTTTGCCATGGGCAAGCAGTTTCGCCGCGCAAACTGCCGACGCCGAATACGAGGCGGTGGCCGAGGAATACATCAAAGGTCATTTCGCCGCTCGCCCACTTGAAGGAACTGCTCTCGGGCTTCACGAATACGACGGCAAAATCTTTGATTACAGCCGACTTGCACTTGATGCCGAGCTTTCCCGGTTACGACGGTTCGACGATCGATTGGCGAAGTTCGACCCGGGCAAATTGAGTCCTCGCCAATCGCTCGATCTCAGAATTTTGCAAGGAGCGGTCAAAAAGGAACTCTTTAAAATGCAGGAGATGTCCATCTTCGAGCGCAATCCGATGGTCTACGCGCGCGCCGCCGATGTGAATGTCTATGTGCAAAGGAATTTTGCGCCGCTCGAAGATCGCGTTCGCAGCCTCATCGCAATCGAATCCCAAATCCCCAATATCCTCATCGCAGCAAGAACGAACCTGAACGAGGTGCTTCCCAAACCGTATGTGGAACTTGCCATTCAGATCGCGCGAGGTTCTTCCGATTTTCTGAAAAAAAACCTGGTTGCCGCGATAGGCGGACTAAAGGAGGAGCAAATTCGCGCCGCGTTTCAAGATGCCAATCGCAGAGCAGCCAACGCGCTCACCGATTATGCGGCGTGGCTGGAACGCGAGAAACTCCCGAAGTCGTCGCAGGATTTCGCGCTCGGCCAAGAGAAATACAGACGTCTGCTGGCACAGACCGAACTTGTCGATCTTCCGCCAGCGAAAATTCTCGAGATCGGGATGAGCCAACTAAAAGCGGAACAGGAAGCGTTTGCTGATGCCGCAAAGAAAATCGATCCAACCAAATCGGCTATTGACGTTTTCAAGCAAATCCAAAACGAGCATCCGACGCCGGAAAACCTTATTCCCGATGTGGCCAAAGATCTGGACAAAATTCGGAAATACGTCTCGAGCCATAGCTTGGTGACGATTCCGTCGGATGTTCGGGCCCAGGTCAAAGAAACGCCGCAATATCGCCGCGCCACCTCCTTCGCCTCAATGGACACCCCGGGTCCATTCGAGAAACGCGCGACCGAAGCCTATTATTATGTCACGCCAACGGAGAGCGATTGGCCCGAAAAACAGAAAGAGGAATGGCTCACCGCCTTCAATTACTACACTTCAGACATCATTTCGATCCACGAAGCTTATCCGGGCCATTACGTGCAGTTTCTCCGCCTGAATGCGTCGCCGGCGAGCAAAGTCGAAAAAGTTTTCGGTAGCTATGCATTTATTGAGGGCTGGGCCCATTACTGCGAGAAAATGATGATCGACGAAGGTTACGGCAGCCCAAGCGGTGCGACTCCCACCGAGGAGGATGTGAAACGCGCGGCCAAATATCGAATGGCGCAGGCAGACGAGGCGCTCCTGCGTTTATGCCGATTGTGTGTGTCGATCAAGATGCACACCCAGAACATGTCGGTCGATGAAGCAACCAAGTTTTTCCAGGACAATTGTTATTATGACGAAAAGCCGGCGCGCCAGGAAGCGATGCGCGGCACTTTCGATCCTGGTTACCTCAATTATACACTTGGCAAATTGCAGATTCTAAAACTGCGCGATGATTACAGAGCGCAGCAAGGCGAAGAGTTTTCACTGCGGCAATTTCACAACGAACTTCTCAATCACGGCATGCCACCCATTCGTCTGCTCCGCGAAATCATGCTAAAAGACAAGACCAAATGGGACCAAGTGTTATGATCCGCAGTTCTCAAAACTATTGCCGGGCGATGTTCCGGCTGCATCTCAATCCTCCGGTGCGATCTGATACTGCTCTAATTTCCCATCCGGCATTTCATAGGTCCAAGCTCGTAAAGTTTTCTGCGCAAATTTAACTCGGTACACGCGCAAGGTCATGCCTCCACGCAGATCCTGCCGCACCTGAACAAACTCCTGCGGCGCTTTCAAAGGACCGAGCCCGGCAGCGAAATCTTTCAGTGCCTGTTCGCCAAAGTAGGCGTTGGCGTTATCCGTGAAAAGCGAACGCTCGATCGATCCATGCTGCAAGCCTTCAAAAACTTTACGAGCTTCTTCCTGCTTCGCCGGTGTCGCCGGATCATTGCTTGCTACCAGCAGAGGAGCGATGCCATTGGCGATTTGATCCGCCGCGCGTGCCGCATCCTGATTAGTGAGCACGGCAACGGCCACCCGATCATCTGGCAAGACAATATTCTGAGCGGTGAAACCTGAAACCTCTCCACTGTGCGAGATCTGTCGATGTCCAGCCGCGTTCTCCAATTTGACGCCAAGTCCGTAACCCGTAGCCAACCCGTTCTTGAGCAGACCTTCGCGCTCGAGCTCAGCGTATGAAGACGACTTCATCACCTTTTGATCGATGATCGAGATATCCCACTTCGCCAAGTCCTGGGCGAGCATAGCCAACTCTCCGGCAGCGAACAACCAACCCTTGCCTACTTTCGGCGCCGGACGCAATGGGCCAAGCGCATAACGCAAATACCCAGTCGGATCGGTTTCGGGAAGCCTCTCCTGATCGATGTTGGCAACGCTTTTCATTTGCAGCGGCACGAACACCTTTTCGCTCAGAAATTGAAGCAAGGGCTTGCCGCTCGCTTTTTCCGCGATAGCTCCGGCAATCACATAGTTCGTGTTGCTGTATTGCCACTTTGTGCCTGGGTCAAAATCAAGCGGCTTGCGAGCCCAAAGATCCAGAATTTTCTCCTTCGTAACTGGCTTGAGCATGATTGGCATCACGTAATCCTGCGGCCAATAGTCCTGATAGCCGGAGGTGTGCGAAAGTAACTGGCGAATCGTGACCTCCTTGGACCGAGTTAGATTCGGGATAAACTTCGCGACTTTGTCATCGAGGGACAGTTTGCCTTGTTCCTGCAGAAGAAGGATTGCCGTGGCCGTGAACTGCTTGCTGATCGAACCGATGCTATATCGCATCTCTGGCGTGGCCAGCGTCCGGGGTTCAACGCGCGCATTGCCGTAAGCCTTTACATAAACGATCTCACCGTCCTTTACGATCGCTATCGACGCGCTCGGGACACCGCTCTTGGCCAGAGCTTCGCTCACGATCTTGTCGATCTTCTCGCGTAGATCGGGCGACAGCTGGCCTTGGGCAACTGCCCGGAGGATCGCGAAAGCCAGAACAAAAACGATGCAAAAGCAACGAATCAACACGTGAAGTCGATGCATGGGATTCTGGTTAACGAAAATGATGACAGAGTAGCATGAGCCAAACAATTATATAAGAGTGATGGAGTCAGAAGTGATTGCTTAAAGAGGGTAGTGTCTCAATTTGGAGTTCTCTGCGCTTTCTTTGCATCCTCAGCGTCTCTGGGGTGGGTGTCGGAGATATCGACGGAAGAGGCACAGAGCGCTGTTAGTAGCCGTGGTGTCACCGACGCCAGCTACAGGGCTACTCGTCGACGTCAGAATTCCCCAATAGGTCCTTTAACAATGGTTCCGGATTTGACGGCAATTCTTCCACGTCGCGCAATTTCTTGGTGATAGCACGCGAGCGCACCGCCACGTTGTCAACCTGTCGCGCAGCTTGATCGAGTTTGTCCTTCACCGCCGATAATGCTTCCCCGAATTTCCCGAACTCAGTTTTGACACCGGCGAGCAAGTTCCAGACGTCGCTCGAACGCTTTTGGATCGCTAGGGTGCGAAAACCCATTTGTAAACTGTTCAGCAACGCCGCAAGCGTGGTCGGACCGGCAAAGACGACGCGGCAGTCGCGCTGCACTTGTTCCACCAGACCAACGTGCCGGATGGCCTCGGCATACAGTCCTTCCGTCGGCAGAAACATAAGAGCGAAATCCGTCGTTCGCGGCGGATTGATATACTTTTGGCAAATATCTTTGGCGCTGCGCTTCAACTGCGTCTCGAGGCTCTTGATCGCCTCCTCAATGGCCGTCATATCGCCTTTCTCCTGCGCCGCAATGAGACGGTAGTAATCTTCTGTCGGAAATTTTGCGTCGATTGGCAACCAGACCGGTGCGCCGTTTTCATCGCCTGGTAATTTGATCGCAAACTCGACGTAGTCGCTGGCCTCTTCGCGTGTCTTCACATTTCGCGCGAATTGCTCGGGCGTGAGTAGCTGTTCAAGCAGCGTCCCAAGCTGTACTTCGCCCCAGCCACCGCGCGTTTTCACATTGGTGAGGACTTTTTGCAATCCGCCGACATCGCTCGCGAGTTGCTGCATCGCGCCCAGTCCTTGATGAACTTGCTCAAGCCTGTCGCTCACGAGTTTAAACGATTCGCCCAGCCGTTTTTCCAGTGTGCCTTGTAATTTCTCGTCAACCGTCTCCCGCATTTTGTCGATCTGCTTCGAGTTGTCATCCTGCAATTGCTTGAGGCGAAGATCGACAATCGAACGCACGCCCTCGAGAGATTTGCTCAGCTCTTCGCGTTGCGCCTTCGCTGCATTAGCACTTTCTTCGCGCCCGCGCGACATCTCTTCGCGGATGATCCGTTCGCCACGCTCCTGCGCCCGATCGAGCATTTCGAGCCGCTTCACCAGCTCGGATTCGACGCCTCTACTTTTTCGTGGAACCAGCAGAAAAATGATCGCCGCGACCAAGCCGCCGCCAAGCACGCCGAAGATGAGATAAACAAGCGGACTCACTCTTGGTGATTAAACGATGCCCCGCGGAATTCAACTGTAGAGGCAGGCGTGTCCCCTGCATTTACGAAAGCAGCCGGCACGCCTGCCACTACAGCTTTGTCGTCTCGAGCTATTCGACTTCGATCATGGCGGGGCTTTCGCTTGGAATGACTAGCACTGCTAAAACCGCAATTTCACCCCTCCGTACGCGGCGCGTCCCAGCGCGGGGAAACCGAAAACCTCCGCGTAATGTTCGTTCGTCAAATTGTCGATCCGGCCGAAGATCGACAGATGCGGCTTCACTTCATATTCCACCGCAATGTTGACGAAGCTGTAATCTTCGATATCGAAATTTGGTCTCCCGAAATTCAATTCTTCGCGCGCGTTTACAAACTTTGCTTCTGCTGTGGTGCGCAGTCTTTTGCACCAAAAATACGAGGCCGAAACGTAAACTTCGTTGCGCGGCCGGCGGGGCAAACGCGCGCCTTGCAGCTGCGAAATGTCCGCAGAAGAAGTCTTTTCCGCGTCGAGGTAGGTGTAACTCGCCATCAAAACCAGATCGGCGACCGGTTGCGCCCGTAATTCCGCTTCCAATCCCTGCGTTTCGGCCGCGCCCAGATTGAGCGTGTCGAACAGCCCGTTAAATCCAATCACGTTCGACAAGTCATTATGAAAATAAGTCGCGCCCAGAGTGACGCGATTCTCCCAGAGCCGCTGCTCGACACCAATATCCCACCCGAGATTTTTTTCCGGCTGCAATCCAAAATTATTCCCGAAAATCTTGTCCTGACTGCTCGGGGGGCTGAAGCCGGTCGCGATGCTTGAGTGGAAAGTCGTGTTTGTCTTGTCGATCTTGTAACTGCCGGCAAACCGGTAAGTCCAGATGTTGCCGAATTGATTGAAGTGATCGAACCGCCCACCCGCGACGAAGATTAGGTTCGCGATCGGCGTCGCAGTCACTTGCAAAAATCCGGCTGTTTCCTGGGTGTGATCGCTTACAAAGGTCGGTTGCGGCCCAAAAATTTGCAGAACAAAGGGTCGCTCCTGGCCGACATTGATCCGGCTGTAAAAAAAACCTGAGGTGATTGTGAGCCAGGAAGCCGGTCTTAAATCGTTTTGATAATCGATCGTTGTCCGCTCAAACAACGCACGGGTCGCCCCGACAAACCCATCCTGATTCGGATCATTCAGCTGCCGCTCATGATCATAACTGAAAATGAATTTGTGCTCCCACCAGTCGCTTATTCGAAGGTCGACATGTGGCGCCAGTAGCCAGCGTTCGGTCAAAAAATTGTCCAGTGGTTTCGGATCGAAAATTGTGTTCGGATTGCCGGTATCGCTGAGTGAATACGTAAACAGGGTGCCGATTCGAAATTGTTCGTTCGGCGACCAGCCAACATCCGTGATCGCAGCGCTGTTTCGATATTGATTGTTTGAGCGCGCGTTGTCGGTGTCGATCCGGCTAGCGCCGATCGAATAGTCAAACTGGTCGATCTTGCCCTCGCTTTCCAACCATTCGCGAAAGGTGTCGTAGGACCCTCCTTCACCGCTCAGCATAATTGTCGGCGTTCCCTCGCCTTGTTTCGTGAAGATTTGAATGACGCCGGCAAGCGCCCGTGGCCCATACAAGGTGCTCTGCGGACCGCGCACGACTTCGATCCTGTCGATGTCGTCCGTCACCAGATCGGCGAAATTAAACGCTCCTTGCAAACCCTGATTAATCGGAACGCCGTCGAGCAAGACTTGTGTATGCTCGCTACGTAATCCACGCGTGAAAACCGACGTCAATTGCCCAGCGGTGCCGGTTTGCACAACGGACAATCCGGGAACTTCACGCAATGCGTTGCCTACGCGCTGAATTTGTTTTTGTTCAATATCTTCTGACGTGATCACGCTCACACTCGCCGGCGATTGATCGAGGGGAATATCAAAGCGTGTTGCAGACACGATGATTTCCTCGGCCTGAGCTTCGACCGGCGAAGCAGTAGGCGATGGTTCCTGCGCGCGGCTGATCAGCGGCGCAGTCATCAACCAAATTCCTGCGAGCCAAAGCTCGCGGCCATTTTGCTTCCACATAACAAGTTTTCCTCCATTTTTTGAGAGGCGGACTTGTTTGGCGGAGCCGCATGGTCCACGACTCTCATTCTTCTTTTTGCGAAGAAGTTTTTTCGCGCACCGCACACACGGGCACGAATGAGGTAGACCGGACAAATATTCTGGCTCCTGGCTTCTGGTCCGGCAGCCGCCGGACGCATCTTCTTCCCGCCTTCACCGCCTTCGAACGCTTTCGAGGGACGATTGGCCGATGGGAAGTTGTATCCAGTTACAGCAGCGCAACTGCTCCCGATTCACACGAGATTTCTTGCGCCGATCCACTTTTTCCAAGCTCGCAAAGAACTGGATCGAGGAGTAGCGGCTTGCGCTTTGTCTTTCAAGATTTATTTATCAAGCGCAAAAATTCTCGTCGTGCCGTCATCCAATTCTCTTCTCAATCTCGTCGTCACGGGCGGAGCTGGCTTCATCGGCTCCAATCTGACGCTCGCCCTGCAGGAGAAATTTACGGACGCGCGCCTGACCGTGATCGATGATTTTCGCTCCGGCGACTTCAAGAATCTTCGCGGATACCGAGGCGATTTTATCGCCAAAAATCTGGCGACGCTCGATTGGCGCGAGCAATTCGGCGACGAGAAGTTCGATGCGATTTTCCACCTTGCGTCAATTACCGACACAACTTTGCACGACCAATTCGTGCAGGTGCACGACAATGTCGAAAGCTTCCGCCGCATTTTGAATTTTGCGCGTCCAACGAAGACGCGGATCATCTACGCTTCGTCTGCATCGACATACGGCGCTGCAAATGAGGCGAGCGTGGAGTCAAACGGTGCGGCTCCGGCGAATGCTTACTCATTTTCAAAAGCAATCATGGACAATATCGCCGTGCGCGAAGCGAACGAGTCGGCCGATTGGATCATCATCGGGCTGCGTTACTTCAACGTTTATGGACCGCGCGAAGCACACAAAGGCGTACCGGCAAGCATGGTTTACCATCTCGCCCAGCAAATGAAGGCGGGACGGCGTCCGCGCATTTTCAAACACGGCGAACAGAAGCGCGATTTCGTTTATGTGAAGGATATCGTCGAGGGAAGCATTCTCGCGCTCGAGGCGTCGGAAAGCGGCATTTACAATCTCGGCTGCGGCCAGGCGCGCTCATTTAACGAGCTTGTCGATATTTTAAACAAATGCCTCGGAACAAAATTACCGGCCGATTACATTGATAATCCCCACGCCCATTATCAAAATTTCACGGAGGCGGATCTGGACAAGGTTCGCAGCACGCTTGGTTATGCGCCGCTGTTTCCGCTCGAAGAGGGGGTAAGAGATTACGTGAAATGGTTGTACGGAAGTTAGCCTTCCAGCCTGACTCGGCGGGCGGGCACCCTGCCTGCCGCCGTGGCCGACTGCGGGATAACCGGTGAAACTAAGATGCGGCTAAATCCCGAAATACTTTTTCAGACATTTGGAATTCGTGCCAATTCGGATCGATCGTCGCACCGAGCCGCTCGTAAAAACGGATGCCGCGTTCATTCCATTTTGCGACATACCATTTGATCATACCGCAGCCAGCCTGCTCAGCCTCTTTCGCGACGACCCTCATTAGGAGCTTGCCAACACCCTTGCTACGGCATCCGTCGGCAACATATAGCTCCTTGATGATTAAATTCGGCTTCGCCCGATAAGTGAACGGGACGAAATAATAAACGAGGAAACCAACCAATTCGTCGCCTGATTCGGCGATGAGACAGTGAAAATCAGGTGGTGAACGGCGGAATCCCTGTTCGCGCAGCACTTCCTCAGTCACAGCGAAGCCGCTGACGTATTTTTCAAACTCCGCCAGCTCGCGCATTAACGGAAGCACATTGCGGACATCCGCTTCGACTGCCTTCCTGACTCGCGGCTCTGTCATTTTTGAACGAAGGCGAAAAATTTCACAGTGTCTCTCTTGATCGTCCGGGAAAGTTCGTGCCAACGAGACGTTGGCACCGGCACGCGAGAAGCGCGCGCTACCCTTCCCAATAAAATTTCGTCGGGCGGCTGATTTCCGAAGGAAGACTTTTGTGCACCGGGCAATTGAGCGCGGTTTGTTCGAGCACTTCGCGATGCGGTGAATTCTCCGGCAACGGGATGTGAACGTCCGACGGTAACCCGATGATGCGGCGCGGCGCGTCCTTCGACATTTCTTTCTTCACTGATACGGTCATTCCGCGCAAATCAATACCAAGCTCCTGCGCTTTAATTCCCATGGTGGTGCTCATGCAAGTGCCCAGGGCTGTGGCTACGAGGTCGGTGGGCGAAAACTCTTCACCTTTGCCTTTATTATCGGTCGGAGCGTCGGTCGCGATCTTCGATTGCGAAGGCCCGTGGACAGCGTCGCAATGGAGTTCGCCGGTGTACTTGATCGAGATATTAACCATAACGAAATGTAACGTATGCGTCTGGCTTGCGAAATCGAAACAATCTATCGCGGCGAAATAGTCGCACTCTCCTGAATCTTATCCGTGTGCTGCGCGAACTCATCGCGAAATACTCGAGTAAGGTCAATATCGTGAAGAGTGATCATGTCGGTATCATGCTTTTTGTGCTCGTCATTCTGCCAGCCTTCGTTCCACCAACAGAAACCGATGATGGCTGGCCATCGATTTGAGAATAAATCTTCGAGCGCGGATTTTGCCCAGTGCGCCGCGTCGATATGTCGATTATGTAAATCGCAACCGAATTCGGCGATGATGATTGGCTTGCCCGGAGCAATTCTCGTAAGGCGCGGGTAGGCTTTCCGCATTTTGAAACCAAAACTTTCCGTTCCATCGCGAGTCATCGGCGTGGTTGGTCCGTAGGCGCTAAGACCGACCCAATCGCAATAATTTTCGCCGGGAAAATAATTCTCGAAGGCATTCCATTTTCGCTCTGGCTCATCCAGCCAATTCACATGCCAGGCCCACAGCAAATTGTCCGCGCCTTCCGCGCGCATAAGATCGACAATATGGCGATATGCCGCGATGTAGCGCGCGGGCCCCTTCTTCTCGCCGCCATTCCATTTACCATTCCAGCTGAACCAATTCCCGTTTGGCTCCGTGCCCCATTCGATCAAGATAGGCGATCCAAAACTCTTCGCGTCGGATGCCCAGGCGCGAAGATCGACATCGAAATTCCCGGCAATAATTTTCTGAAGAGAAAAGGCCTTCTCTGAATGCTTTTGATCGACATTGGAACGCAACATCAAACGGACGTACGGAATTTTCTTGAGATCGCGGATCCAGCTACACATCGCGACTGGGAATTTTCGAGATTCAAACCAGTTATTTGAGAAATAAATCCAAGCGCTTTGCTTGCCGACCGCTTTTTCATAACGCGAGACATCTTCCGGCGTGACATCGTGCTCGGTTGGATCGTGCTCATCGGTCCCGACCCCGCCCCAGTAGAATCCGTGGTAAAGTTTTCCGGCTGGCGGCGTTACAACGCGTGCTGATTCACCATGAAGCTGCGCAACACACGCGAGTCCGAGCAAAGAGCGAGATATCCATTTCGCTGTGTTCACAGGCGCCAAACATAAAACGAAAGATGCTGCGGTCATACACCGCCGATCAAGGCGCCAACCGTCGGGCCCACTTTTGTTTGTGCCACATAACCGGTGTGCATGACGGAATCATTTCACGTTTTCTGAATTTGCTTGCAGTTACGACCGATCCGTTTCGTCTGGGCGATTCATGAAGTATGAACAAAAAAGTGACTGGCAAAGATCTAGCGAGGGAAGCGCCGCGTAGTCCGCGCATTCGCGTCGGCGGCTACGCGATTCTTGGACGCACGATTGACAAATGCCGCGCTCTCGTGGCCGGCAACATCTGGGAATATCATTTCGATTGTCCGGTGGATAACATGCTCTTTGGCTTCAAAGGCGTGAAAGGCGACGATTTCAAGGCGCAGATCGAGCAGGGCGCGAGCGATCAGGAAATGGTTGAATGGCTTCACCGAAACGGCGAAAAGAAAACGCAAGATGAGATCAAGCGCTGGGGCGACGAGGTCATAGCGACCCGGCCTCACGATGATCCGGAACGACGCGATTGGTTTGCCGAGCAGGTGAAGCCGCTCGGCCTTGATCCAGCGAAAACGACCTTGTTCGAGTGGTTGGAGGTGGATGACAAAGCATGTCACGCGAAAGCGGCGTGAATAATATTTAAGGGCTTCGCGTTCGGCTGGGACCCGGAAACTACCTTGGCGCATCCGTGTTAACCAGCCGCCCGCAAATCCGATGTATTCAACTCGCTGGGGCGTGTTGACTTCATCTCTGTCATTCACCAACGTGCGGGCATGCAATGTCTCGCGGTGTTTGCTCTTATTATGCCCGGGCTGATAGCTGCTGCCGAGCCGCCGCCAATAATTCCGCTCCGCGACTTTTTCAAAAATCCGCTAAGCAGCAGTTATCTGCTTTCGCCCGACGGGAACACGCTCTCTTATCTCGCGCCATGGGAAACGCGCATGAACATTTTCGTTCGACCCACCGCAGGCGGCCAGGCTAAACGGATCACGTCTGATAAGGAGCGCGATATTCGCGATTACTTTTGGAAGGGAAACCAGTTCGTTGTTTACGCGCAAGACAACAAGGGCGACGAGAATTTTCATCTTTTCCGGATCGATTTGAAAACTGGTGGGGTAAAAGACCTGACCCCATTTCCTAAGGTGCGAGCGGAGGTTGTTGACGATCTCGAAGATATTTCCGAGCACGAAATCGTCATGATGATGAACAAGCGGAATGCCGAGGCTTTTGACGCTTATCGATTAAATGTGGCGACCGGCGAGATGAAGATGACCGCGAAAAATCCCGGACGCGTGGATCATTGGGTGACCGATCACAAAGGCCGGATTCTCGCCGCGACGGAATCCGACGGCGTCAACGCAACACTGCTTACGCGGCTAGACGAAAAGGCGCCATTCAAGAAAGTCTTGAGCACAAATTTCCGCGAACGCGTGACGCCGGAGTTTTACTCCTTCGATAACAAGGAAATCTATGCCACCTCAAACATCGGTCGGGACAAGGTTGCGATTGTAAAGATCGACCCGGCGACAGCCAAGGAAACGGACACGATTTACGAAAATCCAGAGGTCGACGTCGATGGGCTTGCGTTTTCGAAGAAACGGAAGGTCCTAACTTACGCGGAGTACACGACCTGGCATGAGGAGCGGAAATACCTCGATCCGCAAACCGAGAAAATGTACTCAACGATCGAGCAGAAGCTTCCTGGCTATCAAATTGATCTAGTCGGCAACGACCACGAGGAGCACAAGTTTGTCGTCGCCGCAACGAGCGATCGGACGCCTGGCTCGCGCTATCTTTTCGACGCGAAAACCAACGAACTAACCAAGCTTGTCGATGTGACACCCTGGCTAAAGGAGGATCAACTCGCGCCGATGAAGCCGATCGATTACCAGAGCCGCGATGGCCTGACCATTCACGGCTACCTCACTCTACCGCTCGGGCGCGATCCGAAGAACCTGCCCGCAGTGATGATTCCGCATGGCGGCCCCTGGGCGCGTGACGAGTGGGGTTACGATCCGGAAGTTCAGTTTCTCGCGAACCGTGGTTACGCAGTGCTGCAAGTAAATTTTCGTGGCTCGACCGGCTACGGCCGAAAATTCTGGGAAGCATCGTTCAAGCAATGGGGTAAAACGATGCAAGACGACGTCACTGACGGTGTCCAGTGGCTGATCAAACAAGGCATTGCCAACCCTAAGCGCATTGCGATTTACGGCGGGAGTTACGGCGGTTACGCCACGCTGGCCGGAGTTACCTACACGCCCGATCTCTACGCGGCAGCAGTCGATTATGTGGGCATCTCGAATTTGTTTACGTTCATGAAAACGATCCCACCCTATTGGAAGCCGTTTCTCGATCAGATGCACGAGATGGTTGGCGATCCCGAGAAGGACAAGGATTTATTCACAGCAATGTCACCGGCATTGAACGCCGACAAAATCAAGACGCCGCTTTTTGTTGCCCAAGGCGCGCAGGATCCTCGCGTCAACAAAGCCGAATCAGATCAAATCGTGCAAAGCCTTCGCAAACGCGGGGTGGACGTCGAATACATGGTCAAAAACAATGAAGGTCACGGTTTTAGCAACGAGGAGAACCGGTTTGCATTTTACGAGGCGACGGAAGCTTTCCTCGCAAGGCATCTAAAGCAAAAGAGCTGAAGATCTCTCGCGCACGAGGAATCCAGAAGGAGAAGCCGGAAATTCTTCACGTCTTGATGAGCGGCGGGGGAATATCTTCGGTTGGACCAACGTCGATACCGTGGCGCAATTTACTGTGTCGTATTCCGTAGAGGAAATAAATACAAAGGCCGATCGCGAGCCATACAAAGAAGCGTATCCATGTTTCGATTGGCAGACTCAGCATCAGCACGAAGCAAAAAACTACGCCCAGAACCGGGAACAGCGGAACCAAAGGCACACGGAATGGGCGCGGACGGTTGGCCTCTGTGCGCCGCAAAATAATCACACCGAGGCAAACGAGCAGAAAGGCGAAAAGCGTTCCGATGTTCGTGAGATCAGCAAGCGATCCGATATCGGTAAGCATCGCGACGCCACCAACGATGATGCCTGTCCAAATCGTCGTGATGTACGGTGTGCGGAACCGCGGGTGAATTTTCGCAAAATACGGCCACAGCAAACCGTCGCGTGCCATGGCCATGAAGATGCGGGGTTGGCCGAGTTGAAAAACCAGCAGGACGGAAGTAATTCCAGCAAGCGCGCCAGCACTGATAAGTCCTTGCGCCAACCGATGACCGGCGAATGCGGTCGCGACCGCAGCCGGATCCCCAAGGTACGTTGTATATATCCGCATCCCGGTGATCACTGCCGCCATCAACACATAGAGCACGGTGCAGATGATGAGGCTTGCAATGATTCCAATCGGCATGTCCCGCTGCGGATTTCTTGCTTCTTCGGCCGTAGTCGACACGGCATCGAATCCGATAAAGGCAAAGAAGACGATCGCGGCGCCACTCATAACGCCCCCAAAGCCGCTCGGCAAAAACGGATGCCAATTGTTTGGTTGAACCATGAAGGCGCCGAATGCAATCACGAAAACGACGACTGCGACCTTGATGATGACGATGGTCGCATTGGTCCGCGCGCTCTCACGAATTCCGTAAATCAAGAGCGCAGTCACCGCTGCGACGATGAGAAGCGCCGGGAGATTCACGGCAATCGGCTGCCCGGCAATGACTGGCAGCGTCGTCGAAGAATAATTTGTGAGTGCGTCGCCTCCGGTCGCGACTATACCGCTGGCAGTCCGGTAATCATTTACCAGCCAGAGCGGAAACTTCAGGCCAAAGAGGCTGCCGCACAATCTTACGAAATAGCCCGACCAACCGACTGCAACCGCCATGTTCCCGACCGCATATTCAAGAATGAGATCCCAACCGATGATCCACGCGACGATCTCACCGAGCGTCGCATACGAATACGTGTAGGCAGAGCCTGACACTGGAATCATTGAGGCAAGCTCGGCGTAGCAAAGGGCCGCGAATCCGCACGCGATCGCGGCCACTACAAACGAAAGCATAACAGCCGGACCGGCGCCCGGCCGGCCAAATACCAGGGGCGCGTGCGTGATCCACGACTGAAAAAAATTCAGGACCGGCGTTTTCCAAATGGAGCCGATGGCGTGCGCCTGCTCGCCAGCCGCCGCCGTTCCCGCCAGAGCAAAAATTCCAGTGCCGATGATGGCGCCAATGCCGATGCAGGTAAGAGCGAACGGCCCGAGTGCGCGCTTCAGCTGGCGCTCAGGCGCGGCCGCCTCCGCCATCAAATGCTCCGGGCTTTTGGTTCTTAGGAGTTGAGACGCCACTCGGTTTACTGGTTAGGCCGATCCATCGCGATTGGCTGCGCATCGTGGCATCACGCTGGGCACGCGGTCAATCTTAAGTTTTGGCCTCGATTTCTGATTCATGCGACCGACGCATGGAAAACATTCTAAATAGACGTTCTGAGCGCATCTTCGTAGTCTGGCGAGGGAATGTCGGACGAAACGACCAAGTCTATCCTGGGCGACGCCGCGACCTCGTCCGTCGAAGAACCGGGGCGAAAGCGTTTCTTTCGTTCGAAAAATCAAGAGCGCCCGCCGCTGACTCACTGCGAAAATTGCGGCACGCAATTAAGTGGCAAGTATTGTTCGGTCTGCGGACAAGCGGCGATCGATTACCGGCGCTCCTTTCGGCATGTGATTGTCGATGTTCTTGATTCGTTTCTGAATTGGGACTCGAAATTTTTCGCCACGCTCGGGCTGCTCATCGCAAGACCGTGGCGGCTAACGAACGAATTTCTCGCTGGTAAGCGTGTCCGTTATGTGCATCCGGCGCGGCTTTATTTGCTCGCCAGCATTTTGTTTTTTTTCGCCGTCACCTACTGGGTGAAATCAGCGCACCTGAATCCAAAGAACCTGACACCTCAAGCGCGCGCCGAGATCGAGGCCGACCTCGAAAAGAAGAATCTAACGCCAGAGCAGCGGGCGAACGTAGAAAAGGCATTGAAAATTCTGCCTCCGGAGACAGCGAACAAGATCGAACGGGCTATCAAGCCCAAGGAAACGCCCACCGAGACTCCCACGACGGAAAGCGCACCGGACAAAGAGCTTGAAGCAAAGGAGCCCGATCGCTCGGGGAAGGATTCCGCATCGCCTCCCAATGGATTCGAGAAGTGGATTGAGGGCCGGGCCAAAGAAAAACTCGGCGAACACGGAACAAACCTTCAGTTGTTCCTTATCACCATGATCAGCAATCTCCCTTACATGGTGCTCTGCTGCATCCCGCTCTTCGCCTTCGTCCTCAAAATTCTTTATTTGCGCGAACGCGTTTTTTATATCGACCATCTCGTCTACGCTCTCCACATCCACACGTTCGCCTACCTCGCGATCATGTTGATCGTGCTCGCTACCATGGGATTGAATCGGATCGTGCCCGGCCTTCTGGCCGGATGGATTGTGGGAGTTCTCTGGGCGATCTTTGCCGTGCAAATTTTTCTCTCGATCCGCCGGGTTTATCGACAGGACTGGTTTATGACCGTTTTCAAATTTTTCGTTGGCGGATTCGTTTATCTGATAGTTCTTTCCGTCGCGCTAACTGCGACCTTCTTCATTACACTTGCAATGCCATGAAAAAAATAATCGCTCTCGCTTTCGTCTTGATCACTTCCAACATCGCAGCATTTGCTGGGGAGCATCGCATCGCTTTCGAGCGCACCGACGCTGTTTACGTCGCTAATCTTGATGGCACGGCCGAGAAAAAAATTGCCGATGGAATTTTTCCCGCAATTTCGCTCGACGGCACGCAGGTCGCATTTAACACCGTGGAAAAAACGAGCGACACGACTTATATCCGCCACATCGCCGTCACGGATGTCGCCACTGGCACGACCACGGTTTTCAAGGATGTCCCGAGTAACAACAGCTATTACCCGACGTGGTCGCCAGATGGAAAGCGCATCCTATTTACGCTGCGTCAGAATGAGGTTTGGGACCTTGGCCTCATCAACTCAGATGGAACTGACTTTCGCGTTCTGAAAAAAGGCGCACAGAATGAGGTCACCCGTTATTCGCCGATTTGGGCGCGCGATGGTCAATCAGTTTTTTGTCAAGACATGACGAACATTTACCAACTTGGCCTAGACGGTTCCGTTCTGGCGCAATGGAAAATCCAAAAGATCATTCCAAGGGGCGATATGAGCGGCGACTGCCGAATCGATGTTTCACCGGATGGAAAACACCTCCTTCTCGGCATCGAGATGGGTGAGGAAGCCAACCGCAAAGATTGGGACGGGCCGGTGCCGGCGTTGTGGTCCTTCGATCTCGATTTGCAGCACGCGGTGAGAATTACTCCGAAAAAGCTCTTCGGCTGGGACGGTGTTTGGATTAATAACGCCAACGTTTTGTTTCTCAGCCAGCAGTCCGGTGAGAAAGAAGCGTCAATTTATCGAATGTCGATCAACGGAAAAGATTTGAAGCGGCTGATCAGAGATGCACGCTTTCCAAGTGTCAGTGCGCCATGAGCCGACTCTATTACCCCACGGCATGAAGACATCCGCGCTTTGCATCTTTTTCTCCCTGGCTCTGGTCACATTCGCTGTTGAGACACAGCGTAAAATCGCTTTTGAGCGCGGCAACAATATCTGGGTAGCGAATATTGACGGCAGCCATGCAAAAAAAATCGCAACCGGGGCATTACCTAACATTTCGCCTGACGCCACTCGACTGGCGTTCAACACAGACGAGGACTCAAAGACGAGGCCCGGTCCCGAACGTCATATTGCCATCGCCAATCTCGCGGTCGGCAAAGTCACAGTCCTCAAAGACATCCCAAGCGACAACTGCTTTGGCCCAGTCTGGTCGCCGGACGGCACGAAGCTCGCATTTTCGATCATGGCTGAGAAGGAGTGGCACCTCGGCCTTGTGAACGCGGACGGCTCCGGCTTTCGTTTCGTAAAAAATGCGGGAATAAAGAGCGACGCATTCGGAGCGCCGACCTGGTCAGCCGATGGCAAATCGATCTTCTGCCACGATCTGGACAATCTTTATCAGATCGATCTCGACGGGAATGTTCTCAAGAAATGGCCCCTGCCGAAGGTCTTAACCGAGGCGGGCATGAACGGCGGTGATCGGCTCAGTGCTTCGCCCGATGGTAAGACGTTGCTGATGGACGTCGATCTTGGCGCAGAGCACGAGCGCAAGAATTGGGATGGACCGCAACCAGCGATCTATAAATTCGATCTGGCGACGGAGAAAAGCACTCGTGTAACCGGAAAGAACGATTTCGTTTGGGACCCTTGTTGGTTAACGAATGAAGAATTTCTCTGCCTGATCCAAAAAGAGAACGAACGCGAACCGTCGCTTTACCGCATACCGATTACGGGCAAGAACCCAAAACTGCTCGCGAAACATGCGCGGACGCCCAGTGTAAGCGCGCCGTAAACCCTCCTCTGCCGATTTAGCTCAGAAGCTCTCTAGCTTTCGCAAGCGCTTCCGCGATCTTGCTGACGTCCGTCCCACCACCTTGGGCGCTCTCTGGCCGCCCACCGCCTTTCCCGCCAACAATCGGTGCGATTTCCTGAATGATTTTGTTCGCCTGAAATTTCGACGTCAGATCTTTTGGAATTGCGACAATTAAAGAGACGCGCCCATTTGCCGCCCCGGCCAGAACGATCGAACCACCGAATTTCGCCTTGAGGACGTCCGCAACCGCACCTAGCAATTTGCCATCAGCGTTTGGGATCTCGGACACGCATGAATCGTTCCCGGCATGCGCTGCCGCCAATTCGTTTGCGATGGTAGCGGCACGACTCTGCAACTGCGCTTCGGCGGCTTTGGCTGTCTTCTTTTCCCATTCGCGAACATCGACATCCAATTTTTCGAGACGTGCCGCACGCGCGTCGATCTGTTTTAGCATTTCAGACGTCTCCGCCAAGTTTTCAAAAGGAGGCAACCGGGCAACGTCAGGCTTCTTCCGCGCTAAGGTTTCAAACTTCTCTTGTTGACGCACAGCTTCGTGCTCTGCCCAGCTGCGCGCCGCATCGCCTGCGACCGCTTCAATACGCCGGATTCCCGCCGCAATCGCTTCTTCCTTTACGATCCGGAATGGACCGATCTCACTTGTCGATCTTACGTGCGTGCCACCGCAAAGTTCCATGGAGTAACCATTGAGAGCGCGCGGCGTTCCGCCGACTTGCAGGACGCGCACTGTGTCGCCGTATTTCTCGCCGAAAAACTGAATAATGTCCTTTCGCTTCTGGACCTCTGCGTACGGAATTTCCGTCCATGAAACTGCCGCGTTCTCAGCGATTTTTTCGTTCACCAATCTTTCTACATCGCGCACTTCCTGCTTCGTCAAAGCTGCGCTTGAAAAATCAAATGTCAGTTTGTCCGGGCCAACGTAACTTCCCTTTTGCGCCGCATCGCGCGATACAACTTGGTGCAAAGCCCAATGCAGCAAGTGCGTCACCGTATGATGCCGCTCGATCGCATGTCGGCGATCGGCATCAACTGAAACGCGAACCGCCTCGCCTGGCTCGGGACCGCGACCTTCGACAAGTGCGGCGCGATGAATAAAAACGGCACCGCGCTTTTGCGTATCCGTTACGCGAAGTTGACCGACTTCCGTGCGATCGTGACCGGGCACGTGCAGCAAACCTTTGTCGCCGACTTGGCCGCCCATTTCGGCATAGCAAGGCGTCCGATCGAGAACGAGGTTCAGCTCATCCGATTTTTTATCCGGCAGGACAGCTTCAATAACCGCCTCCGCCTCAAGAAAATCGTATCCGAGAAATTTTGTCGGCGCGGCTTTAAGTTCTCCCTCTTCGACGCTGATTTCTTCCTTCTTCTGTGCCCTACGCGCTCGCTCGCGCTGCTCCTCCATTAATTTTTCAAACCCGGCAACATCGACAGTGAGCCCTCGCTCCCGCGCCATCAGTTCGGTTAGATCGAGTGGAAAGCCATATGTGTCGAACAATGCAAAGGCATGTTCTCCGGAGATTATCGGTCTCGCTCCGAGCAGTTTTTCGAAATCGGTCGCGGTCGCTGTCGCGACGTTAAGCCTTACCCTCGGAAGAGGCTTGTCAGCGTTATGAATGTTTGTCACCAATCCGCCGCGGCTGCGGTAGGGCTCCATCTCGATAATCATACGTTCACCAAGTCCGGCATTTGTCGAGTGCCGCTGAATAGAACGAATAATCGCATTGTGGAATTCGCTAATGCCGCGATCGAGCGTTTTGTTAAAGGCTTCTTCTTCGCGCCCAATCGTTTCTTTGCTTGTCCTCTGCTTCGCGCGGATTTCAGGAAAAACGTCGCCCATCGTTTGAGCGACGACGTCAACAAGCTTGAAGAAGAACGGTTCGTGGAATCCGAGCGTGCGTCCGTAACGGACCGCGCGCCGCAGCACGCGGCGCAAAACGTAACCGCGTCCTTCGTTGGACGGAATGATTCCGTCCGCGATTGCAAATGAAAGTGCACGAACGTGATCAGCGCTGACGCGAAACGCAATGTCGATCTTTTCTTGATCGGACTCACCAGCGGTTCCGTGTTTCGGAATCGTCGATCCGTATTTTTTGCCGCTCAGTTTTTCCAGTTCATCGAAGATCGGATGGAAAATATCCGTTTCGTAATTGGAGATCGTACCAGAGAAATCAGTAAGATTTTTGGTGCCCTGAATAATAGCCGTGACCCGCTCGAAACCCATTCCGGTATCGACGTGACGTTGCGACAACGGTGTAAATGTCTCGTCGGCGTTCGCGTTGAATTGAATGAAAACCAGATTCCAAATCTCGATGCAGCGGGGGTCCTCTTTATTCACCAGCGCACCGCGCGTATCCCCATCCGGCGTGAGATCGACATGTACCTCTGAGCAAGGACCGCATGGGCCGGTATCGCCCATCATCCAGAAATTGTCCGCTTTGCCGCCGCTGACGATGTGGATCCCCGGATCGAGATCGGCTTCGCGAAACAATCTCGCCCAATGATCGTGCGCTTCCTGGTCGAACTCGCTCGGTTCGCCGGGGCCGGGTTTGTAGACAGTCGCGTAAAGGCGTTGCGCCGGGAATTTCCAGCGATCGACCACGAGTTCCCATGTCCACTCGATGGCTTCTCTTTTAAAGTAATCGCCGAAGCTCCAATTACCCAGCATTTCGAAAAACGTGTGGTGATAAGTATCCAGCCCGACGTCTTCGAGATCGTTATGTTTACCGCCGGCGCGAATGCATTTCTGTGTATCGGCAACCCGCGGCGGATTCCACGCCGGCTTTTGCTGGCCGAGGAAGATCGGGACGAACTGATTCATCCCGGCGTTCGTGAAAAGCAGATTCGGCGCGTCAGGCAGCAAGGATGAAGAAGGCACAATCGTGTGCTTTTTCTCGCGAAAGAAATCGAGAAAGGATTGGCGGATTTCGGCCGAGGTCATGATGTCGATCTAACGATCAAATTGCCGGAGAGGCCAAAGATTTCCAAATGGAAATCTCGTGGCGCGCTGTCATGCGCCGCGGGATATCGATCCGCAGAAAATAAAAGCGCGGGCCAGAAAAAAGTGCGATCCGCTCGCACTGACGTCATTCACATCGTCTGACCTCTATCTTTTATCTTCGTCGAGCTTTGCTTTGACGGCAGATTCGATTTCTTCGTAGAGCGCCCGATCATTCTTCAGCACTTCCTTCGCGGCATCGCGGCCCTGCGCCAGTTGGGTGCCTTTGTAATTCATCCACGAGCCGCGCTTTTCAATGATTTGCTTTTCCAGGGCAAGATCGAGAAGGGCTCCAGTCGAGGAAATTCCTTCGTTATACATGATGTCGAACTCAGCTTCAGTGAAGGGCGGCGCCACTTTGTTTTTAACGATCTTGACCCGGGTGCGATTTCCCGTGACAACACCGTCCGTCTGCTTGATCGCGCCGATGCGGCGAATATCGACGCGCACGCTGGCGTAAAATTTCAACGCTCTGCCACCCGGCGTCGTTTCCGGGTTGCCGAACATGACACCTATTTTTTCACGAATCTGGTTTGTGAAAACACAGCAGGTTCGCGCTTTTGAAATCAGCGAAGTGAGTTTACGCAAAGCTGCGCTCATGAGTCGTGCCTGTGCCCCTACGGTTGTGTCGCCGATCTCGCCTTCCAATTCCGCCTTCGTGACTAGCGCGGCGACCGAATCGACCACAATCACGTCGAGAGCGTTGGAACGCACGAGAGTTTCGCAAATCCGGAGCGCTTCCTCGCCGGAGCTCGGCTGGGAAACGAGCAGATCGTCAAGATTGACCCCAAGCTTTTTCGCGTATGCCGGATCGAGCGCGTGTTCGACATCGATGAACGCGGCAAGACCGCCGTGCTTTTGGGCTTGGGCTATGACCGTGAGTGTAAGCGTGGTTTTCCCGGATGACTCTGGACCAAACACTTCGACAACCCTGCCTCGTGGAAATCCGCCAACGCCAAGAGCGCGATCGATCAGAATGTTGCCGGTGGGGATGACGTCGATATCGACAATCTTTTCGTCCCCAAGGCGCATGATCGCGCCGTCGCCGTAATCTTTCGCGATCTGCTGAATCGCCAGATCGAGATTCTTATTTCGCGCGACGGCGAGTTTGTCTGCGCCGGTCTTCTCTTCAGTTTTCGTCGCCATATCGAGGTAACTGTAATTACTTCTCCGCCGACGGTTCGCCAAGCGGAAAAGCTTCGCTAGGAAATCCAAAGGCCGCGAACTTAAGGTCCGCGGCCTTCGATTTCCAGAAAACTGGATCTTAAGAAACAGCGATTTTGCGCGGTTTGACGTGTTCTGCCTTCGGCAGAGTGAAAGTCACCACGCCCTGATCGATCTTTGCGGTGATCTTATCAGCATCGATGGACGGGTCGAGCTCGAAGGTGCGCCGGTAGTTCTCCGGGCGCGATTCCCGATGAATCAACTCGCCTTCCACGCTGGGACGAGAACGGCGCCCGACAATTGTTAGCTCGTTGTTCTCGACCGAAACCTCGAGGCCATCTTTGTTTACCCCAGGCATCTCGACTTCGAGTGTATAGCCATCTCCAGCCTCGACCACGCTGGCAGATGGCGCAATGAACTGTTCGCTCTGCCCGCGCTCAGTATCGCGATTTTCACGGACCAATGTGTTCATAATTAATTTCCTTTCGCTTTTCAGGAATTTCCAGCGGTTCCTACACGCGCCGGAGATTGATTACTTGACCTCAATTTGCTTCGGCTTTGCTTCCTCAGCCTTCGGTAGTGTCACGGTAAGGATTCCGTCCCGGTAGGTTGCGCTTACCTTGCTCGCATTCACCCGGGTCGGGAGCGTGATACTCCGGCGGAATTTTCCGATATAACGCTCGGTGCGTTCCGCTTTCTCACCGTTTGAAGTCTGGCTTTTTCGCTCGCCGCTGATTGTCAACGTCCCGTCGCGTAGAGAAATTTCTATATCCTCCTTCCTCATTCCGGGCAGTTCGACAACAGCAACGACGTTGTCCGTGTCTTGGTAAAGATCGAGTGCCGGTGACCAGCCACCAAAGAGCTGTCCCTGCCGCGCAAAGCTCGACCAAAACGGCAATTCGAAGAGCGAATTGAGATCATCCCTCAAGCTGCTCCACCGATCCAGCGAGGGCCACGCCATCACTTCTGGGCTTTGATAACGAATTAGACTCATAGTTTAAACATTCCTTTCTTAGTTTTTCCTGCCGCGTTCTTAGAAGCTGCACTCATGCCAGAAAATATTCGTTTACGCGCATTGTCGTAAGTGACAGAATCCAAAGTAATTATCGTAGAATAATACCGGCCCCTTCCTGAATGATGTGATGATTTGACACAATATTTTTGGCACTTCGCCCGAAAAAAATGTGACATATTTGCACAATTGAGCATGTGAAAGGCGTTGCCGGAGCGGGACACTCACCTATTGATTTTGCCGTGACAATAAGGACACAACGAGATCAGCGATTTATGCGCGCGGCGCTGAAAGAAGCGAAAAAAGCCCAAGGACAGACGAGCCCCAATCCGGCTGTCGGTGCGGTTCTTGTAATTGATAATCGGATTGTGGCAAGAGGCCACCATCGCGGAGCGGGCCATGACCACGCTGAGATCGAATGCCTTCGCAACTTCGCCGACGACGCGCCTGCTCGCGCCACGCTTTACGTTACTCTGGAGCCCTGTTCCACGGTTGGTCGCACAGCGCCCTGCACAACCGCGATCATCAGGGCTGGTGTAAAGAACGTTGTTGTCGGGACGGCGGACGTAAATCCTCGTCACCGTGGGAGAGGCATGACGCAGCTACGAAATGCGGGCGTCAAAGTCCGTGATGGCATTTTGGCCGAGGAGTGTGCGCGCCTTAACGAAGGTTTCAATAAATGGATTGTTACCGGACGACCGTTTGTGATCGCAAAATGCGGCATGAGCCTCGATGGTCGATTAACGCGGCGCCCAGGTGAGCCTCGGTGGATTACGGGCTTTGGTGCGCGTCGTGACGCGCACCAGCTTCGCTCTCACGTGGATGCAGTTATCGTTGGTGCGGAAACGGTTCGGCTGGATAATCCACGGTTGACGGTGCGTGGTATGCGGCACACCAAACAGCCTTGGCGGGTCGTGCTAACCCGCTCAGGCAATCTGCCGCCGAAAGCTCGTTTATTTTCGGATCGACGAGCCGCACGAACCTTGGTGTACAAGCGCACGGACCTGGTTGTTGTGTTGGAAGACTTAGGAAAAAGAAATGTGACAAGTGTATTGATCGAGGGCGGTGGTGAAGTGCTTGGCCAAGCACTGGATGCGCATTTGATTGATCAAGTTCAACTTTACCTGGGTCCAATTTTGACAGGAGGACCCGTAATCGCGTTTTCAGGCCGCGGAGCCAATGCTACGCAGACGGCAATCCACCTCGACGCCGTCTCTTACCGGCGGATTGGTCAAAGCGTTTGCGTCACAGGTTATTCTAAAGCTATCCGACCCGAAAAAATAGAAACTCCTCGTCGCGCCTACGGTTTAATGAGTGGGAGGTAAATTATTATATGAATTGGAAAAAACTTCTCTTAGTTGGGTTGGTGGCAAGTGGATTCGCTTTTGCGGCGGCACCACGCTCTGACGCAGGTGTGTCGTTCGGGATCGGATTTGGCCCAGGATACTATGGCTACCCAGCTTACTACGGATATGGGTATTATCCGTATGGGTACTATCGGCCATACCCGTATTATGGCTACTACGCAGGACCTTCGTTCTATTGGTCCGGCGGCCATCGAGTCTACTACCGCCACCATCGTCACCATTACTACCGGCATTGGTACTAAGCTGACGTAGAAGAGTAAATCCGCTGAGCTGGCCCGGAATCCGGGCCAGCTCATTTTTTGCGGCAAGAGCAGGTTTTTCGCTGGGCACGGCGCCCGTTATCGATCCTTCGGCGATGATTCCCTTCTCGGCGACTCGGTGGGTTTGGCTGTGGCGGTGCCGTTCGATTGCTGAGGTTGGAATTCTTTTCTCAACTGTTGAATCAAAGCTGGCAGTTGCTGCTGTCGCTCAGCCTCAATCTGCTGGCGGAGTCCTTGTTCCATCTTGCGGCGCTCCTGCATATAACGTGACTCAAACAAATCGCGCCTTTGTTGATCCAGCAGGAGGCCGGAATCGCGCACAGCTGCCTCAGTTTCCCGCCTGATGCGCTCTCGTCGCAAATTCTCTCGCTGACGCATGATCTGGCGCTCCTGGGGGCTCATTCGCATCCAACGCTCGGCATTTCGCCGGAAAACTTGCCGATCCGCCGGCGGAAGCGAAAACCACCGCTCACGCACACTCTGTCCCGGCGGATACCGGGCAGGTCCAGCCCCAGGGCCTGGACCTGTCCTTCGCCCGTTAGTCCGCTGCGGCTGCGCTTGTGCCAAAGCGCAGGACGAGGCGAAGATCGATAAAATAATGATTATCTTTACAAAGTTGGCTTTTCGTCCCACAGGCTGTTTTCATCCAAAGCGATCAATTCATC
>Ga0209473_1000382_pt1 | contig 26997 bp, 28 predicted proteins | sample GraSoiAngelo_133_FD_185890 | JGI IMG/M metagenome (GOLD analysis project Ga0209473, IMG submission 185890) | Grasslands soil microbial communities from the Angelo Coastal Reserve, California, USA - 14_0929_05_20cm (SPAdes) (version 2) | ecosystem: Environmental > Terrestrial > Soil > Grasslands ...
GATGTTGTGCGAAAGCGGCATTGGAAAGCAGAAGGAAACCGGAGAGTATAACCGCGCGCACGATCATAAGCGCCTCCTGTCGAACAGCGGAGTCGTCAACTCGCTTCTTGAGGAGCTGCAAGATGCGGTGCCGACTGGACTGACCAACAGCCTTGCATAGGATGAGACGTCTTGCCGGCTTTTCAGGTTTCGTAACGACTAAATTTTGCGGCTCGTATGGCCAAAAAACTGGTCCCGGTCACTGGCCGGAGCAAGAACTCATTGCTCTGCGCCCGTTGATGATAAATCAGACCTGGGAGCCCCCTGCCAAAGGGGGATTGCCGGCATCCTTAATATATGTGAATATATGTGCTGATTGTGAGCCCATCGCCCGCTGTCGCTTCGACTTTTATGCCGCTTCCCCTTCGTAACACTTCAGCAGGCCGCCCAGTCGTTTTCGACACCGCACTGCTCCCCTGTTCCTTCTTGCCTCCGTCTGCGAAGGAAACACGATCCGGTCGCTCTGAGGGTAAGTGTTTGCGCGCGTGCTTTGATGAAAACGAACCGGCAGTTTTCAATAGTCCGCAGGCCTTATCGCTGGGTCAAAGGGCGGCCAACTTCTGAAACCAATCGTCTCTGACGGACGATGAGCGCAATGGAGATTTAACGACAGTTGGGCGTTGTTGCTGTGGTAGCCGTCAAGGAAGTCCTTTGCGTAGATGACTAGTGAGCCAATTTTTCGTAGACGTCCCCAAAGTCGGACACAGGATCAATCTCCTCGAGCCGGCTCCCCAGGCAAACCCAGTCCGTCCACAACACATTGAAGAGCAGGCGGTCTGACGTAAAATCAACGACCACCAGAACGGCATGATTGCGGCCAAGTACCAGGGGTGTCTGTTTCGGAAACATTGACCTAAGCGTGTTGGTAAGCCGACGACGTATTCTGGTACAACGTCTTCAAGCAGCGGGAGCTGGGAGCTGTTTCGCAGGAACCCTCCGATCGGTAAACGCCACCGCACAAAGCCAGGCGTGTTGGTTCCGGTGAATGCCAAGCTGTTGAAAATTGAGAGGGAGGCCACGACACTAGCCTTTTCATTTCTGGAGCGGCGAATTCGTCTACAACTCTGCGTGGATGGACCGAGAGCCGGTGTGGTGACGAACAGGTCTGAATCCCGTCGCATCCAGAACTGGTGCGGAGGGAGCAGTTGGCTTAAGGAACGAACTACACCCCGACCGGACGATGCCAGGGAATGAGCATCGGAACACGCCCGCGGTAAAGCCCGGCAAAATGGAAGAACACACAAACATGCCGAACGTCAGCGAAACAGGTGAACAGCCAAAGCGCCGCGCCGTAACGGCCGAGTCGATGGCGGCAAAACAGCGCGACATATCCGTCAGCGAATTTTTCGCGAAGAACAGGCACCTGCTTGGCTTCGATAATCCGAGAAAAGCTCTCCTGACGGCGGTTAAAGAGGCTGTCGACAATTCACTCGACGCTTGCGAGGAAGCGGGCATTGTTCCCGAGGTCTGGGTTCATATTGAAGCTACGGGTCCCAATCGGTACAAAATCGGTGTGCAAGACAACGGGCCGGGCATTGTCAAAAAACAGATCCCGCTAATCTTCGGAAAACTGCTCTATGGTTCGAAATTTCATAGACTGCGGATGAGTCGAGGACAACAGGGAATCGGTATCAGCGCTGCGGGCATGTACGGGATGCTGACTACGGGCAAACCCGTAAAGATCGTTTCCATGACTTCGCCAAAGAAGCCGGCGCATTACTTCGAAATCCAAATCGACACGCGGCGGAACATGCCGGAAATTATCAACGGTAAAGGCGACGGCGAAGATATTCCAGCCGGTGAAAAAGGCCGGAAGTACATTACGGACCATGGTATCGAATGGGTATCGCACTACCCCATTCCGGATCAACAGTCCCATCATGCCCATGAAGTGCGCAGCGGCACGCGTGTCACGATCGAGCTCGAAGGACGTTACCAACGCGGGCGCGGCAGCGTGGACGAATATCTAGAACAGACGGCCATCGCCAATCCACACGTGGCGATTCACTATCTCGATCCCGATAGCGGCGAGACCACGTATTCGCGCTCCACAACTCAGCTTCCGCCTGAACCCGTAGAGATCAAGCCACACCCATATGGCATTGAACTCGGGCAGTTGGTCACCATGTTGAAGGACACCTCGGCGCCGTCTATGGCGCAGTTTCTGACGACCTCGTTTTCCCGTGTCAGTTCCGGAGTCGCACAGAAAATCTGCGAAACTGCAAAGATCGGCACTCGCGGCAGTCCCAAGAAGATTGGACGCCAGGAAGCCGACTCACTTTACAAAGCGATTCAAGAAACCAAAATCAGCGCTCCCGGGAGCGACTGCATCTCACCGATCGGCGAATCGCTGATTCTCAAAGGCCTTCATCATCAGCTGCCCGGCGAATTTTTCTGTGCTGCGACGCGTCCGCCCGCGGTGTATCGTGGGAACCCGTTTCTCATCGAGGTCGGACTTGCCTATGGTGGTGCCAGTTCAACCCAGAAGGTCACGCTGGACGCATTGACCGACCTGCTCAGCGAGAGTGATGCCCGGTCGCTGAAGCAATTCTTACTGACGACGTTCGATGGAGTGGGCGCGGCTGGTGCCGACCAGATCCTGTCGCAGGCGAGGATGGGAACTCGTCAATCGCCTTCGAAGCTCAAGAAGGATGAAATCGATCAACTTTTCGCCGCAATGAGAAATGTTAACCTGAGCGAAAACCAGTCGATGCAGGTGCTGCGCTACGCGAACCGCGTTCCACTTCAGTTCCAGCCGGCGGCTTGTGCCATCACGCAGTCGGTCATCGGGACCAACTGGCGGGCTTACGGTTTGGCTCAATCCCGCGGTCAATTGCCGGTCGGTCCGGTCACCGTTATTGTGCATGTCGCCAGCGTATGGGTGCCATTTACCAGTGAATCGAAAGAAGCCATCGCATCGTATCCCGAAATCGTGAAGGAGTTGCGGCTCGGCCTTCAGGCCGTGGGAAGAAAACTGGCGGTTTACCTCAATCGGCGTAAACGCGTGCGTCAGGAAGGTGAACGTCGTGAGATTTTCCTGCGCTATCTTGGTGAGGTGGCACATGCGGTCGCCACAATCAAGGATTATGGCGATCGCCCGAGAAAGCACCTGTATGGCCGGCTAGTTGATGTCGCGAAACGTAAGACGGCCGTTGCGGATACGCAACTGAACGGCGAAGGGAAACAGCGTGAAAACGCTGCCGAGGAGTTTGGCAAGAATGTCCTGATCATCAACCCGGAAGAAGCTCCCGGCGAAACGGCATCGTCTGAACCAGCTGCGTAAAATTATGGCTAAGAAAGCAAAATCGACTTCAGACAAACCGAGTCGCTCGACGAAAGATAGGAAAACTCTCAGTTCGATTCGCGATTTTGCAGATACCGTCATCCAGTCCGCGGAACGTGGGCGAGCGCCGTACGTGGATATCCCGTTACGATCATTATCGAATGTTCGGTTCAATCAATCGAAGCGCATTATTGAGATGGGCAGCGGGACCAACCGGCGGGAATTATTCAATCTGGCTCAAGCCCGCAGCTACATGCAGACATTGCTTGTCGCTTCCGGATGCAAGCAACTGATCGATCAGGGAAAGACAACCAGCATCCGAGGTTTGTTCTACCTGCTGAAGCACACCATTGAAGGGACCAGCGAAGAGACGTTTGATACGCAGGATGAATGCGATCCCGTCATCGAGGACATCGAGGTTTCACTCGATTCGATGCGCGAAGAGCTTCACCTGTACGCCAAAAACGCGGGGGCGATGGTTGGTCCGATCACACTGGTAGATAGTGGCGACACGATCGACTGTTCCCGCATGGGCTCTGGCGGCTACAGCATCCCGTCGATCGTCGAACAGGACATCGTGCAGTTCAAAAAGAACACTGCAAAATTCATCCTGCATGTCGAGAAAGACACAGTTTGGCGGCGATTCAACGAGGATAAATTCTGGCGCAAACACAACTGCATCCTGACACATGGCGGAGGTCAACCGCCCCGCGGCGTTCGTCGTATGCTGCACCGCCTGCATCACGAGTTGAAACTGCCGGTGTATTGCCTGCTGGATAACGACCCCTGGGGGTATTACATCTACAGCGTGATCAAACAGGGATCGATCAATCTTGCCTACGAATCGCGCCGCATGGCTATCCCCGATGCGCGTTTCCTGGGATTGCGCAGTCTGGATTATGGCCGCTGCCAGCTTAGCCCCAGCGTGCAAATCAAATTGAACGAGCAAGACATCAAACGGGCCCGGCAGATCTCACAGTATCCGTGGTTCGTGAACAAAAAGCCCTGGCAAAAGGAAATCGAGCTGATGTTGAAGAACGGCTTCAAGCTCGAAGTCGAAGCCCTGATCAGCAAAGACATCAGCTATGTTACGGAAGAATACGTACCGGCCCGGTTGGAGGAGAGCGAGTTCCTCGACTAGCTGGTGCGGTTAGGAATTTCAAAACTCTGAAAAGCTACGGCTTGGGCGCAAAGTGAAAACGCCATTGCGTGGGTCGATGAGCACATCAGCCAGGACAACGGCTATCAACGGATCCAGGACTCGGTTTCGAGATTCCGGCCAAAATCCGCGTTATTCGACGGAATGGACGGAAACCCGAAAATGCTCCGTTGGAGGCGGTAGCTGTAGGTACATGATGCAAGGCAGGATAAACAGTGAGTTTGGCTCCCCGGGCTAGATTCGAACTAGCAACCCTTCGGTTAGCAGCCTTGTGCTTGATTTAATCACTTAACCGGCCAAAGTTCGAAGAGCGGTTTGTTCTCAGAGATGGCTCGTTCTTCAGCCTGTCTTGATTTTCTTCTTCTCTTGCTCAGTTCAGATTCAATAGCCTTTCCCTTTTACTTTTTCTCTTTTCTTGCCCGCCTCCGCGGTTTCGTTTCTCCTCCAGATGTTCACTGGAGGAGAAACGTATGCTCCCGAGGCGGAGATGTCCTTTCTGCCGTCGTTGGTTTCATCCCCATCCGCGGCTCAAACAACGACAAAAGACCTGTGGTCGGCCAGACTGTCGCCACAAGCAGAAGCAGAAATCTAATCAGGAATGGCGGACTGAGAACCCGGATTACTTTCGCGGGGTTTATGCGCTGCAAAAGGAAAAGTACGGGACGCGCTCCGATTACAGGCGGTGCTACCGTCAGCAACATCCCGACTACGTGCGGCGCGACGCGGTTTCCGTCGGAAAATGGCGCGAGCGGCTGAGATCGTCGCCTGTACGTTCCACAAGTCCTGATCTGCACGTAACTATCGAGTCCGAAAAGACTTCCATCCGCATTGCCCATGTAAGTTCCACAAGCCGCGATATCTTCGTAACTCTCAACGCTTCTTAGGGTTGCGGGAAAGTATCGCGGTGAATCCCAAGTAAGTTCCACAAGGTTCGATGGCTTTTCCCAACCCTCTGCCCTTACTTTGAGCCCGCGGAGGAATGAAAATGCCGAAGTCCCGATCCCAACCGCCCCGACCCGATCGCCGACGTTCCATTCGCGGTTCCTTCAGCTGGATCGATCACCGCTTCCTGCGCGAAGGATTCGATCAAGGCCTCACTCGCTTGGAGAAGTTGCTCTACTTCGTGCTGGTGGCGGTCTCCAATCAAGACGGAGTCAGCTTTTACTCCGACGCGCGTCTGGCGGAGTTGTTGGACATCCGTTTTCCCCACGAACTGGAAGCGGCTCGCAACGAACTGGTGGCCCGGGACCTGATTGCCTATGAAGACGGAATTTACCAAGTGCTGGACCTGCCCGCCGGCTCTCCCAGGAAAGGGCGTGACTCTTCACCCGACCGCGCTTTGCGTTCGAGTTCCTCTCTCCCGCCCGCTCGCAGAACCGTATTGCGCGAGGCGGCCTCGGATCTGGAGAGCGTCAAGCAGTTATTGGAACGCTGGGGCTGGAGCCGTCGATGAACCTCTCCGTGGTCTATCAACCTGCCGTGTCCGCCAGCACCTCCGCGTATCGTGTGCGTGACAACCAAGGAGGAGAACTCGACTGGGCGAATGCCTTCCTGGACGGTCAGCGCCTCCGCCAACTTTCTCCCCGTTCGCTGCGCATCTACGCCTACGACCTCCTCGATTTCGCCCGCTGGTTCGAACCGCAACATCGGCCGCTTGCCGAGATCACGGAGTCCACGATCGTCGACTATGTCCGTCATCAACTCGAGCAGGATCCCAAACCCAGCTCGCAGACCGTGAATCATCGGCTGGGCACAGTGCGTTGCTGCTATCGCTTTCACGCCGGGCAAGAAATTCCCGCCGGCCAAGTGCATTTCCAGCGCCGCTATACCCGACGATCCCCACTCGGCTACGGTCGGCTTCGCACCACCGTCGCCCGGGGCCTCCGCCTCAAACAGGATCGGCCGGTGATCGTGCCGCTCTCGGCCGAAGAAGTCGCCAAGTTTTGGCAAAGCTTCCGCACCTATCGTGATCTCGCACTGGTCGGGCTGATGCTCCTCGACGGCTTGCGCTCCTGCGAGGTCTTGGCCCTGGAACTGGAAGACGTGCAACTCGCTGACGGCCAGATGCGCGTCCGCGGCAAAGGAAACAAAAAGCGCCTCGTGCCGCTGCCGCCGGATATTCTCGAAGTCCTGGGACATTATCTGCGCCACGAAAGGCCACTGACCAACTCCCCCGCTTTGTTCATTTCTCTGAAAGGTCGACAACGCGGTCGGCCCGTGACCGCGGCCGGCCTCCGCTCGCTTTTTCGTCATCATCGAGTGCGCAGTCGAATCCCTCATGCCAACCCGCACCGTCTGAGGCACTATTCCGCGTCCCGGACTATTGCCGAGTAATCCTCTTCTCGCCGCGTTTTCCGGCTCGAATCGATCGTTGACGCGACATAGTCTGGCCCCTCCAATCCGCCGGGATTGGAAGAAGGGGGTCAACTATGAGGTGTATTGTCGACAATGATGTCGTTCTCGACCGGACAGTGGAAGGTCCACTGTCGGCGCAAATTGCGAGTTTTGCGAGGTGGGCGCGCGAGGAGGGATACGCGTTCCCCACCGACGACGGAAGGTTATGCTAGCGGCCTGTTTCAGCCGATGGCTCGGACAGCAAGCCGTCAGCGTCTGCCGCGTCTCTTCAGAGCACGCAGTTCGATATCTGCGATCTCGAGCGCATCACGTGAAAATCCAGCCAGAGGATGCTGGCACGCTGCGACAGTTCCTTGACTTTCTGCGCCGTCAGGGCGTGGTTCCCGCCAAAAAGATCCCACCACCCCGATTGACTCCGGTCGAGCAAGCCATACACGCGTTCGCCTCTGCGGCATCTCGTCATGCCGGAAGTTTTCCGGCTCCTGTATGGATGTGGGTTTCGTGTCGGAGAAGTGCTGAAATTACGGGTTCGAGACGTCGATCTGAATCAAGGCATCATCACGGTTCGTCAGGGAAAATTCCGCAAAGATCGCTTGGTTCCTCCCGCCTTGCCCCTCATGAACCGCTTGCGAAAATACGCTGCCCATTTTGAAAAATGCCCGCCCGAGGCAATCTTCTTCCCGGGACCGAGTGGTAGGCCCTTCAGCTTACGCACTGTTTACACGCTGTTTCGTCAACTGCTTCTGCAGTGTGGAATTTCTCACGGAGGCCGAGGTAAGGGGCCCAGGATCCACGACGCACGTCATCAATTTGCCGTTCGTGCCTTACAACGCTGGTATCAAGACGGCGAGGATCTGGATGCCAAACTTCCTCTTCTGGCTACCTACCTCGGGCATGTGAATCTTTCCGGGACTCAGCATTACCTTCATCTTACCGCCGAACTCTTTCCCGAGATTACGGCACGAGCGGACGCAACCTTTGGTGACGTCATTCCGCGGAGGAATGAACCATGAAACCGACCGATTTCTCCGTTCACGTCACGAGCTTTTTGACACACTATCTGGCCGCCCAGCGGAATGTCAGTCCGAACACTATCAAGGCATACCGCGACGTATTCACTCTCCTTCTCCGATTCTGCCGCGATGTGCAGGGAATCGCTCCGGAAAGATTGCATCTCGAAGAGATCGACGTTCCCCTCGTCGAAGCATTCCTGGACTACCTGGAGCGAGAAAGACTTCACCCCGCACACGAAATCAACGGCTTGCGGCCCTGCATGGGTTCTTCCGATATGTTCAAGCGGAAGAACCGGCCCGTATGCATCAGTGTCAAAAAATCCTCGCGATCCCGCAGCGGAAACATGCTCGGCCAACCGTCGGCTACCTTTCCAAAGAAGAGTTGGCTGCGATCCTGGCGCAGCCAACTCTCCGCACGTCAGGGGGTCGAAGAGATGCGGTCTTGCTGAGCGTACTTTACGACACGGGAGCGCGTGTTCAGGAGTTGGTCGATCTCTCCGTCGGAGACGTGCGTTTGGATCCACCCGCGCAGCTTCGCCTTTTGGGAAAGGGGCGCGAAATTCGCGCCGTGCCTTTGATGGGGAACACGGTTCAGCTTCTACGCAGTCACATCCAGGAAAACCACCTCGATCATCCCGAACAGTTCGACAAGCCTCTTTTCCACAACGCGCGCCACGAGCGACTGACCCGTTCGGGAATTCGCTACATCCTTCACAAATACATCGTTCTGGCACGAAGCAAATGTCCGAGTTTAAACCGAACCGTAAGCCCGCACACGCTCAGACATACAAAGGGTATGCACCTGTTGCAGAGCGGAGTCTCGCTCGACATGATCCGCGACTTCCTCGGCCACGTGGATGCTAAAACCACTCAGATTTACGCGAGGGCAAATCTGGAGATGAAGCGAAAGGCCCTTGAAAAAATCAGTGAGCCTTCGTCAGTCCAGACGATCCCCTCCTGGCAGCAGAACGAGGACCTTCTTCACTGGCTCCGCTCTTTGTAGCGCTCCCAAGGACACAGGCGCATGACAATCATGACCCGAGCTCCGCCAAACAACCGAGGATATTATGCCGAGTCAGGCCACGCGCGCGCGTTGACATGCGGCGACTTAGGATACGCACTGCACATATCTACTTTCAGCACATAGTAGACCCCGGTTCAATGCTGCCCTGGGTGGCCAACTAAGCCCTGACATTGATGAGGCCGCGCAGGCGATAGCAAGACGCCAGAGGTGGAAGATCGTGCCCGAAGGGGCGTGGGCTGCAAATCTCCTCGGGCTTTCAACGCAAGTGCCCTCGAAGATCATTTATCTGACAGATGGCCCAAATAAGAAAGTGGAGATTGGCCGGCGGAGCATTCTTTTTAAGCATGCCCGGCCGAAAGCGATGGCAGGCCTGGAGGGTAAACCGGCGCTCGTGGTTCAAGCCCTTCGACACCTTGGGAAAGGAAATGTTGGAGCGCGGGAGATTGATACACTGCGGAGCCGTCTCTCTCCACAGGAGAAGCGACGTTTCCTGAAGGACACGCGCTTTAGTGTGGATTGGATTTATGACGTGGCAAAGCAGCTTGCGGAGAAGAGTGCGTGAACAAAGTCGCCATCATGGAAGCACGCGCGCGCGCGGATCTTTTTTCCGAAACAGCTGAGCGCATGAATGTGGCCGAGGCTATCATCGAAAAGGATTTCTGGGTTTGTTGGGTGCTGAAGCAGCTCTTTTCGAATAAGGCGTTTGAGGGAAGGCTGCTTTTCAAGGGTGGGACTTCGCTTTCGAAGATATTCAAGGCGATCAATCGCTTTTCGGAAGACATCGACCTCGCGGTGGATTATGAGACGCTTGGGTTTAACGGCGAGAACGATCCGCGGCAAGAAAACATTTCAAATACGAAGCGGAATAAGATTCTCGGAAAAATGATGGAGGAGTGTCAGCGCTACATTGGAGGTGAGTTTCTTGACCTTCTCGGAAAGCAATGCAGAGAGACTCTTGGGGCAGGGCACGGATGGGGCTTGGAGGTGAGTAAGGACGACAAGAATGTCGTTCTCTTCCACTATCCTGCGGCGAGCACGAAAAGACTGGCGTATCTGAGACCTCAGGTAATACTCGAGCTCGGGACGCATGCTGAGTTTGTTCCGCGTGATCGTTTTGCAATCCGGTCATTCGCGGGCGAGCACTTTCCCAAGGTAGTTGTGGACAATGATGTGTCGGTCGTGGACGCCAATGGGCCGGAAGAGCAGGTCATGGGCTGGTATTACTACCTCGATGACAAAATCCGATTCCCTTTCCAGGCCAAGTGCATCATGGCCAAGGTCGTTTCGCCTCTCCGAAAGGGGGAAAGTGTCCAAGTCCAGAGTATGGCACCCGAAGATGCCTGCTCCGCCGAGATGCTAGTGCTCATCCGCTGGCAAGGCCGCACCATGGCAGTCCCCTTGTCGCAACTTGCGGCTGTTGATCCCGACGACTCGACCGCGGAAGCCATTGCTGACTGGCATTACTGGGTGGCGCAGGGCTACTGTTTTTGACTTACGCACGCCTACCGAAAGCTCACAAATGGCGAACAGTCGAGGGTGGCGGTACCCCGAAAATTTCCGTCGAATGGCAGTCTCCTCCTAAGCCCATGCCGGCTTCCTGAGCATCTCGCCTAGCAGCTCATTCGTAGTTCAAATGGCTTTCACCAGCCGCATCAAGCCGGTCAGCACTAGAACAAACAGGACTAGGCCACCACTGAAGGCGAAATAAGCTTGAAAGAAACCCGTGTGAGGATGGGTCGACTTGAGTGACCACGGGAAATAGACGATTGCCATGACGGCGGGAAATCCCGCCGCCACCATCATGCCTAGCCGCGGGTGCATCGGCCACCATGACGCAGCACATAACAATGCGGCAGCAAACGGGACGAAGACAGCGGCAAACCCAGCGGCCGCGTTGACCGAGTCTTCGACTGCCCCACCCAGCTTCGGATCCCATTTCCCGACCCTTTTCGTCCCGAGCTTCGACAGACTCGCATAGCCCTTACCGGCAAGGTGACTGACGACTCCTAGTGCGGTAAATAGCAGTACCGCTGCCACGGGAAGCAAACGATAGTCTAGCCCGCGCAACAGGTGCGCTAGTTTCCCCGTGTCTTTTCGAAGATCCGGCGAGGCCGCTGTGAGGACAATGAGGTAAGAGAACCCGACTCCCCCCAAGAGAATGGAAGTTATGGCTCGGGAAATTTTTCCCGAACCAGCCACTTCTGCGAAAGCGCGTGGCGGATTCCACATGAACGTCAGCAGGAAGTTCAAATATTCCGGCGCAATGTCCAGCCAGTCGTTGACTGCCTTTTCTTCCATGCGGATACCCTGTCATTCGCCAAAACTCTGGCCGACTGTGAAATCAATAACATAGCTGGCGCCGTTCTACCAGCTTTCTGTAATAAATCCTGGCCATGTTTCGATTCATCGACCTGTGCCTCGGCCGCCAGTTCGCTACTTTCGCGTGCGAAGAAGTCTTCTCCCGAGAATCTTGCATTACGCCAACAACTTACACTAGAAGCTATTGCACAACCCTCCGTAAGACGATCATGAAGCAGGCGATATGAAAGAACGCCCGGTAGATTTGGAGCGAGCGGTCGTAGCGCACGACCAGACGCCGGTAATTTCCCAACCAGCCGATGGTGCGCTCGACGACCCAGCGGCGGCGACAGCGCCGCAAGGCCCGGCCAACTGTAATGCGCAGTCGCCCAGATTCTCTGTACATTTGACCACGCGCCATTGGGCTAAGTTGGCGCTGCGAGCAAAGACTACGACGTCATGTCCCTGAGCGTGAAAGTGCCGCGACAGGATGGTACCGACCTGTCCGCTACCACCGGGAATAACGATGCGAAGGCGGTCCTTCATCAGTCATCGCGCAGCTTTTTGGACGAACCAACTACGAACTGCAACATTGCCGCTTTCGAATTCTCAGCGAATTGTTTTTGCAGGAAGCGCGAGAGCGGATAACCGACTCTCGCCAATGTCTGACGAGGTCGAGAGAAAGCAAGGATGTCATAGCAGACCTTATCGTTGGCTCGGTTCCATTCCAGGGTGAATCGCTCTTCTTCGCTCTCTGCGTGTTCCACTAATGTGCCATAGGCGAAGCCAAAACATTTGTTTCCGGCGTCATTATCGACCCGATAGACGATGCGACAGGCATTCAAGGAAAAGAATCCTACGTGATGCACCAACGCCGCAACCTCCGTTCCTGCACATATCGGTGCAGTCGGCCAGCAGAGCCGTAACCACGGAATGTTGAACATTTGCCGTCCTCGAACCGCCTCAACCGCTCGGTGCCATGTGACCTCACCACTGCCAAGCTCGATGCGATTGTGATCCACGTTGTACCCGCTGGGTATCTGCCCAGCCGAAGCGCCGACCTCCGGGTACGAGAATTGCGCCTCATGCTGCTCTAAAATGAAGCGCCGAATCTGGTCTTCTGATGGCGCAGATACGCAGAACACGACAGACCTACTCCCTTGCTGACATCCGCACCTCATAGACGGTGGGAAGCGGATTCGAGTCGTTGCGGACAAAGCTGCGCACAAGCTCGGTGCGTGAGAAATGACCGAGACTCAAGAGCCGGATGCACTCGTCCGTTGCGCAGGTCTCCCATGAAGTGCGCCTGCCCCACGGAAAGCAACTCGCTTCGATGACACGCATTGGAAGGCGCTCTAGGAACCCAGCATCGATCTGTTCCCGAAGCCATCGCATGTAGTCGAGTTTCTGAGAAATTGCGATCTTCGGGTCTTCTCGGATGACGACGCCGGGGAAGTCGGGGATGTCAGCACGCAGTGTGTGGATATGCCCATGTCCTTCGATCAGAATCTCGATGTCTAGTTCCATCAAGCGCTCAAGGCTGGTGAGCCATTTTCGGCTATCCACGTCCGGGTTGGGCGTTGCAAAGTAGCTGCCCATAAAGGCATCGCCCGCGAGCAGCAGTTTCTCGTCGGGATCGTACAGAACGACATGGTCATCACAATGTCCGGGCGTAGCGATAGCCTTCAACTGCCCGAACTCAGTGTCCATTTCGTCGCCGAGCACTTGGTACTTGGTACGGCTGCTTCAAATTCGGAGGCTGCCCGATGATCGTTGCCCGAACCCACGGGAGCTTCTTGAAGGACGTCAGGAAACGGGCGGTCATCTCGGAAACATAGATCGGAGCACCAGTCAGTTCGGACAGCCAATTCAGGTTGCCGACGTGCTCTTCGTGGGCGTGGGTCGCGACAACCTTTGTAATTCGTGGTTTGATCCGACGAAGGTGCCGCTGAAGCGATTTGCGCATCTTGGGCGAGCCGGGATCGACGGCAATGCCGTCGTATGCCAAGGTCACGTCGAATTCCGACATAGAATTTCAAAGTGCTCGATGTATATGAGAGCAAAGTGTAAAGCCGAAGTTACGAGCCTCTAGAGCTGCGCGGAAAAAGGGAGGCAATTGAAATTAAGGCGATAGCAGCCGGGCCGCCCAGCTTGACAGGACCAATCATCAGCATGGCGGCAACCCACAGAACGGCGTTAGCCAGCAGCACGCCTAGGAGGTGCCCACGGCGAATTGAAATTTCACCTCGTACCATTGTCGACTCTCCTCTCCTAATATCAGGCATCCACATACACACCAGCCTTGGGTTCGCAGCCAGCTGAAGCTAGCGTCGAAAGAAACCACCCTTGGCACTTCACACGCCTCGCTTTGGACGAATCACAGCCGTTGGTAAGCGGCATAGGAGTTGCCAAGAGCGTGCAGAAAAATTGTGAGAATCGTTGATCTCGTCGAGCAACGCACCATTCCAAAGAACACACCGTCCATTGAAGTGAAAGGGAGACCCCGGACACCGTATTGGTAATGTAGCGCGGCGAAGGCGGCTGAAGTGATCGCGATCGCACCCACTCGCCCGAGCACTGTTTTTTCGATCATGCGATAAAGCATTCCGCGGAACAGTAGTTCCTCGGATAGAGGCGCGAGGACAGCAATCGCGAACACGCGAACGGCTTTGATCTCGGCTGTGTACTTAGCGCCCCATCGCTCCGGCGCGGGCAGCCCCATAATCTTCTGAAGCACTTCCTCAATCGCGGCTAGTACCACAAACAGTATTAGCCAGAAGAGGCCCTGTTTCCAGGAAGGAAGCTGCAGACCAAGATCGTCACGGAAGGACATTCCCCGCAAGCGGGCGACGAACAATATGACGGCAATCGCCACCCCAGGTAGCAGTACGCGAGCTAAGGTGTCGCGTAGTTCGGCGGTCATACGCCCTCTTCGCCTGTAAGCGCAGCAATCGAGACGTCTTTCGGTAGAAATAACTCGACAATGCGGTCCCGCTCTAACGCCCTGAGTAGCGACAGATTGAACTTCCCTCTAGTCACCAACCGAGCTACGCGAATTTCGGCAGGGGAGAGGTCAGCGATGAGGCGCACCAAGTTCGCAGCCGGGCCGGATAAAGTTCGCGGCGGCAGGTATCTCTTGAATACTATGACCACCTGGCCCTTCTGCTGCGACACTCGCGAAACAATACTGGCCAGGCGCACGTACAGCCGCCGCTCTAGCCACGCGCACGTCATCCTGTCCAGCTCGATCCGTCTACCTTCAATTGCCACTGTCCGCAACCCGAGTCGAAGACATACCGCAAGGAAACTCGCTTCGCTCTCTGGCAAACCACAGCCTTGGCCGTCATCCACAACGATAGTTCGGATCGCTTGGTCCCTATGAGTGACTGCAGGGCACCCCAACGACGCCAGCAAGGTTCGCAGATGTCGATTAGGCTCTGATTCTAGGATGGACCCAGTCTCCGCGGCAATGCCGAATACGAAGTTGCCAGCGACACGCAGGGCATGCCACACGCAAAAACAACCCTCCTCGGGCGGTGCGAAATCACTGGATCTCACGAAAGACACCGCCTCGCTAGGGCTAGCAGTTTCTATAGCGTATAGCACACTGCGCAGGCCCGCTCCTCTGGCATTTGCGAGAAGATGCGATATAAGCGCCAGGGCCACTTCGTCCATCAAGTTACCGGCCAGCTGCGGTGCGCCCGATCCCGTGACTGCCCCCGTCACCCTGCCCCCAATCGACTCAGGCACGGGACTCGACACCCAATACAAAGCAGCCCGAGCCCATGCGCATAAGGCGTCGGAGTGACGCTGTTGCGCTTCGTACAACCTTGCAAGACAGACGCTAAAGTACATTGCGTCGCTATCCGACCAAGCGCCGTAAGATGTAGAGAATGCATCACGATAGTATCGCTCGGCACCTTCGAAATCGTCCCGGCGGCGGGACAGACGCGCCAGGTTGAGAGAATTGATATACGCAATCTGCCAGCGCCCGGAGTTAACCCGGTCCAGTTGGGACCGTATACGTTGCTCCAAAGCGAAAGCCCCATCCCAGTCCTCGAGTTTCAACCGATTTAAGGCAGAGATGTTCAGAACATAGAGATACTCATCCGCCTTGCCGATGCTGGCGAGCAGTTTTCGCGCTCGTTGCAGGCACAGTTCTGCCTCCGCTGGCTTTTCGAGCATGGTAAGCCCCCAGCCCTTGGTGAACCAAAGCCATCCTTTCAACTCCTGCGCGATGCGCTTGTCAGGCACGACGACATGCGTGGCATCTTGGAATCGCCCGCTGCGGATCCGGGCTCCCTGTGCGAGGAGTTCGAAGACTGCACGCTCGGTGGGAGTTCTTGCTGCGCGGATTGCTCGCTCTAGGAGCCGGATCGCGATGCCGAGACCGCCCGCGTCGAAAACAGTCCGTGCATGCTCCCAAAGGAGCGAGGGGTTGATTGCGGTGTCAGCACTCCAATAACTGCCGTAGGATGCCAACGAAGAAATTTTGCTCGCCGCCTCTGCTAGCTGTTCGAACCCTTCAGGAGGCACTTTAGCCGTCGCGCGGCGGAGCGCAGGAGGGATGAGAAAGCAGCCGCCAGTCAGGCGGATCAGTGCCTCCGCACCTGTATGCTTTGGGTCGAGTAGCCGCCTGACTTCGGCCGTAATCACTCCCGGAACCAGAAGCAGTATTGAATCGGGATACCCCGTGATGGGTAGCTCTTTAGCCGTTGGAACCTTCGACCAGCTTACGATCCAATCTGGCGGCAACTGGGCATCCGGGCGTCCACTGGTTACGATCAGGAGTCGATGAGCTGTTGACGCCAGAGCTTGGGCAAGAAAGCGCACGAACAGAGCGTCTGCTGGCTCCCAAGCTAGACTGTGCGACCCGGTTACCACGCACAAGGTTGCTCGTTTGCGCTTGCTCAATGCTTGGAACGCCTCGCGAGCTAGACGAAAGGCGTCAAGGACGGTGCTGTCCCCAAGTGTTTCGCGATCGATAAGGTGGCCGACTCCTCTTGCCGGAGCCCCTTCACGAACTGCCGGGTCCAAACGCCGACTTGCGAGGAGCCGCGAAATCGGGTCTTCGAGTCCCAGTTGCGCAAAGAAGTCGCACGCGACTTGGAAGTGCCGCCACGCCCCGAGACTTAGATCCGCAGCCAGTAGACCACCCGCCGCTGAAACATCCCTCAGCCATCCAGTGATCGAGTGCGCATCGGGGGCTCGGATTCCCGCGAGGCGGAGCGGCCCAGGATCACGATTGAAGTTTGTCACGCCCGCGTTCCCGCGTATTGAACTGGCGCAGTTCACTTGTCTTGTGACCTCGAGGCCCGCACACGAAGCACCCAACCTGAGACTCGCACAAGGGGTCCAGGCCCAGCCAGCGGCTGTTCTCCGCTTCGTCACCCGAACCGATCGCGCAAGGAGCCAGATTGAGCGCGGTCGCAACCAGATAAAGCGTTTGAAAGAATGAACCCACATCCTTATAGATCAAGCTAAGACTGAGATCACGATACTTGCGCATCAAGCGTTCGAAGATGGCGGTTATGAGCAGAACCACGGCTGGGTCGCGGTTCAGTTTATTACCCGCGGCTGTGTGAACCGAGCGCAGGATTCTTTCCATGTGGTCGTCCCACTCGCGAATTCTGAGCAACCGATGGCGGAAGGCATCGTAGTAAAAGGCGCCCGCCTGGAGTCCACTAATATCTACGCTAAGGACATAGGTTTCGAGCTCGGAACACGCGCCAGCGGTGGGAAAAGGGCGCAGCACGCGGGTGCCGAACCGTGCGCCGCCGGCGCACCTGACCACTCGCGCCGAGTGATATAACAGTGCCGACAATTCCTCAAGGGACATCGAGCGTTTGGCGTAACTCCGCACACTGCGACGCTGCTCAAGAACATCTGCCAGACTCACGTTACACAATGTTCCAGGCGGGGGCAACGCGGTGGCCGGCCGGTCAGCAAATCGCGGCACCATGACGGGTGAAACGGCGCTGGCGGAGTCCGTCCTATATCCGCCGCGAGAAGTCCGACGTTGGACGGCGAGTTCAATCGGGTCCCACTCGAAGTTCGTGGATCTCCTGTCCGCTATTTCGTCTTCTGTCTCGAGGAGACCAAGCTCGTGTAGCTCAAGGAGGTCCTCGATCTCAACCGATCCATTTGCGGAGGCCACCTGTTCTGCACTGGACCAATCGGTTAGCTCCGACAGGAACGCAATTAGGTTGGGGTGAACGGCGTAACCACGTAGCGTATCGGCATTTAATAGAACTGCTTGCTCTCTTGACCAGTACAGGACGAGATAGCGCGACCTTCGATAGCGCGTGGCTTTGACTGCGGACATAGGTGCCGTCTCCCAGCGGGCACGACAGCTCCGCACCCTAGGTGTGCCCACAAAAACGAGAGCACGCGGGGCCAGGCGTGTTGCCCAGACCGTGCATTACCCGACTTCGAGCCGCCAAGATCGTAGAGGATTCCGTCCTGCCTAATCAATACTGTGGGTGAGGCGGGCAATCCTGGGATGTGGCCCACGCCATGCCCTGCCCGCGGATACGTCAGATGGAGGTGGTCGTCAGGTCCGCGAGCAAGCTGCGCATCCGCCAAACGCCGAATAGCAAATTCCGCGAACCACCGCGAAGGCCAGATATTATCGTCGCCGCCCGAGACGAGTAATACGGCTCCTCGAATCCGCTCGATTGGGATTACTGCGCGCACCTTCTTGAACGGGTTGGGCATTGCCGCGGCGAACCACTCCCTGCAGACTAGCGGCCCAGTCGGCGTAGGTTGGGGCTGAGGGACGGCGAAGGGGAGGTCCCTGCCCCTCCGCGCCCACGCCGCTCGGTCGGGAACCCCAATCGTGAAGCCCTGCCACATCACAGGGCTGGCAGCAAACCCGACCACGGCGCGCACGCGACGGAAGACCGAAGCCAACAGGAGGGCCAGTTCGCCGCCACGGGATGTCCCGACAACGCCGATACCGGGCCCCGAGACCTCCGGTCGAAGAAGCAGCCATCGGGCAGCGTTCTCAATATATTCTAGCGGGATCTGCACGAGCTGGGACGGCAAACAAGCCGCGCCGAAGTAGGCGACTGCCAAAGCGGCAAAACCGTGGGAGGCCAGAAGCGCAGCTTGCTCCTCGCCAAGTGAGAGCCCACCTTCGGAGCCGCCGAGAACCATGACCCCGGGAGACTGGGTAGACCTGTCGGGCAAAAACAGGGTGGCGATCAAGCCGCCGCTCCGCACTGACTCTACTCTTACTCCCGGCGCGATCCGCATCCGTGTCAGTTCGACTTGCGCCACGCTCTTGCGACCGACTTCTGCCGAAACAATCGTGGGAACCGAGCACAAACTCCGCGGGAACGACCGCTCGGGAACGGACGTCATCGACCAGGAGAGGCCGAAAGGATCCCTTCCCTCGTAAGTACCACGGAGCGGTCGCTGATTGGCCGGGTCAACGATCCCGTTCGGGTCGGCTTCGAACTCCGCCCAAGAATGGTATGTGATGCCGGACGAATCCTTGCAGGATGCGCGAAGCATCAACCGGCATCCAGGACGAACGCCGATCACGCGCAGTGAGAGCGGCTCGTCAACTAGGGGAGTGGGGGTATCGATGACAATGCGGGCTCTCATGTGCTTCGGCGGCCTGCGCAACTTTGCGTTACTGACCATGCGCCGATGCAGGGGGTCAGTATCACTACACTTCCTTTGCTACGTGCTTCGGCACGCATCTCGGCAGCCAGAGTGTCAATGGCGATCTCCTGCTCGTTGACGATGCCATAAAGGTGCAAAAGCGGCAGCATCCTCCTGACTGTCTCGACGAGATAATCGTAGCCGATCCAGTCCGGGCTGTGGCCAACGGGAGTATACAGCCGTACTTCCGGCGAAGGTAGGCCCGCCGCGACAAAAATCTGCGGCAGCTTCGCTCCTGTTGATACATCCACGCCAGCGCGGCGGCGTACCTCGTCCATCCATCCCCAGGCCTTGTCGACAGCTCGCAGCGGTGGCACGCTCGCGACGGGTACAGCGATGATTTTCTCCTGGAAGGCGACAATGCCGCATGGGGCAAGCAGGTGCGAAAGTCGGCCTAGCAATTTTGCGGAATCTTTTAGTTCTCGCACTATGAACCGGCCTATGACTGCATTGAATGGGCCAGTTAGGTTCGCCGTTTCGATGTCGGCCTGCACGAATTCTATGTTGGTTCTGCCCGCCTTGCGTGCCCGGCGACGGGCAAGGTCCACCATGGGAGCACAATACTCCACGCCGACAACCATCCCTTTTCGTCCAACAAGCTCCGAAACCAGCAGGCTCATCGAACCTGGACCGCTGCCGACTTCGAGCACGCGCATGCCCCTTTGCAGCCCTGCATCGGACAGAAATCGGCGTGTTAGCGGATCGTAGACGGCCGCCTGGAGCAACAAGCGTAGAGCCTCTTGGCGAGTTGCGTCTCCAGGCAGAATGCTCGCCGGCAATGGCGACCGCAAAGACTTACGTTTCCTGTTCATGTTGTGGCCGGCGCTGAAGGGTGGCCGCGCAAAATGCACCTCAAAGGATTCCCTCCGGTCCGCCGCGGATCATTTGCATTTCCCCGATCTTCCGGAGATGCATGTAGCCGCCAGCGCTAGGCGTGAACGGTCCCCGCACTCTCCTCAGATGGTCGAATTGGCAGGCTGCGGGTGCCCGTCCATCAAAAAACAGCCTGTAAACGAAGTTGGAAACGGACACGCCATCGATCTCATATGCGTCTTCCGAGACCGGGTCGCAGATCTCAAGCGCGTATTCACCCTGCGGGCCATCAACCCAAAGGTCCAGTGAGCGGTTGACGAACCATTCACAAATTTCGTGGGACATTACGGACGAGACGCTCAAAGATGTCGTGAGCAGCTCGCCGCCATGGATCAGGATGGGCTTCACGAACACTCGCGAGTATGCCTTCCCCTCGGGCGCCACACGATGATATCCGGCATAGCCCGATTGATCGGAATCGTCAAGGACCGTCAGGACGTCCGCAACGGCCGGTATCTCCTTCTTGTCCTCGCACAGAATAATATGAGCCGGGATCCTATCCCAGGTTGGCGCCACGTGCTGTTTGATCTGCGTCGTACATGCATTCACTGCTCGTTCCAGGTCTTTCCCGGCGATGACTTTCGATTCGCTGGTTACGGCAAGGAACATGCGGACGCTCCTGGGCGACTTGACAGCGAGGGCTCGTGCGTGACTTCCCTCCCGGAGTCCGGCCGGGCAAAAGAGCGACGTCAGGCGACCGCCTCTGCGCACTCATACACGGCGCGTTCGACCGCGACCCGGACCCGGTGATAAGGTCGGTCGTCCGACGCCAAGCTCCGAGCGCGAAAAAGCAATCGAAGCAAACCCAATGCTTCGAACCAGCCCAGATTCGGTCTGCTGAATCCGGCGCCAACCAGCACAGGCAACATCTCTTCGTAGCTTCGTACTCCGACACCTATGCGTGCATGCGCAAGCATCCATCCCGCGTCGAAGCCCGGCGGCGCGCTGCCAATTTCCTCCCAGTCAACGAGGAGCATCCTACTTCGCGGGCGATACACGAAATTCTGCAATGCGAAGTCACCGTGGGCCAAAGTACGCTCCCCTCGCGGCATCGCGCGCCGGAGCCTGTCGAGCATGAATGCCGCAGCTGGTTCGTCCGAGATGTGATGTTGCAGCCGATCAAGCCAGATCGATTCCAGGCACCATTCCGGCACGACATCGCACTTCACTAGCCTCCTAAGAAGGTTGACTGCCGATCGCCAGTCGCTATCGTCGACGTCGAATGAGGACAGACAACGCCCTTCGACCCATTCAAACAGCGCGTACCAACATGCACCAGCCGGGAGCGCGGCAATTTGGCGCGGACAGAATCGGTCCGGTATCTGCGCTAGGCGCCTGAGCACATCGAAGTATCGGTCAGGATCACGGTCGAGCTGCATTTGCTTTAGCACGAACTTCCCACGGGCCGCGTTCACTAGGAATGTCGAGCGGCCGACGGGGCTCAGACTGGCAATGCGGCCCGTCTTTTCAGCAACTGCAGTACGCTGCAAGTCCCGCTTCAGCGCTTCAACGCGACGCATCGATTGCTCGATCGTCGTGAGGTCCGCTGACTCCCCAAGCAGTCGCCGTGCCGATTCAAGTGCCCGTGAGAATTCCTCTGACCAATCCCCGCAGAGCGCCATCAGGTTGCAGCAGAGATCGAGGTAAATGCTTCCCGATTCCGGGGAATCGGGAAAACGCTTGACCCATTCTTGGAGATATGGAAGCGCCAACTCCGGCCGGCCCCAGCCGCGGCAAAGGATCGCCAGCTGGTGCAAACGGTCAGCAGCTAGATCCCCCCAGTAAAGCCGATCCCTCCGAGCGGTGCTCATCTGGAACGCGCGTTCGTACTGTCCTTCTAACCCCAAAGCTTCGATCTCGAAATGCTCTATGCCCCACGAGCGAAGGCCATCAGCCCGCATTGCTTCGACACCGCGCCGCAGTGCCCTGAGTCGCCGCGCATGCGCGAGCAGCGAAAGGCAGCCTAGACGCGAGCTCAGCGTCGCAGGGCCCAGAGCACCTTCGCCGATTTTTCCCCAAAACTCCCCACCACACTTCGACGAGTATCCTGTGCCCACGGGATGGTCGATCCCATCAAGGCTCACGCCAGCAAGCCGACGGCCCAAAGGAGCTCGTATGCCGGCGATGAGCAGTGAGCGCAGATCGTCTGCTTCGGTTGTGTCCCGCTGAGCTTGGCTCGCGAGCGAGGCCCGCAGGCTTGCTACATCTCGGACATGGATTTGGAACAGTTCCCACCAAGAGTATTGCGGTAGGGGCGCGGTATAGGCGAGCACCCCCTGTGTTGGAGCGGCGGAAAGCCCATCGTCGGGAATCCTGGCGCGGTCAGTGCTGTCCGTGACTGAGGCTTGGATCGCAGCTTCCAATACTCGCCGATACAGCGAACCCACCTGCTGCGGGTGAAACCGTAGCGCTTCGCGTTGGCAGACTTCATGGGTGGGAAGGGAATCCAGAAGCTTCTCCACGGCGTTGGCTATGCGTTGGGCAGACACGTCCATACCCAATGGAGTAACTTCAACGGCTACACAGGTTCCTCCGGCACCTACCGTCTCGGGAAAACCGTTCCAGTGCGTGGCCAGTACGGGCGCACCTGCTCCTAGGGCTTCAACGATCGCCTTGCCAAAAGATTCCTCGATGGTGACCGAGAGGTTGACTAACAGACGTGCCCCGGCCAGAAACCTTCCTTTCTCTCTCGCGTCCTGGAGCTCGCCGACTAGTTCGACGCTATCCTCCAACCGTAGTCTCGAGATCTTCGCAAGCAAAGACCGGACGTAAGGCGTGATATGCTGCCCTCCGGGCTCGTGAATAGGACCTGCGATTCGCATCCTGCAGTTGCGAATGCCTCGGGCACGTAGAATAGCCATGGCCTCAATTTGGCGGTGCAGGAGCTTTGAGGGGTGCATTCGGGTGAGGCTGGTGATATCTCGTCGCCGACGCATATGAAAGTACGGCAGAGGACGCATCGGATGCGGCACAACGCGCGTGTACGCCGCCAGCTCCGAACTCAGGAAGTTTATGGCATCTTGAGCGCTTGTCGACGGCGCGATGATAACATCGCCCTTCAGCAGCAGGGGTCGCAAGAGCGCCCACTCAAGTGCGTAGGCTCCGGGCGCATGCGCGATCAGCAACAAACGGATCGGCGCACGACTGCAGTTGCGAAGGTAAAGCAGAAGCGGGGTGCTGGGGATGGCAACGAAATTGGGACAAAGGAAATCGTAGTCCCGCGTGGCCGAACGAAACGTCCTGAGAATGGCTTTGTCATGCGGGCGAATCGGCCCGTTCTCAAAGATGAAGTTCAACCATTGAGCCAAGTCGACTGCTTCCAGTGACATCTCAGGACAAAGGTTGCGGGCGAAGAGCCTGTCGAACACGCGCCCGCTGATCATCGCGCTGGGGCCAATAAGACGCAAAATCCTGATCATGAACGCAACGGTCGCCCGAGCGATTTCGCCGAGCGGCGGGCATGTTGCTTCGACTCATAGGATTCAGGAGTCGCTTGGGCCAGCAGTTCCAACATTGCCCGGCGAGCGATACTCGCTCTGATCAGTTCCGCCTTTAAGTTGCCGGTGGTATGAAAACCCATCTCCTCGGCCCATTCAGTCAGGTCGATATCTATGCGGCATTCGGTCCATTCGCAGTGCTCGGCGGCGAGCTCCTGGAGCGCTATCCTGCTCGCGTCGCAGTGCCCATGGTGAGCCGTATGCTCCAATAGCCGCTCTTGGGCCGCGGCTCTAGCCACCCACTCGGTGTATTTATTTCTGAGCCGTAGCTCGTCAAGGATTACCTTGGAGGTGCGCTCCATCCACAGCGTCATGATGAACCAACGATGTAAACGGCGGCAGAGTACGCGCTGCGACATCAGGTCCCGGAACTCCTCGAGACTCAAATCATTTGCCCGTAGCCACAATGTCAGAGCAGCGTCATCCTCCAGCGCCATTCGTTTGCGGAACCGCTCGCATTCGGACTCCACCGCTTCCCCACTGGCTTCCAGCCCGAGCATCTGGGCGAACGCGAATACGACAACGCGATTCAGCGCATCGAAGTTCGTCTCGTCAAAACTCGGGTCGTGCAAGGCAACGTAGTTGCTGATGGACTCCAAGTGCAGGCTGATGCCCCCATGCGCCACGCGACGGTCCCGGTTGTAAAGAGTTTCGAAGGCGGTAGAACGCTTGAACGTGAAGGTGGTGCTGCGTTTCGGGCTACCGCAGGACACGGACAGCTGCCGAATGGCCACCAGCAATTCGATGGCATCCTGCCGTTTGACGTCAACGTAATTCGTGTTGACGTAACTGGCCATCTTGTCGAGGACGGCTGGGGGGAGGCCTTGAGTGCTGGCCGCTGCGAAGATTGCAGGGAACGTGCGCTCGGCGAAGTAGATCGACTTGGCAACCGCGAGGAGATGGGCGAGTTGGTCCGCGTCGATAATGCCCGAGGAGTGCGCGGCCTGGAATGTGGCGCGGACATTCACCATAGGCTCCGACATCTTTCGAAATCCCTGCTCCGCTGGCCCATGCGAGAGCGCCACTTCATCATCGTCAATTAGTTCCCCCGAGGCGTACTGTCGATACACTTCGCCCACGCCGACCATACCGAAAGCTGCCGTCTCGGCGGCTCGGATCGCCCCCATGCTGCTCGAGCCATAAACAAGGATTCCCCTGTCCAGTGCATACAAGATCTCCTTATGCCAGACCGACAACGATTGGAGGAACACACCGTCAATCAGACCGATCACGTCAGGTTGACAATTCACAGTCGCCGTCAGCATGTCTGTCTGTCCCGCCGGCGGCAAATAGATTGCGTCGAGGATCTGACGCGCTTCCTCAACGGGAAGCGAGGGACCCAGAAAGATGATTGACTTCACCGTGACCCCTCTTGGCGAATGCCTTCGCGCGACGCCCGGGCGCATAGAAGTCAAACATGTAGCCTTCTAGCCCTGGCACTACCACTTTTACGACGTTGATCGGAAGCCCAGCCTTGCTGAGATCCACGACGATCGCCTGGCGCAGGCCGGCGTGCTGAAGTTTGCGAAGCGCAATATGTGTGTCGCCTTCAAAAGTGAATTGAGCTTCTGAGGGGCGATTCCCGGATTGTACAGTCGGGGTCAGCGCTCGCATTCCCGAGATCAGAGCCGAATCATCCGGTTGCCTAAGACGGACATAACTATGACGGAAGACATCGTCACGTGAGCCTGCTATGTAGATCAGGCGACCCTGCGCCGCCTCGGTGATGGCGCGGATCATGGCGATCTCGGGATCGAGATGCGCCCCATAACCTCGATAGACGCCAATGGAGGGTATATTCTGATCGTAAATATAAGCCATATATACGGGGATGTCTGTGTCGACGGTGCAATCAAAGAGCACCAGTCCAAGGGCAGCCCGATGAAGTCGACCCATCAAGTCGAGAACCGTGTCATATCGGATCGTGCTTAGCTCGACGACGGGCGGGGGCTGGCCCCCAATAATCCAGGCAAGCCGGTTACAGGCTACTGCGTCTCGCTCGATCACTTCGAACAATCCGGCGTTGATCGCCTCGAGCAGGGTATTGCCGGATGCGAGTCCATTGGATGTAACTTGGAAAGTGCTGAGGTCACGCTCCCGCATTGGATGCGCTCCCATGTGTACCAACCACCACGGAACGGCCACTTCCTCCTGGTTGATCAGATCCCAACCCATAGTCCATCGGTAGGGCCACCATTCCGAGAAGAGGTGATGCTTGGTGAATGGCAGATCCTCAATGGCGATTCTGGTTCCGGGAATGTGTTCGTATGGGATCTGAAAAGTAGCAAGCTCCGGCTCCTCTGCGTGGAAGACCTCCACGGCCTCCATTGCCGCGGAGGCCAATGCCGCTTCCAAAAAAAACCCTTTGCCGGAGCCCTGGCTGAGTGTGGCTGCATTCGGTCGAATCGCCAGCGTAACGGGAATTCCTACGCGGTCGAGATTGGTGATGTTCGCTAGCCTGGTTATGCCAAAGGTCGAGAAGTAGGGCCTGACGCGTTCAAGAGTCTCGGCTGGCGGAATGCTCCTTTGAGTACCGTGCCAAAATCCCTTGTTTCGTCGGCAGGTCTGCCCGCGATAATTTATGGGGGGTGCTTCCCCGCTCCGCTTCCAAGCATGCTCGTTTGTCAAGGATATATTTCCGCCTCGACCTACGGGGTAGGAAATCACCTCCCCGTCACTCGAATCCTGCCATCCTGCGAGAGGGAAGAGCTCAAACCTCGACTGTCCGCGGTGACGGTGTCAGTCCCCTGTGCAGGCGGCCGCAGCTGCTCCGGCGGCAGCAGTCGCAATTGCTCCAACCCATTCCACCATTCGCCCGCCTGAACCACCAGCCGGCGAGCCCGGCGGAAGCAGCAGACTCTGCATCTCTTGAACGATCTCGTCTCGCGTAGGGTGGTCACCCTGCTGCAAGAGCCCCCTCTTAACCAGGCTCCCTTTCCGCTTGTTCTCCTGGCCGGCGTTCAACAATTCGTCGATCAAACCAGGGTCACGCTGGAGTCTGCCAATGAGACGTCTGATCTCGGGTTTCCCAACGGGAATAGCACTCGCTTTCCCCGCAGCGTAGTTCTTTGCTTGGATTGATTTTCCAAGAACAAGACCGGCCCCCAGTGCGCTTGCTGCCTCGATAAAAAATTTGCGACGATCATTGAGCAGTGGTTTCTCGGCTCGTCGGTCAATCCCCGAACTGGATTTCCCTTTGCCCTTTACAACGCGGTTTGTCTTGGGATTGTGCGGTTTGATCATGGCACCCCCTCATATTGTTTGAAATTATCTTGGCCAATAACGGCGCGTATGCTAATCGCCCCTGCTTTATCTGTCAAGCGAAAAATCCGGTTCCGGCCTGCCCGTTAAGCCGTCAGACTCCAGACGTCCTTGGCGTCCGTGTGCCGCAGGACATAGCGATCCTATTCCTCTTGAACCGCTATCCGGTTTGTTTGCGGTACCTCTTCTCGGCTTCTTCCAATTGCGACTTGTACTTTTTGACCAGAGCCAAGTCAGCATCATTGAGACTTGGCCCTTCCGACTTTTGGACCGCCGCGAGCGACTTTTGCCCGCTTTCAATTTGTTCCTGGTACATCTTTCGCATGTTGTTATAGGATTAAGGTTGGGCTTTTGGAGTTCCTGCTGGGCGCTCTTCATGCCTTCCTGGGTCATCTCAACCAGTCTCGAGTGCATCCGTGCTAATTGATTCGCACAATGCAGTCACCTTGTTGCGAGTTGCCAAAACCGAAGCCCAGGGCACCGTCACGATCCAGCATCCGCCGGGCGACATGCAGCAGGCGGAG
>Ga0209473_1000383_pt1 | contig 26867 bp, 25 predicted proteins | sample GraSoiAngelo_133_FD_185890 | JGI IMG/M metagenome (GOLD analysis project Ga0209473, IMG submission 185890) | Grasslands soil microbial communities from the Angelo Coastal Reserve, California, USA - 14_0929_05_20cm (SPAdes) (version 2) | ecosystem: Environmental > Terrestrial > Soil > Grasslands ...
TTACGTTATCTGATTGTCGATGGGCACAGCATCATTTTTGCGTGGCCTGAACTGCGCAGACTGCACGAGCGACGCTCCTCGCTGGCGCGTGAAGCATTAAGTAAACGGCTGCGCGATTATCAAGATTGGACCGACGTACGAGTAGTCATCGTCTTCGATGGAAAAGGCGCAACAGCCGGCGCGACCTCAAACCCGGGAGACGTGCAGGTCTTTTATTCGCGCAGCGGGCAAACAGCCGACGCGATCATCGAGCGGCTGGCAACCAAATACGCGGGTAAGTTCGATTTGACGGTGGCCACCTCCGATTCCATGGAACGGCAGATAGTGCACGCTTCCGGGGCAGAGTGCATTTCTCCCGAGGCACTACGCGGGCTTCTGGAGGAGGCAGGGGTCTGACAACTGGGCATCCTCGGCTTACAGTCCGAGCTTTTTCTCAATCTCTTTTACCCGTGCGAAAAGTTTCCCGAGCCGGCGACCCCAGGCAATCTGTTGCTTTGCCTCCGCAAGCGGCGCAGCCGGCGTCGCCCACCAAGCTCCACCGCTGATGTTCTTGGAGATGCCACTTTGCGCGCCGATGGCGGTGTTATCGCCAATCTCGATATGCCCAATGATACCAGCCTGGCCGCCAATCAGGACACGCTGACCGATCCGGACACTGCCGGCAATTCCGGTCTGCGCTGCGATGACGGTATTCTTGCCGATCACAACGTTGTGCGCGACCTGCACGAGATTGTCGATCTTTGCTCCCTCTTGGATCCAGGTTCGGCCAAAACGAGCGCGATCAATGGTCGTGTTGGCGCCGATCTCGACATCATCGTCGATCTGTACAATTCCCAGCTGCTGAATTTTTTCCTGGCGGCCATCGACCACCTCGAATCCAAATCCGTCGGCGCCAATTACCGCACCGCTGTGAATGATCACGCCCGAGCCGATGCGGGCGCGTTCACGAATCGTCACTCGCGGATAAATCAAACATGCAGGTCCAATGACCGTTTCATGACCAATGTAGGCCCCTGCACCGACGACTGTGCCGTCACCGATCCTGGCGCCGGCTTCGATCACCGCGTACGGCTGGATCGAGACCCCCTCTCCGAGCTGGACGCTTGGATCGACAATCGCGCTTGAATGAACGCCCGCCGCAAACGTGATCGGTTTCGGAGCAAGCTTGAGCACGACTTGCTCGAAAGCTTTCGTTGGATTTGAAACGCGGATTTGAGCAACAGTAATCGGCTCGGCAAAATCACGCGCAACGAAAATGGCGGAGGCGCGCGTTTTACGTAGGGCGCCAACATATTTTCGATTCGCAAAAAAAGTGATTTCTCCGTCGGTTGCTTCCGCGAGCGACGCCGCACCGGTGATTTTTAGCGCGGGATCACCGACCAACTCACCGTCGCACATTCTGGCCAATTCTTGGAGAGTAAAGGTCTCTGGTCTCAATTACGAATAGCGTAGCACAAGCGTCTCGCTTGTGATGTTCAATTCGCTCCTCCGCGGCAAGCGCTACTTTTTCAAACTGGCGCGGACCGCATCAGGCTGGCCAGCCGAACCGAACTTTTCGTTTTTGTGCGCTATGAAATCGGCGTACTCCTTAACAAAGATCTTCCCCGAAGATGGCCTCCGGGTACATTTGCTCGGCTGTGCGAATCATGCATTCGAGCATGCGCTTGTCGGCATATTTTCTGGTCGCTAAAGAGGCCGAGTAATTGTTCCATATTGTTGATGTTGTAGGCGCCCACGGCGAATTTGCCGTAGGCGACTTTGTAAAGCTGAGCAGTCGTGACAATCACCGACTTGAAAGAAGATGTCGATCTTATCCCCGGATAATGGCCAAGCACAAAATCTACCTTCAAAATTCCAGATCGGAAATTCGAAAAATTTAGTTTCCGTTTGACCCGCCCGGCAACATCATCTGGCGATCTTGGTTGCTATGAGAATCGTTGCGCTTGCGAACCAGAAAGGTGGCGTCGGGAAAACGACTACAGCCGTCAACCTCGGCGCCGCGCTGGCGGAACTTGGCCATCGCATTTTACTAATCGACCTTGACCCCCAAGCGAACGCGACGAGCTCATTTGGGCTGCAAGGAACGGATGGAAACAGCCTTTACGACCCACTGCTTGGCGGCGCGTCCATTACGGAAAAAATCCTGCCCACGCGGCGCGACGGTTTGTTCATAGTACCGGCCGATATCGATTTGGCCGGTGCTGAAGTTGAGATTGCCCGAATGCCGAATCATCTCACGCGGCTGGCGGAAACGCTTAAGCCGTTGCAGTCGGATGACACGTTTGATTTCGTTTTGCTTGATTGTCCGCCGTCGCTCGGAATTCTCATGAGCAACGCCCTCGCCGCCGCCGACGAACTTTTGACGCCGATCCAGTGTGAGTATTTCGCGCTCGAGGGTTTGGTGAAAATTGTTCGATTAGTCGAGCAGGTGCGCGATTCCGGCGCGAACGACCGGCTTGAGATTGGTGGTATTGTTATGACAATGTTCGACAGTCGAACCAACCTCAGCGCACAAGTGGTGGCAGACGTGCGCCAGCATTTTGGCGAGCGCGTTTACGATACGGTCATTCCGCGTACGGTCCGATTAAGTGAAGCGCCAAGTTTCGGCAAGTCGATCCTAGAATATGATCCCAATGGAGCGGCCGCCATTGCCTATCGCGCTCTCGCACGTGAGTTTATCCGGCGACATGGCTCTTCGACCACTGTTCTCGCGTGATCGAAAAAACAAACGTGGGAAAACCGCGAAAGACTGTGTTCTTTTCAATCTTCATTCCATTTTTTTCGGCGACCCGGCGCGAAGCTAGATTATCCGGATGAATAAGTGAAATGACGCGCGGCAGTCTAAGATCGCAAAACGCGTGATCGCGTACGGCGTGCGCGGCTTCGGTCGCAAGTCCTCGGTTCCAATAATCAGGATCAAGCCGATACCCAATTTCGATTTCTTCTATTCCATCCACCTCTTGATGAAGGAAACCGCAGTAGCCGATCAATCGATTCTCACTGCGATGAATGACGGCAAATTGTGATGGAAGTCCGCGGCGCTGCCAGCCAACGACCTTGTCCAAAAAGGCAGCGGTTTGCTCGCGAGCAAAAATGCCAAGCGAGAACCGCATAAAGTCAGGGTTCGCCATCAGCGGCGCCATAAGATCGATATCTTCCTCGCGGAACGGGCGGAGCAGTAATCGCGATGTTTCAAGGACGGCCATTGAATTAATGAAGACGAATGGGGTGCGACTTTCGATTCATTATCGACGAATGCCAACAAAGACTGAGGAATATGCGCGGCCAGCCACGCCGCCCGACACGTCAAGTCTCGCCGAGGTCCGCGAAGCTTCGCGCGAATGCACGGCATGTCATCTTTACAAGCGCGCGACCCAAACCATCTTTGGCGAGGGACCCAACGGCGCGCCAATCATGTTGGTGGGCGAACAACCGGGAGACTACGAAGATGTTGCCGGTAAACCGTTCGTCGGGCCAGCGGGAAAAATCATGGACCAGGCGCTCGAAGAGGCTGGAATCGATCGAAGCGACGTTTATGTGACGAATGCAGTGAAGCATTTTAAATGGGAGCCGCGAGGTAAGCGCCGAATTCATAAGAAACCTAATTCACGCGAGATCGCAGCCTGCCGCCCATGGCTCGAGGCGGAACTGCGCTTAGTGAAACCGACGTTGTTGGTTTGTCTCGGCGCGACCGCCGCACAAGCGATCTTCGGGCCATCGTTCCGCGTTACGCGCGAGCGCGGCAAAGTGTTGTCGTCGAAGTTTGCGCCAAAAGTTCTCGCAACAGTTCACCCGTCCTCGCTGCTTCGACAGCCCGATGAGGAATCGCGCCAACGCGAATACAAACGCTTCGTTCTCGATCTTCGCGCCGCCGTAAGAGCAGCCCGCGAAGAATAGTGGCGTAACTGTCCCAGTAAGCCAAACAATTCGCGAGTTGGATGCGCTTGCCCGTAGCTTTGAAGACGCGAGTTTTTTTGTTGCCCGCAATAGCCCATAACACGAAGTCAGTCGAAGAGCTCCAGGTAACCCACCGCCTCCATTTCCGGGCGGATCACTGAATAGACGACGCCAATGAGGTAAGTCTTATTTTTCATGATTGCTCGTTCGTACTAACTTGAAGATCGCGACGGATTTCGATGAGTGGACGCGATCCGGCGGGTTTTTCTTCAACCGCGTAGCGGTTGGGCAGGTGACCGCAAGTTCGCTTCTCCCGCGAACATTTGTGGAGGTAAGGGGATTCGAACCCCTGGCCTTCTCATTGCGAACGAGACGCTCTACCAGCTGAGCTATACCCCCATTTTACCTATGAAAACCGGGTCGGGACAATGTGCCAAAAAAACCGTTTGTCCCACCACCTTTACACACCGGTATATGAGTGGATGGAAATGATACAGCGAAAAAACGGCGAATTGCACAGAGTCGGCGAATCTCTTTACCGGTATTAATCCAATGGAGTCTACTATGCCCGCATTAAATCCGAGGGCAAGGAAATCAGGCGTTCGCTGCGAACCACAGATCGCGCTCTTGCGCGCCGTAATCTTACGGCACTCAAGGATGAGTTGCGGCAAGTCGACCGGTCGCAAGGACGGGTGACTTTAGCCGAGTTATGCGATTGTTATTTGAAAACGATTCAGCATCAGAAGCCGAAGACGGTCGAGCGAAAGACTTTCATTGTCGCTAGGATCAAGCGCGATTGGCCATCGGGTGCGCTTACTCAGATCACGGGGATCAGGCCAAGCGACGTCGATTTGTGGCTTTCTCTCTACCGTTTTGGTTCAGTCTCACGCAATCTCTTCATCTCATGCGTTAAGGAAATCTTCTCTGTGGCCATGCGCGATCGGATGATCGCCACTTCCCCTGCGCTATGCAAAACGCGAAAAGCCGATCCGGATGACACCCACATTCGAGCAATTTAAGTCTATCATCGCCGATGTTCGTGCCCAGCAATTCAACGCGGACACACAGGACAGCGCCGATTTTCTGGAATTTCTCGGACTTGCAGGATTGGGTCAGGCTGAGGCTGGTTCGCTCACGCGCACCGACGTTGACTGTGAGGCGGGCCAAATCATCACGTATCGGCATAAGACGAGCACGGGGTTCGCTATTCCAATATTTCCTCAGGTTAGACCACTCTTGGAGCGCCTCTGCGAAGGCCAACTCAACGGGGATCCGATCTTTAAAGTTCGCGACGCAAAGAAAGCTCTAGCTGGCGCATGTCATCGGCTTCAACTACCGGCGTTCAGCCAGCGTTCGCTGCGGCGTATGTTCATTACTCGCGCAATTGAGCGCGGCGTGGACGTGAAGGTGATTGCCGAATGGCAGGGCCACAGGGACGGCGGCAAGCTTATCCTTGACACCTACAGTCATGTTAACCGTGTGCATTCACATCGGATGGCACAATTAATGACTGAGGCCTTGCCTGAGAACGTTGTGCCGATACAAACGCCTGCCGGTAAATCGGTCTAAGCATTTCCCACCTTGCACGGCTCGGTTCGCTAGGATCACCTAGGACTACTATAACAAAGTTCTGCTTGCGTGGTGTTTTTTCAGCGCAGTATTCTTTATGTAATGCCTGATGAAGCCAAACTATTACTTGTTCTAGCTCGACCAGTATCAGATCGGCTACCATCCGCGCAGACAATAGAAAGGCAAGTCGAATATAACTTATGAAACAACAGTCTCCTTCACCTAGCACGACCAAGACTCGTGCTGTCAACAAGCAGGGCGCCCTCAAGCTAAAGGATGCGTGCGGCTATCTGGGAGGTATTTCGCCCAGCTCACTGCGGCGCTTGATCGAAAGAGGACTATTAAAGCCGAATCGAGCTTTACGTCACGTTCTCATCCCGATTGCGGAACTGGACCGTTTCATAGATTCGGGAGGTTTAACGTGAATGATTTCGTGACGACTACGTTCGCAGACCAACCAAATTGCCGCAAGATTATCGAGCATGACGCGAAGGAGCGTTGCAAATGAGTAGCACTCCGATTCAACAGGCAAAGCTAACACTGCCGCTTCCCTTGCTTATACAACCGCTAGGACTAGGTGATCACGCCAGCAAAAATACGCAGTGTCCCTTCCATGACGACAGCAACCCGAGCTTTTCCGTATTTCAGATCGTTTTGCGGGCGGTGTGGTGCCCGTTACGAACCTACTTTGGGTGTATAGGGGGTCGAATTTATTGAAGCTGAGGTTTTTAGGATTGTATGTTTCTGATGAAGCGTGACGTTTTTCTCTTTATAGCGTATGGAAGCCTTGCCGACAGCTTTGTGACGCTTTACGATTCGGCCCGCGGCCGCGGGGATCTACCTGATAGTTGCATTCGGAGGTGAATCTCCGATACCGCAAACGACAGCACGAGACTTCTGCAATTCGTTTGACGTCGCTTCATCAAAGTGGATAGGCATCGGTTTCGTCCAACTTGGCTACAAAAAATCCAAGAGACGGGCGAGTTGAAAGGGGTCGATACGATTAGGGGACATCGGCCCTTCGAAAAAGTGATGGTCGCGGATCAGATGCACAACGAGACCTGGGCCTGTCATCTCCTCGCCCGTGTTCAGATTTGTGACTTGCCAGTCGACAGAGCCGTGTCGGACTCCCAAGCCTGCTGAGCACTGAGCGCGGTGCGGGTCGAGCGCCCACGGACAAATCTGAAAACCCTGTCGCACTTGGATCCGGCAATCGAGCGTTCCCAAGCGAGCTTGATGGTCGGGAGAGGCCTCGGCAGCTGCGATGAGAGCGTCAAGTTTAGACGCAATCTCCGAGTAGGTGAGATTCAGATTCCGCAGCGTTTCCGCGTCTGCTGCGATGACCTCCCGGAGCCTCTCGTTCGGACCGAGGAATCCTGTCCTCGAGAAAGCTCCAGGCCGCATTCTAGCTTCAACCTCCGCTTCTCTCGACGGCTGATCGTTGGTCGGCTGGGACTCCTTCAACCCGGTTCCCCCGCTGAGTCCGTCAAAACTAGTGCCGCTCCGTCCGTGGTCGCGGCTTTTGTACGACCCGTCTTGGCGGGAGCGCCGTTATCCTGCCTACGTTGTTAACGGCTGCAGGCGTCGCGTGGATATCGCCCGTTCTGATCCGCTTGTCGGGTCCGATGAGCGTGGCCAAGACAAAGTAGGCGGGTTGGAGGTAGCGCTGTTCATCATTCCAACCCAGCTCATAGTAGCAAAAACGTACTTCACCGATCTCCACTTCTCCGACCACCCCGCGCTTCTCCCACATTCGACTCGCTTCCTGCACCGCGTGCTCCGGCGAGTGGAGTTCTGTCACTTTTCTATAAACCCGGCCGATGCGTCTCGAAATGTGATCGAGACAAGTCAACTTGCCCTCGTGGTCGAGATAGACGATCACCTTGCCACCAGGACCGTCGACCGGCACGCCACGGATGATCGGCTGGAAGGAGACGGCCACGTCGATAACCCTGTGATCCTCGATGATACGGTCGGGGCCCGCCGCGGCGACGTGCAAGCGGCTGACCCTGAGAACCCTCGAATTTTTTGGAAAGAGCTTGTATCGCCTTAGATGGGCGCGGGCGAGCTTGATCGCGTCCTCATCCGAGAGTTCCACGTTTCCCCCGTGATCCACCTGCCACCGGTTGCTGTTCTTGAAGCGGAAAGCACCTGAGGCATGGTGGAGCGTGAGGTCGAATGCGCCCTCGGAATAGGTGAAGGTGAACGCGTCCCGCAAGATCGAACCTGCTTGTCCCCCAGCCTTCAGCTTGAAACGGCGGGCCAGGTTCAGAAGCGTCCGTTCGTTCACCCGCGGCACGGGAAGCGCAAAGATCGGAGGGGGAGAGTCCGGCAACTCTGGCATTAACCCTGTTATTCGGATCGATGGCACTTAATGCCTCCACTTCCATGCCAGCCAGTTGGTCGAAGTCACCGAGTAGTATTTCCAATTGATCGTCTCGTTCTCCCTTCGATTTATTGCCTCGTCCCGAGTTGCGCCTGCAGCAATGGCAATGGGCGTGTTGCCGATGCTCGAACCGTACGTTCGGTCGAGCCAAGCGTTGGACAAAGCTTTGCCATTTCCGACATCGTTCCCAAAGTCGCTCCCCTCGCTCGCAGACCACGGGGAAGTAGTATTGACGAAAGTAAAGATCATGTGGATGCCCTGCATCGGTCCGCCCCAGACATCGATCACTGCCGACGCGGTTGTATCGAGGGTCCCGTCGCAGATGTCGAGCACCAGCCACTTGAGGTTCTTGGCGCCGAGCTTCCAAGTGTCCGAACTTCCCAAGCACTGGTTGTGGGATTTGGAGAATGCGATATGCAAGATGTTAGACCAGTTGCCCCCGTGGTCCGCGAAGTAGCAGAAGTTCACGTTGTCGGACCAATTCAGGGCATCGCCGCCGCCACCGGACGCAGGATTACGGAAGTCGGTCTCCCACGAATTGTCGTCCCCCCAGTTGAACACCGACATGTGGCCCTTCGAGACCAGGGAGTCGCGAAAGCCCTCGGCGTGCGTATTCATGTAGCCAAGTTGGTTCTGACTACATGCATCGCTGTGGAAATTATTGATCCACTCGACACCGATGGTGATCATAGGTAGCGGCCCAATTAATTCTCTCTCTTAACTGGCTTTGAGGGTACTTCGGGCATGTACCGACGGAGCGCTCGCTGTCAATCAGAGAATTAATGAGGGTTTGCGCTTGATAGTCTGCGATGCAGGCAATGCGATTTCTGCACCACCACCGTTTCATACGCGAACCTGCCCGTAATCGACGGGGCTAATCCAACGTTTGTCAAACGGCGATCCATATTCCTCCCTGGCTTCCGTTCGATATCACTATCAACACCGTCACCCCCGGCAATGCTCCCGTAGACGACAACTTCATCCTGCTCAACCCCATGTGGGACCGGCAGATCACCAACCACGAACTTCCCGACAAGAGCCCCTTATTCCGGCAGGAACCTACGAGGGGACGGTCTTCTGGAACGACGTGTCCGATTGGTACGCCGACGGCGACTACAACTTTCGCCTGGTGCGCGACGACGAGGCCGGGATGACGGCCGAAAACAAGATCAAAGTGCCGACGGGCAAGAAGAGCATGAAACTCGAATTCGATCCGGATGAGACCATTGATCATTTCGACACGCCCTGGTGGAACGCCTTCCACAAGGCGGTCGACGACGGTTTCAGCGCCGCCAACGCCATGATCGTCGGCCCGGATGGAAACGCCGGCACCTTTGGAATCGTGACCGGGCTGATCGGTCTCGACTGCCCCCACACCTGCGCGAGCGAGCTGCATCCCGTCTGGGCGATGGCGATCCGTGTCAAGAGCGATCCGGCCCTGGCAAACTTGCCATAGAAACTTGCGATGAAGATGGTGACATGGTCGGTCAGCCGCCGAATCAGGTTTACTATCGTCACCTGAAAGTCGTCAACAAAAGACGGTGGCGCGCAGAGAACTGTCGTGTGCTGCTTCGAGAAATGAGCCGGCGAGGGCCAAATGGAGTCTTTCAACCAATCCCGATGCCAGTTCCGCTTCAGTTTATTTGGACGCCTCCGGACACCACGCCGTCCTTTGTTACGATACACCGCGACCAAATGTTAGATTTTGGATTCATTCGCCAGGCACAGCAGCTACGGTGGGAGCCGAGGCTTTATTGGCAGCCTGGCAATTTTGCCGGATTCGTCGGTCATAATGAAGCGGTTAAATATTCGCTACAAATTGTTGCGGACGCTTACGTTTCAGAAAAATATCAGGTTTTCCAAGTCTCCTTTGATGGGCTTTGGAATCCGGTTGCGGCCCAAATGAAAATGCATCTTACAATTGATGAAGTACCCGGATAAAAAGACAGAGAACCGAGTGGAGATTGAGTAATTATCGCGTGAAACACTGGGAAATAATCGCCCGTAATCTCAAGAAACGCGGTTGGAGCTTGGGTTATGTCTCAACCCTTGATTGTCAGGGACGAACAATCTGGATTGCTGATGCGCATCGCGGCGACGGAAAGCGTTACGTTGTGCACCCGGAGAAGGATCAAGCATCAATTACGCGGAGAACCGTGCGAGTTTTCGCTCAGGCGAGATTCGTATTTTGGATTCGAGCGGCAATGTCGAGCGCGCTATCCAATTTACGGAAGCGGACAGAAAAATGTGATGCGAAGGAAATAAGTCGGACCCCAGTTAGGTGGGTCGCATACCCACCGCCGCGGGACCGCTCAGGATCGCATTGGCTATCCCGGTGCAATGTCTCTTAGCTGCCTTTCCGCAAACGATGCGATCAAAAGGTCACAAACAAATGCGTTGTGCTTGATTTCCCCGCCGCATTATGAATGATGGAGTCACGTCGCTGACGTTTTTACCAACCGATGGACCGAATGGTTCGTGGATGAAGGCCTCGGAGACCGGAATGGACGCTCCGACGATCAACCACTTGTGATTACAAATTCGCGTCGATCTGACTGGCCGGCCCTTCCGGCGATGCTGGAACAGAATGCCTCGCACTTCGGCGCGCGCGCGGCGCTGCTCAGTGATGGGGATGAGCCGCTCTCGCACCAGCAGTTGCGGAATCAAGTGGCGGTGACGGTGACGGCGCTCAATCCCCTGGGAGTGGGGCGCGGTGACCGCGTGGCGATTGTGTTGCCGCAGGGACCGGACCTAGCCGTGACCTTTCTCGCGGTTGCGGCGGGCGCGACGGCAGCGCCGCTCAATCCGGCTTATGTCGAAAAAGAGTTTCTGTTTTACCTGGAGGATTTGCAGGCGCGGGCGCTGATTCTTCCGCAGGGCAGTGACTCGCCGGCGCGGGCGGCGGCGAATTCGCTTGGGGTGCCGGTGATCGAGTTGATTCCGGGAGAAAACGGCGTGGGGCGATTCCATTTGTCCGGCGTTTCCCGCCCGCTCGCGACCGCTGCGGGATTCGCGGAAGCAGACGATGTCGCGCTGGTGGTTCACACCTCGGGGACGACCTCCCGTCCGAAGATGGTGCCGCTCACGCACGCCAATTTGCTCGCCTCCGCCCGGCACATCGGGGCGACGCTGCAACTCCAACCGACCGACCGATGCCTCAATGTGATGCCGTTGTTTCACATTCACGGGCTCGTCGCGTGTGTGCTGGCATCGCTGGGTGCGGGCGGCAGCACAGTTTGCACGCGGGCGTTTGGCGCGGAGAGATTTCCCGGCTGGCTGGAACAATGGAAGCCGAGCTGGTATTCGGCTGTGCCCACGATGCATCAAGCCATCCTCGCCCAAGGGCAGGCTCTGCCGATCCAGCCGGTCCGGAGTTCCCTGCGGTTTATTCGCTCCTCATCCGCCGCGCTGCCGCTGCCAGTGATGACGGGCTTGGAAGAGACATTCGGCGTTCCAGTGATCGAGTCCTACGGCATGACGGAGGCGGCGCATCAAATAGCCAGCAACCCACTGACACCGCGCGCGCGGAAGCCCGGCTCGGTGGGACTGGCGACCGGACTGAAAGTGGCGATTCTCGACGAGGCGGGCGAGACTCTGGCCAGCGGTCGCACGGGCGAAGTCGCCATCCGCGGGCCGAACGTGACTTGCGGTTACGCGAATAACGCAGAGGCCAACGCGACGGCGTTTTTCCGCGGCTGGTTTCGGACGGGGGATCAAGGTCATCTTGACGGGGAAGGCTACCTCTTCATCACTGGCCGGCTGAAGGAACTCATCAATCGCGGCGGCGAAAAAATTGCGCCGCGCGAAATTGACGAGGTTCTCCTGGCTTGTCCGGGGGTGCGGCAGGCGGTGGCGTTTGCCGTGCCGCATCCGTCGCTCGGCGAGGACATCGCGGCGGTGGTGGTGCTAAAGAACGGCGCGGTGGCCTGCGAAGCGGTGTTGCGCGAGTTCGCGCTCGACCGATTGCCGACGTTCAAGGTGCCCAGCCGGATCATTTTCGTGAACGACGTGCCCAAGGGGGCGACCGGAAAGATTCAACGGATCGGGCTGGCCGACCGGCTGGCGACGGCGCTGGTGGCGGCTTACGAAGCGCCGGCATCCGACACGGAACGGCTGGTGGCCGCCACGATTTGCGAGGTGCTGGGCCGCGAGACGGTGGGCCGCAATGACAACTTTTTTTCGCTGGGCGGCGACTCGTTGCGCGCGACACAGGTGCTGACGCGTCTCCAGCACGCATTGGGACTTCCCATCCCCGTGCCGACGATTTTCCGATGCCCGACGCCCGCGTTGCTGGCCAACAAGCTTGAGCTGATGCGAGAACCGGAAATTGATGTGCTCGCGGCGGAGTTGGAAAAACTGCCTCCTGAGGAAAGAGCCAGACTGCTCAACGATCTGTAAAGTGAACGCCCTTTCAAAAACAGACTCCGTTGCCTTGAGGCAGCGGCTGGCCGGATTGAGCGCTGGCCAGCGGGCGAAGTTGGTCCGCCGGCTCGGCGAAGTCAAATCTGGAGCGGCATCCTCCGGCGGGTCGCCCGCCATTTCCAAGGCCCGACCGCTGCGCGTGGAGGAGCATCCGCGCGTGGCGGTTTATCCGGCGTCGCGCGGGCAGCGACGGATGTGGTTTCTTCATCACTACGCACCCGAATCGCCAGTGTATTGCAGCCCTTCCGCCTTTCACCTCGTCGGTCCGTTAAACGTCGAGTGGCTGGAGGCGGCTTTCCGGGCGGTGATTCAACGGCATGACATACTGCGCACAACCTTCGCGATGGAGAACGGCGAATTGTTTCAATGCGTCGCCACGTCATCCGCCTTTCAACTGCAACAGATCAATCTGGAGGCAATCCCGGCCGACACTCGCAAAGCATCGGCTGAGCGGTGCCTCGACGAGGAAACGTCCCGGCCGTTTGATCTAGCCGCCGGGCCGCCGTTCCGCGCCGCGCTGGTGAGATTACAGCCCACTGAGCAGGTGCTGCTACTGGTGTTGCACCACATCATCTCCGACGGCTGCTCGCGTTCCAATTTTTACCGCGAGCTTTCGGCGGCATATAAAACGCTGGCTACGGGCCGGCCGGTGCCGATGCGCGACTTGCCCGTTCAGTTCGCCGATTATTCGGCGTGGCTGAACGACTGGCTGGAGGGCGGCGCGCTGGAGGAGCAGACCGCCTATTGGAAGACGAAACTGGCGGGCGAACCCGGGCCGCTGGATTTGCCGTCCGACCATGCCCGTCCCGCAACCGCGTCGTTTCGCGGGGGTCGCCGCTCGCAACGGCTGGAGGCCAGCTTGACTGACGCGCTGAAGGCGCGCGCGCAGGAGGAGGGCGCGACGCTGTTCATGATTCTGCTCGCGGCGTTTAACGCCCTGTTGCACCGCTACACCGGGCATGACGATTTGATCGTGGGCGTGCCCATTGCCAGCCGGCCGCGCGTGGAGTTGGAAGGACTCATCGGCTTCTTCGCAAACACGCTGGTCATGCGCACCACGTTCCCGGACGACATCACCTTTCGCGAGCTGCTGCGCCGCGTGAAGGAAACCGCCGTGGAGGCGTATGCGAACCAAGACATGCCGTTCGAGCGACTCGTGGAACTTTTGCAGGTGCGACGCGACGCGAGCCGCACGCCGTTGTTTCAGGCGAGCTTCGCAATGCACGATTTTCCGGAGGTGGTGTTTGAGCTTCCGGGAATTCAAACCGCGCCGTGGTTCGTCACCACGCACACATCCAAGTTCGATTTTTCCCTGACCGTGGAACGTTCCGCCGAAGGTTGGACGGCCGGGGTTGAATACAGCACAGACCTGTTCGAGGCCGACCGCGTGAAGCGGATGCTGGATCACTGGCACGTGATCTTGGAAAGCGTCGTAACGAATCCCGCCCTGCGCGTGTCTGAAATTCCTTTGCTCACGGCGGCAGAGCGGCAGCAAATCCTGGTAGAATGGAACCGGACGGAGCGGGAATATCCACGGGACAAGTGTGTCCAAGAGTTGTTCGAGGAGCAGGTGGAGCGCACGCCGGAGGCGGTGGCGGTGGTGTTTGAAGATCAACGACTGACCTACCGGGAACTCAACGTCCGCGCCAACCAGCTCGGCCATCACTTGCGCTCCCTGGGCGTGGGGCCGGAGGTGTTGGTTGGGATCTGCGTCGAGCGCTCGCTGGAATTGCTAGTGGGCATACTTGGTATTCTCAAAGCTGGTGGAGCGTATGTGCCGCTGGATCCCGCCTACCCAGCAGAGCGAACCCGTTTCGTGCTGGAAGACGCGCGCGTGCCGGTGCTCTTGACCCTGCGGCAGTTGCGCGCCGATCTCGGCGCGGAGATTCCGAATTGCACGATTGTCTGCCTGGACGCGGATTGGGAGACGATCGCGAAAGCTCCGACAGGGACCCCTGATAGCGGTGTAGGACCTCAGAATCTGGCGTACGTAATCTATACGTCCGGTTCAACGGGCAAGCCCAAAGGGGTGGCGATCGAACATCACAGCCCTGTGACGCTGGTCCATTGGTCGCAAGAGATCTTCCCCCCGGAGGAGTGTGTCGGCGTGTTGTTTGGCACGTCGATCTGCTTCGACCTTTCTGTTTTTGAAATGTTTGTGCCGTTGAGCCGGGGAGGAAAAATCATTCTCGCCGAGAACGCACTGCAACTGCCTGATTTGCCCGCCTCCGGAGAGGTGACTTTGGTAAATACCGTGCCGTCGGCGATCAATGAATTGATGCGGCGGCACGTGCTACCATCTTCAGTGCGCACTGTGTGTCTTGCAGGCGAGCCGTTGGTGGTCGAGTTGGTGAAACAGGTTTATCAGTCTCCTGGCGTTAGGAAGGTTTACGATCTTTATGGCCCGACGGAAACGGCCACTTACTCCACATGGGCGTTGCGCCGTGCAAATGGACCTCGCACCATCGGTCGTCCGTTTGCCAACACGCAGCTCTATCTGTTGGACCAAAACGAGCAGCCTGTTCCGGTGGGTTTGCCCGGTCAGATTTATATTGGCGGAGATGGTTTGGCGCGCGGTTATTTGAACCATCCGGAACTGACCGCGGAGAAGTTCATTGCCGATCCTTTCAGTTCGCGACCAGGCGCGCGACTCTATAAAACGGGAGACCTCGCTCGTTATTTTCCAGATGGGAACATCGAATTCATTGGGCGGCTGGATCATCAGGTTAAGATCCGCGGTTATCGAGTCGAGTTAGGTGAAATCGAGGCCGTGCTCGGCGGGCATCCTGATTTGTCTGCCTGTGCGGTCGTGACCCAGAACGAGGGTGGCGGGGACAAAACGCTTGCGGCCTTTGTGGTTGGCAGGGAGCAAGCCGCAATATCGGTCGGAACCTTGCGGCAATGGCTGGGGAAGAAACTGCCGGAGTACATGGTTCCGTCGCGTTTCTATTTGCTCCCGGTCTTGCCCTTGACTCCTAACGGCAAGGTGGACCGGAAGATACTGGAGAAATTGGAGGGAGTGGAATTGGCTGCGGGTACAGACTATGTGGCACCACGAAATGAACTGGAGTCCAGACTGGTGGAGATCTGGCAGGCAGTGCTGCGCCGGAAGCGAGTAGGGATTGACGACAATTTCTTCGACTTGGGTGGCCACTCCTTGCTGGCTGTGGCCATCTGTTCGCAGATAACCCGCCGGCTCAACGTGGAGGTACCCTTGCGCTGCGTGTTTGAGCATCCCACGATAGCGGGGATGGCAAAGCAGATGGCGTCCTTGGGGGAACATTCCAAAAACAGACGCCCGATCGAACAGGCCGACCGGAATCAGCCGTTGCCCATGTCGTTTGCCCAGCAAGGGATGTGGCTCTTGCATCAGACGCTGCCGGATCTGGCCACGTATCACGTGCCGGTGGCTTTTCGTTTGTCTGGCGGGGTCGATAAGGAACGGATCCGTCGGGCGTTGCAGGTGATCTTCGAGCGTCACGAGCTATTGCGGAGCGCGTTGGTGCAACAAAGGGAAAACCTGGTGCAGCAGGTTGCCGCTGCAAAAGATGTTCCTTTTCCTTGGTTGGAGATGGACTTGCGGGCAGTGGCTCCGAGTCAGAAGCAGTCAGTATTGGAGGAACGATTGCTGGAGGAAACGCGCCGATCGTTTGATCTGGCGCAGGCTCCCTTGTGGCGGGTCGTGTGGATCAAACTGGCCGAGGATGAACATGTGCTGGGGATCACTTTCCATCACAGCATCGTGGACGAGTGGTCGCTCCGGCTGTTCTTCCAGGAATGGGAACGACTTTATGCGGCCGACGGGCGATTGGAAGTGGCCGGACTGTCGGAGTTGCCCTTGCAATACGCCGACTACGCTGTGTGGCAGAAGCAGCGGCTGACCGGGGAACTGCTGGAGCAGCAGCGTACTTACTGGACGGAGCAACTTCAGGAGTTACCGCCGCCCTTGGAGCTGCCCACGGATATGTCACGGCCAGTCCGGCTCAGTGGGCGGGGTGCGGTCCATGAGTTCCGACTCACCGTCGCTGTCGTGGCGAGACTTCGGGAACTGGCGCGTGAGGAAGGGACGACTTTGTTCACGGTGTTACTGACCGCCTTCCAAGTGTGGCTGCATCGCTACACCGGTCAGACGGATGTGGTGGTGGGCACCCCGGTTGCCAACCGGGAACGGCCGGAGGTCCAATCGTTGCTCGGCCTTTTCCTGAACACCCTGCCCATTCGCGTGCGGTTGGACGGAAGCTCCAGTTTCCGACAGGTGCTGAGGCAGGTGCGGGAATCACTCATGGGGGCCTTCAGCCATGCCGACCTGCCGTTTGAACGGATGGTCGAAATGGCGGCCAAGGAACGCGCCCCGGGACATCAGCCTCTGTTTCAGGTGATGTTTGTTTTGCTGGAGGAAGGGCTGCCCGCATTCCAGTTGGATCAAGCCGAAGTCCGGCCGCTGCGGGTGGAAACCCGGACCAGCAAGAACGATCTGACGTTGTTCATCGAGGCCGTGGACGAGACGTGGGCTTGCCGGTTCCAGTATGCCACCGATCTCTTCACTGCGGAAAGCACGGCCAGAATGGGCCATCACCTGACGGAACTGCTGCGGTCCATCACGGAGGATCCGGGGAAGTCCATCAGCCTGTTAAGGCTGATGCCGGAGGCGGAACGCCATCAAGTCCTCGTGGAATGGAACCGGACGGAGCGGGACTATCCACAGGACAAATGTGTCCATCAGCTGTTCGAGGAGCAGGTGGAGCGCACACCGGAGGCGGTGGCCGTGGTGTTCGGGGTGCAATCCCTCACGTATCGGGATCTGAATGAGAGGGCTAATCGGCTCGCTCATAACCTACGTTCCCTAGGCGTAGGACCGGGCGAATTGGTCGGATTCAACGTGGAACGCTCGTTTGAGATGGTTATCGGACTGCTCGGCATTCTCAAGGCGGGCGGGGCCTATTGGGCGTTGGAGGAGAATCTTCCGGAAGAGCGGCTTCGGCTGTTGCTCGCCGATGCACGACCCCGGGTGCTGCTCGTGCGCAGGAAGGCCATCAACAATCTGCCCGGTCTTGCAACTCAAACGTCGAATGGCTCGACTGCCGCCATCGGCGCAATCGCCGCGATCGAGGATTTGCTAGAGTCGTCTCTGCCAGCAGCAGTTTCTGCGGCGCCTGCCAGTCGCGCCGTTGACCCGGCATACCTGAACTACACCTCCGGCTCGTCGGGCCAGCCCAAGGGCGTCTTGGTGCCGCACCGAGGCGTGGCACGGTTGGTCAAAGGGGCCGATTACGTTTCGCTGACTGAGAACGAGACGCTGCTGCACATGTCGCCGCTCGCGTTTGATGCGTCCACGTTTGAACTGTGGGGCGCGCTGCTCAACGGCGGGCGCGTCGTCCTGGTGCCGCCCGGCCCACCATCGCTCGGAGAAATCGGGGAGGCCATTCGCCAGCATCGGGTCACTACACTGTGGCTGACGGTCGGCTTGTTCCATCTCATGGTGGATGAACGCCCGGATGATCTGAAACCGCTGCGGCAGTTGCTGGCGGGCGGCGATGTGCTCTCGCCGCAACATGTGCTTGAAGCCCGCCGCGCGCTTCCCGGTTGCCGGATCATCAACGGTTACGGCCCGACCGAGAACACGACGTTCACCTGCTGCTATACGGTTGCGGACGAGTGGGCACTGGCTCCGAGCATCCCGATTGGGCGCCCGATTGCCAACACGCGGGTTTATGTTTTGGACGCGTCGCTCCAGCCGGTGCCAGTGGGCGTGTTGGGTGAGTTGTATGCCGGCGGCGACGGTGTGGCGTGCGGCTATCTCAACCAGCCTCAACTGACCGCAGAACGGTTCATCCCGGACCCGTTCAATTCGCGAGCAGGCGCACGGCTCTATCGGACCGGCGACCAAGTCCGATGGCGGCCAGACGGCAATCTTGAGTTCCTGAGACGGCTGGACTCGCAAGCGAAAATCCGCGGCTTCCGAGTCGAATTGGGTGAGATCGAGACGGTGTTACGCGAGACCGCAGGTGTTCGCGAGGCGGTGGTGTCCTTGCGCGAAGAAACCGCCGGGGAGAAACGGCTGGTCGCCTACGTCGTGGCAGGCGGGAACAGTGTGCCGGACGAACCGGGATTGAAAGCCGCCCTCAAAGCGAGGTTACCGGACTACATGATTCCGGCGCATGTCGAGTTCCTGTCGGCACTGCCGTTGACCCCAAACGGCAAGGTGGACCGGCGCGCGCTACCAAAGCCCACGCTGACTGCGGCAGCCGACAGCAGGGAAGTGATGCCGCCACGTAATCTCTTGGAACTGGAATTGATCCGGCTCTGGCGGCGACTCTTCCAGCGGGAGGATATTGGCTGCCAAGACAATTTTTTTGAGCTCGGCGGTCATTCCCTGCTCGCCGCCCGACTGGCGACGGAAACGGACAAGCTTCTCGAATGCAAGCTGCCCATCGCGGCGTTGTTCCAGTCGCCTACGGTCGAATCGCTAACCCGCCGGCTCACCGGGGAAAATTGGGCGCCGCCATGGAGTTCGCTGGTGCCGCTGCAACCGCTGGGTTCCCTACCGCCGTTATTCTTTGTCCATGGCGTGGGCGGGGATGTTTATGGTTTTCTGGAACTGGCCAAGCTTCTGCCTTCCGATCAACCGTCCTACGGCATTCAGGCAGTTGGGTTGGACGGCAAGTCAGCGCGGCACGTCACGGTCGAGGACATGGCTGCCCACTACGTTAAAGAAATCCTCTCTTTCCAGCGCGATGGACCGTTCTATCTGGCAGGATACTCGATGGGCGGGCTGATTGCTTTCGAAATAGCCCGACAACTTCATCGCCTTGGCCAGCGAGTCGCGCTGCTCGCGCTTTTGGATAGCGCACCAATCGGCGAAATTCCCTGGGTCTTCTATGGGTTGTCGATGTCCTCTTATATTCCCGGTCGTTGCTTGTTTCATTTCCGGCATTGGTGGGAATTGCCGCGCCGCGAGCGGCTCAATTACTTCCGGGGGCGCTGGGCTGCGCTCCGGTATTGGATGGTTCGGAACCGCTCCAAACCGCCTCTAATAACAGCCCCACTCCGGGAAGACAGCGAGCCTCCTCAAGTGCCCGGATTTTACGATTACTATCACGCGATAGCGTCTGCCTACCGGTTCCACCCGTATCCGGGTTCGGCGGACGTTTTTGTCAGTGACGAAATCAATCCCCGGTGGCGGTGGTGGTATTGGAGATACCTGGCGCGCGGCGGTGTCTCATTCCACCGGGTTCCGGGGACGCACAACCAACTGCTCAAACCTGGCTACTTGCCCGCGTTGGCGAAGACGTTGCGAACCGTACTCCACCGTGCCCAGGAAAAAGAACGCGCGACCCATTCCCGCAACGGACAGACCCATGCAAATCTCGTTTCATGAATGGGAAGACTCCCCCCTCACGCGTCGTGCGGCGGGTTCGCTCGGCAGCGACGAAGTCCAGGTGTGGATTGCAACGGCACCCTCCGACGAGGCGGGCTTGACGGCGCTCGCCTGCCAGCTCAGCCCGGACGAGCGCGCGCGCTCGGAACGATTCCGCGCGAGCGAACCGCGCCGCCAATTTGTGTTTGGCCGCGCCCTGTTACGGCAACTCTTGGGGGCGTGTTTGAATGTCGGACCGGTCACGTTGGCGTTTGGCTATCATCCGCGCGGCAAGCCCTTCCTCGTTCAATCCGCCTTGAACAGCGACCTCCGTTTCAACCTCTCGCACTCTGGCCTGATTGTGGCCATCGCTCTGGCGCACGGGCGCGAAATCGGTGTGGACCTTGAGCAGATTGACCGTCTGGCGGACTGGTCGCTCTTGACCGAGCGGATCTTTTCGTCGCGTGAACTGTGTGAATTGCGCGCCCTTCCCGCGTCGAAACAGCGCGAGGCCTTCTTCAACGGCTGGACCCGCAAAGAAGCCTATCTCAAGGCGACGAGCGAAGGACTAACGGATGACCTCCCGGCCATCGAGGTCACGCTAGTTCCCGGGCAGAAGCCCCGGCTGCTGAGATTGCCAGCAGGCCTGGAAGCTGCGCGTCAATGGACGATCCAAGACATTCCCTTGCCGCCGGACTTTGCGGGTGCAGTTGCCTTCAAGAAGCGCACGGCCTCTGGGGCATGGGCAGATGATCTTCACCAAATACCTCGTGGTGGTCGATGACGACTGTCGACGTGCACAACACCAGCGAAGTCCTCGTCCGCCTCTCCGCCAACACCGATCCGCAACGCGACGGCATTTTCACCAAAGGCCCGTCCGACGTGCTCGACCACGCCACGTCGGAAATGGCGATGGGATCAAAACTTGGTAATCGATGCCACCAAAAAGCCGCCGGGTGAGGGATTCAAGAGGTCGTGGCCGCCGCTAATCAAAATGGATGAAGTCGTGCAAAAGAAGATTCATGCACTATTCAACAAATAGGAATGAAGAGCGCGCCCCACACTGACCCGCAACGCGACAGGCGCTCCGTAGCATACACGCTGAGAAAATCAGTAATCTCCTCCGGCACCTTTCCCAGAGTGTAGAATCGAACTCCGCCGCCCGTAGCGATCTGTCTGCTTTCACGGTCGAGTCGCCGGGTGCGTTCTTAAAAAAGGTTCGTGAGTATGATTCCCGCATTCAAAGTGAACGCCGGGGGGAGTTAACTGCTGCGCAGAAAGGCCAACTCGATTCATACGAAACGCAGATCGTCTCCCTCACAGGCTGGCTTGTGTTGGCGTACGCAGGCCCGCCGGAAACAACAAACTGCGGCAATCCCATCTTTCATGACTGGCATCTTGAGATATTTGAAAATCCCAGCGATCACGCGCCGCAAATAGGTGATCCAACACCAATCATTTGTGAAATTACGCCTCGGACAGAGCGGTCTCTATATCGAGAGAGTATTCGCCTTCAATCGCTCACTGGATTTTTCCGGTTACAGGATAAGACTTTCCAGGCCACGGGACACGCGGCGCAAAAGATTCGCGTGACGGGTTATCTCTTATGGGACGATGAACACAACGGAAGCATGGACGTAGGTTCAACTATCCAGTATTTCAGCAGCAACGGATTACCAATGCATGATGGTATGAGCGCTCCGCGAAAGTTCTTGAGAGAAATATGACAGCCAATGAAAAACATTTGTACGAAGTATGGCGGCAGGGTCATCCGTGATCGCGTGCAGTATTGGGAAATCATCGCTGACAATCTCAGCAAAGCCGGTTGGAGTTGGGACTGCGTCTCAGCCGTGGATTCTCACGGGCGAGCGATCTTTGTTGCTGACGCGCATCGCGGAGGCGCTGGCCACGCCCGGCATTTCGGTAGAGGCTTTTATTGAAGCGCGTTAAGAGAATTTTCAAACGACATGTCACAAACCAGAGCGTAGGCGCTGCCGATGGATCAAGTCTTGGCGCCGTTCCTGGGAAAAGAGAACGTGATCAACGCGCCTATCCAGGTTTATCCATCATCGTCGCCTTGGACGTCGAAAGAAGGCCGCGGCGTCTATGAGATACACGTGAACAAGGCTGGCGCAGTTACCGAGGTCAAAATTTTGAGGTCTTCAGGAGATCCGACGTTCGACAAAGTGACCGTGGACACGCTTCACAAATGGCGCTTGCGCAATGGCCGAAAGATAATCAAATTGCCGCTCGCGTTTGTCCTGACACCCGGCAACTTCCGCGTTTAGATTCCGTGGGCGAGCACAGGGCGCAAGCCCGGGCTAACATTCATTATTTTCGCCGTCTGTCTTGTTGTCATTTTGTCACGAGTTTGCGCATTTGCGCCGTTTTTCGTGACATCACGTTGGCGCTGCTGACGCGCATCGCGGCGACGCTCAGCGTTTGGTTGTGCGTGCCGATGAAAAGCTGACGGCGTTTCTTGAACTCGAACTGGCGACTCGTGCTGGAAGCATCCGAAAAATGATGACTTGTCATCATTCGCGCTACCATCGTAAACCGATCTCACCCATGAATGAAACGCATACCAAAGGAGGAGTGAAACAAAATGAGCCGACCATCTCTTTATCACTACGCGACCGTTCTCTCAAGGAGCCACGCCGACACACAAACCGACACACGAATCGCGCTTCAAAAAAGGGGCTTTGAAGGGGCCTATCAAAATGCGGACCTCTGGGAGCACTTCGCGTTCAACGCCGACACACTAGTTGTCGTCACAAACGTGCCGTTGTCCCCAAGTCAGACTTACGTACATGTAATCGCCACTTCCAACACGGACGGGCTCGCTGCTTACTGGTCCGCCCAAATGCGGGACGAGATCAGTTCAAGAGGAGCTGACATTGACCATGTTTGACCTGATACGAAAAAGCGAGACTTAGCACTCCTTGAAATCGCCCGCGTGCTCGTGCATCTCGATCACGTTACCAGATTCATCGTAAGCGCCGGTTTAACCGCGCCGGTAAAGTTTGAATATTCCCGGCTCAACGCACGTCCATTTTCGAATCAAGATAGAACGATGAAACGATATCTTTTAATCATGCTGGGCGCTTTCTTCTGCGCGGGTGCATTTATGCCGACGCCGACGAAGGCCGCGAGCGTCTTTATTGAAGCCGGCGACCGCCCTTACTACTCCCACGGGCCGTGGTATTGGAATCATGGCTATCGATGGTATTGGAGGCCGGGACATTGGGGATGGCGTTACGGTCATAGAGTCTGGATACACGGGCATTACGCTCGTCGTTAGAAATCTGACCCAGTTTCAGCGGCATGGCGGCGGACGGCTGCTCGTGTCGTCCGCAGAACATTGCCGCTTAAATCTCGAATCCGAATCTCACCGGAGCGAAAGCTTGCGCGGTTCTCCGCATAATTGATTGCCTGATCTTTTCGTGATAAAGCGACGCCCGACGCCTCGAAGACTTTCCAGCCCCAGCGATGCGGTTTGAGTTCAATGAGGCGTGTCAGCCGTCGATTCTCGCGGTCGCACAATCTTTGTTGCAGACGCGCATCGGGGCGACGGAAAGCGTTTCGTTGTGCGAGGGGATGAAAAGTTGACCGCGTTTGTGAAACTTGAATCGGCGATTCGAGCCGTCAGTCGATAAAATCAAATCTCTTCATCGCGCCCGGCCAGCGGTTGGCTGCACCGCCTGGTTAGATGATGAGTGACGTTCTAAGCGAAAATGCGGGTTTTATGAATCCTTTTGAAAGGCGCCTTCGCGCTTCAGCCGGCGCAAAGAAAGAAACTTCACGACGAAATAACTCGCTGTGACTGCGGTAATCACACAAAGCGGAAAACTCGGGCCATGCCAGAGAACGGCGGCAACCAAAGCAACCAAAACGACTATACTGGAAACGAGTTTCTTGCGCTCCGTTGCCTGCAAAAACCGTCCGCCGCTCATACCTTAACCTCAGCAGTGACGATGCCCATCATCTAACGAGACGGAGCTGAGCCACCGCTGGCGAGAGCGAGTGTGGCAAAGATCGAGAACTGTTTCATAAGATCAAATGCGGACTTTGCAACGGCCAGCGGTTGGCTCCAGCGATTGGTTAGATGGTTTGTCTGGCATGGCCATGAGACGCTCAGCCACCGGAACGCAGAGCGGCAATAGTGAAGACTGACAGCAGCACGAGCATTGCAATCCACACACGAACGAGAATCGCAGGCAGTTCTCGCGCGTCTTCGGGACACTGAATACGTCGAGCCAGAACCAGATGATGCGCGAGTCTTTGAACTGCTCGTATGTGCGCTCGTCCCAGCGGAACCTCCGCGAAAGACGACACTAAACTCTCGATTTTTAAAGAGGCTTCGATTATCAGCAGTTATGAAGTAGAGTTGGTCCTCAGGCGTACAATACCTCACTACCATGTTGAGCTTTGGCTGAGGAACAAAATCTGGTATTCATGGACTGCTGACGCTAGCCCTTATGACGATCTCGTCTATTGCACTTCTATCACTCACTTGGTAGTGATGGCGGGCCAGCGGCCAACTCCCTCTTTCTAGTAATGCAAGCTGCCCTTGAACTCAAGACGCGAGCCGTCGAATTCGATCCCTCCGGAGAAGTCGGCGCGGTCGTAGAGCCACGGAGCGGAAAAACCCACCGTGGCGGCAGATCGCAGGACGAGGTCCCCGCAGTCACCGCACTTGCTCGCGATTCCCGAATTCGCGGCGAACGTCGAGATCAGGTCCGCGGCGCAGTCGATGACATCAACATTGTCGGTGGTCTGGCAGAGCCAGAGGCACCACCAATGACGTTCAGGGTTGACCGTTACTTCTACGCCCTGCTGCTTGTAGACGACCGAGAGTGGCCACCATGTGTGCCACGCGTCAACGTGGACGTCCTTCCCGCCCAGGCTGAACACTGGCATGATGCGACTCGCTCCCTTCTCAGCCCCAGACACCGCGCGCGGTCTCGACGACCAGGTTCAGCTTATTGATAGAAATCTGCTTTTTCACGGTGAACCGGAGGATAGCCGTCCACGCGCGCGGGGACAAGGAAAAAAATTCTCAACCAAGCCACCGTAGTTATCTCCTACCCGGTTGGCAGACCGCCGCTTTCGCGGCAGCCATTCCTAATGCTGTTTGAAGTAAAGCAATTTTGGATTAGAATGGCAAGCTTTTTGTGGAGGCGCACTTGCACGTCATGGGCATTATCACTCCACAACAGTTCGAGATGTTGCTGCCGCTTTGCCTGTGCTTGGGCTGCGGAGCAAGAGCGCACGATTCTTCAGACAGGCGTAGGCTTACAAGATTCGCAGCTCGCAGACGCGAGACGAGTCGGCGTCGCAAGGCCGGATCGTATCCGCTTGTTTCGTGTTGTACGGATTCCCTCTCCGACTCATCCGGATTTGGCTGCGGCAGCTAGCGCCACCTGACTCATTTCATCTCTCACCACAGGGCTGACGGTTCAGTAGGGAATCTTCATTCGGGCTGATTGTTGGAGAGAGCGCCCTTTCATTGCGAACGAGACGCTCTACCAACTGAGCTATACCCCCTCAAAATGTTGCTCGCCAAGCCTTACTGATCAGTTGCGAACGAAAACTATCGAGTTGGACCTGGATTCAGCAAGTGAAAAGACCCGCTCCACCCGGGAATGCACACGGTTCACTCCAAGCTACAGATCAAGCAATCAAGCGCGTCCTTAGAATTTCGCTGTTCGTATTTTCGATCCTTACTAACACACGGGAACGCACATAAGACCAAAGTCCTATTGCGGTGACCCGTCCTGAGGAGGTAGTCTTCCGGGTATGAAGAATTACAAGTGGTACCGCTGTGGTCTGTTAATTGTTGTCCTTGCCTATGCGGCCCTCTCAGGATGCGAAACGAGTGGCACTGGAGCCTTGAGTACGGCATCCGCGTCGACGGCTTCCATGCCTGCATCGAGTAGCAAGAATGCTGGTCGATTGATCATCCAGAGGGCCGCTAACATGGGGACCGGCCTGGTCCTGAACGTATCGATAGATGGTAAGCAAGTAGCTGCTCTTCCAAGAGGTCAGACCTACAGCGGTTCAATTTCGCCCGGGCAACATGTTGTATCTGTCTTGCTCGTTCCAAATCAGTTGAACCTGCCTCCAACGCAAAAGCGTCTGAGCGTGCAGGCGGGCCAGACCTACAACTTCACTGCGATGTGGCAAGGAAATCGCGTGCTTTTGATGTGATCCAGTAAAGGATACTTTCTAGCAGCTAGGCCACACTTCAGATTGCTGCAAGGACACTCTAGCGGTCTAAACCGCCCGCCTCCCTTACGGCAACGAGAGCGTCAGGGAAGCAGACGGAAATTGTCGGGAAGAGACGCGCCGAGGCCAGGCGCTTCGCGGCCCACCGCTCGATCAACGCCTCCGCCCGAACCGAGCGCGGTATCATTTACGGCGACCTTGGCTGGTGGCGGCGAGATTGGTTGCTGTCCTTTGGTCTTGAGCGATTCATTTAGGCTCGGCAGATCTTTTGCCAGCAATTGTTCGAACTCTTTTGTCGCATCATCCAATTCCCGCTTGAGCGCGTCGATGTAGGAAATCTCATAGTTGCCCGGTTTTCCCTCGTAACTGAGCAGCGCTCCGTAGAGTTGGTCGGTGTGTTCTCGCAACCGCTCTTCGCCGGTGATCGCTCCGCCTTCCGTTGTGGCAACAATTTTCTTACGCACAGCGTCAACCTTCCCGTCGAAATCTGAGACGTCTTTGCGGAGCGTATCGCCGTCGGGCAACGCTGCCCCGCTCTTGGCCAGATCCTTGCGCAAAAACAGAATTCGATCCATGAGAGCACTTTCGTCGCCAAACAGAGCATGCACCTTCATCGCTGCATCGAACTGCGACTTGCGGTCCGCTTTGCTGAATTTCGCTCGGCGATCCAGACCCACCGTCAACTTCGTTTCCGAAACTTTTCCAGCCTTGGTTAATCGCACAGTATACACTCCCGGCACCAGTCGCGGTCCGCGGGTTCCGGCAAAGGCAATCTGCGCAGCAGGCGGCACGCGCGGGGGTTTCTCGCGCATGGTCCACGTGACACGATTGAGTCCAGGACGCTTACTGGCGGGCAATTCATCGATAACGCGGCCGGAAGGGTCCAGAACTTCCAGCTTCAGCCTGCCGAAGAGATGACGTGATCGCTGGTAGTAAGTGATGACCGCAGCGTCTGGCGGGTTATCGCCTACAAACGCCGCGTCGCCATTGGCCCATCCCCCGCTGCCT
>Ga0209473_1000384_pt1 | contig 26847 bp, 22 predicted proteins | sample GraSoiAngelo_133_FD_185890 | JGI IMG/M metagenome (GOLD analysis project Ga0209473, IMG submission 185890) | Grasslands soil microbial communities from the Angelo Coastal Reserve, California, USA - 14_0929_05_20cm (SPAdes) (version 2) | ecosystem: Environmental > Terrestrial > Soil > Grasslands ...
GACGCTGCTGTGGCGGATGGCTGGATGGTGACGGTGCCGTAGCAGCCGGCCCAGCTGACGGTCACGCTCGTCATGCCGCGTGCGACGACCTGCGGACTCCCATTGACGGTTCGGATCAAGTTCCGGCCGGCATCCACGATGTACACAACCGTCACAGGCGGGACCCCGTAGGTCAGCGTCATTGGCCCACCCACCTGAATCGTGCACGGGCAGCCGGCGGTTGACGTCGCGCTGTTGAGGTCTCGAGTCAGCCAGATGCTGGCGCCGCTAACGGCGGTATCGGCGGCGATCACTCGCGCCTCGTTGCTGATCGCCCGATAACCCACGAGGAACGTGCCGGCCATCGCCAGCGTGAGCACGGTAAAGATGGCCACGCCAACCATGGCCTCGACCAGCGTGAAACCACGCTGCCGGCGCTTCACGGCAACTCCTTGAGGAAATCGAGTTGCTCCCGAATGCCATTTGGCCCGCTGACCGTCAGGATGATTTCCTGCAAGCCCGTGTCGGCATTGCCCGCGGCGAAGTTCGGGTTCAAGTTCTTGTTGTAGTGCAGGACCTGCGTGCTGAATGAATAGCCGCCCAGGGAGAGATGCGCGTAGTTGGCTGCCGCCAGGTAGGGCTGGCTCTTGATGTACTCGGCATCGGAGCGGGTCATGCGGTCGAGCGTGGTCTCCTGCTGATGGCGGGTCGCGGCCAATGTGGTTGCCGAGAACCCGCCGAGCACGGTGACGACAATAACGGCCAGGAGCGCCATGGCAACCGTGGTTTCGATCAAGCTGAAGCCGCGCTTGACGGTCATTTCAGGGCTCCCACCAGGCCGTACATCGCCGAGATCAGCGAGACGGCGATGAAGCCGACGATGACGCCGACCGCCACGGTCATCACGGGCTCGATCAGCGACGTCATCGCCCGGATTCGATACTCCAGCTCCTCCTCGTAGAACTCGGCGGCTTGTTCCAGGTAGGTATCCAGCGTTCCCGTCTCCTCGCCGACGCGAACCATCTGGGTCAGCATGGGCGGAAACAGGCGCGTCCGAATCAGCGGTCCGGCAAACCCCTCACCACTCGTCATCTGCTCCTTCACGGTGGCCAGTCCTTTCTGGAAGACCCTGTTGCCGGTGCTGGCGATGACGGCCTCGAAGGTCTGTCCCAACGGCACGCCGGCCTTCAACACCATCGCCAGTGTCCGGGCAAAGCGATTGAGCACGGCCGACAGGACGATCGGCCCCAGGATCGGCGCCTTGATCGAGAGCTGGTCTTTGGCGTAGATCCCGCGTGACGTTCGCAGCGCGAGGACCATGGCGCCCGCGATCGTGATGATCACCGCGGCGATGATCAGTGCCCACTGGCGGGTGAAATTGACAATGCCGATCAGGATCCGGGTTGATAACGGCAGCTCCACCCGGAACTCCGCGAAGATCCGAACAAAAGCGGGTAGCGCGAAGAAAACAAGAATGATGACAACCCCGGTCGCGACCACCAGGATGACGGCGGGGTAGATCATGGCGGCTTGGACCCGGCGCGCCGTGTTCAGGTCCCGCCGCAGATATCCCGCCAGCTCGGTCAGCGTCGCCTCGAGGTTACCGGTGAGCTCCGCCACGCGTACCAGGTCGATGTAGAGGGCGGGGAACACCTTGGGGTGCTTGGCCAGCGCCTCCGAAAGATTCTGGCCACGCTCGAGGTCGTCGAGCACCGCCAGGATCACCCGCTTGAACAGGGGTGACGCCGTTTCCTGCGCGATGGTTCCGAGTGCCCGACTCATCGGCACCCCGGCGCCGACAAAGGTCGCCAGCTGGCGCGTGAAGAGAATGATGTCCGCGCGGGAGATCTGATAGAGGGATGGAAAGTAATCCGCCATCGTTTTCTTCGGCGGTGCCGGGTTGAGTTCGACGATCTTGAGGCCCTCCAGCCACAGAGCCTGCTCGGCGGCCGAACTGCCTTCGGCCTCGATTCGTCCGTCGCGCCGCTGCCCGGCTTCCGTGTAAGCCCGGTACGCGTAGCTAGGCATCGTCGGCCTCGCTCAGGTGCACGGAACGCATGACCTCGGCGATCGTGGTCAGGCCCTCATCGATCTTCGCCAGGCCCGAGGAGCGCAGCGTCGTCATGCCTTCGGCGATCGCGCGCTCGCGCAACGCCTCGGGTGGCGCATCACGCACCAGTTCCCGCTTGATGGTGTCGCTCATGCGGAGAACCTCGAAAACGCCGATGCGACCGTGGAAGCCGGTGTGCGCGCAAAAGGCGCAGCCGTTTCCGCGGTGGAAGATCTGGCCCGCGCCGCCCATCGCTCGGTAGAACTCCAGCTCCTCGGTTGGGGGCTCGTGCAACACGCTGCACTCGGGACAGATCCGCCGGACCAGGCGCTGCGCCAGGACGCCAGTCACCGCCGAGGTCACCATGAACGATTCGATGCCCATCTCCAGGAATCGGTAGATCGCACCGACCGCATCGGTCGCGTGCAGCGATGACAGGACCAGGTGGCCGGTGAGCGCCGACTGCACCGAGATCTCGGCCGTCTCTTTATCCCGGATTTCGCCGACGAGGATGGCGTCCGGGTCCTGGCGAAGGATGGCGCGAAGCCCATTCGCGAACGTGATCCCCGCCAGGCGGTTGATCTGGATCTGGTTCACGCCCTCGAATGTGTACTCGACCGGATCCTCGATGGTCATGATGTTCTGTTCCATCCGATTGAGCTCGTTGAGGGCCGCGTAGAGCGTGGTCGTCTTTCCGCTCCCCGTCGGGCCGGTGACCAGGATCATGCCGTAGGGCGATCGGACCAGCGCGCGGAAGGTCAGCAACGACGCCCGTGAAAAGCCCAGCGTGTCGAGACCAAGGATGGAGCGCGACCGCTCCAGGAGGCGCAGCACGACCTTTTCGCCCCAGATGGTCTCGATGGTTCCCACGCGGATATCGAGCGGCCGGCCGTCGACCGTCGTCTGAATCTGTCCGTCCTGGCTGTGGCGCCGGTCGACGATGTCGAGGTTGGCCAGCAGCTTCACGCGCGAGGCGATCGGCGCGGCCAGGGTCGCCGGCAGCCGGGTCGCATCGTGCAGCACGCCGTCAATCCGAAAGCGCACTCGCAGGTGATCCTGCTGCGGCTCGATGTGAATGTCCGATGCTCGCTCCTCCGCGCCCTGGGCGATGATCAAGTCGACGATTTGCACCACCGGCGCGTCTTGCTTGACCTCCGCCAGCCGTCGGGTCGCCACGGTGGGCCGGCGTGTCTCCTCGAAGGAGCGGACGTTGCGGTCGACCCCGGTTCGAAGTTTGTAAGCCTGGGTGATCGCGTGCTCGATCTGCGATCGCACGCCCAGCACGGGCTTGATGCGCTTCCGGGTCAGCACCTTCAGCTCGGCGAACAGTGCCAGGTCACCCGGGTCGACCGTTGCGAGTTCAAGCTCGTCCTTGTCCACCCGAATGGGCAGGATGATGTGTTCGCGGGCGTACGACTCGGAGATCAGCGCGAGCGCCTGGCTCTCGATCCGCGTCCGGCTGAAATCGACTTGCGGGACATTGAAATGCAGGCTGAGCACACCGGCCAGCGCCTTTTCGTCGACGAGCCCCTGCGCGAGCAGGATCTGTCCCAATGGGCGGCGCTGTCGCTTTTGCTCAGCCAGGGCCGCCTCCAGCTGTTCCGCGGTCAGCAGCCCGCTCTCAAGCAGGAGCTCACCAAGGCGCTTTTCCTGGCGAAGCCCAAACCGACCGGCCGGCTGGCGCTCCACGGCGCTCACGCGACCGCCTCGCGGACCGGCCCTTCCAGCCGGCGGCGGATCTCGGTGAGCGCCTCCGGGGTGAAGCGCAGATGCCGGCCGGGAGTGCGGAACGCGGGCTGAATGTCACCCCGGTTCACCGCGCGGATCAGCGTCGACTTACTGATCCCCAGCCAGCGTGCCGCCTCGCTCGTCGACAGCGCCGGCTTCATGGGTGTCCAACCGGAGCAAACGCGTCAAGCGGGGCAAACCTGCGGCTAAGCGGCGAGGCGACGCAACTCCTCTGGGTGCTGTGCCCGGGCGGCGGCCGCGCCAAAATCCACGAGGCCGGCTTTGACCAGTTCGCCCAGGCTTCGCTCCATCGTGTTCATGCCGTCCTTGACCCCGGTCTCGAGCACATTGCGCAGCTGGCGCGTCTTGCCTTCCTTGATCAGGTTCTGGACGGCGATCGTGTTGAGCAGCACCTCGAAGGCGGCGACTCGGCCGGGGCCGTCACGGCGGGGCAGTAATTGCTGGTAGATGACGGCCGTCAGCGTGTTCGAAAGCTGGACCCGGACCTGCTGCTGCTGCTCGGCGGGGAAGACGTCCACCACGCGGTCGACGGCCTGGGCCGTGTCATTGGTATGCAGGGTAGCCAGTACCAGGTGACCGGTTTCGGCGATCGTGATCGCCGCCGAGATGGTCTCGAGGTCCCGCATCTCGCCGATGAGGAGCACGTCGGGCGTCTGGCGAAGGGCCGCCCTCAAGCCGTCCGCGAAGGAGGCGACATCCGCGCCGACCTCACGTTGCTCGACAATACTGCGCTGGTGCCGGTAGACGTACTCGATCGGGTCCTCGATGGTGATCACGTGGCACGGCCTGGTCGCCACGATGTCGTTCACCATCGCCGCCAGGGTGGAGGACTTGCCCGAGCCGGTCGGACCGGTCACCAGGATCAGACCCTGGCCCAGCCGGGTCAGGCCGCGCACCACCATGGGCACGCCGAGCTGGTCGAAGTTCGGAATCTGGTAGGGAATCAGCCGCAACGCCAGGCCAACGGATCCGCGCTGCCTGAAGGCGTTGATCCGGAAGCGCGCCTGCCCTTTCCAGTTGAAGGAGAAGTCGAGATCGCCCTGTCCCTGGAAGCGGGCCCACCGCTCGGGCGACGCCACTTCCCGGGCCATCTCCTCGATCTGGTCAGGGCGAAGTGGATCGCGGGCGATTGGGACCAGGGCACCGTCCTTGCGCATGGTCGGCGGCGCGCCGGCCGACAGGATCAGGTCGGACGCTGCCTGCTCCAGCAAGACCTGGAGGTAGGCATCGATGATCAGAGGGTGCGAGTCGGCCGGCTGGCCCGGAGGCGTGATTGATTGCTTGACATCCTGTGCAACCTGCTGGGTGCGGCCTTCTTGCTTCCGCTCGGGGCCGCCCTGGGCAGCTTTACCGAGGTCGTTTACGATCGCCTCCCCCGGGGAGAGTCACTGCTCTGGCCGCCTTCGCACTGCCGCACCTGCGGCCACCGGCTGAGCGCCGACGAGCTCGTCCCGGTGATCAGCTACCTGGCCCAGCGGGGCCGTTGCCGTGCCTGCGATATTCCGATTGGGCGGGGCGTGCCGATCCGCGAAGCCCTGAGCGGGCTGGCCCTGGCGCTCCCCTGGGCGGTCACGGGCTGCGCGCATCCGGTGGCCGCCCTGGTGATCGGCGTCGCTCTGCTGGTGGCGGTCTGGGTGGTGCGCGGCGTGCTTGTTGGCCGGGCCTCCGCCCCAGGCCGCGGAAGCAATTAAGGCCGCAACCGCGCGTTACCTAGGCAGCCTTGAAGCTGACGCGGCCCCTGTTCCCGAAAGAAACGCTCGGAATCCGCCGGATCCTCGGCCTGGCCGTCATGATGGCGGCGGTGGCGGCGGTCGCCTACCTTGAGCGATTTCTTGGCCATGACCTTGACCTGCGACTCCTGTACTTCCTGATCGTTCTGTGCGGCGCCATTCTGCTGCCGCGCTTGCTGGCCCTGGCGGTGGCCACCAGCGTTGCGATCGTGAGCGTGGGCGTCAGCGGCATCGAGGGGAGCAACCTCGTCATCAATGGAATCACCCATCTCTTGATGTACGGCTACGCCGCCCTGCTGACCAACAACTGGGAACAGGAACGCCGGCGGCTGATGCGGATGAGCCGCGTCGACGAGCTGACCGGTCTGCACAACCTGCGAGCGCTTCACGAACAGCTCCCCACCTGGCTGGGACCGGCCGCCCGAACCGGCCGGCGGATGGCGCTGATGATGATGGACGTGGACGGCTTCAAAGCCGTCAACGATCGGCTCGGGCACGGCGTCGGCAACGAGTTGCTCAAGGAGGTGGCAAACCTGCTTCGCTTTGCTGTGCGCGTCGGCGACGAGCCGTTCCGATTCGGTGGCGACGAATTCGTCCTGCTGCTGTCGGATGCAGACGGTGCCGGCGCGCTGATCGTTGCGCAGCGGATCCAGGACATCTACCGGTCGATGGGTCAGACCCTGCGTGGCACGGACGTCGAGGTGTCCTTCAGCATCGGGGTCGCGGTCTTCCCCGAAGATGGGTCAACCCCGCAGACCTTGCTGGAGCGGGCCGACGAGGCGCTCCTGATCGCCAAGCGCACGGGACCGGCCAACATCGTCCGCTACGTCGAGCGCGCCGCAGCCTAGGTCCGGCAGGTCCAGGACTGCGGCGTGACCGCGAAGCCCGGGATCGTAAAGACCAGCTGTTCGGTGCCGGCTGAGGCAGGCGTCCAGCTATCGGTCACGACGCTGTGGGCCGCGGTGTCGCCCGCCGCGATGACGATGCTGTAGGTCACGCTTACCGCCGTCCCGTTGAGGTCCTTGCGGGTCCAGTGGTACTGCACGGTGCCGCCGGGTCCACCAGCCTGCATCCGGAAGATCCCCGTTGCGGTGACCGTGCCGAGCTTGCACTTCGTTGAGTTGTTGACGTTGATGGTCACGTTCTCGGTCGGCGTCGGCGCGAATGCGAAGGGCGCGGGCGGGGGCGTGGGCGTCGGGGTAGGGGTCGGCGTCGGCGTCGGCGTGGGCGTCGGGGTTGGCGTGGGCGTCGGCGTCGGCGTAGGAGTCGGGGTGGCTGTCGGCGTTGGGCTTGCTGTGGGGGACGTCGAGGGCGACGGGCTCGGGCTTCCCGACGGTGATGCGCTGGCCGACGGCGAGGGGGTTCCGCTCGGCGAGGCGGTGGGGGTGGCGGTGCCGGACGGCGATGGCGTTGCGGTCGCGGTCGGCCCCAGGGCGACGGGCTGCGAAGACGGCTTCGGTCGCGCCGCAAAGAACCGTGGCGGAAGGTTGAACGTTGGGACCAGCAGCCAGAAGGGAGCGTGCGGATCATCCGCGAAGTACAGGCTCGCTTCCGGATCGCCGGCGCTGCCGCTGGCATCGATCCGGAACGGACCGATTTCCCAGTCAGCGGGAATGGCGCGCACCATGAAGAAAACCGCGATCAACCCGGCGAAGAAGAGCAGAAAGCCGGCCTTCCGGCGCCGGCGGCGATTCCGTTCGCTGGTCGCGATGTCACCATCATCGCCGCGCTTCTGCGACTTTACGGGGAGCGCGACGGCGTCCAGCACGGCGCCCACCTCGGCTGGTTTGCCAGGGTCGGGCACGATGGCCTCCACCGCCGGGGCGGGCACAGGCGTGGCTCCAGCGACTGGGCCACCAACGAGCTTGGCCAGCCGTTCCTCCAGCCTCTCTTTATCGAGGCCGGACTTCGCATCCTTCGGCCGCACGGCACGCCAGGGTGTAAGGCGCATCTGCGCCCACCCTATCGCCCGCCGATTACGGCGCCTGTTTCACGCGTGGCTGTTCAGCCATGCCGCTGTGACGGGCTTGCCACGGAGGGTTTACGACCGCGTTGCAGCCGTCTACGCCGCTCGGGCGGTGAAGGAGTTTACCCGGGAGGCCAGGCCATGGCGCGCCCGCCGAGGAGATGGAGGTGGAGGTGATAGACGCTCTGGCCGGCCTGCGGTCCCTTGTTGAAGACGAGTCGATAGCCGTCCCGATCCACTTTGCGCTCGTCGGCGATACGGTTCGCCACCTCCATCATCCGCGCCAGCATCGGGGCCTGGTCGCGGGTGAGATCGTGGACGGAGGGAATGTGCACTTTCGGGATGACGAGCACGTGGGTTGGCGCCACCGGCCGGATGTCCTCGAAGGCGACGATGTCGTCCTCGCGGAAGACTTCTTTCGCGGGAATCTCCCGCGCGAAGATCTTGCAGAACAGGCAGTCCTCAGCCACCGGCACAGCTTACGCGCCGAGGAGACCGTCCCCGCAGCTGGCCACCGGTCGGATGGTTGCGAGCGCGCCCAGCGTCTGACCGCGCGCGGGCGCATAGACCGTGATGTAGTTGTCACTCAGGCCACGCATCCGGGTCGGATAGCGCCGGTCCCAGATCACTTCCAGTTCCCGGTCGACGAAGCGCGCCTCGTACGCCCGGCGCTGGGCCTCAGCCTGCGTCTGCAGCCGGTGGCTCCGTTCTTTGCTGACCGGGTCGTCCACGGGCAGGCCGAGCCGGGGGGCGGCCGTTCCCGCTCTCGGTGAGTAGCGAAAGACGTGCATGCCGCTGAGGCCGGCCTCCGCCGCGACATTCTCGGTATCCGCAAAATCGGCATCGGTTTCCCCTGGGAAGCCGACGATCACGTCGGCGGTCACCGCCAGCTCGGGGGATTGGCTGCGCAACGCGGCCACCAGGTTCAGATAATCGCGCCTGCGGTAGAGGCGGCCCATCCGCTTCAGCACCCGGTCGCTGCCGGATTGGAGCGGAATGTGGAGATGACGGCAAAAACGTGGGGCGCCGGCCAGCTCCACCAGCTCCGGCGTGAAGTCATTCGCATTGATCGAACTGAGCCGCAGTCGGGCGGGAGCGATCGCCTCGAGCAGTCGCCGCAGGAACGACGCCAGCGACTCCCCCCGCTCGCGCCCAAAGGCGCCGAGATCGACCCCGGTGAGCACGATCTCCCCATATCCATCGAAGACCGCCCGGCGCGCGCGCTCGATGAGGCTAGTTTCCGCCTCGCTGCGCGAGGCCCCACGGGTGCGCCACACGATGCAGTAGGTGCAGCGATGGTTGCAGCCATCCTGCACCTTGAGGAAGAAGCGGGAGCGGGCGAACGTCGTCGAGCCATGAGCCGCCACCGGGGCGAAGTTTGCCGAAATGTAGTCGAAGATCTCATTCTTTCGCGCGTTCGGAAAAGCCACGTCCACGCTGGGCACGGCAGAAACGCGCGGATGCGGGTTGTCAACGTGACAGCCGGTCAGGATGAGATGGGCCTGTGGATGACGACGGCGCAGTCCGTGCACCAGGGTGCGGAGCTTGCGGTCCGCCTGGGCGGTGACGGTGCAACTATTGATCACGCAGACGTCGGGGTTGTCGGCTGAGTCCGTTACCGAGAAGCCAGCCCGCGCCAGCCCGTCGCCGAGCTCGGCCATCTCGGCAAAATTCACCTTGCATCCCAGCGTTTCGATCGACACGTTCATCGCTGTTGGACGAGGATAGCAGCGGCCACGATCGGCGCCAGTCGGGCCCGCAGGATCCGCGGGCCGAGGTTGACGGCGACGCCACCGTGCTCACGCAATGCCGACAGTTCATCGTCGGTCCATCCCCCTTCGGGCCCGACCGCCATCGCGTAGGCAAGCGAGCCGTCGAGCGCATCGAGCAACGGCACGGTTGCCGTGGGCTCGAGCACCACGAGCCGGGTCCCGGCCACCTGTTCGAGGGCGTCCGGCAGCGAGATCGGTCCGATGACGTCCGGCACCTCGCCGCGACGGCTCTGCTCGGCGGCCGATCTGGCGATCGCCTGCCAGCGCGTCAGGCGGGCTGCCGGCGGGCGGCCGACCGAGCGCGCGGCCCGCACGGCGACGAAGCGGCGGATCCCCACGGCGGTCCCACCTTCGACGACGGCATCGAAGTCGGGGTTCGGCAATACCGCCTGCAGCAGCGCGACCGACGTGCGCGCCTCTCCTTGAACGGGCCGGTCGCCGACGATCCGGCCGACGACCCGACCGCCTTCGACCTCAACCAGCTCGAGCTCATATTGCCGGCCGCCCGCAACCGCGACCCCGCGCTCGCCGCGACGGACGCGCAGGACCCGCGCAAGGTGATGACCCTGCGGCCCCCGGATGGTGACCTGCCCGCCGGCCACCTGGGACTCATCCACGAACGTCCAGAACATGCCGGCCCCATCGTATCGGGGGCCCGGAACCCGACGACGGAAGGCCGTCGAGCTCGCGTTGTATTCGCCAGCATGCCACCCGCGCAGGTCCCGCTGCCGTTGCATCGTGCGACGCTCAGGGTCGCCGCCATCTCCTTCTGGGGACTGGCCAGCATCGTGATGGCCACCGACTTCATCGGAAACGACCTGCACGTGAACTTCACCACGGAGTGGGTCGTGACCGGCCTTGCATACCTCGCCGGGGTCCTCTGCTGGTTCCTGCCCTGGGGGCAAGTCCGGGGAAGGCGTTTCATTCCCGTCGTTTTCGGCAGCATCGGCATGCTGACGGTCGGTCTCTTTGCGACAGGCGGGACGCGCTCACACCTCTCCGTGCTATTCCTCGTCATCGTCGTGTTCGTTGCCGCGATTCTCGAGTTCCGCATCGCCGCCGGGACCCTGGTGGCCTGCGTTTTCGCGGCCGGGCTGCCGCTCGTGCTACAGGGGTGGGATGGCCTCTATGCGCGCTCCTTCGTGTTGCTGGCGGTGTCCATGGTGATTTGTGCCTACATTCCGGCCATCGGTCGCAGGGCGCTGAGCAAAGAAAATCAGCTCGCCGAGCGGCGGCGCATGGAGCTCGAAAACAGCTATCTGTCCACCATCGAGGCGCTGGCGGCGGCGCTGGACGCGAAGGATCGCCACACCGAGGCGCACTCGCGAGAGACCGCCGCGCTGGCCCGGGCGGTGGGCCACCGCCTGGGGCTGGAGGATGAAGCCCTGCGCTTCCTCGAGTACGGAGCGCTGCTGCACGACATCGGGAAGATCGGGATCCCGGGCTACGTTCTCAACAAGCCGGGCGCGCTCGACGAGGAGGAGATGGCCATCATGCGGGAGCACCCGGTGATCGGCGAGCGCATCGTCGCCTCAGTGCCCTTCCTCAGCCGCATCCGCCCGATCGTCCGCGCGGAGCACGAGCGATGGGACGGCCACGGCTATCCGGATGGGCTCAAGGCCGAGCAGATCCCGATCGAGGCTCGCATCATCCATGCCTGCGATGCCTTTCAGGCGATGTCGAGCGACCGACCGTACCGGCGTGCCAGGCCGCGCGACTGGATCCTCAACGAAATTGCCGCGCAGGCCGGCCAGCAATTCGACCCGCGGGTGGCGGAGGCGCTGCTCGCGGTGATCGCGTCCGGGGAGGCCACCGTCAGCGGCACCGCCCACAGTGCCGCCCACGAGGACAAGCGACTGCCGGAGGCCCACTCCTGGACCCAGCATCTCGACGCCATCCAGCAGCTCGGCGCGCGCCTCGCCAATATCGGCAGCGTTCCGGAGATCTCCGAGACCATCGGCCAGGCGATCACGACCCTGCTGCCCTACGACCAGTGCCGCATCTACCTGCTCGAAGACGACGGGCAAACGCTGAGGCCGGTTTATTTCAGCGATACCCGGCGGTCGGAGTACGACGGCGTCACCGCCGAAACGCTAGCCATCGAGGTCGGCCAGGGAATCACCGGCTGGGTAGCCGAAACCAAACAGGGGGCGCTGGTTGGCGACACGGAGCGCCATCCGAAGGCGGTCCACATCCCGAGCACCACCGAAACCGACGAGTCCATGCTCGCCGTTCCGGTCATCTTCGAGGACCACCTGATCGGGGTCATCGTCAACGTCAAGGTCGGCCTGCATCAGTACAACGGCGATCACCTGCGGTTGCTGACCATCCTGGCGAACCAGGCTGCCGTCTCGATCTCCAACGCGCGGCTGATCGAGCGCCTGGCCGCCACGGCCCGGACCGACCCACTGACCGGGCTTTCGAATCGACGCGCCTTCGAACAGGCGCTCGAAGTCCGGCTGGGTGCCGCACTCCCCGAGCCGTTCTCCGTGATCATGCTCGACGTTGATGGGCTCAAGCAGGTGAATGACGCCCGCGGTCACGCGGCCGGCGACGCCGTGCTGAAGCGCGTGGCGTCGGTCCTTACCGCTCACCTGCGCGAAACGGACGTCGTCACCCGGTGGGGCGGCGATGAGTTCGTCCTCCTGATGCCGGGAATGGATCAGGTAGGCGCGGTGTCGCTCGCGCGCCGGGTTGGTGGCACGCTGCGCGATGCGGACGACCCGGCCGGCGCTATCTCGGTATCGATCGGCACGGCCTCGTTTCCCGCGGATGCCACCACCGCAGACGGATTGCTGGCGGCTGCCGACCGCTCGATGTACGTCGACAAGCGACAGCGGGTCGCGTGATCGCCCGGTGGCGCTGTCCTAGCTCGCCGCCATCCGGGCCCAGTCGTCGATGTTCCAGGTCAAACCGCTTGGACCGGGGTCGGCTCGCACCACGTAATCCATCACATCAGCCTTGAAGCCGCGACCGGCCATCTCGTTCACCGCACGGCTCGACAGGATGATCACCGGAAGATTCCGAGTACCGTCTGTGGCGCGAATGCGTTGCAACGTGGCAAAGCCGAGCTCTTCACCCAACCGCAGGTCGAGGAAGATCATGTCCGGCCGAAGCGCAGCCGCCTCCTGCATCACCTGGTCGTCGTTCGAGACCACCTTCACCTGATAGCCATCGAGTTCAAGCTTGAGCTTGTACATCTCGGCAACCGCCGGATCGTCCTCGATGAACAAAACCCGGATCGTATCTTCGACGGGATGCTTGATCGTGGCCATGTGGGTCCCCTTCACGGATGAACGATGCCGCCTACCTGCCGTTCACACTAGAGATGTCGCGGACGGCTGTCAATAACGGGTTAGGTTCTAGTCCCGCTGGTACGGCTGGCGAACCTCCTCCGGTAACTCGTACCAGCTGATCCGGTCGCCGATCCTCGCCCGCAACTTCCACTTGAGTGACTTCGGCTGCATCTCGATCCGCTCCCACAGCTGATCAAGGCGTTGATTGACGCGGCCGGCGTCCACGGCGAGCTCGGTGGCGGCACCGCGGACGCGCTCGATGTTGATCTGCAGCGTTCGGTACAGACCCCAGTCTTCAGAGGTGAGTCGGGCGAGATAGGCCGCGTTCATCGCGTCGTCGTCGTGGTCGGCGATGGGATGATCGAGCAGCAGCGCGATGGTATCGACGAGGTCCTTCATGTTGACCTCGTAGACCTGCAGCTTACTGAGCAAAAGATCGGCCGGGGTGAGCGTCGGACCGTCGTGGCTGAGACGGCCTCCCAGTTCGATGACATGACACATCTTCATCCGGTCGATGAAGATGTCGATCTGTCGACCGTTCAGACTGTCGAGATAGAGCAGTCGCTGGTGCCCGTTGAGGGTGTTGAATCGGCGGTCGCCCTGGTAGCCAAGCGACTCGAACAGCCGCTGCACGGATGGCTGCTGTTTCGAAGCCGCGACGAAGTCGAGGTCCCCATATCGGCGCTTCAGTGGCGGTTGTCGGGCGCTGGGCGAATGCAGGTTGACGGCCGCGCCGCCCACCAACTTGACCGGAACGTTGGCCTGTTGCGCGGCCGCCGCAATCCGCTGCGCCTCGGCGATGACGTCGCTGACGGGGACGTTGACGTTAGCCGCCAGCTGAGGCCTCCTGCACGTCGACGATGATGGTCTTCAGATCCGTCATCTGCTCGATCGCCCGGTGGCCGCCCACCCGGCCGATCCCGCTCTCCTTGCCCGCGCGGCCGCCGAAGGGGATGTGAGCCTCCCAGTAGTTGGATGACTCGTTCACGTTGACCCAGCCGGTCTCGAGCCGCTGGGCGAAGCGCAGCGCGCGATCGATATCCCGGGTGTAGACGGAGCCCAGCAGGCCGTAGGGTGAGTCATTCGCGATGGCAAGGGCGTCCGTCTCGTCAGCGAACGGAATCAAGGGAGCGATCGGGCCAAACGTCTCCTCGCGGCTGACCCGCATCGCCGGCGACACGTTGCGCAGCACCGTGGCTTCGTAATAAAGGCGGGTTGGATATCCATCGGCCCGCCGCCCGCCCTGGACCACGGTCGCGCCGCGGTCGACCGCGTCTCGCACATGCTCGTCCATCTTCTGGGCGACGCCTTCGTTGTTGAGCGGACCCATCGTGGTGCCGTCGTCGAACGGATCGCCCAGCCTGATCGTGGTCATTGCCGCCGTCAGTCGCGCCAGGAACGCGTCCTGAATCCCGCGCTGAACCAGGATGCGCTCCCCAGCCGTGCAACTCTGCCCGGCGCACAGGAAGCAGCCGGTGATCGTTCCTTCCGCGGCCCGGCCGAGGTCCGCATCATCGAAGATCACGATGGGGCCGTTGCCGCCCAGCTCCAGCATCACATGCTTGCCGGCAGCCCGCCGGGCGACCGATCGGCCGGTTTCGGTCGAGCCGACGAAGCCCACGCCGGCGACCAGCGGATGGCCGGCGATCTCATCGCCCACCACCGAGCCGGGGCCTGTGACCAGATTCAGGGCGCCCGCCGGGAGGTCCGCCTCCGTCAGGCACTCCATCAACTTCACGCTGATGGCCGACGTCGAGGTGGCCGGTGCCCAGACCACACTATTGCCACCGGCGAGTGCCGGGGCGATGAGCTCCGTGGCCATCGTCAGCGGCCAGTTCCAGGGGGTGATCACACCGTACACGCCGCGGGGAACCCTCAGCGTAAACACGAGCTTGTTGCGCGCCATCGACGGGATGACATTGGTCTCCAGTCGTTTGATGTCTTCGGCGGCGATCCGGAAATACTCGACGGCTTCCCCGACTTCTCCCAGCGCTTCCGCCTTGTACGGCTTCCCCTGATCGAGGCTCAGCCATCGGGCCAGCTCCTCGCGCCGCCGGTCCATGACGTCGGCCACCCGGTGCAGCAGGGCCGCCCGCTCGAAGGCGCCGAGCCCGGCCATGGCCGCCCGCCCCCGATGCGCCGCCTCGACGGCGAGCGCCGCATCAGCCCGGGTGCCTTTCGGCAGCGTGGCGATCACCTCGCCGGTCGCGGGGCTTACCGCTTCGAAGGTGGCCTGGCTCTCGGAGTCGACCCAGCGGCCACCCACGAACATCTTCAGCGCCGGGGTTTTTTCGACAACCTTCATCGTGCTCCTCCCGAGCCTGCCAGCACCGGCAGCTCTTTGAGCCTTGTCATCTGCGCGTCGTACAACGGCTCCTTGACGACGCTGGCCGGGTAGCGCCGGCCGAAGTACTGGACCTCGACCCTCGACCCCTCCTCGGCGCCGTCCAGTGGCAGGTAACCATAGATGATGCTCTTTCCCACCGTGTAACCGAAATTCGCGCTGGTCACGTAACCAAGCACGCCTCCACCCTGCCCTCCCCCAGCGGGGGAGGGTGACTGGAAGATTGGTTCTTTTCCGAGCACCGCGACCGCCGGGTCATCGAATGTCATGCATGCCAGCTTCCGAGTGATGCCCTGTTCCTTGATCCGCAGCAGCGCGTCACGACCGATGAAGGCGCCTTTGTTGAGACGGACGGCAAAGCCCAGGCCTGCCTCATAGGGGTTGTGCTCGCTGTGGATGTCGGCGCCCCATAACCGATATCCCTTCTCCAGCCGGAGCGAGTCGAAGGCCCCACCCCCGAGCGCTGCCACCCCGAGCGCCTCACCCGCCTTCCACAGGATGTCCCAGAGACGCAACCCGTATTCCGTCGGCGTATAGAGCTCCCAGCCCAGCTCACCGACATATGAAATCCGAATCGCATAGGTGGGAACGCTGCCAATCGTTAGCGAGCGGGCGGTGAGATAGGGAAACGCCGCGTTCGAAACGTCCTCCTGGCTCAACGGCTGCACGAGATCGCGTGCCCGGGGGCCCCAGACGCCGATGCAGCACCAGCCCGAGGTCAGGTCCTTCAGGTGGACACTGGAATCGTCGGGCAGGTGGCGACGCATCCAGGCGAGGTCGTGCATCCCAACGCCGCCCCCGGTGACGACCCAGAACCGGTCGTCGTCCACGCGGGTGACCGTCAGGTCGGTCATGATGCCGCCGCGCTCGTTGAGCATCGCGGTGTACGTCACCTTGCCGGCCGGGTGGTCCATCTGGTTTGCCGCCATCCGCTGCAGATAGGTAAGCGCCCCCGGCCCCGACACCTCGATCTTCTTAAAGGGCGTCGCGTCGAAGAGCACGACGCGCTCGCGCGCCGCTCGATGCTCGGCAGCCTGGATCGGTGACCAGAACCGGGCCGCCCATTCGGAACGGCCTGGGATAGCCCTCGCCGAATCTCCCTCCCCCCTTGTGGGGGAGGGTCGGGGTGGGGGGCTATTGCCCTCATACCACTGGGGCCGCTCCCAGCCCGCACCCTCGAGGAACATCGCGCCCAGCGCCTGCTCCCGTTCGTAAAAGGGCGTCAGGCGGAGTTTGCGCGGCGTTTCCATCGGCTGCAACGGGTGGATGATGTCGTACACCTCGCGATAGTTCTGGGCTCCACGGGCGCGCAGATACGAGCGGGTGAACGCATGTGGGTAGAACCGGTTGAGATCTTCTTCGCGAAGGTCGAGATCCGGGACACCCTCCACCATCAACTCGGCCACGGCGCGGGCCGCCCCCACGCCGTGGGTGATCCAGACGGCCTCGCAAGCCCAGAAGCCGCGCACATCGAGCGACTCGCCGATCAGGGAATGCCCGTCCGGCGTGAACGAGAACATGCCGTTGATCTTCTCCACCAGCTCCGCCGACTCGAGCGGGGGGTAGAGCTCCGACGCATAAGCCATCGAGGGGGCGAAGAGGTCGTCGCGGAACGGCGCGCAGGACGGCATCAGGCCGTCGTCCCAGCTCGAGCGAAGCTCCTGAGGATCAACCAGGACGGGTTCGTGCCGGTAAGCACCGATCACGTAGCGGCGGTAATCCTGGCGGAAATACATCGAGCGATCCTGATGGCGAACGATGGGCATGGATTGCCAGCCGGTCTCGCCCGACAGCTCGGGCAGGGGATCGGTGATGCCGATCAGGTGCTGCAGTGGCTGAAGGGGGATTGGCACGCCGGCCATGCGGCCGATGACCGGGCCCCAGATGCCGGCGGCGCTGAGGACGTGCTCCGTTACGATGCGGCCCCGATCCGTCTCCACGCCGGTGACGCGCCCCTGCTTGACGTCGATGCCGGTCAGGCGCGTGCGGGCAAGAAATCGAGCTCCCGCCTCCTCAGCCACACGGGCCAGGGCTTCCGATGCCTGGACCGCCCTCACGGTCCCATCGCTCGGTACATGAATCGCGCCGTGCAGGTGATCGGTGCGCATGATCGGCACCAGGCGGCTGATTTCATCGGGGCCGATCAGACGGGTCTTGAGCCCCCAGGAGGTCGCGTGGCCATGCTTGCGTTTGAGCTCCTCCCACCGTTCCGGAGTTGCGGCCACCTCGAGGCTGCCCACCTCCCAGTAGACGGGCTCGCCGTCGAGCTGGAGGTTGCGGTAGGTCTCCACCGTGTCGATCGCGAACCGGCAGGTGGTGCGCGCGACATTGTTCTGAAACACCAGCCCCGGCGCGTGCGAGGTCGAACCCCCCGCGCGGAACAGCGGTCCCTGGTCGATCACGACGACATCGCGCCAGCCGAGCCGGGTGAGGTGATAGGCGGCGCTACAGCCGACGATCCCGGCGCCGATGATGACCACCCGGGCCCGGTCCGGCAGGCGTTCAGACCCGGGCATGCAGGATGGCGTCCTTGCGGACCTCGATGAACGCCTGGAGCTGTTCATCCACCCCCGAATCGATGCCGGGGTCGGCGTAGTCCTTGAGCAGCTGCTTCCATTTCTCATTCGCCACCCGATCGGCGGTCCGCGAGCCGTTCCGCTGCCAGCGGTCGAAGTTCTCGGTGGAGGAGATCCAGGGTCGGTAGAAGCCGGTCCGGTAGTGCCGCATGGTGTGCTCGGAGCCGAGATGATGCCCACCCGGGCCGACCTCGCGGATGCCGTCCATGGCGAACCCTTCGTCATCGAAGGGGATGCCCCGACTCAGGATCCACTCGAACATCCGGAGCGCCTCAACATCGATGATGAATTTTTCGTACGAGGCCAGTAGCGCGGATTCCAGCCAGCCGGCTGCGTGCAGGACAAAGTGCACGCCGCCGAGTACCGTCGGCCACATGCACATCAGCGATTCGTAGGCCGCCTGCGCGTCCGGGCCCTTCGACGAGGTCAGCGCCCCTCCGCCCCGGAATGGCAGCTTGTAATGCCTGGCCATCTGGGCGCTGGCCAGGATGCCCATCGCTGACTCCGGGGTGCCGAAGGCAGGACTGCCGGACTGCATGTCGATGTTCGTCAGGAACGACCCGTAGATGCACGGTGCTCCGGCGCGGACGAGCTGGATGAGCGCGATGCCGGCCAGCGCCTCGGCGGTTTGCTGGGCCAGGGTGCCGGCCAGGCCCATGGGCGACATCGCGCCGGCCATCAGAAATGGGGTCGCGATCACGGGCTGATTGGCGGCCGCGTACTCGAGCAGAGCGCCGAGCATCCGGTCGTCATATCGCAGCGGACTGTTGACATTGACCAGGGCGAGCAGGGCGGGCGTCTTCTCGATGTTCTCCCGGCCGCCGAACAGGATCGACGACATCTCGATGGAGTCGCGCGCGCCCTCCTCTGAGATGACGCTGCCCATGTAGGGCATGTCGGTCCAGCGGATGTGCGAGTAGACCATGTCCAGGTGGCGGGTTTCCAGCGGAAGATCCTCCGGTTCGACGATGGTGCCGCCGGCACAGTGGATCTGCGGCGTCGCCTGCGCCATCTTGTCGAAGTTCGTGAAGTCCTCGATGGTGGCGCCTCGCCGGCCGCGATCGAGGTCGGTGATGAAGGGCGGACCGTAGACGGGCGCGTTGACCATGTGGTTGCCGCCGATGACGACTGAATTTTTCGGGTTCCGCGCCTGCACCTCGAAGGTCGCCGGGACTTTCCTGATCTGTTCCTCGATGAAGGCGCGTTCGAAGCGAACCCGATTCTCTTCGATCTTCAATCCGGCGCCCCGGAAGAGGTCGAGGGCTCTGGGGTGCAAGAAGTCGACGCCGATCTCCTGCAGGATCAGCATGGCGTGGTGATCGATCTGCTGAACCTGCTCGGCAGAGAGGATGTCGTACGGCTTGAGCGTGTTGGTCCACATACCGTCAGCCGGCGTGGGCCAGCGCCCGGGCGACCTTGCGGTGGCGGCCCGCCTCGAAGGCGCGGGCGTAGATCCTCTCGTAATTCTTGGCATCGACGTCCCGCGGATTGCCGATGCTTTGCGAGTCGGCCGCGGCCTTCTCGGCGAGCATGGGAATCTCCTCCTCGGAAAAGCCGAGCTGGTTGAGCGAGGGGATATCGAGGTCCTCGGTTAGCTGGTAGACGTATTCGACCCCGACCTCGGCCGCCTTCCAGACCGGTTTGTTGGCGACCTCGAGCCCCAGCGCCTGGCCGATCCGGGCGAAGCGCTCGGGCTCGCCGGCGTAGTTGTACTCCATCACCGGGGCGAGCAGACGGCCAGTCAGCGCCCCATGCGGCGCGTCGTGCACGCCGCCCGCGGTCTGGCTCATCGCATGGGCCGCGCCGGCGGAATCCGTGCCATAGGCGAGGCCGGCCAGCATCGCCCCCATGCTCATGTGGTACCGCGCCTCGAGGTTGTGGCCCTGCGCGTATGCGACCCGCAGGTAGCGGCCACAGTACTCCATCGCCAGCAGCGCCACCGCATCGGTGAAGGGCTGGTGATAGGCCATGGTGTAACACTCGATCGCGTGGGTCAGCGCGTCCATGCCGGTTCCGGCCGTGACGCCGGCCGGGAGATTGACGCTGAGCGCGGGATCGACCAGCGCCACCCAGGACGCGATGTTGGGCGTTCCGCCGACATTGAATTTCACCTTTCGGTCAGGGTCTGTGATCACCGCCCAGAGCGTGACTTCGCTGCCGGTGCCGGCGGTGGTGGGGACCGCCACCAGTGGTGGGATGCGGGAGTGGATCGGGTCTTTGCCCCATTCGTACTGCGCGATGCTGCCGCCATGGACGACGACCACGCCGATCCCCTTCGCGGCGTCAATCGAGCTGCCGCCGCCGATCGCCACCAGGCCGTCACAGCGTTCCGACTGGTAGTAGCGGGCGCCGGCGTCGACGAGCGCGATGCCGGGGTTGGCGCGCACCTGGTCGTAGGAGACCGGGTCGAGACCAGCGGCGCGCAGCGGCTTGAGCGCCTCGTCGAGCAGCCCGGCTTTCACGATTCCCTGGTCGGTGACGACCAGCGGGCGCTTGATGTTCAATGCTGCGGCCTCCTGGCCAAGGGCGGAGAGCGCCCCGATGGCATGCACCATGCGGGTCGGCGACTGATACGCCTTCAGGACACTGTCAAGCACGGCCAACGAATCTCATCCTCCTTCCACAGTTGAGCGGCGCCGTTTGGTATACGCCGAAAGTCTCTTCTGAGATACGAACTCTGTCAAGGGCCCGCACCTCGCGCCTCCCGCAACCAGGCTGCAACGCGATCCGACTCCATGACCGTAAGCGCCCGATTCCATCGCGTCGTGTAGTAGTCAGTGAAATCGAAATCCAGCGTCGAGATCTTGGCCTGGATGGCTCCCCAGAGCGTCCAGCCGACGTCGGACATGAGGGCAAAGAGGTTCATCCGGGCGAGTTGCTGCCGGTCCAGCCGGCCAAAGTACGCCTCGCACAGCACCGCTCGCAACTCATCGTCGAGGCTCGCCTCCTGCGCCGTGTTGCCCAGGTCGAAGCACGCATCATTGTTCCCGCTGAGCTCGTAATCGACGATCCGCAAGCACTGCCCGTCGTCGATGAAGTTCTCGCAGAGCAGGTCATTGTGACAGGACACGTTGGGGAGCGCCCCAACCCGGACCGCCCGCTCGATTTCCGCCAGCAGGGGCAGCCGCTGCCGGTAATCGGCGGGGATCCGGACCTGGTGCTCCTCGACGATCTGGAGGTAGGCCTCGATCAGCCGGAACATGTCGAACGCCTTCAGGAAGGGAGACGCGGCGTGCAGGCGCTTGAACGACTCGGCCATTCGCCGCACCATCCGCTCCGACTGCAGGGTCTCGGCCGACATCGTCGGACCGGGGATGAACTCGAGAACCATGACGTCAAGCTGCGGGACATGCTCCAGAACGGCCGGTCCGATGCCGGTGCTGGCCGCCGCCCTGGCGTTATAGACCTCATTGACCCGGTCGATCGACAGCAATTCCGTCGACGTCCCGGGGATCCGCATCACGTACCGCTCGCGGCCGGCTTCGACCAGGTAGTTCTCGTTGGTCAACCCGCCCGACAGCGGAGAGATCTTGACGTCCTTGCCTCGCCACAGCGAGACGCGTCCGGCCGCGGCCTCAGCTCGCGACAGGCTTTGCGTCATGGCCGACCAGTTGCTCGCGCTTCAGCACGGCGTCAGTGCTGACCTCGGCCGGCACGCGCCGTCCGAATAACTCCACCTCGACCTGCGCTCCGGGTCCCAGTCCGACTGGCAGATAGCTGTATGCGATGTTGCGCCGGACGGTGAATCCATACGCGCAGCTGCGGACCCGGCCGACGATCGAACCATCGGCATAGACCGCCTCTCCGCCATAGATGGTCGCGTACTCGTGGTCGCCGACCAGCAGGGTGCGCAAACGCCGCGTGATGCCAGCAGCCTTCGCCGCCAGGAGCGCCTCCCGTCCATTGAATTCGCCCTTGTCGAACCGGACGCAGAACCCGAGCCCGGCCTCCAGCGGATTGTCGAGGAGGGTGAGGTCGGAGCCGTAGTACCGGTAACCCTTCTCCATCCGAAGCGAGTCCAGCGCTCGGTAGCCACCCGGCCGAATGCCAAACGTTTCCCCGGCGGCCATCAAGCGATCCCACACCTGCACCGCGACGCGGGGATCGAGATAGAACTCCCACCCCAGCTCGCCGACGTAGGTCACGCGCTGGGCGAAGACAGCGAATCCCGCGATCCGGATGTCGCGTGCCTGCATGAACGGGAAACCTCCCTCCGACACGTCGTCGTCGGTGACGCCCTCCAGCACCGCACGGGCATGCGGGCCCCAGATTCCGACGACGCATAGATCCTCCGTTGTCTCGCGCAAATCAACCGGCCCATCCTCCTCGCGTTGCTCCAGGCGCAGCCACCCCAGGTCGCTGTTCACATACCCGGCACCGGTGACCAGCCTGAAGCGATGCGGGCCGAGCCGGGTGATCGTGACGTCCCCCGCGATTCCGCCGCGGCGGTCGAGCAGCTGGGTGTAGACGACACTCCCAACCGGCCTGGCGATCAGGTTGCCCGTGACACGTTCGAGCAGCGGGAGCGCGCCCGGACCGCCCAACTCGACCTTCCCGAACGATGTCATGTCGATGATCCCGACCCGTTCGCGGAACGCGCGATGCTCCTCTGCCTGCAGCTCGAACCATGGCGGACGGGTCCAGCCGAAGCGCCGCTGGTCTGCGCCTGCCCGCCGCCAGGGCCTGTCCGGCTCGAAGTGCTCGGGCCGTTCCCAGCCATGTTTTTGTCCGAAGACCGCGCCCAGGTCCTGGACCCGGTGGTGCAGGGCGCTCGTCCGGCGCGGCCGGCCCCACTCGTCGGCGTCGTACGGATAGCGGAGGAAGTAGTAATAGCGGTACGCCTCTCTCGCCAGGTCGGCCACATAACGATGGTCGCGATGGACCGGGCCGAAGCGCCAGGGCCGGTAGGCATAGAGGTCGAGCTCGCTGTCTCCCGCGGTGATCAGCTCCGCCAGCGATTTCCCGATTCCGCCGGCGCCGCCAAACCCGTTCAACGACAGCCCGGCCGCCATGAAGAGCCCACGTACGCCCGGCACCGGACCCAGCAGGGGATTCGCGTCGGGGGTCATGGCGTCCGGATGACAGACGAGCTTCACGATCCCGGCCTCGCTGATGAAGGGAAACCGCCGCGCCGCCCCCGCGAGCAGGGGCTCGAACCGATGCTGGTCAGGCGGCAGAGAAGTTCCGGCGTGCTCCCAGGGAACGCCGTCGATCCATCGCGCGTTTGGGTCCAGCTCGTAGCCGCCCAGCACCACGCCGCCCGCCTCGGCCTTCCCATAGATGAGGTTGTCTGGGTCGCGGAAGCAGGGCATCTCTGGCGGCAGCTCGGCGCCCTCGACCGCCTGCAGCGCGGCGTGCTGGTGATCGACCGGGGTGGAGACGACGAATGCTCCGGCCATCGCCGCCACCTGCGGGGCCCAGATGCCACATGCGATCACCACCACCTCGGCCTCGATCCGCCCGGTCTCCGTCCGGACCGCCCGGACGGCGCCGGCCGAGGACAGCTCGATCCCGGTCACCCGCGTCCCGGTCAGCACCTTGACTCCGAGGTCGCGGGCGGCCTTCGCCAGGGCGAAGGTGGCCGTATGCGGATCGATGGCCCCGTCCCCCGGCACCCAGACCGCACCAAACAACGAGTCTTTACTGATCGCCGGCATCAGCCGCGCGGCTTGCTCAGGCGAAACGACTTCGACGTCGAGCCCTATCGCTCGGGCGCGGCTCACGCCACGCTGCTGCTCCAACAGTTGCTCGCGACTGGAGGCAAAGCGAAGGCTACCGACGGTCTCAAAGATGCCCAGCCGGCGATAGAGCTCGATGCTGTAACGACGGAACCGCATCATGGTGGGTGAGGGGTTGAACTGGGTGACCAGCCCGGCCGCATGACAGGTCGAGCCGCTGGTCAGCTCGGCTTTCTCCAGCAGCACCGTATCTCGCCAGCCGGCCTGCGCCAGATGGTAGGCGACGCTGGTGCCGGTAATTCCGCCGCCGATCACGATGGCGCGCGCACGGCTCGGTAGTTGAGTCATGCGCGCGCCGCTCCGCTCAGAACGTCGAAGAACTACTCAACCGGGATCTCTCGGTGAATCCGGGCCAGGTCGATGCCCTGATTCTTCCGGATCACTCGCGCAGCTACATAGATGGCGATCGCCAAGAGGTAGGTGCCTGCGAAATAAACGAGTGTGGACGGGTTGGATATGTGAACCTTGGACCCGGTCACGTCAACTAGCTGGGTACCGTAGATGGCACTGAAGGACCACTCGGCCAGCATAAAGAGCAGGAAGGCCGCGCTGACCAGACCTGTGATGGTGATGACCGGGACGCCGACGATCTTGTAACGAGCGATCGGCGAGTTCTGGAAGATGTCAGGGCGCCGCCAGGGCAGGATAGCCCCGGCGATCGAAGTCCCCAGGAAGGTGATCGCGATCACACCAGTCGCCCAGAGAAACCAGGTCTGGATGCTTGGTGCAAAGGACCAGGCGAGACTTATCAGAATCGCCGGCACGATCATGAGGAGCAGTGCACCGTACGGCACTCGGCGCTTCGAGGAGATGTTCGCTGCGAACTCGGGCAGCACCCGGTCGAAGGCGGCGGCGAAGATGACGCGCGTCGAGGAGAGGAAGAGGGTTCCGGCCCAGCCGAAGAACCAGAGTCCCATGACGGCGATCAGGATGGCCTGGAAGAGGTGATTGCTCACCAGCCAGCCGGCGAACATCACCGGGTAGGGCCAGATCGGGATCGCCGGCGCCGCGGATCCGGCGACGTAGATGCTGTTCCAGTAGGCCGCGTTGGCGGCGCTGTAGAAGTCCCAGCCGATTGTCTTGACAATCACCAGCAGGATGATCGCGACCAGGGCCACGGTGATCCACAGGCCCCAGAACATGGCATTGAACACCTTGCGGTATTCCTTGGCGCCGCGGACCTCACCGTAGAGCGTCGCTCCCCAGTTAGGCCAGAGCAGGTAGAAGGCGAGGAAAGGCAGGAGGAGCAGGGTCGCGCCAAAGCCGAAGCTCCCAAACGAGACGCCCTTCGTTCCGCCCTTGGCCGCCGCGTCGAGGGTGGCCTGGTAGGCGTTACCCGTGGCGCCGAAGAGGGAGCTCGCCTCCCGATTGAAAGCGCTGACGAACGCGTCGTGGCTGGAGAAGAGCAGCAGGCCGATCATGACGACCAGGCCCGCCAAGCCCAGCCAGAAGCAGAACTTCTGAATGCGCGCGTAAGTCTCCATGCCCGCGGTGACGACGTAGCTGACGAAGGCGAGCACGATCAGGCAGCTGACGAAGACGCCCACCTGGCTGCTGAAGAACGTCGCGACATTGGTCAATCCCAGCGTATAGGCGAGCGGCGCGAAGAACTGGACCACCAGGATGTTGGCGTAGATCGGGGTCCAGAGCCAGAGCGTAAACCACCATCCGGTGATGGCCAGCACGAAGCCCACGCCGCCGCCGAGGATGCGGCTCTGCCAGGCGTAGTCGCCACCGGCCCGCGGCATGGCGCTGACCAGCATGGCGTAGGTCAACACCAGGAAGGTGACGAGCACGCCGGTGAGCAGGACCCCGCCGAGCACCTGGCCGTCAGGGATGACATAGAGGAACGACATGCCGTAGAGGCCGAGCGTCACGAGGTTGATCGACCAGAATGAATAGAGGAAGGCGTCGAACGTCGACCAGGCTTTGACGAGCCCGGTGGCGTTGCGCAAGAACAGCGTTTGCCTTGGCGGATTCGCTGTCGTTGTCGCCATAGTTACCTCCGTATTGATTGATTCGCGTGTCGTTCACTGATCAACGACGGTGTCGATTGCTCTATGCTCTAGCGCTTCACCTCCTAGCCGTTGACCAGCTGATAGTTCTTGATGCCTTTCTTGGGGTCGAGCTCGATGATCGAAGCGAGCAGCATGCCCTCTTCATAGGCGCTGCCCGGATTGATCGCCAGCGTCTTGCCGATGCGGGTGATGCCTTTACCCTCGTGGATGTGGCCGTGCAGCGACAAGATTGGCTGGTATTTGTCGATCGCTTCCCGAACGGCGGTCGAGCCGACATGCCGCAGCGCCCGCCCGCCGTGCAACGGCTTCAGGTTCTCATCCAGCGCCGGGGCCTCGTCCAGGGCGGTGCCGTAGGGCGGCGGATGGAAGTTGAAGATCGCGCGACTCATGTCCTTGATATCGCGCAGCATTGGTTCCATCCGTTTGCTGAGCTCATCCTCTGGCGCCTCGCGATAGGTATGCCACGGCGTCGGGTTCGCCCAGCCGGAGGAGATCATCTCGTAACCACCGACGTCGATCATCTTGCCCTCGGCCAGCTCCACGCGCGGCGCGTTCGCGATCACCTCGTCGATCTCAATCTCGTCGTCGTTTCCCGGGGCGACGAAGACGCGGATCTTGCTGTCCTTCAGCTTCTCCTCGGCCATCCCCATCCAGCGCTCGACCGTCTTGCACATCTGCTCGGTGAAGAGGGTCTGGACCTTCTGGGGGTCCTTCTCCAGCTCCGCGACCTGAGCCGAGGTCATGCGCACCGGGTAATAGCCCTTCCGCTGGACCTGGCTCTCCACGTCGGCGACCTGGTCGCGGCCGACCCGTTGGGAGACGCCGGCCAGGGTTAGCTCGTAGCTGTCGCCGTCCTCGACGATGGGGATCATCGCCTTCCCGGTCATGTCGCCGCCGCATATGAGCACGTCGGCGTCATAAAACTTCGCCGCGTTGAGGAATTTGCGCCAGCAGACTTCGGATCCGTGAAGATCGGTCGCGTAGAAGACTCTCACTGTTTCCCCTCCTACAGCACTTTGCGGATAGCTTGCTCGAAGCCGCTGACGTGTTGTCGCATGACGGCGTCCGCCTGGTCGGCGTCGCGCGAAACGATGGCGTCGAGCAGCCGGCGGTGCTCCTCGACGGCCTCCTTGAGTCGAATCCCCCGATCGAGACCCAGGAACCAGATGCGAAGGCTGAGGTTGAAGCTCTCCTCGAGCATCGACTGGAGGAAGGCGTTGCGGGTCGCCTGGTACACCTGTCGATGGATACGCTGATCGAGCCGCATCAGGCCGTGGACATCGGACTCATCGATTTTCTCCAGCTCCGCGATCAGCGCTTTCATCAAGGTGCGGTCGGCGGCGCCGGCGCGGTCGGCGGCCAGCCGGGCGGCATAGCCCTCGAGCTCGACCCGCACCTCGGTAAGGCGATGGAGGTCGGTGAGGTTGATGTCGCAGACGAACGTCCCCCGATGCGGGATGAAGGTGACCAGATTTTCGTGAGCCAGTCGCTGCAACGCCTCGCGGATCGGCGTACGTCCCAGGCCGAGCTCTTCGCGCAACCGCGCCTCCTCGATCACCGAGCCAGGTGCCAGCTTGAGGGTGATGATCTGATCCCTGATCAGCAGGTAGGCGCGCTCACCTTGCGACC